>Ga0265293_10001021_pt1 | contig 63253 bp, 69 predicted proteins | sample Munlanlewell138R_FD_192505 | JGI IMG/M metagenome (GOLD analysis project Ga0265293, IMG submission 192505) | Leachate microbial communities from a municipal landfill in Southern Ontario, Canada - Leachate well 138R | ecosystem: Engineered > Solid waste > Landfill > Unclassified | place: Canada...
TCCTTTTCATTGCCTAGTGTTATAATTGTCTTTGGAAGTTTTGTTCCTTGCATACCAATTACATTATTAATTCCTGCTTTAAGTAAATTAACAACATCAGCTCTTCCTTCAACAACAATAACTTCTTTGGAATTTTCTACTTCAGGTCCTGCTGCAAGTCCTTCATCACCATAAGAAATAACTTTTGATGTTCTAGTAGAATCTCTTAATTCACTTTCCATTTCACGAGAATTCATTCCTTCATTTTTAATACTAGATAAAAGCTGTTTTGCTCTCTCCATTATATAGTCTCTTTTGCTCCCTCTAACATCTTCTATTTCTCTTATAGTAATTTTAGCATCAGTAGGTCCTATTTTATCAATTGTTTCAATTGAAGCAGCAATAATTGTTGTTTCTGTTCTATCAAGTGCTGTTGGGATAATAATTTCTCCTTTAGTTTTTCCATTTTCAGTGACTAAATCAACATCAACTCTACCAATTTTTCCATTCTTTTGTAATTCTCTTAATTCCATATCAGAACCTAATAATCCTTCTGTTTGGCCGAAAATTGCACCAATAACATCAGGTTTTTGAAAAGGCCCATCTGCAACAAACTCTGCAATAATTGAATATTTAATAGACGACGGACTAATTTTTGCCATTTTTTCTCCTTTAATTTAGTTAATATTTGTAGAAAAAATTCATCGCTTATCTTTTGTTAAGTCTAACTTGTTAAACCCTAAACTGAATATGATTGTGATATATTTATAATCATGAATTCTTATTGTTGAATCACTTTTTCTACAAGATAAAAAGAAAAAATCAATTTATAAATTTTTCCTTTAATCCTTTTGACTAAATATACTTAAATGTTTTTAATAGCAAGATTTATAAATTAATTTTTTTTCAATAGTTTATGTTCTATGAATTACTAGTTACAGACTATGTTAGAGTAAGTCCTGAAAAATTTGGAGAAGATACTGATGAGGCTGTAAAAAAACAATTAGAAGAATCTTATATTGGCTTTCAAGATAAAGATATTGGAGTCACTGTTGCAGTTTTAGATGTTTTAGATGTAAAAGAAGGAGTAATTATTCCTGGCGATGGTGCAGCATATTACGAATCTACTTTTAAGTTAATTGTTTTTAGACCAGAATTACAAGAAGTAGTTTATGGAACTCTTGACGAGATTACAAATTTTGGTGCTTTCATTAATCTAGGAGTTATTAAGGGAATGATTCATATTTCTCAAACAATGGACGATTTTGTTTCATTTTCAGATACAGGTACTCTATCAGGCAAAGAAAGTAAAAGAGTTCTAATAAAAGGAGATAATTGTATTGCAAGAATCGTAGCAATTTCTTATAGAGGAGAACAACCTAAAATAGGTCTTACGATGAGACAGCCCGGATTAGGAAAATTAGAATGGGTAGCTCAAGAAAAAGAAAAAGCAAAAAAATTATCAATTAAAAAAGAAAAACCAGAAAAGAAAAAATAAAATGGCAAAAGAAAAAGCATGTTTAAATTGTAAAGCAATATATCAGGGAGATAAATGTCCTATTTGTGGAGAAACACCATCAAATGAATCATTCAAAGGACGGGTTTATGTTTTTAATCCTGAAAAATCAGAAATTGCAAATAAATTAGAAATACATAAAGAAGGAGAATTTGCAATAAAAACAAAATGAAAACAAGAATAATTAAACAAACCGAAAATCCCTTTTTAGAAAGAGATGAGTTTTTATTTGAAATAATCAATGAAACTCTGCCAACCAAAGAAGAAATTATAAAAGAATTAGGGAAAAATCCTGAGTTAACAGTCATTCAAAAAGTAAATAATAGTTTTGGTAAAAATTCTTTCACCGTTAAAATTTATGTTTATAAAAATAAAGAATCAAAAGATAAATATACTATAATTTCTAAAAAAGCAAGATTAAAATTAGTAGAAGAAAAAAAAGCTCTTGAAGCAGAATTAAGAAAAAAAAAGCAGCAAGAAAAAGAAATAAAAGAAGGAGAAAAATTACAAGATGGCAATTAAATCAAAAATAAAAGGCAAGAAAAAACATATTAATAAAAAACCTTCAAAGAAGTATACCAAATATAAAATTGAGGATGGAAAATTAATAAAAGCAAGAACTTGTCCAAGATGTGGTCCAGGTATTTTTTTATCTGTTGGAAAAGGAAGAGCTTATTGTGGAAGATGTCATTTTACTGAGTTTGACAAAAAAGAAGTTGAAGCAAAGTTAGCTTAAACATTTTATTTTTTTAAAATTTTTTATATTAATAATTTAATACAGATATTTTTAAGTCGAATTTATAACCCTGGGAGATGCGATAAAGCGAGCTAAATAGTGGCCTTACCGCTCTCTCCTGGGGAAAAAGAGGTGATAATATAACTAAAGATATATACTTTATAAATCTTTTGGTTTGTTGTGATTGGTTAGTGACAATAAATTTATCCTAAACTTTATTAAATAAATAATGATAATCTTACTTATGAAAAAAGAGGATAAGATAAATCAAAATCAATTTTTTGATTTAATTACAAGTAATGAATTAAGTTGGCAATCTATCATTTATGATTTAATTAAAACAGAACAATTAGATCCTTGGGATATCAATTTAACAATCTTGGCTGATAAATATATTGAAACAATAAAGAGGTTAGAAGATGAGAATTTTTTTATCTCTTCTAAAGTTTTACTTGCTTGTGCTTTAATTTTAAGATTAAAATCTGATATTTTAGCTGATGATTATATACAAGAATTAAATGATTCTTTATACGGAAAAAAAGAAATACAGTCAATATTAAATTTCACTTCATTTGAAGAAATAGATGAAGAAAATTTACCAATTCTTATTCTAAAAACCCCATTAGCAAGACATAAAAAAGTTACTCTTGATGAATTAATGAAAGCACTAAATCATGCGATTAATACTGAAAATAAAAGAATTAAAAGACAGATTAAAACATTTCAAACAAAAAAGGCTACCTTAAATTTGATTCCTAAAAAGCAAGTACCCTTAACTATTCGTATTCAAAAAATGTATTCTGTTATAACGCAAAATATTTTAGTTTCAGGAAGAAAATTAATGAAGTTCCAAGAAATAGCCTATGAAAAAGATCAAAAATTATCTTTATTTTTGCCTTTGTTACACTTAGCAAATGCCCAAAAAATTTATTTATGGCAACCAGTCCATTTTAAAGATATTAATATTTCTAAAGAAATGCACCCTGAAGAACAATTGAAAATTAAAGAAGAATTGGAATTTATAGAGGATTTATAGAATCTAAATATTTTTAACTTTTGAGTTCTTTTTTTTAAGATGGAAAGCAAAATTTCAGCAGGTAGTTATGATTTAAATAAATTTTTATACGGCGGTTATGAAAGAGATATAATTAATACAGTTTACGGCCCTGGTGGAAGTGGTAAAAGTAATTTTTGCATGTGTGCTTGTGTAAGTCAATCTAAAAAAAATAATAAAGTTTTGTTTATTGATACAGAAGCAAGTTTTTCTATAGATAGATATAAACAAATTCATAGCGGGACTCGTGAAGAAGTAGAAAAAGATTTACAAAATGTTTTCATATTTAAACCAACAAATTTTTTAGAACAAGAAAAAATCTTCGAGGATTTAAATAACAAAATAAAAAATACAGATTTTTCTTTAATTATTGTGGATTCTATTGGTATGCTTTATAGAGTTGAATTAGCAAGTGCTATACAAACAAAAAAAACAGAAGAAATACAAAAAGTGAATCAAAAATTAGCTAAACAATTAATGCTCTTAAATGAGATTGCAAGAAAAAAAAATATCTGTGTTTTAGTAACAAATCAAGTTTACTCTAATTTTGTTCAAGATATAGATAAAATTGAAAAGTCAGTTAATATGGTAGGAGGAGATTTATTAAATTATTGGAGTAAATGTCTAATAGAGTTACAAATTAATTTTGGTAAAAGAAAAATGATCTTAAAAAAACATAGAAGCATAAGAGAAAAAGAAATGTTTTTTGAAATTAATAATCTAGGCATAAAAAGAAAATCAAGTCTTTTCTAAATATATTTTATGCTGATTAAAGAAATATCATAATCAATAAAGATTATATCTTAAAATTTTTTAATTCTATTTTTTCTTTTTTAGGCTTTTCTTAAATTCTTCTTTTTTCTTTTTTAATTCTTCATTTGTTGGGCAATCAGGATTAAAGCAAAATTTCCAAGGAGCTCTCCCTTTTTTCATAGATACAACCAAAGGGAAATTACACTCTTGACACATTTCAATGTTCCCATCTTTATCCCTTGAAGGTTTCATAAATCCATTCGGTGGTAAAGAATAAGTTGTCTTACATTCAGGGTAGCTATTACAAGCAACAAAATAGCGATTATATTGTCTAGCATATTTAATTGTTAATTGACCCTTTTTACATTTAGGACATTGAGTCATTGTATTTTCTTTAATTTCCTCTTGAATAACTTGTTTGTTTGCATTAGACAATAATTTTCCAATCTTCCCCAAATTTTTAGTAAAGTCTTTAGCAATCATTTCAATTGTTTTTTTTGACTGATTCAATAATCTTTCCTGTTGCTTTTCAAAATCCTCTTTAGATAATTCTATTTTTTCCATTTCTATTTCCATATCACTAGTTAATTTTTCATCCAATATTAAAGGTGCAAATTTTGTAAGAGTTTCATCTAATCTTAAACCTAATTCTGTGACTTCAATAGATTTTCCTTTTGCATAACCTCTTGAAAATAATGTATCTATAATTTGTGCTCTTGTAGCTTTCGTTCCTAAATTTCTTCTTTCGAGTTCTTTAATTAAAGAAGCTTGAGTATATCTTTTTGGAGGTTTAGTCATTTTCTCTTCAATTCTAATTTCATTAATATTCACACTACCATTTAGTGTCGGAATTTCTTCTTCTTTAATATCCCCAGGATATACATTCATCCAATTTTTCTCTATAATTTGATAACTTTTCGCCCTAAATATCAAATCATTTATTTTAACTTCTACATTTTTATTTTCAATTTTTGCAGATTCACAAAAACAAGAAATAAATCTTTTTACAACTAAATCATATATTTTTTTATCATTTGGAGTTAATTTTTTCATTTCCCCAGTAGGATAAATTGCTGGATGAGCAGGATCTTTTTTATTTCCACTTGTAGGTTTGTTTTTAACAGCATATTTTACAAGTGTTGTATATTTCTTTAATTGTTTTAAAATTTTATTATAATCAATAGAATTTGGATATTCTTGAGAAGATGTCCTCGGATAAGAGATAATCCCTTCGGTATACAATTTTTGAGCGATTTGTAATGTCTGAGAAGGTGTAAATTTATATCTTTTATAACTTTCAGTTTGAAGAGTTGTTAAATCAAAAGGAGTTGGAGCTGGTATTTCTTCTTCTTTAATTATAGTTTCTGCAACTGCATTTTTTCCTTTTAGATGTTGAAATTTAAGTAATTCAGATTCTCTTATAATATCTCTAATAAATTTAACTTCTAATTTTTGATTTTTGATATCTTGAATTTGAAGAAAAATTTGCCAATAAGGAGTCGGAGTAAAACTTTTGATTTCTTTTTCTTTTTCAACTAAGATATGTAATGCAGGCCCTTGGATTCTTCCAATAGATAAAATCTTAAAGTGCCCTGTTTGTGAAAGAGCTTTCATTAAACCTCGCGATAAATTAATACCATAAAACCAATCTAAATAATGTCTAGTTTCTCCAGCATATGCAGGACCTTTTTGAATAGAAGGTAATAATTTTTCAAATGATTTTTCTAATTCATCTTTTGTAAGTGTAGAAAATTTCATTCTTTTAGCATCTTTTTTCTTGCAAATATGTCTTACAACATTCCATCCAATTAATTCTCCTTCTCTATCAAAGTCTGTTGCAACAATGAAATTTTGAGCTTCTTTTGATAATTTTTTTAAGACACTAAAATACTTTTTTGTAAAAGAAGAATCTTTTTTATTATAGGCTGGTTGCCATTCAACATTAAAATTTGGAAAAGGTCCTCTTTTCTCAATTTGCTGAATACTAAATAAATGTCCAACAGCACAACCAACAATATAAGATTTTTTATCTCTTTGAAAGGTATAATAAGATACCTTATCCTTAGATGTTATTTTTTCATCTTTTCCATTAGAAAGAGCAAATGCAATTTTTTGTGCTGCTTGAGGTTTTTCTGTAATAATCAATGTTGTTTCATTAGTCACCATGTTTAACTCAAAATAATAAGCTTTTAATTACTTTTTGTTTAGCAAACTATATTTCAAAAATTATCCCACTTTTTCCTACCTGAATAATTTTTGTTTTTTCGATTTCATCTACCATTCCTTCTGCTTCGTGAACATGCCCACAAAATGCAACTATTGGCTGGTTATTTAATATTATTTTTTTTAAATAATAATCCCCTTTAATTCCTGAAAATTCTGCAATACTATCCTTAACATGTAAATGAGAAATTAAAATTATTCTTTTTGATTTAATACTTTTAAATTTTAAATCTAATTCATCAAAATCTTTTTTAGTTAATTTTAATTTCCAATTTTTACACCCTATACCAATTATTGAAATGTCTTCAAAAAAATAAATTTCCTTATCAATATTTATTGCTCTTTTATCTATTTTTTTTAAATCTTCATCAAAATCACAATTTCCAGGAACAAATAAAACCTTATAATTTTCTACTAAAGGATTAATCAATTCTGGATCAAAGGAGTCATATGTAGCAATATCTCCAGCTAAGATTATTAAATCAACATTATATTTTTTCGCTAAATTTAATAAATTTTTAATAACCTTTTTATTATTATGAATATCACTTGCGATTAGTATTTTTTTCATAATCTAAGAGACAATTTTTCATTAATAAATTTAATTAAAGAATATCAACAATTTTTTAAAGAGTAAATTATATTTTATTATATGAAAAAGGATAAAAAAGAAATTTATAATTTTAATAAAGTAGAAAATAAATGGTTAAAATATTGGAATAAAGAAAAGATTTACAAATTTGATATTAATTCTGATAAACCTATCTTTTCGATAGATACTCCTCCTCCAACAGTTTCTGGAAAATTACATATGGGTCATTTTTTTGGAGACTCCCAACAAGATTTTATTGCAAGATATAAACGAATGAGAGGTTTTAATGTCTTAAATCCTTTTGGAACAGATAATAATGGGCTCCCGACATTAAAATTAATTGAAAAAGAAAAAAATATCAAAGCAAAAGATATGTCCAGAGAAAAGTTTATTAATTTATGTTATAAAATTATTCAAGAAGAGTATATTCCTTCTTTTATTAGTGAATATCAAAGATCTGGAATGTCTGCTGATTTAAGTTTATTTTATTCAACTATTGACGAAAGATCTAAAAGAATTTCTCAAAAAAGTTTTATAGATTTATATAATAAAGGCAGAGAGTATAGAACAAATTCTCCTGCTCTTTGGTGTGTTAATTGTCAAACAACAATTGCTCAAGTTGAGTTAATTGATTTTGAAAAAGAAACTTTTTTTAACGACCTGATATTTAAAGTAGGAAACAAAAAAGTTATTATTTCTACAACTCGTCCAGAATTATTACCTGCATGTGTATGTTTATTCGTAAATCCAGATGATGTGCGAGCAAAAGAATTAGTTGGTAAAAAAGCTAAAGTTCCATTATTTAATTTTGAAGTTCCAATCTTATTAGATGAAAAAGTAGATCCAAATAAAGGTTCTGGGATAGTTATGTGTTGCACTTTTGGTGACCAAACAGATATGGAATGGCAAAAACAATATGATTTAGAAATTAAAAATGCCATAAATTTAGATGGAACAATGAGTGAAATATCTGGTAATTACAAAGGTCTTAAAATTACAGAAGCAAGAAAAAAAATTATTGAGGATCTAAAAAAAGAAAATATTTTAATTAAACAAAAAAAAGTTTCTCAAGTTGTGAATGTTTGTGAAAGGTGTAATACTCCTATTGAATTTATAACTACAAAGCAATGGTTTGTAAAATATTTAGATTTAAAAGAAGAAATGTTAAAATGGGGCGATGAAATTAAATGGTATCCAAACTTTATGAAAACAAGGTATAATAACTGGGTTAATGGATTAAAGTGGGATTGGTGTATTTCTAGACAAATTTCTTTTGGAATACCTTTTCCAGTATGGTATTGTAAAAATTGTGATGAAATTATACTAGCAAGAATAGAAGATCTACCTATTGACCCCTTAGAATCAAAACCTCCATTAGATAAATGCCCTAATTGTGGTTACAAAGAATTTGTTCCTGAAAAAGATATAATGAATACTTGGGCAACTTCTGCTTTAACTCCGACGATAATTAAAGATATTTTGAAAGATACTAAAATTTATAATAAAATTAAAGATAAACCACTATCAATTAGACGAAATGGTCATGATATAATTACTTTCTGGGATTTTAATACTATTTTGAAATCATATCTACACTATAATCAAAAACCTTGGAATGAGTTGTTAATCAATGGATGGATGTTAGGTTCAGATGGTAAAAAAATGTCTAAATCTCTCGGTAATGGGATTTCTCCTAAAGAAGTGATTAATGAATGGGGGGCAGATGTCTTAAGATATTTATCTTCCTATTCCAAACTTGGTGAAGATTTAAGCTTCCCAGAAAATGAATTAAAATCAGGTAAAAAGTTAATTACAAAATTAATAAATGCAACAAAGTTTATTTTTTTAAATTTAGAAAATTACATTCCCATTAAACCCAAAAAACTAGAAAAATTTGATAGCTTATTTTTTAAAAAATTAAACCAAACCATTCAAAATTCTACAAATTATTTTGAGTCTTATGAATATTCAAAAGCAAAGTATGAAGTAGAACAATTTTTCTTTAAAGATTTCTGCGATAATTATTTAGAGATTATTAAAAAAAGAGTTTATAATGGAAACCCTTCAGAAAAAGAATCAGCTAAATATGTTTTATATAACTCTTTGTTAAACATACTGAAAATGTTTGCTCCATTTATGCCTTTCATTACAGAGGAATTATATCAAAATTATTTTATTTCAAATGAAAAAGCTAAATCAATTCATTTAACTTTCTGGCCAATACAAATAGAAATTGATGAAGGAGATTTAAAAATTTATGAAATATTCCTAGATGTTTTAAAGGATGTAAGGCAAAATAAAAGCGATGCTCAAAAATCAATGAAAACAATAATTAATCTATATTTACCTATAGAGAAATTAGAAATTTTAAATGGTCTATTAGATGATTTAAAAAATGTAACCAATGCTCAAGAAATTTTAGAGGGTGATTTTAGAGTAGAGTTTTTAGAATAATCTTAAGCAATAAATTTAACTTCTTTTGTTTGCTTTTTATCATCTAAAGAAATATTTCTAATTAAAATACCTTCTCTTTTAGATAATTCTCTTACTTGTGCAGGATTTAATTTATCAATATTGTCAGGGTAAATAATATTTTCAACCTTAATTGTATGATTTATTTTAGCTCCTTTCCAATTTAAACCAACATCAAAAAAAATTTGATTTAATAGATTTTTATCATCTGTTTTTAATGTACAAAAGTCAGCTTTAATTTCTTCATCATCTTTTTTATTAGAAGAACTACTTTTAGGAGGTTTTGCCTTTATTTTTAATTCAAAATCTTTTCCTTTGAAACTTAATGCAAAGAAAACTCTTGGGTATTTTTTCATTAATATTAATACATCTTCGGATTTAACATCAGTGTTTATAGTATATTTTTTAACTCCTTGAAATTGGCTTACCTTAGATATTTCAAAAGGTATTTCATTTTTAATATCCAAAGTAGTTGAAATAATACCAGTAACTTTGAAAATACTCTTTTCTTTTTCCATACAAGATTTAACAAAAGAATTAGTAAATTCAAAGCTTGTTTTTATAGACCATCTATTTGCTTGCTTTTTTGCTTCAATCAAATATCTATCTTTGAATTCCCCTCTTGAGAATTTTAAGAAATCATTATGCACTTCATCATTAAAATCCCCTTCAAAAATATTTTGAATAATCATAGATTAAAAATAATTTGGTGATTTATAAATATTCCTTCTAATAACAGATTATATCTCTAGAGTGTATAAATTCTTAAAAGATAAAATTACTTATTTTTATAATGAATGAAGAAAACAATAGTCTTTTACAAGGAATTTCTAAAAGAGATACCCAAAGAAATAATATACTTGCTGCAAGAGTCTTAGCAGAAACACTAAAAACAACTCTAGGACCTAAAGGAATGGATAAAATGCTTTTAGATAGTGCAGGTAATATCACAATAACAAACGATGGTGTAACAATTTTAGAGGAAATGGAAATAGAACATCCTGCAGCTAAAATGCTGGTCGAAGTTTCTAAGACTCAGGAAAAAGAAGTTGGAGATGGTACAACAACAGTTGTAATGATTGCAGGAAAATTATTAGAAAATGCAGAAAAGTTATTAGATTTAAAAATTCATCCTACTATTATAACTCAAGGTTATAGGCTTGCTCAAAAAAAAGCAATCGAAATTTTAGAAGATTTAACAATAGATATTAGTACAGAAGAAGAGTTACTCCAAGTTGCAAAAACTGCAATGACTGGAAAAAGCGCTGAATATCTAAAAGAGAAATTTTCTTCTATTATTCTTCAAGCAATTACTTTATTGAACCAAGGAAAAGATTTTGATATAAGAAATATTAGAATAGAAAAACAAAAAGGAGAATCAATAGAGGAAACAGAATTAATCCAAGGAATAATCTTAGATAAGGGAAGAGTTTCTATTGATATGCCTAAAGAAATTCAAGATGTTAAAGTTGCTTTAATTGAAGAAGCCCTAGAATTAAGATCTCTAGAAAACACAAGTAAAATTTCAATTGCTTCTCCAGAACAATTACAGAATTTTATTTCACAAGAAGATATCATATTAAAAAATAAAGTTGAAAAAATAAAAAGAACAGGAGCAAGCTTAATACTTTGTCAAAAAGGAATTGATGAGTCTATTCAATTTTATTTAGCAAAGGCTGGAATTTATGCGATAAGAAGAGTCCCTAAATCAGACATGCAAGCAGTTTCAAAAGCTACTAATGCAAAAATTGTTGCAAGATTAGAAGATTTAGATTTAGATAGTCTTGGTTCTGCTCAAAAAGTATTTGAAAAAAAGATTAACGAAGATGAATTTACTTATATTATTGGTTGCGAGAATCCTCAAAATTTAACAATCTTAATTAAAGGAAGTAGTGACCATATTTTAGATGAAATACAAAGAGCTATTGAAGATGCATTAAATGATGTTGCTTCAATCTTAAAAGATTCAAAAGTTGTTCCAGGAGGGGGTGCTATTGAGATAGAATTATCTCGTAGGTTAAAAGAATTTGCAAAAACATTAAATGGCAGAGAACAATTAGCAGTAGAAATCTTTGCTGAAAGTTTAGAATTCATTCCAATAACCTTGGCTGAAAATGCAGGATTAGATCCTATTGATATTTTAACAGAATTAAAAGTTGCTCATGAATCAAGCAATCCTAATTTTGGTTTAAATCTTTTCAATAATAGAATAGAGGATATGTTAAAACAAGGAATCATTGAACCTTTAAGAGTTAAAACTCAAGCAATAGGCTCTGCAAGCGAAGTAGCTATAATGATTCTAAGAATTGACGATTTAATCGCAGCAAAAAAAAGAAAAGGAAATAATCTAAACAACCCAAATTCTATTTTAGATTACGATTAGTTATTCATATCTTAGTGCGTTTACAATATTTGTTCTTGAAGCATTCTTTGAAGGTAAAAAACCACTAATAATCCCGATTAAAACACTAAAGATTAAAACTCCTATAATTAAATATAAAGGGTATATTGGTTTTAAATAGGAAATATTAGCAAAATTTAAAATTAAATAACTAATTAATTCAGCAAATAAAAAACCCACAAACATCCCAATTATCCCTCCAATTAATCCTAGTAACCCTGACTCAAATAAAAATATCTTGGTAATTGAAAAGTTAGTTGCACCAATAGCTTTCATTACGCCAATTTCTTTTGTCCTCTCGAGAACAGAAGTATACATTGTATTAGCTATTCCAACAGCACCAACTAAAACACTAATACTCCCAATTCCAATTAAAAAAATACTAATGACTGATAAAATAGAATTAAAAATTTTTAAAATATCTTCTGGTGTTTGAATAATATAATCTCTTGTATCTTCTGTAACATTCCTATATTTATCTAATCTTTTTTTAGTTTCTTCTACAACCAAATCCATATCATCAATGTCTTTTATTTTTATTCCTACAAAGTCAATTTTATTTTCTGTATTATTAAACAAATTTTTTGAATCAGAATAACTAATATATAATAAAGAATCGTCAAGATCATTTCCTAATGATTCTAAAATTCCAACAACTTGAAATTTTTGATTATTTATTAATACAGGATCCCCAATCCTAATTCCTTCAAAGATAAAAGGAATTTTAAAACCTAAAACCACTTTTCTATTATCTTGTGATTTCAAAAAATCTCCCTCTTTTAGTTCCAAAGTAAAACTATCAAATAGTAAATCAATAACTCTATTATCGTCATCTATAATTCCTATTGTTTGTAAATACCTTTTTTTATTTTTAAAAGTCATTTCTGTTATATCTGTTGTTGCATAAAATGTCTTTTCAACTCCAGAAACTTTATCAATTACATTAATATCTCTAATTGTTAAATCAGAAGAAGTCATAATCCCCGGAATTCCCATAGGATATACAAAGAATTTATCTCGTCCCATTTGATTAAACAAATCTTCAATTCCCTGTTTTAACCCTAAAGACAAACTAATAAGAAGAAAAATAACCATAACAGAAATAATTATTCCTAAAAGTGTTAAGCTACTTCTCAATTTTCTTTTTTTTAAGTTTGAACTTGCTAGTTTTAAGAATTCTTTATTTACCATTTTATCCTCTTAATGCTTGTACTGGATTTAATTTAGACGCTTGTTTTGCTGGAATATATCCTGCTATTAATCCGATTATAAACGAGAAGAATGATGCTCCAATTAATAATGGCCAAGATAACATAACCTTAAACAATTCCCCTCCGATAATTTGCGTTGCAATATTTGAAACTAAATACGCAATTGTTAAACCAAATAATGCTCCTGCTAGTCCTCCAAAAAAACCCAATAAACCTGACTCAATTAAAAAAATCTTCAATATATCCTTATTTTTAGCACCTATTGCTTTCATAATACCTATTTCTTTTTTCCTTTCAACAATTGAAGTAAACATTGTATTTGCAACGCCAATTCCCCCAATTAAAAGTGCAATAGAAGCAATTGTGATAACTACCGCATTAACCATAATTAAGACAGTATTGATATTATTTAATGTAGTACCAGGTGTGTCAATTGAAAAAGATTCTTCCCCAATATCTTCTTTTCTATCTTTTCTAATTATTTCTTTGATTTCATTTGCAACTTCATCAACATATTTCTGATCTTCAACGTATATTTCAATTAAATCATAATTTCTTTTCAAATTTAATAAATCTTCTAAATCAACATCCAATAAATAAACTGCTTGGTTAATAGCAAAAGATCCTGATTTTTCTAAAAATCCAATAACCCTAAATTCTTTATTATTTATTTTAATATTATCCCCTAATTTGATTTCTTTACCGAAGATGTTATTTGTTAAAAAAGAATTTCCTAATAATATTTTTTGGTTTTGATAAGCAGAAAGAAAATCCCCTTGTTCTGTTTTTTTATACTTTCTATAAATTATTTTCAAATATTCATTTTTACTTGGAAGAGACTGAATAAAAGTAAATTGGGATTTTCCATTATAATTTAATGTTACAGGACGAAGATATGTTCCATAAACTGCATTAATATATTTAACATTTGAAATCAAATCTATTTCTCTTTGCGTTAAAGATTTTGCAGAATTAGATCCTGGTGGTGCCATACCATTTTCAGCATTTTTTAATTGAATCTTATCAGGTTCTAAACTTGCAAATTGTGATGAGATAGCTAATTGTAATGCTTGACCTAAACTAATTAAAGCTACAACTGCAGCAATACCAATGAAAATCCCAATAACTGTTAACCAACTACGTAAACCTCTCCTTTTTAAATTTCTAAAACTTAATAAAAAATAATCTTTCATATTTTACTCTTTTATTATTGACCATTTATTGTTTTGTTTTTTAGTAATTTTTTCAACTTTACCGTCTTTTATCCAATAAATTTTATTAGCATATTCTAGTGCAAGTTCAGGGTCATGAGTTACGACAATTATTGTTTTATCTCTTTTATGCATCTTATTTAAAAATTCCATTACAACTTCTCCTGTTCTAGTATCTAAATTTCCAGTAGGTTCATCTGCTAAAATTACTTCAGGTTCATTTGCAAGCGAACGAGCTATTGCAACTCTTTGTTGTTGACCTCCAGAAAGTTGATTTGGATAGTGATCTAATCTATCTCCTAATTCTATCATTTCTAATAATTGCCTTGCCTTCCTTAAACGAGTAATTTCATCTACTCCTTGAAATAGTAATGGCAATGCAACATTTTCTAATGCTGTTAAATTTGGAATTAAATTAAATTGTTGAAATATAAATCCTATTTTTTTACCCCTTAATTGAGCAAGTTTACTTTCTTCAAAGGAATTAATATCTTTGCCATCTAAATAAATAATACCTCCAGTAGGTTTATCTAGAGAACCAATCATATTCATTGCAGTAGATTTTCCAGAACCAGATGGACCCATTATTGCAACAAAGTCCCCAAGATTAACTAAAATATTTATTCCATCTAATGCCTTTACAACATTTTGTCCAAGGTAATAATATTTTTTTACATTATTTAATTTTATCACTTGCTTTCTTTGAATCATATTTTTATTTAAGAAAAAGAGTATTATAAAATTAACTAAATTTTATCTCCTTGTATTGTCGAAACATTTATAACTATTAAAATCATTTAAATATTGTTATGAATCAATTTAAAATAAAAAAGGTGAAAGGAGGTTTAACTATGTTTAATAAAAAAGGTGTTTCCGCAATTATTGCAACTGTTTTACTTATTTTAATTACTATTGCAACAGTTACTATTGTTTGGACAGTAGTTGTTCCTATGGTCCAAAATAATTTAGGTCAGGCAGAATCTTTCACTGATTGTATTTATGCTGCTGAACAATTCCAAGTTTTAGAAAATGAAAACGCTTGTTATTCTCTAAGCGGTAATACTATAACTTTTAAAATTCCTACTAAGATGGGTGGGAAAGATTTTAATTTTTATGGATTAAGTTATGCCACAAATTTTAGAACAGTTGAAGGTGGTTATAGCACAGTATATGAAGAATCATTTTCTGGAAAAATAACGGATTCTACTAATTTACCTTCATCAGGTGGAAGTAAAATAATTAGCATTCAGGAAACACTTGCAAACCAAGGAAATCAACTTGTTGACAGCTCTATAGATTTTTCATTAACTGTTTTAACAAAGAGAGGAGATAAAGAATCTAGTTGTGGAGATACAACAAAGACAATAACTTTATCTGCTTGTCCAGTTGTATAAATTTTCAGCCTTTTATTTTTTAGGCTTTTCTTATTTTTTTAAAAGATAAATATTTAAACAATATTCTTTTTTTAATAAGTATGAATAAAAGAGGTTTTAGTAATTTTATTAGAAATAAAAATGCTCAAGTATGGGTTGAAACTGTTATTTATACTTTAATTGGATTAACAATTATTGGAATTTTGCTGGTAGCAACTTTACCAAGAATAGAAGAAATGAAAGATCAGTCATTAATAGAGCAATCAATTCAGAGTCTTGGGAAAATTAATGAACAGATTTACGATGCACTAAAGGCTCCAGGAAATAGAAGGGTGATTCAGCAATTAAGTATTGGTAAAGGCAGTTTTTTTATTGATGGAGAAAAAGATAAACTTCGTTGGGAACTAGAATCTAAAAAACAATATTCTGAATCTAGTGTTTCTATAAAAGTAGGAATAGTAAATGTTACAACAATAGGAAGTGATCCATGGTTTATAACTCTTGAAGTAGATTATTCTAATCTAGATATTAAATTTAATAATCAGGATGTTGTCAAAGAATTTTATGAAAGTTCCACGCCATATAGAATCTCATTAGAATATTTAGGTTTAAACTCCAATAATAAACCAATAATAAATTTTGCTGAGTTTTAATAAAATGCAAGAAGAAATAAAGATTAATTTAAATCCAAAAATTCCTCCTATTCCAAAGTACGAGGATAAAACAAAGATAAATATTCGGTATATGGTTATAGCCCCTTATGTTTCAATTCATATTTTTTGGGATAGTGAAAAATTAGAATTAGTTTATGAAGTAGAAGAACCGATATTATCTGAACAAAACAAAATAAACTTCAAAAAAATTGAAGAAGTATTAAAAGAAACAATTAATTTTACTTTAACAGAAGAAAATAAACCAATAGATAGTTTAATTGATTATATTAACAAACATACAAAAAAAGTAGTAGTTGAATTAGGCATGAAAATTTCTGAAGAAGATTACAAAAAAATATTTTATTATTTGTATAGAAATTTTATTGGATTAAATGAAATAGAACCTATTATGAAGGATTATTTTATAGAAGATGTAGAATGTAATGGTGCAAATGAATCAATTTATGTAGTGCATAGAATTTTCAGGAATTTAAGAACAAATATTAAATTTAAAGAGGTTGAGCCTCTTGCATCATTTGTAGAAAAACTTGCTCAAAAAACAGGTAAATATGTTTCATATGCCTCTCCTATTTTAGATGGTACATTACCTGATGGTAGTAGAGTTAATGCAACTTATACAAAAGATATTTCAAGTAAAGGCCCAACATTCACAATAAGAAAGTTTACAAAAGTTCCTTGGACTCCAATTCAATTAATAGGATTTAACACTCTAAATGCTGAAATCTTGGCTTATTTTTGGATGAGCTTACAATATCAATCAAATATTATGATCGTCGGTGGAACAGGATCAGGTAAAACAACTTTGTTAAATGCAGTTGCCTTTTTTATTCCTCAGGAAGATAGAGTTGTTTCTATTGAAGATACCCGAGAATTAAATCTACCTAGAGAAAATTGGCTTCCAAGTGTTGTTAGAACTGGAGTTAGTGGAGGACAAGTAGGAGAAGTAGATATGTTTAGTTTATTAAGAAGTTCTTTTAGACAGAATCCTGATTATGTAATTGTTGGTGAAGTAAGAGGTGCAGAGGCATCTGTTTTATTCCAAGGAATGGCTTCAGGTCATGCTTCTATTTCTACACTTCATGCAGATTCTGTCCAAGCAATAATAAATAGACTTTCAACACCCCCAATTAATTTAAGCCCCACACTAATAAATGGTTTAGATGTTATAGCAATACAAGCACATGCAATTGTAAGAGGAGAAGAAACAAGAAAAGTTAGAGAAGTTGTTGAAATAATTAGAGTAAATCCTGATGGGACGTTTAACACTAATACTCCCTTCAAGTGGGATCCTGCTCAAGATAAATTTTTATTTCAAGGCAAAAGTTTTGTTTTCCAAAAAATTTCCGAAAAAGTAGGTATACCTCTAGATAAATTGATTAAGGAATTTCAAATAAGAACACAATTAATAAATCAATTATATAATCAAAAAGTTTTAAGTTATGACGATGTACAAAGAGTAATTAATGAATATGCTAAAAATCCTGAGAATATTCTAAGAAGGTTTGGTATTCAAAGTTAAAATTTCTTTTGTAATCCTTAAATTAAAATCTTTTTAACCTCGTCTACAAAAAGATCTATTATTGAAGAATACTCTGTTAATTTTTCCATATTTATTGAGACTTCTTCATTAGGTAGTTTTACTTTTAAACAAACATTTTTCCTAAATTCAGATTCTCTTTTTTTATTAAGTTCTGGTATTCTTTTAAAGAAGATGTATACGGGGATAATATTTTGTATAGAAGGAGATTTTTTGAAATTTGTTCTAATAAACTCAATTCTCTGTTTGGGTGAATTTGGTAATCCTGCTAATTTATTTTTATCAATCAAATCTTGTAAAAGTGCATCAAAAGATTTCTCAATAAGATATCTCCATCTTTCAATTAAATTTAGTATTACATCACATGTTTTAGTATACTTTAAACTTACATAAAGCAAGTGATCTGCACTCGTTTTTTCTTTTACTACTTCTCTAATCATATAATTTTATTAAAATCAAAATTTAGCTGTATTAAAGTCAAAAACAAGTACCTTTTTATATTTTTTTATATTTTCTCTAAAAATTACATAAAAAGTATGTTTTTTTAATTAAAAACAAATATTTTGTCAAGAATTAAACCCCTTCTTGTACAGTTTCACCAACAAATACATCTTCTTCAACTTTCTTTTGTTTTTTCAAGATTTCATCTTCTTTTTCAGCAATTTGTCTCATTTTTTCTTCTATTGCCTCTTGTGCACTCTTTAACTCTTGTTCTTTCTTTTCTCTTAACCTTCTTTTTTTCTTAGGTTCTTCTAATATTAATTTTTCTCCAACAAAATCTTCTAAGCTTGGTAAAGGTTTATCTATATTGTGAGCTTTCATATATTCTCTTGCAAGTAGCCAGAATATTAAACCTAAAGATTTATTAGATTTATTATTTGAAATAATAACAACATCTAAGTCTCTTGTATGATTGTTTGTATCACAGATTCCAACAACAGGAATTCTAATTCTTTTTGCATCTGTTAGTGCGTTTTTATCAAGCCAGGGGTCACAAATAAAAATCATATTTGTTTCAATAAAATTATTTAGCTTAGTATTAGTTAAAATACCAGAAGGATATTTTTTAGTAAAGAGTCTTACTCCTGTTAGTTCACTAAACATTTTAGCAGCTCTCCAGCCAGCTTCTCTTTTACAAACCAATGTCCATTCATCTGGTTTATATTGTTTTACAAAATTAATTGCACTAGCGAGTTTCTCATCGATAACTAAAGTATTTAATATTGCAAGACCATCTAATCTTCTTCTATAAATATATTTTCTCATAGAAGGTGTAATAACTTTCGTACCCAAGTAAGATGCTGTTTTAATATAATCCTCAATTGAAGTTAAGATAGTATTTTCTTTTATATCAACATCTCCTCCATCCTCAATAACTTTAGACTCTCCAATTTTCTTTTTTGTTTTAGTATCCTCGTTTTTTTCAAGATTATCGTGGATTTTCTCTTTTATATTCTCAACAACTTCCTTTACTTTCTCTATCAAATTTTCTTTTTTTTCTTTAACCATTTTATAATAAGATTCAGGGATAAAAGCTACTCTCTTATTTTCATAAGATTCTGCACCTGAATATAATAAATCTTATCAAAAACCCTTTTTAAATTTGTTGGTTTATTTCCTTTAATCTTCTAGACCTAAGTAATCCGTATAGATTTCATTAACATTATATTTTTTTAAAAAAAATTCCTTTTCTTCAATAGTGTTTATTGTATGAACATAAGTTAAAATATTTATTTCTTTTAATTTAGTTGGTAGTTCTGATTTAGCCCTCTCTAAAGGCATGCTTACAGCAAAAATCTTATCTAATTCTTTAATCTGGTCTATTATATAATTGTCATCAGTAGAACAATGTTGATACATACCATAAATTATTCTTTCATAACCTCTTTCTTCAACTTCCTTATATTCCTCAAACAAAAAAATTTGGGGAACAATTTTCTCTTTATAATCTGGAATTATTTCAGAAATCATATTTAATGCTATAATATTTTCCTCTTTAATATCTGTAATAATCCTAGCATTAGGATTTTTTTCTAACCATTCTTTTAGACTATAAATAGTACAAGGAGTAATATTATTTTTTTTAACTAATTCTTCAAACTCCTTTAAACTTAATCTTTCATTAACCTTAAAATGAAATAAATTCTCAAAATTTCCTTCCCAGTCATGTAAGCAAACTAATTGATCATCTCTGGTAAAAATAAAATCTATTTCAAAATAATTAAATCCTTTTTTCAGACTATTATCTAAAGCTTCAAAACTATTAGAATAACTTTGCATATTTATTTCTCCCCCAGCATGTGCTACTCTTTCTAATCCTGTTTCTTCTTTTGAAAGATTATGACTTTCATTAAAATTATAGTTCAATTCATTATTAATTGTTTTTTTTAATTGTCTTTTTGAAAATTGGATATTTGAATCAATCTTTTGATAATGAGAATATTTGTCTTTTTTACCAATTAATAGGCAATATCCTAAATCATAAGAACTTTTGTTTAAAAGATAATTAATTTCAATACATGAGTCAATTAAAACAAAAGATTCTTGTTTATTCAACTCAGAAATATAAGATGTTAAATCTTCTTCTTGATTTTTGAAATAAAGTTTAGAGTTAAATTTTTCATCTAGCTTAATTAATAAAGGAAATTCAAAAAATCTTTTATCTATAGATATTTTTTCATTTTTCAAATATATATTTAAATTTTCCTTTAATCTTGGAAAGTTCCAGAATCTCAAGAAATAAGGTTTTAAAGAATTTAAATTTTCTAGAATAAAATTAACCCTTAAATCATTTTCACTTTTATTTTCAATCTTATTTAGATTCTTACCAAGACCTAATTCTCCTTCAAAACCTAAATAATTTAAAATTGTCGGGCTAACATCTAAAGTTAAACCAAAATTATTATTTTTTATCTCTTCTTTTTGGTTTGGAAGGTTTATTAAAAATAAATTTTTTCTATCTAATTCTTTCAATAAATCTGTTGCTGTATTTGGCATAGATAGATGATCCGAGACTATCACAATAATTGTGTTATTACTAAATTCAGAATCTCTTATTTTTTTAACAAATTGTCCTATTAGATAATCTGAGCATTTTACAGAATTTAACATTGGGTTCTTTCCATCTCCATAGGACATATTTTCACAACTCCTTGATATAAATCCCTCAGGAAAATGAGTATCAAGTGTCAATAAAAAAAGAGCAAAATTTTCTTTTTCTTTTGAATAAGAAAGAAATCTATTGTAAGCCAAACCTAATAGAGTATCATCATAAATACCCCATCTATTTTTGTAGTTTGTATCTCTTAATGTAGATAAGATTTCTTGCTCACCATATATTTCATCAAAATTATGAGTTTTTAGAAACTTATCTTTTCCTGAAAAAGTTATCCTAGCCCCATTATAATAACCTAAGTAATATCCTTCTTTACTCAATAAATCACTTAAACAAACTGCATTTTCTAAAAAAGCATCCATCCCTTGCATTTCATTGTTATAGCTTAAAGAAACTAACGGAATACCACATTGAGTTGCAACAATACCTCCGATTGTATGACCAGAATATTCATCTTGATTAATATTAATAAAAGATATACTTTCAGATTCAATCTCTTTTAATGAAGAAGTAAGATTTGGAAAAACATCCTCGTTAAAATATGTTCTTTCTAATCCCTCTAAATAAATAAAAACTAAATTTTTAGTAGTATTTATTTGCTCAATATAAGGACTTCTATAGTGCTGATTAAATAAAATATAACCTTCTATATTCTCTGAATTATTTAATATAACATCTTTAAAACTAAATATTATTGGATTAAAAATTAAAGATAAAATCAATAAAATAATAATAGTTAAGCCTTTTTTATTATTATTCTTAAACTTTTTATTAAACCTAAAAACATAAATAGAAAAAATAGAACTTAATATTAAAAATATACTCCCAATAAAAATCAATATAAAATATTCAGAATATCCTGCACCTTTTATTCCATGCATAAAATAATAAATTACCTGATAGTTTATTCCTTCATGAGTTATTTGATTAATCAAAAAATAAAATATATGTCCCAATATTGAAATAAAAATCATTAAACATACAATTAAATTAGTCTTATTTGAGAAAGATTTTTTCTTAAAAAATATTATGTAAATAGCTATTAAAAATAAAATAATTGATACGAATAAAGAATAATGAACCATATTTCTTTTTATTAACTAAAGTTTTTTAATTTATGGGATATTCTTAAGATAATCTTTTCTTAATAAAATTTGTCTAACAGAGATTTTTTAAATTCATTTATGTTCTTTTTAGAATGAATAAAAATTTAGTTATTAAATTTGCTTTAATCTTTTTAATTCTGAGTTTATTTTTTACACAATCATCATTAACTGAATTAATTATCAAATCAAAAATAAATAAAGCTAATTATTGTGATATAGCTTCTGATTGTGTAGATGTTGGAGGAAAATGTCCTTTTGGTTGTTATATTTATGTAAATAAAGGAGAGTTTAACAAAATTTCAGAGTTAGTAAATTCTTATAAATCTAAATGTGTCTATGGGTGTATCTCTTGTCAAGAGGTTGATTGTATAAATAATAAGTGTAAAGAAATTTGCGAATAAATTTTATTAAACTAAAAGTCCTGCATCTTCAAAATTTATTTCTTGATTAATTAATCTTCTAATAATATCTTTTATTTTTTCAATATTTACTCTTATTTGTTTTCCATTATCTCTATTTCTAATTGTGGCAGTATTATCTTCTAATGTTTGAGTATCAGTTACAATACAATAAGGTGTTCCAATTTCATCATTTCTTGCATACCTTCTTCCAACGCTTCCCTTTTCATCATAGGTGCAATTAAATTCTTTTCTTAAATCATAATAAATTCCTCTTGCTCTTTTAACTAACTCATCATCTTTTTTAACCAAAGGGAAAACTGCTGCTTTTATTGGTGAAATCCTTGGATGTAATTTCAACACAACTTCTCCTTTATCGTTTTTTGAATATGCTTCTAACAAATAAACTAAAAATGCTCTCTCAACACCAAAGCTTGGTTCGCAAATTACCATTGGTAAAATCTTTTCTTTTATTTCTTCATCAAGAATCTCTAAAGATTTGGAACTTTTATTTTGATGCCTTGTTAAATCATAAGTTCCCCTATCTGCAATTCCTTGAAGTTCTTTATATCCAAAAGGAAATTTATATTCAATATCCCAACAATCACTTGAATAGTGTGCGAGTTCGTTTTTCTCATGTTGTCTGATCCTAAAATTATCTAAATTTGCACCATTTTCTTTAAACCAATTTAAGCAATTGTACAACCAATAAGCATGCCAAGAAAGTTTTATTATCCCCTTTTTTAGAGCATCTTTTAATTTCATTTTTTCTGGTTCCTTTTTATTTTCTTGCATTTCAGCAGAGTAAACTAAAATTTCTAAATCTTGTATTTCAAAAGGGCATTTTCTTTTTTCTTTTGGATTAATAAAATATTCAATTTCCATTTGCTCAAATTCTCTTAACCTAAATAAAAAGTTTCTTGGTGCAATTTCGTTTCTAAAGCTCTTTCCCATTTGAGCAACACCAAATGGCAACTTTAATCTATTTGTATCGACAATATTTTTAAAATTGGCAAAAATTAATTGTGCTGTTTCAGGTCTTAAATACGATTTAATTGAATCTCCTTTTATTGGTCCAACTTCTGTAATGAACATTGGGTTAAATTCTCCTTTGCTAATTAATTCTCCTCCACATTTTTCACATTTTGCTTTTTTTAATTCTGATTTATCTACTTTAAATTTATGAAAACATTTTTTACATTCAACAGCATAATCTAAAAAACAATCAACATGACCTGAAGCTTCCCAAACTTTTGGATTTGTAATTATTGCACCATCTAAACCCACGATATCATCTCTTTGTCTAACATAAAAATTCCACCAAGAAGATTTAATATTATTTTTAAGTTCAACACCTAAGCTTCCAAAATCCCAAAAACCTGCAAAAGAACCATATAATTCTCCACTAGGAAAAACAAATCCTTTTCTTTTACAAAAGTTTGTTATTTCATCAAAATTAATCTTTGATTTCATATTAATATTCAATAATTATACTTTATAAGATTTAGGTTACATTATTTTCTTCCAATTAGATTCATAATAAGTTATATCATTTTCTAAATCAACCACACAAATTAGCAAACTTTTTTTAGTTGAGTTTGCGACTCTATTTTTTGAAGCAAAATCATACCAATTTATTTTATCACTTTCTTTAACAATAAAGCAAAGCCACTTAGAATGACTTTTTTCTATTTTATTTCCCTTGTCATATACTCTAAATTTTACTCCAAATTTCAATCCAGGTTTAACAATATAACCTTTTTTTTTCAAATCTCTAAATACAAAATAATTCAATAAAAAATCTTTATCAATTTTAATAAACTTTTTCAAAATATCTTCTTTGGTTAATTCTCTTAAATTATTATTCAAGACTTTCATTTTTTTTTGTTCAACCAAATAATATGCTTCCTCTAACATATAGTAGATTTTTTCATTATCTTTTTCACCAAATCTCTGTTTAGAAAAAAGTTCTATTGCTTCATTATTATTTGAACTTACTTTATTAGAATTAAATATAGCATCAATAACCATAAAATTAAAACTAAAAACAATATTATAAACCTTTTCAAAATTATCTATTTCTTTTTAACTTTCTCTTATGTTTTTCTTTCTTTAATCTTTTCCTTTGCCATTTCCAACGCATTTGGCCTTTCTTTTTCCATCTTCTAGAACTTCTTTTCATAATATCTATTTCAAAAATACATTTATAAATATTTGGTTAATTAAATTTGTTTTTTTTGAAATTCTTTTTCCTATATTTTACAAAGTCAATTATTAATAATAAAATAAAATTTAAGATTAGAAAAAGAGTTAAAATTAAGTTCTTAGAAAGTATTTCTAATAAAGTTAAAATAGGATTAGATAAAATAATAAGGCTTGTGATTAAAACAACTATAAGTGCTAATAAAACCATACCTGCTAAGTAATCTTTTAATTGGCCTACTTTTTTATTATAATTTGGATAAAGAAAATCTAACATTTTTTCAAAAAAGTGGTTTAATGTCTCTAATAAAATTAAAAGAGAGCAAACAATAAACAATATTAAAAAATAGATTATAGTAGTGTTAAAAATCAAAGCACCTGTAAGTATAATCAAGACAAACAACATTAAAATTTTAATATTTCTTTCAAATAATATTTCCTTAAAAAAACCTTTTAGTGCATAATAAATGCTTTCAATTAGACTTGTCTTTGTCATTTTTTTACAAAGAGGATTTAATTTATAATTATTATTATCTTTTAAAGATTAGTTAAATTTTAATATTAATTTAATAATATTATTTTAAAGTCCTGTAATCTAGTGGTCAAGGATACGAGACTCTGGCTCTCGAAACCGCGGTTCGAATCCGCGCAGGACTATTTTTCCACTAAATTTATAATATTCCAGAATTTAATAGTTATATGAATAATTTAAGAGGTGAGTTTAATTTTGTCTTACTCTTTGCAATTTTCGCAGGGATTACTATTTTAGCATTAGCTATTTATGGAGCTGCTCAATTTGCAAATACAGGAAGGTTTCAAACAAGCACATTAGTAGCAAAACAATTGGATGTTTTAACAGACCCTTTTCAGGCAGGTTTTGCATCAGCCCAGAAAAATGAAATTTCCTTTAATCAAAATGTAATAATAAAAAATTCTTGTGAAAACTTTACACAATTTGGTTCTAATGATTTATCTGTACTAATAGATATGAGTTTAGGTCAAGAAAAATATGGAACACCAATAAAAATAAAAGATAAATATATTTTTTCTTCAGAACAAATCCATGGAAGAAAAATATACTCTTTATCTAAATCATTTAATTTCCCATTTAAAATATCAGATTACTTAATTTTCTTTTCAGAAGATGATAATTATTGTCTTGAGGATTCTCCAGATTGGTTTAAACAAGAACTACAAAATTTAGAAATGCCAATTTTAAAATTTAAAGATTGTAAAAATAATGAGCTTTATACGCAGGTTTGTTTTAGTGATTCTTCTTGTGATATTTATATTAGTGGAGGTTGTAATGGTCCTGATTGCGAGAATGAATATGACATTGGTGCTGTCTCAAAAAAAGGTTCAATTTTATACTATCAAAAAGATCTATTATTGCCTGCAATTTTTTCTGATTCCCTTATATATAACTGCAATGTAAATAGGCTTCTTGAAAAAGCATCAATTTTAACTGAAATTTATTCTGAAAAAGCAAATTTACTAAACCAAAAAGATTGTATTAATTATTTGCAAAGTGATTTAGAAAGTTTAAAACAGCAAATTGATTCTGGTGCAGATATAAGGTCACTACATTTTATCCAGCACGATTTATTAATTAAAAATAGGCAAAGTTCTTGTAGAGTATGGTAAAAAAAGCACAATATAAAATAATGCAAATGGCTTTTATGATTGTAGCTGTATTTATTTTCTTTTTAATGGTAGGAATTTTCTTTTTTAATTTTCAAATTCAAAAGGTTAAGGAATTAGCTCAAATTTCAAATGAACAAAAAATAGTTGGTTTAATTAGCTCAATTGCAAATTCTCCAGAATTTCATTGTTCATCTAGTTCGTCACTTTGTGTAGATTTTGATAAAACAAAGATATTAGGACAAGAAAAATATTATTCTCTGTATAATGAATTCTGGCCAGTGTCTTCTATTGAACTAAGAATAATAGACTCAAATTTTAATGATATTGTATCTTGTAAAAATAAAAATTTAAACAACTGTAATTATTATGAAATCTATACTAAAAATAAAACTGACATAATAAAGTATTCATCTTACATCACTCTTTGTGAGAAAGAAGAAATAAATATAGATAAATGTAAATTAGCTCAGTTAATTGTAGGAATATGAAAAACAAGAAAGCTCAGCAGGAAATTATTGGTTTTGTTTTAATTGTTGTAGTAGTTATTATAGCTGCTTTAATTTTTCTAGTAATTCAAGTAAATAAACCTGTAAAAATAACTGAAAATCCTTTATCAAATACTTTATTAGAATCAATAATGAAGACTAGTTCTCCTTGTGTTATAACTTATGGAGCAACTGAAACTTATGAAAGTCTAATAAATAGCTGTGCAAAAGGCTATACTTGTAATAATTTAGGGAATAAAGATTCTTGTATTGTTCTAAATGAATCTATAACTAAGGTAATGGAAGATATTTTACAAGTTGATAATTCTATTTTAGCATATCAATTAGATTTTATACAAAATGAATCTTCTCAAATTACAAACCTAATTGAATCTATAAGAGGTGGAGAATGCTTAAATGGAAATATTTATGGTTCTTATCCTTATAATATATATTTGTCAAGTTCTAATAATATTAAGATAACTTTAACTTTATGTATTAAAAAATAAAACCATTTCTAAATTCTTTTTCTAATCTCTCGTCAATTCTTTTAGAAACTTCTTTTATTTTTCTCATAGTATTAAAAACATCTTTTTCAATTTCTTCTATTAACTCTTCAAAATTTCTTGTTTTTAGAGTGTAACCTTTATCTTTTTTTATTACAATTCCCGAATCTCTTAATTTTGATATATGGTGAATGACTGTTCCTCTTGAAAGATTTGACCTCTCTGCAATTTCGTCAGAAGAAATCGGATTTTGTTCTTTTAATAAATTTATAAAAATTCTAAAACAAGATTTCTCTTTATCTCTTTTATTAAACATTCCCAGACAATTTGATATCCATTGAATTTCTTGATTAAGTTCATTATTTTCTAATTTCTTTGAGTTTATGATAGTAATTTCTTTAAAATAATCCATATTAAATTAAGAAACGAAAAGTTTAAATACTTGTTGATTTTAAATAAACTATATCTGTTGATTTCAAGTCAACACTTTTAAGATAAAATGAGTAAAGAACAAACAAAAAAATCAAAAGAACATGAATATTTAGAAACCTTGCAGCGTTTGCAAGCAGAGTTTGATAATTTCAGAAAAAGAACAGAAAAAGAAAAACTTGAAGTTATAAAATATGCAGAAGAAGGTTTAATAATGGAATTATTAGATATAATAGATGATCTTGAATTATCTTTAAAATATTCAAAAGATGAAGGAATAAAAATGATTTATTCTGAATTATATTCACTTTTAGAAAAAAAAGGATTAAAAAAAATTGATATCCAAGGAAAATTTGATCCAAGATATCATGAAGCTTTAATGCAACAAGAAACTAAAGGAGAAGAAAATATTATATTAGAGGAATTACAAAGAGGATATATGTTAAATGATAAGGTTATTAGAGTTTCAAAAGTAAAAATATCTAAAAAAGGAGAAAAATAAAATGGCAGGTAAAATTATAGGAATTGATTTAGGAACAACATTCTCAGCTGTGAGTGTGCTTGAAGGAGGAAAACCAAAAATTATTCCAAATTCAGAGGGAAGTAATACAACTCCTAGTGTTGTTAGTGTTAATAATGGTGAAATTTTAGTTGGAGAAATAGCAAGAAGACAAGCAGTTGCAAATCCCAAAAATACAATTAGAAGTATAAAAAGATTAATGGGTAAAAAAACAAAGATAAAAATTGATGAAAAAGATTATACTCCTGAACAAATTTCAGCTATGATATTACAAAAATTGAAAAAAGATGCTGAGAATTATTTGGGTTATGAAGTTAAAGATGTTGTAATCACAGTTCCTGCATATTTTGAAGATGCTCAAAGACAGGCAACTAAAGATGCTGGACAAATTGCTGGATTAAATGTAAAAAGAATTGTAAATGAACCTACTGCTGCTGCTTTAGCATATGGTTTAGAAAAATCACAATCGCATAATATTTTAGTTTTTGATTTTGGTGGTGGAACTTTTGATGTTTCAGTTTTAGAATTAGGTGATGGAATTTTTGAAGTAAAAGCTACAAGTGGAAATAATCATTTAGGCGGAGATGATATTGACGAAACAATAATAGATTATCTTTCTAAAGAATTCAAGAAATTTAATGGAATTGATTTAAGAGAAGATTTAGTTGCTTTACAAAGATTAAAAGACGCTTCTGAAAAAGCAAAAATTGAATTAAGTTCTTCACAACAAACATCAATAAATATTCCTTATGTTACTGCAGATTCAACAGGACCAAAGCATCTGAATATTAATTTAACAAGAGCAAAATTTGAAGAAATTTGTGATCCTATTTTTGAAAAATTAAAAGGTCCTACAAAACAAGCTATTAAAGATTCTAAATTAGATAAAATTGATAAAGTTATTTTAGTTGGTGGAAGTACAAGAATCCCTAAAGTTCAAAAAATTGTTGAAGAATTAACTGGCCTAGCTCCTGATAAATCAATTCATCCAGACGAAGCTGTTTCATTAGGTGCTGCAATTCAAGGTGGTATTTTAGGAGGAGATGTAAAAGATATTTTATTATTAGATGTTACTCCATTAACTTTAGGAATTGAAACATTAGGGGGAATTAGAACTCCATTGATAGAAAGAAATACAACAATTCCGACTAAAAAAAGTCAAACATTCTCAACTGCTGCAGATAATCAACCTGCTGTAACAATTAATGTTTTACAAGGAGAAAGAGAAATGGCTTCTGACAATAAATCTTTAGGAAGGTTTGATTTAGTAGGTATTCCTCCAGCTCCAAGAGGCGTTCCTCAAATTGAAGTAACTTTTGATATAGATGCAAATGGAATTGTAAATGTTTCTGCAAAAGATTTAGGCACAGGAAAAGAACAAAAAATTACAATAACAGGTGGTTCTGGATTAAGTAAAGATGAGATTGATAAAATGTTAAAAGAATCTGAAAAAAATAAAGAAGAAGATAAAAAAAGAAGAGAATCTATTGAAGTAAAAAATAATGCAGAATCTTTAATTTACTCTACTGAAAAAATGTTAAATAAAAATAAAGAAAAAGTAGACAAAGAAACAAAAGAAAAAATAGAAAAAGAAATAAATGAGTTAAAAGAATTATTAAAAAATGATGATATTGAAAAAATAAAATCAAAGTTAGAAGAGATTCAAAAGATATCTCAAGAAATAGGAACAAAAATGTATCAACAAGCTTCTCAAGAAGAAGAAAAAGATGAAACAAAAGAAAAAAAAGATGATGTAGAAGATGCTCAAGTAGTTGATGATGAATAATTCTTTTTCAATAAAATTTAAATAAGAAAGAAAAATAAAACTAATTATGGAGAAAAAAGATTATTATGAAATTCTTGGAGTAAAAAAAAGTGATGATAAGGAAACAATAAAAAAGGCATATAAAAAGTTAGCATTAAAATATCATCCTGATAGAGCGCCTGAAGATAAAAAACAAGAATATGAACAAAAGTTTAAAGAAATAAGTGAAGCATATGCTGTTTTGAGTGATGAATCTAAAAAAAGTCAATATGATACTTTTGGTCATAGTGGTTTTGATAGACAATATAGTCAAGAGGATATATTTAGAGGTGCAGACTTCTCAAGTATTTTTGAAGAATTATTTGGAGGAAGTTTTTTTAATAGTTTTAGAGAGAGAGATTTTTATGAAAGAGAAGAAGTTGCAGAAGATTTAAGGTATAGATTAACCATTGAATTTGAAGAAGCAATATTTGGAACTGAAAAAGAAATAGAAATTAAAAGAAATGTCTTATGTAATAGTTGTGAAGGAACAGGTGCAAAAAATAAAGAGTTTGTAAAGTGTGATAAATGTTCTGGCAAAGGTAGAATAAATATAGAACAAAGAACTCCTTTTGGTATAATTAGACAAACAAGAACTTGCCCTTCTTGTTCTGGTGCTGGAAAAATTCCAAAGCAAATTTGTCCATCTTGTTCTGGTAAAGGAATTTTAAATAAAAAAGAAAGAATAAAAGTAAAAATTCCTGCTGGTATTGATAATAATCAAACACTAAGAGTCCAAAATTCAGGTAATGAAATTTATAGAGGACAAAAAGGAGACTTATTATTATTTATTAGTGTGAAACCTCATAAATTTTTCCAAAGAAATGGAGACGATATTTCTCTTGATTTTGAAATTAGTTTTTCTCAAGCTGCCTTAGGTTCAACTGTTTTAGTTCCTACATTATATGGAAAAACAAAAATAAAAATTCCTGCAGGTATTCAATCAAATACTATTTTAAGATTAAAAGGAAAAGGTGTAAAAAATATTTTGTATTATAAAACAGGAGATCAATTTATTAATATAAAAGTTAAGACTCCTAAAAACTTATCAAAAGAACAAAAACAATTATTTAAAGAATTAGATAAATTAACAAAAGATTAATCCTTTCTTAAATAAAAACTATTTTCTATTGGTCCACTATATAATTTTGGAGTAAATTCAAAAGGGTTTAGTATTCTCCCGTCTTTTTGAATTGTTTCATAAAATGAATTGTGTGCTATTATTCTCATCTCTTTTCTTTTTTCACTATCAAACATATCTGCAATGCTTGTTTTCTTAAAAGAAGAAGGATTAAAGTATAAAAAAGAATTCTCGCTTTCTTTAAAACAAATTAATTCTCTTAAATCTTTTTTAGTTAAATAATTTTTTATATTAATATATTTCATTATGATAAATAGCTCTTTTGAAAGTCATAATCTAATGCTGACCTTGCACTTTTTAGATATCTTTTTTCAATTTGTTTATACCTTTCTTGATCTTCTTTTGTTACACTTGGAAGAACTCTCTCCATTGCTTTGTCAAAATCTTTTTTTGTAACTTCTTTTGTTTCTATATCATTTCTCAATGCAATCATACCTGCTTCTCTACATAAATTTTCCAAGTCTGCACCAGTATATCCTTCTGTTTTATTTGATAAGTCTTCTATAATTTTTTCTTTGCTTTTAATAGGCATATTTTTTGTATGTATTTTTAGTATTTCTAATCTTTCTTCTTTTTTAGGTACAGGAACATAGACAATTCTATCAAACCTTCCAGGTCTCATTAGTGCGTGATCCAACATATCAGGTCTATTTGTTGCGCCAAGAACAATAACATTATTTAAATCTTCAATACCATCCATTTCAGCTAATAGTTGGTTTAAAACATTCTCTGTTACTTTTGTTGAACTGCCAATCATTCCCCTTTTTCCAGCAAGTGCATCTATTTCATCAAAGAAAATAACACAAGGAGAAACTTGTCTTGCCCTCTCAAATATTTTTCTAACTCCTTCCTCACTCTTTCCTACCCACATACTTAATAAAGAAGGTCCTTTAACCTGAATAAAATTTGCTTCACTTTCATTTGCAACAGCTTTAGCAAGTAATGTTTTACCTGTTCCTGGAGGCCCGTACAATAAAATTCCTTTTGGAGGTCTAATTCCTAATCTCTTAAAATTCTGAGGAAATTTCAAAGGCCACTCAACTGCTTCTTTTAATTCTTGTTTAACTTCTTTAATTCCTCCAATATCATTCCAATTAATATCTGGCGTTTCTACTAAAACTTCTCTCATAGCTGAGGGCCTTACAACTTTTAATGCTTCATCAAAATCTTTTTTTGTAATAATTAATTCATCTAATACTTCTTTTGGAATTTCTTTATCTTCCTCTAAATTAAATTTATGAACATTTCTCCTTAAGACACTCATTGCAGCTTCCTTACTTAGACTTTCTAAATCAGCTCCTACAAAACCATGAGTTTTATTTGCAAGTTCTTCTAAATTAATACCTCTTGTTAGGGGCATGTTTCTTGTATGTATTTTTAAAATTTGAACTCTTCCCTCTTTTCCTGGAACAGATAATTCAACTTCTCTATCAAATCTTCCAGGCCTTCTAAGTGCAGGATCAATTGCATTTGGTCTATTTGTTGCACCAATTACAATTACTTTACCTCTTGATTGCAATCCATCCATCATTGTTAATAATTGTGAAACAACTCTTTTTTCAACATCTCCATTTCCTTCTTCTCTTTTTGGAGCAATTGCATCTATTTCGTCTATAAAAATAATAGAAGGAGAATTTTTTTGAGCTTCATCAAAGATTTCTCTAATTTTTTTTTCACTTTCACCATAAAATTTACTCATGATTTCTGGACCATTAATTACCACAAAGTTTGCCTCACTTTCATTTGCAACAGCTCTTGCAAGTAATGTTTTACCTGTTCCTGGAGGCCCATATAATAAAACACCTTTTGGAGGTTCAATTCCTAATCTAGAAAATATTTCAGGTCTCTTTAAAGGTAATTCTACCATTTCCCTAACTTTTTTAACTTCTTCTTTTAATCCTCCAATGTCCTCATAAGTAATAGAAGGAATTTTTTCTTCTTCAATATCAATCAACTTATTGCTTAATGTAATAGAAGTATTCTCGCTGATTATACAAGGAACAGAAGGATTTGTTGAAACAACAATAAAACGAATTTGAGAAATTCCAATAGGCATTCCAATACCCATTTGATTAAAAATATCACTAAAAAAATCTTGAAATTCTTCTCCCATTAAATCTCTTCTTTTTCCTAAGTTTCCTAAAACAAAAATATCACCTTTAGTAAAAGGCTTACCCAATAAACTTGTCTTAATTGCTTCAGGGTCGCCTTTTATGCTAATTCCTTGCTGTAAAGGTGCAATTACTATTTTTTTAGCTTCAGAAATATTATTTACTTTTTTGATTTCAACACTTTCTCCAATTCCAGATTTAATGTTTTTTCTAGTAATACCGTCGATTCTAATAATATTTTCTCCACTGTCTGCTGGATAACCATAATCTACAATGCAAAAACTCTCTCTTTCTCCCTTAATAGAAATAATATCTCCTCTATCTAAGTTTAACTTTCTCATAATTGGAGGGTCAACCCTAGCAATACCTTTGTATGCATCATCTTGTAATGCTTCTACAATTCTTAATTTCTCAATTTTATTATTTTCATCTGTTTTTGCCATCTTAAAATCTTAAAGATATTCTCCCAATATCTTCTAAACATAAATTTACTAAATTATTTAATTCTTTTTCTTGTTCATTTAAAAAATTAATAATTTCTCTTGGAATACTTACAGTATAGCTATTCCCAACAAATCTTAATTTAACCTGATATTGTTTTTGCTTTAAATTTAAAAATGTTTCATATTCTTTTAAATCTTCTGGATGAGTTATCTTATTTGAACAAGAAGGACATCTTAATTCTCTTATTTTAAATCCCTCCTTTATCAAAATAACTGGTTGCATTTTTTTATCACAATTCTTACATAAGATAGTATTATCAAATAAATCTTCCATGTATATACAGAGAAATGTATACTTTTTAAATTTTTAGTTTATTAATCACATCTTTTGAATATACCCTCGTTTGGGTCTAAATAAATCCCCTGATTTTAAGAGTTTATCAATAACTTCTTCCATTTCAGTTTGACTCATTTTACCATCTAATTCTTTTTCAAGTTCTTCTAATGGGATTAACTTTCCAAGTCTTTTTTCTAATTCAGAAACAGTTTCTCTTACAATTACAATTTTATTTCTTTGAGAAGCTGTATTCCCACTAATTTTATCAATGTCAATTCTTTTTGTTTCCTCATCATAACCCACTTCTAATAAATAACTTCTCATAACATCAATTGCAACTTTTGCATCTTCAATTTTCACTTCTTTATGTAATTTTATTCTCGCATGAGCTTCAGCTAATCTAACTAAAGCCTCTAATTGCCTTGCACCTATTGGAATAGCTTTAACAGCACTCTCGTCGTCATATGCTTGACTTCTTAAACTAACATAAAAATTTTTCATTTCTTCTATTGCTTCATCAGTTAATACAGGGTTATACTTTGTTTTAGAATAAGAAATATATTTTCTAAGTATATCTTTATCAATCATAGAAGGTTTATGCTCTTGTTGATGTTCTTTTAATACATGTAATGCAATAGATTCATCTCTATCTTTTTTTGGAATATCTCTCATAATAAAAATAGCATCAAACCTTGATAATAATGAAGGAGCCAAGTTTACTTGTTTTGGTATTGGTTCTGTTAGACTAAATCTACCAAATTTAGGGTTTGCAGCAGCTAAAACAGATGTTTGAGAACGTAGTGTAGCTTGAACTGTTGCTTTAGATATTGTTACTGTTTGTTGCTCCATAGCTTCATGCATAGCACTTCTATCTTCTTCATTCATTTTGTCAAATTCATCAATACAAACAACACCTTTATTTGCTAAAACCATTGCACCAGCTTCTAAACTCCATCCTTTTAGTATTTCATCTTTTACTACAGTAGCAGTAATACCAGCACCAGTAGCAGATTTACCTGAAATATACCTTGCCTTTGGAGCAATTTTTGAAATAAAAGAAAGCATAACTGATTTTGCAACACCAGGATCACCAACTAATAATACATGAATATCTCCTCTCATTTTTGTTCCATCACTTCTAACTTTTTTTACCCCACCAAATAATTGTAAGGCAAGGGCTTTTTTCACATTTTCATGACCCCAAATTGAAGGAGCAATACTATCAACCATTCTCTCAACAATATTAGGATCTGCTGCTAACTCCTTTATTTCCCTTTCATTCTCTTCACTAATTTTAATGTCTTCAAAACTTTCTTCTAATGGAATAATATTATTTGCTTCAATTGCTAAATCAAATCTTGTAAGTAAAGCCCCACTAGATGAAGTTAAAGCAATTTCTTTTAAAATTCCAATTATCTTAACACGACTTCCCGGAGTTGTTCTCATCTCCATTCTTGGATCAACTAAATCTTCTTTTAGATAAATTGTCATTCTCTTAGGTTGTTCTCCTCCACTTAAATTATCACTTGCTTCTTCAATTGTTAAAACTTGAGCATCAACCATTTCTTTATCTAATAATTTAAATCCTCCTCTTCTACCACAACTACATCTACTCGGTTCTTTGAATTTTTTATCAAATTGTAAAACTGAAATAATTGTTCCACAACTTGGACATTCAAAACGTGCATTTGTAACTAAAGGTCTAACTTCACTTGCTTGTCTTACAATACCCTCAATACCAATTAGTTTCCCTAAATTTATTGCTCTTATATTTCTAATAAACATTTCTTGCAATGGAGAAATAGAAGTAAATCTCACTCTTGCCTTTTTAGGAGCCCACTCTAGCTCTTCTAAAGCAATTTCTAAAACCTGAATAGTTTCTTCAGGTCTTTCTAATAAATATTCAGATAATCTTGGAGAAAATTCACTAAATTCTTGAAAATTAATTTTAACTATTTTCTCACTTGACTTTGCAACATCACCAATTTCTTTTCTATTTATTTCAAAAAAGCTTTTAGCTTCCATTAAAAATTCTTCTTGATTAAATTGTCCTAAAAAGTCATTATTCGCATTTAATCCTTTATCCATAAATATCTTAAACGAAATTCTTTTTTATAGATTGTTGTTTTATAAAATGTTTAAACCATTAATTATATACGAAAAGAGGTTTTGCTATAATATTATTTTGTGTAAATTTTTTTGCAATTTCTATAAAATTTTCTCTTTCAAATATTGCAAATTCTTCTCCCCCATCTAATTCTTCAATCTGTTTTGAGTCAATGATATGATTCTTTAATAAAGGTTTTCCAGTCAATAAACTTTTTACAACCTCTTTTTTAACATAGATTATCTTGAACCTTTTCCTAATTATTTCTATTGCAGGTATAATCATTTCTTTTAGTGCTTCACTTTTCCCATTTTTATATTCTAAAATTGCTTTGTCAAATTCATATAAAGTATACATCTTATTTTCACTAAAATATCCTGCCTTTGTCCTTCTTAATTCACTCATATGAGCTCCACCAATAAATTCTCCTAAATCACTACATAATTTTCTAACATAAGTTCCGCCCTGAACCTTACAATAAAATAAAAAATCTTTCTTATTTTCTTTAGCTTCTAATAATTCCCAATCAAAAACTTCCCTAACTCTTTCTTCTCTTTTAACAGCACTTTTATGAGGGGGAGTTTGTTTTATTTTCCCTAAAAAATTAATATTAATAATTTCTTGCAGTTTTTTTATATCTTGTTCTTTATGAGTATGAAGTATACCAACATATTCTTTATCACTTCCAATTAAAAATCCTGTTAATTTACATGCTCTTCCCAAGGCTATTGGTAATACTCCTCCAACTTTAGGGTCAAGAGTTCCCAAATGAGAAGTTTTATTTAAGCTAAATTCTTTTTTAACATAATTACTAACACTAAAGCTTGTTGGTCCAACTGGTTTATCTATATTAATAATTCCAAAATTAATTAATTTTTTTATATCTTCCATTTTATTAAAATCAACCAAACCCTTATAAGATTAATTATTTTGTAAAGATTTATTAATATTCGTTTTTTTAAATAAATATGAATAAAAGAGGTATTGGTTTTTCTGTAATTAGTTCATTAATCTTAGGTGTTCTTTTATTAGTTATAGTTTTTATTTGGATAAATGAAACAGGTCAAGATTCTGAATGGGATGTTTGTAGAAATAGTATTATTATTAGAAATACAATACCTGAAGTAAGTTTATCTGAAGATATGACTATTACAAGTTTTAAAAATTCCTACCCTTTAAGTTGCAAAACCCAAGTAATAACTATTGATTATAAAGACTCTCAAAAAGCTAAAAAAGAAATAATGGATGCTATGGCTTCTTGTTGGTATTTAATAAACAGAGGAGAAGCGACAATTTTCCCTCCAAGATTTTTGTTTTCACAAACTACTTGTTTTACTTGTGCAAGAGTTCATTTTACTCCTGATGTAAGAGAGTATTATAGTTCTAAAGAAAACAAAATTAATATTCCAAAAGCATTAGCAACTACTGAAATTCAACCTCAAATAAGTTATATGGCATATCTAACAAACGATGGAAATAATCCATTTCTAAAAGAATTAATTTATAATTCTGTAGATGAACCAGATCCTAATTGGGAATATGGGTTACAAGTTTCAAATAGCCGTTTTAAAGTCAGTCAAGAAAAGCCTACTAAAGAAACTTTTTGGGATTGGCTGAATCCTTTTTATAATTATCAAGATAGGTTAGAAGGAACAATTATTCTACCCCAAGAAATTGACCCAAATCAAGGATTTTATATTACAATCAGTTCTTGGGCAATTAACGCTGAAACTGTTTTCAACCATTTATTATTTTATCACTATGAGGATATTGCTCAATTATCTGTTCCTATATTCTTACCTAAAGAAGAAGATGGTAAAACTAAAACTAAGTATAGTGTTTGTGATAATTGGGATGGAATCCCTGCATAAAATAAAAAAAGGAATAAAAAAATAAATTCCTTAAATTAATAATAACTAGTTTCTACTTCTTCAACAGCTTTATCTTTTTTTGTCATTAAAACTACTAATACTACTAAAAGTATTACAAAAATTACTGCTAAGATTACTGTTAAAGTAACCATAGGTGTTTGTGTAACTCCTTTTGTCTTAACAACATTTGCAACAAAATTAACAGGTTGATTGTTAACTTCTACTGAAAAAGTGTATGTTCCTAAATTTGCATCTTTTAGTGCTGTAACACTTACAGGAACAACTTCATATGAATTTGCACCAACAGTAACTACTGATGGAACAGATACATCTAAAAATCTTCCTGAAACACTTTTCAAATTAAACATTCTAACTTCATCAGCATTGTTTACAACAATTAACTCATAAGTTGCCTTTTCACCAACAACTAAATCTAAATCTTTTATTGTTGGAGATACCATTGTTGCACTAGATTCTTTAACTGTTAAAAGTTTTGTAACAATTGTTTCAGCGTCTGAATTATAAACTCTTATTAAAGTTTCATAAGTTCCTAATTTAGCACTCTCTGGAATTTTTAAGTAAACAACAGTACTATAACTATCTTCTTTTTCACTTGTTGATACTTCTTTTTCTAATAAGTCTCCTACATATGCTCTTGTATAAATGCCTAACTCAGGAACAGATGCCATTACATAAACATCATCTAATCTATTGAATCCAACATTTTTTAGAACAACATTAATAGGAAAGACTTCTCCAGCAGAAACTTGTGTGTTAAAGTCAGCACTTAATACACTTAATTCATAAGAATTTCTTTGCATAGTTAATGAATAACTCTCTTCAGTTTTATCAGTTGAATCAATAATTTTTACATATAGTGTAAAATCTTGATGTAACTCTTTTAATGAAGAAGGTAATTCAACTGTTAAGACTTTTTTATATGTTTTTCCAGCTAAGATATCAAATCTTTGTGTTGAAACTTCAATATCTTTTTTTAAACCAGAAATTGTTAAAACTACCTTAACATCCCCTGCATCTTTTGCTGCTACAAATTCTACTTCTACAGGTACTCTAATTGAAGATAATTCTCCAACCATTTCTGTACCAGTACTCAGACTAACTCCATCAAATGTTGTTGAAACAGATGAAGCTAAATTTGCTGCAGAAACAAAACTTACTAACATTAAAGTTAGAACTGCGAAGAATGGAACTAAAAGTTTGTAACTTTTCATTGTTTTACCATTTTAAATTTAGTTAATAATATAATCAGAAAAGAGTTTATAAATATTGTTATCTTGTTGTAATTAACGAATGACAAAAAAACTTAAAAAGTATACTTTCGTATACCTTGTATCATTAAAATGGAGGAATAACAAAAATGGAGATTACAACAATAAAATTAAAAAAAGAAACTAAAGAAAGACTAGGAAAATTAAAGGAAAGTAGGAGAGAAAGTTATGACGATATTATTAGAAAAATCTTATATGTTTTGAATACAACAAGAGATAATCCTAATAAAGCAAAACTAATTTTAGAGAGAATAGATGAATTAAGAAAAAGAATGTTTGATGAAGAAAAAGAAGAAAGAAAAGAACAAAAGAAAAAATCTAAAACTTCTCCTTAAAAATTTTTAATCCTTTAACAGAATCTTCTATCGGGCTTGGAGATTCATTAATAATAGTATACTCTTTATCAATCTTTTTTAATTCCTTTAACAATTCTTCCCATTTTTTTTCACTTGTTAAAATATGGTTTTTTTCTCCTTTTTCTGTATACTCTATTCCTGAGAAATGACAGTGCCATTTTTTTTGAGGAAATGCTTTTTTTAATTCTTCAAACCTGTCTTCTTTGTATCTTGCTAAAATATGGGCAAAGTCAATAGTAAAAGAACAATTGGTTTCTTTAGTTAATCTTGAGATCTCTTCAATAGAGCCAAAAACATTTATTTTACCCATAATTTCAGGACAAAGAAAAACATTCCAATTATTTTTTTTAATTTCTTTTTGTAATTCTATTATATTATCTTTTATATTTTGGAATGTTTCTTCTTTTGATTTTTTTGAATAAAACCCTGCATGGAAAACAATGTTTTTTGCGCCTAAGTAATGACCTATTTCACAGCACTTTAATATTCTTTTTTTTGAATTTTCTACTTTTATTTTTTCTTCAGAGTTTAAGTTCACAAAATAAGGTGCGTGTATTGATAATTTAATTTTATTTTTTTTAGCAAATTCGCCAATTTTGATTGCATCTTCTTTTTTAATATAAATATTATAAGTAAAAGGAATTTCACACGCACTTAAACCTAATTCTAAATACATCTTTAAATTTTCAATTGCTTCATTAACAGAACCAAGTCCAGAAGGACCAAAATTTATTTTCATTTAATTTGTATTATTTAGTGGACTAAACATCTCTGCATTTATTTGTCCGAGATTTTGTGAAATGTAATTATGTAATTTTATTATTGTTTGTTCTTGTAAATTTTCTTTTAAGATACCATGGCAATTTGTTAAATCTGATTCAGGTAAAATAACAGAGCCTAAAGGAATATTACAAACCATAGAATAATCTTTTAATTTTAGTGTTTCTTGGTTAGTTAATTTCCCTTGAAGTAAAACAACCTCAACTTCACAAAACTCTTTATTTTTTCCATTAATAGTATAACCAAATATCATCTCTCGTCCACCAGCAAATTTTGTCTTCTTGCAATTTTCTAAATTATAATTAAAACAATCCCATGAATTACATTTTTCATAATTATTCATTAAAATTAAGATTAAAATAACTGAAACAATTACAATTCCGATTAAAAAAAATAAAATTATTTTCTTTTTAGAAAAAGAATCTCTAAATAATCCGCCTCTTAACATAAATATATTTAATTAGAATAGTATATAAATTTTAGGATTTCAAATAACTTTATAAAACACATTTGTTATTCTTAAATTAGAAAAAGATGGCACAATTTTTTATTTATGATATAATTTTCCTAGTATTGTTTACGACATTTATAGTATTTTTCTTGTATAAAAATAGAAAAAATTTGGTAAGAGATGGGTGGATGTTTTTGTATAAAACAAAATGGGGTATTAATTCTATGAAAAAATTTGATGAAAAATATCATAAAGTTTTGGGATATTTAAGATATGTTATTGTAACTGTTGGTTATTTATTAATGGCTATAATGATTTACATGTTATTACAAACTGTTTATATTTATATGAGTCAGCCAAATATTACAGATACAATAAAAGCACCTCCAATTGCTCCACTAATTCCTTATTTTCCTGAATTATTTGGAATGGAAAGTTATTTTCCTCCATTTTATTTCACTTACTTTTTAGTAGCTTTAGCAATTGTCGCAATTGTTCATGAGTTTGCACACGGAATTTATATGAGATATAGTAAAACAAAAATAAAATCAACAGGACTTGTTTTCTTAGGACCTATTTTAGGAGCTTTTGTTGAAGAAGATAAACAGAACTTTCATAAAAAAGATAGATTTAATCAAATGAGTGTATTAGGTGCTGGAGTTTTCGCAAATGTTTTGTTTGCTATCTTATTTTATTTTATTTATACAGGATTTTTTTATTTAACATTTACTCAAGGAGGATTTATTTTCAATAGTTATGCAGTAACGCCAATAAATTCAAGCTTAATTCAGGATTTTAATCATTATGAGAATTATTCAACTATTGATTTAGCTAATAATAAAACTTATTACATCGAGGGAATTTTAGCAAACCAGTTAAACTCCAGTTATGAAATTATTTATGCATATGACCCTAGTCCTGCTTATCTAAATAAGATAAAAGGTGTAATTATTGGGATAGATGATTATATTATTAAAAATCAAGAAACACTCTCAGAAACATTATCTTATTATAATCCAGGTGATGAAGTCATTCTTTATTCTTTATATGAAGGAGAAATTTTAGAATATAATATTGCTCTTGGAGAAAATCCTCTTGATTCTTCTAAAGCATTTTTAGGAATAACATATTTATCTAGTTCAACAAATAATAAAATACAGTTGTTTTTAGCTAAATTAATGGGCTTTAGCCAAGATTCAACATATTATATGCCTAAATATAACAATGACTTAATTTATTTTTTCTATCATTTATTTTGGTGGATTATGGTTATTAATTTTTTAGTGGCTTTATTTAATATGTTACCTTTAGGAATTTTAGACGGTGGAAGGTTCTTTTATTTGACTGTTGAAAAGTTTACTAAAAAAGAAAAAACAGCCGTGATTATTTTTAATATAGTTAGAAGACTCATTATATTATTATTTGTCTTAATGATGGTTATTTGGTTAATTAGAATTATTATTTAACTATAAATTTAAAATACTAATTTTTCTTTATTAATTTATGATTCCAGAAAGTGTAAAACAAAAATTAGAAAAAATGCAGTATAGGATAGTTGGAAATCATTCTGCTGTTCAAATTTGTAGGTGGACTAAAAATGCATTAAGAGGTGAAGGCGTTTGTTGGAAAGAGAAGTTTTATGGGATAAAAACAATTGGGTGTTGTCAGATGACCCCTTCAGTTATGTGGTGTGAAAATTTATGCCTTCATTGCTGGCGTCCTATTGAAATGAATTTAGGAACAGATATTGGAGAAATAGATTCCCCAAAAGAAATTTTAGATGGAATAATTAAAGAAAGAATAAAATTATTAGAGGGCTTTGGAGGTAATAAAAAAGTAAATCAAAAATTATTAAAAGAAGCAAAAGAGCCAAAACTTTTTACAATGTCTTTATCTGGCGAACCTACTCTTTATCCTAAACTTGGAGAACTCTTTAAAGAAATTAGAAAAAGAAATGCAGTAAGTTTTTTAGTAACAAATGGACAAAATCCTCTAGCAATAAAAAAATTAGAAAAAGATGGATTACCTACTCAAATAACTGTCTCACTAAATGCTCCTAATAAAGAATTATTTCAGAAGTGGCATAATTCCACTAAAAAAAATGCTTGGGAAGAATTTTTGAAAACTTTAGATTTGGTTAATTCTTTAGAGGGAAAAGTAAGAAGAGTTATTAGATTGACACTTGTAAAAAAAGGTAAAGGAGATACACCAAGATTAAATGAAATTACAAATATGTCTCAAGAAAATTTAAAAGAATATGCTTTACTAATAAAAAAAGCAAATCCAGATTTTATACATATTAAAGGATTTAAGAGTGTTGGCTATTCAAGAGATAGAATGGGTTATGATAAACAACCTTGGTTTAAAGAAGTAAAATCTTATTCTAAACAATTACTTAATGAACTAAAAGACGAAAATTATAAAATTGGCGCAGAAGATAATGCAAGTTGTGTTGTAATGCTTGCTAAAAAAGGTAAAAAATTAAAAATTAGAAAACAAGATTACTAACAAATAATTTATAAACAATTTTTAATTTTATTAATCATGGCAAAAAAAGGTTTTTTTAAAAGATTAACAGCGAAAACACTTTATTTTCCTGGTTGTCTAACAAAATCAATTTTGAAAAAAGAATATGAAAATTATAAAGAGATATTTAATATTTTAAAAATTGATTATATTTTAATGAATGATAAAGATCTTTGTTGTGGACTTCCAGCATATAATGGAGGATATAAAAAAGAAACTATAAAATTAGCTAAAAAGTTTTTAGATTATTTAAATGAAAAGAATATTTCTAAAATAATTACTAATTGTCCTTCGTGCTATCACACATTTAAAGAAATTTATCCTAAATTAATTAGGGGTTGGGATGTTGAAGTAGAACATGCAACTCAAACAGTTTACAACTCTCTTAAAAAAAAGCCATTAAAAAATTTATCAAAAGAAAAAGTTACTTATCACGACCCTTGTCATTTGGGTAGATATGAAAATGTTTATGATGAACCTAGAAAAGTCATTGAATTTTTAGGAGGGCAAATTATTGAAATGAAATATAATAAAGAAAATGCTCTGTGTTGTGGTGGAGGAGGAGGAGTAAGAGCAAATTATGAAAGTTTAGCAAAAGACATAGCAAAAAAAAGAGTTCAAGGCATAACTGAAGAAGTTTCAAGAATAATTACTCCTTGTGGACTTTGTTATTCACAATTAAACGAAGCAGACCCAAGGACAATTGAATTTTCAACTTTTGTTTTGAGTAAATTAAAAAGATGATTTTGAAAACTTTTTTCTCATGAAGATAAATTTTGAAGATGGAAGAAACAAAAATAAACTATAAAGCCACATTAAAAAAATATCTTAGTTATATTTGGGACTTTAAATTTGTTTTTTTAATGTTAATTTTTACTGTTTTTTTATTAGAAATTCTTAGTGTAATTCCAAATTTTTTATTTAAATCCTTAATTGACAATGGCACTTTATTTTCAAATAATATTTTAGGAAGAGCAGAGTTTGTTCATATTTTATTAATTATTTTTTCAACTTTTTTAGTTACAAGACTTTTTTTAGTTGTAATGTTTTATATTAGAGCAAAATACTTAGCAATAGTTGAAGCAAAAATTGTTTTTAATTTAAAGAACCATTTTTTTAATCATATAATTGACTTAGATCATAATTTTCATACAACACATAAATCAGGTTCACTAATTTCTAAATTAAGTAGAGGAGCAGGAGCAATAGAAGGTTTAACAGATGTTATATTCTTTAATTTTGCACCTTTTTTTGTTCAAGCAATAATTATTGGAGCTTCTTTAATCTATTTTAATTGGATCTCAGCACTAATCATTGGTTTAGTTACATTCTCCTTTGTCCTCTTTAGTATAAAAATGCAGAAATTCCAACAATTAGATAAGAAATCTTACAATAAATATGATAATTTAGAAAAAGGAAACATCTCTGACATTTTCATTAATATAGATTCAATAAAATATTTTGGAAAAAACAAATTTGTTAAAAACTTGTATAAAAAATACTCTGGTAAAACAAAAGAAAAACAAGAAAAATATTATTCTTGGTTTAAATTTTTTGATTCAGGACAAATAATTATAATTTCTATTGGAACAGTTGCAATATTAATTTTCCCAATCTTAGATTTTTTAAATAAAAATATAACACTTGGAACATTGTCTTTTATTTATACAACTTATCTTAGTTTAATTGGAAGTTTATATGGTTTAGTCTGGGGCATTAGAGGAGTCTATCGTTCACTAACAGATTTACAAGATTTGTTTGATTATGAAAACTATCAAAAAGAAATAGTTGATAAAGATAAAACAATACCTTTGAAAATAAAAAAAGGAGAAATAGAATTTAAAAATATTTATTTTGATTATGAAAAAAATAATGATTTATTTAAAAATTTTAATCTAAAAATACCAGCAAATAAAACTATAGCACTAGTCGGCTCTTCTGGTTGTGGAAAAACAAGTCTAGTTAAACTATTATATCGTCTATATAACCTAAAATCAGGTAAAATTCTAATTGACGGAATAAATATTGAAGATGTCGCCCAAGAAGAACTAAGAAATGAATTGAGCATAGTCCCTCAAGAAGTAATATTATTTGATGATACCATTTATAACAACATAAAATTCGCAAATCCATTAGCAAAAAAGCAAGACGTCTTAAATGCAATAAAATTCGCTCAATTAGAAGAATTAATCAAAAAACTACCCAAAGGATATAATACAATCGTAGGAGAAAGAGGTGTAAAATTATCAGGTGGACAAAAACAAAGAGTATCAATTGCAAGAGCAATCTTAGCAAATAAAAAAATCCTAATCCTTGACGAAGCAACATCAGCCTTAGACTCTGAAACAGAACATAACATCAAAATAGCACTAGAAAACCTAATAAAAAACAGAACAACAATAGTAATCGCCCATAGACTCTCAACAATAATGAACGCAGATTTAATTGTAGTCTTAGACAATGGAAAAATAGTTCAAGTAGGAACACACAGAGAACTAATCACACAAGACGGAGAATATTCAAAACTCTGGGACTATCAAAAAGGTGGATTTTTACAAGAATAACAAAAAATGCAAAACAAATTTAAACTCCCTTCAATATTATAAAACATGGGAAAAGAGGTGAGATGTAAACAGTTGACAGTGAACAGTAGACAGTCGACCGTAAACCGTAAACTGCTAACAGCCCTAATCCTTTCTTCTATTTTATTAATCTCTTTTGTCGCTGTAACAATAGCAACAGGATTTTTTGGAACAAACACAACAAAGATATCCTCACTAGAAAAAGGATTAATCGGACACTGGATGTTAGATGTAGAAAACGGCGCAAAAGATTTAACCCCATATGGAAACCATGGGAATGTTATAGGAGCATCGTTGACAACAGGAGTAAAAGATGAACCAAATAGAGCATACAACTTTGCTTCTACAAATAGAATCGAGATGACAGGCATTAGTTTGTCTAAAGATGCTTCTTTTTGTGCTTGGGGTAATGCAAATACTGCTGGTACAAATATGATGCTATTCTCGTGTAATTCAAACTCCATAACAGGTCCAGATTTCTATTTTACAGCTAGTACAATCGCCTGGAATTCAGGAGATAGTGCCAGTACACCCTTTAAAAAAAATGGGGTAAATGTTGCTCAACCTACATTAAATGAATGGCACCATTATTGTATTATTAGCAAATCAGATTTACCAAAAACTTATTTGTATGTTGATGGAGAGTATTATGGAGAAGCAAATTATAAAAGCCCAGCTCAGACTAATAGGGGATTTATTATTGGAAATTATTATCCTGGACAAACAGGTTATGCTTGGAGAGGGAAAATAGCAGATTTTAGAATATATAATAGACAATTATCTGAAGACGAAATCCAGCTTTTATATGATTCTCACAAGCCAACAGCCTCGGCATCTGATTTGAATAAAGGTCTAATTTTATATTCTCCTTTAAATGGTGAGAACGGTATAGACTTCACGATTAATGAGTATTCATACCCTACATTCAATACATCAAGCTCAAATGGAGGGTGGAGCCATTGGGGACAAAGTGGTGCATCAGGAAGTCATTCCCAAAATACTAACAAAGATTACATTTTTGATAAAACAAATACTTATTCACATAAAGTTTCAAATGGTTTAGGTGCTACTGGTAACTATATCCTCTACCAGTCTCCACCTATCGAGGGTCTTACTTATAGATCTCTTTCAGCAATTATAAAGTTAAGTGATGGGAGTCAGATTACTAATTCTAAAGTTTATCCTGCGTGGAATGCAATTGCATCTGGGAGCATCCCAAATAATAAGTGGACCTCTATAGAGTATTTAGGTGATGGTTTTTATTTATGTAAGGCTGAAGGAATTAGACAAGATGGTAGTAATGATTTAGTTGGGATTTATGTTACTCAGGGTATAGAAGCTTATTTTTCTAATGTTCAGTTAGAACAGAAAATTTATTCTAGTTCATTTGTTAACGGGGGAAGAAATGGTACTGTTGATGATAGAAGTGGATATTCAAATAAAGGAATAAATTTTGGAGCTACATTAACAAATGGAAGAAAGGGAGAAAGTAAAGGGGCTTATGTTTTTGATGGAACCGATGATTATATTGAATTTTATAATAATAATTTATTTAATTCATTACCAGTTACCTTCTCCTTATGGTATTATCATGACAGTACCCATGGTGGCGATCTTATCAATAAATATTATTCTAACTCTGTAAATGGTTATAGCATTGCTCTCTCTTCTTCCACTGGAGGAATTAGGCTTTATTATTTTAAAAGTGGTTCAAATTATATAGAAAATTATAATAGTTACCATGGTCAATCAATTTTAGATTCTTGGAATCATGTTTCCATAAGTGTTGATGAAAATAATGCGAAAATTTATTTAAATGGTGAATTGATTGCAACTAAAAACTGGGTTGGAGTAGCAGGAAAACCTACAACTAATCAAAACTTAGCTCTAGGTTATTATCCTGGTGCTACTTCATCATATTCAAATAATATAATTTCTGATGTCCGTATCTACAATCGAGTTCTCTCTGAAGACGAAATAAAATTACTTTTTGATTCTTACAAACCAAAAGAAACAAGCACTGGAAGTTTAAACAAGGGTTTAGTATTTGATATGCCTTTGACAACAAGACATATGAAATCAAGCACAATAGTATCAGATTTAACACCTTATGGAAATGATGGTACAGTGATGAATGGGGCAGTAGTCAGCGAAGATGGAACTACGTTTGATGGAGTAAATGATTACATCGAGATATCTAATAATAACTTATTAAATTTTGAGGCTAAAAATTTTACTATTTCTTTCTGGACATATAGAACATCAGAAGGATATCAAGGAGGTTCATATATCTCTAAAGGAACTCACAACTCTGCAGGATTTGATATGTATGATTCTAGATTTGAAGTACGTGCAGAAAGTGGTTTAGTTGCTAGAGTAAAAATGAGTGCTAATTTTAATGTTTGGGAAATGCATACTATGGTAGTAAATCAGCAATCTTCTCCATATATTAAACATTATATCAATGATATATTGGATCAAACAGGGTACACTGAATCAGGGAATAAAGGTAGCATAAGCAATCTTAGAAATTTAATAATAGGGAGAAGCAATGCTGGTGGAATTAATAGATATTTCAATGGTCAAATCTCCAATGTTAAAATATGGGATAGAGCATTAACTGACGATGAAATAAAACTTTTATATGATAAGGGGAGATGAAAAGTAAACAGTTAACCGTAAACAGTCTACCTTCAACACTGAACAATTGACTTCCTTCAAACCAAGTACTGTAATGTTGACAAATCAAAAGCTAAAACTTCTTTTTTTTCATCATTAAACACATTTCTAATAAAACGACCATCAAAAGAAATAATGCAAGAGTGTTTAAATTGTCGTATATGTTTTTCTGTCGCTAAGAAAAGAGAAATGTCGTTTCCATAGTCTATAAATTTATTATGACTTAACAAATCATTCTTATTTATTTGAATTTCATCAAAATTTTTTAAATCTTCTAAACATTCCTTTTTTATAATTTTATATTCAGATTTTAATTCTTTTCTTATTTTGTTTATGAATTCAGATAAAATATAAGGAGTTATAATTACTTTAGATATTCTAAAATTAGTTAGCATTGTAGATAAACATTGTATTTGATTTTCTTTGATGTTTGCTTTTTCTAAAATAAAGTTTTTTTCTGGATTTAGTTTGACATATTTATCTAAAAAGAAAATCATCAAAACACAAGTATCAAATATTACTCCATTATCAAAATATCTTTTTTTAAAATAATATGAGTCATCAAAAGGATATTCAACTATCATTTCTTCAACTCTTCTTCATGAATCTCTTTTGTCTCAAATATGTTTTTGTCTTTTATATTTATTCTTGCTTCATAAAAGAATCTTTTACCTTCTTTATTATCACGAGGGATAAAACTATATTTAACAATATAAGTATCTTCTGCACAATTTGGTCTAATAGAGTGCACTTTAAATCCAAAATAACCTAAACTACCATAAGAACCTACAATAATATCAATGACTGTTTCAATAACTTCTTTGGGACCTAAACTCGCCTCCATTTTAACCCCGCTAATATTTTTTAGACGAAAGAACTATTTAAACATAATCACATCTTTGGGATAACGGTTAGCAGTGGACAGTAGACAGTAAACCGTAAACAGTAAACCGTAAACCGTAAACAGTAAACAGTAAACCGTAAACAGTAAACCGTAAACCGTAAACAGTAAACCGTAAACCGTAAACAGTAAACAGTAAACCGTAAACCGTAAACAGTAAACCGTAAACCGTAAACAGTAAACCGTAAACAGTCTACCCCCTTTTTGTCGCTACTCTTAAAACATAACATATTTAAATAGTGAATATTTCTATATTTCATGCAAAAGAAAAGTAATTACATTAAAAATGGATTAATTGTTGGAGCTTTGTCTTTACCACTTTTATTTGGAGGATGTTATAAGGAAGGTCAACGGTCTACAGTCGACGGTCTACAGTCTACAGTTAACAGTGAACAGTCAACAGTTTACAGTCAACAGACTCCGGCTGATAAAAAAATACCTAAATCTTTAGAGAGTATAGTTGGTTCTAAAAAGTTTCATGAAAATCTATCAAATAAAGAATCCAAATCCTTAGATGAGAAATATGGTGATGATGTTGACTCAATACATCGTAAACTTTTTGATGAGGATATCGCATTATATGGAAAATCATCAACTGGCCTAGACATCTATACAGATATTGAAGAAAATGAAAATAAAGGATTCTATAACGTTGTATGGTATTCAGTGTTTAACAAAAAATTAGTGCGGTTAGCACGAAAAACAATACGAGAGACTCAACCACATACAACTGAAACATTTCTGGATATGTTTAAGAAGCAATATGGATATTTTACATATTTCTATGGGTTAGGTCGTAGTACTATTAGTATATATAAAAATATAGAATCTGATGACTATGACCAACGATTTCCAGCGTTACTTTTTTCTATACCAAACTCTTCTTTTGTTAAATTTAAAAGAGATGACGATTTTGGCGTATTAAAAAGGGATGGAAGCATAGTAAATGAATATGGAATTATAGATAATATTTCAAAAGAAGACTTAGGAAAAGTGGAAAAACTCTGGGAAGCAACAGCTTTTTGGGACTGATATCCGTAAACCGTCCACTGCCAACTGTTTACCGTAAACCATCCGATACTTATATAAACTAAAGTTAATACATATAAACTATGGTTAACATATATAAACAGGAGTTGACATTACTTCAACAAAATATATTAAGACTTTTATTTGTAAAAACAGGTTCTCAATTAAATCAAAGACAAATTGCAAATTTTTTAAATGTTACTTCTCCAGCCATAACAAAAGCACTCCCACATCTTGAGAAAGAAAAATTTATTAAAATTAGTAAGGATAAATACTCAAAAAGATTATCAATTGAATTAAATACAGACAATTTAAATGTCGTTCAATTGAAAAGAATAGATAATTTAAGCTTAATTTATGAAACAGGATTTGCAGATTTTCTCGAAAAGAATTTTATGGGAAGGACAATAATCTTATTCGGAAGTTATTCAAGAGGAGAAGACCATTTTAATTCAGATATTGATATCGCCATAATCGGAGGAAAAGAAAAAAAATTAGATTTAATAAAATTTGAAAAGATATTTGAAAAACAAATCAATATAAATTTTTATTCTTCTTTCAAAGAAATTCATAATGATTTAAAGGAGAGCATATTAAATGGAATATTATTATTAGGAAGTGTTGAATTATGAGATCAAAGAATTTTGATGAATTTATAAGAATTGGAATCGTTAAAAAACAAACTCCTGATAAATCAAGAGGAAATTTTCTTATTAAAGAGTCAGAAAAAAATTTTAGTTATCTTTTAGAATTAATTAAAAAAATAAAAATAGATGATATAAGTGCCAATAATTATGTTAAGATTTGTTACGATATAATCATGGGTTTAATAAGGGCAAAAATGTTTTTTGATGGTTATAAGACATCCGGATTTAGAGCACATGAGGTAGAAGTCACTTATTTTGAGAAAATAGGTTTTCCAGAAAAAGATGTTTTATTCTTAGATAAAATGAGATATTATAGGAATGGAATATTATATTATGGAACAATTATAAACGAAGAATACACACAAAAAGTAATTGATTTTACAAAAAAGATATATCATACATTAAAGGAAGCAGTTGACCGTTAACCGTTTACTGTTTACATCTCACTTTCCTTTCACGAAAGAATTTTAAATCTATCTTAATTATACACTATATGGTAATTATCACACCTTATTTATATGACGCTTCTCAAATAAAAGGAAAGGCATCAAAAGTTTTTTTTCCAAAGACAATAAATGAAGTTAAGAGAATCGTTCAATCAAATAAACATATTTGTATAAGAGGTGGAGGCACAAGTTTAGTTGGAAGTAGTGTTCCTCAAAATGATGTTGTCTTAGACATGTCTAAATTAAATCACATCTCAAATTTAGATATAAACAGAAAAACTGTAGAGGTGGAAGCAGGAGTAATACTAGATGACTTACAAGATTACTTATCAGAAAACAATTTAGAATTCCCAGTTAATCCTTCAAGCCACGCAGTTTGCACTATTGGTGGAATGATCGCTACAGATGCCGTCGGAAGTAGAGCAATAAAATACGGACGAACATCAAAATGGATTAGATGGATTGAAACAATAGATGCAAATGCAAATCTAACAAGAAACACAAACACAGAAATATCAGATTTTGCAAAGATGGAGGGAATAACAGGAATAATTGTAAAAGCCTGTTTAAATTTAACTAACAAAACACAAAAGACTGGCTCAATTTTTAAACTAAAAACAATAGAAGAAGTAATTCAAAAAACAAAAGAACTAAAGAAAAACCCCTCAATATCAATGATAGAATATTTAGATAAATCTGCTTCTAATAATATTGGTTTAGGGGATAACTATCATTTAATCGCTGAATTTGAAGACGATTCTGGCGAACTAAAAGATGAAAAATATACAAAACTATTACAAAAAAGAGACGAAGTATATCCTTTTTTAGCAGGAGAAGGCTATACACACATTGAAGATCCTAAAATTATTTTAGACAAAATTGCCGGTTTATTAAAATGGTTAGAAAAAAATGATATTCCTTGTTTTGGCCATATTTCCGTAGGATTATTACATCCCTGCTTTAATAAATCACAAGAAAATCTAATACCAGAAATGATGAAAATTGTTAAAAAACATAGTGGACAAATAAGTGGCGAACATGGAATAGGACTATTAAAAAAACAATATGTAGACGAACAAGATAAAAAAATTATACAAAATATTAAAAAAAGAAAAGACAAACAAAACAAATTTAACCAAGGAAAAATAATTAATTAATATGATAATAAATGTTAAAGTAAAGACAAATTCTAAAGAACAAAAAATAATAAAAGAAGATGAAAATAATTATATAGTCCTATTAAAAAAACAACCTATTGACGGAAAAGCAAATAAAGAATTATTAAAACTTTTGACAAAGCACTTTAAATCAAATGTTCTTCTCTTAAGAGGAGAAAAATCAAAAAATAAAATTATTAAAATAAACTAATGGCAATAAAATATATCTTAGCTGAAGATGTGAAAAAAAGAGCAGAAGAAATAATCGACCTAATGAATTGGACTCATATTGACAAAGAAAATGTTTCATACATTAGAAGTTTTGGCTCAACATCAAAAAATACTATTGCTCGTTGCCATGCATTAGGAAAAGCAATGCAAATAGGCATGAATAGAAAAACTTCTTTTTATCTCATAGAAGTAATTTCTGAAAACTTTGATAAATTATCTGAAAATGAAAAAATAAAAGTAATCATCCACGAACTAATGCATATTCCTAAAACTTTTGGTGGAGGTTTTATTCATCATGATAAAGTAACTGATAAAAATGTTGACATCCAATATAAAAGATATATTGATTTAAAGTTAGACGACAAAATATACAACAGAGAGTATAAATCAAAATGGTTTTAAAAAAAATAACTTACCTAAATAAAAATAAAAAAATAAATTTAATTGTTAAACCTGTCTCAAATTTTTCTACAGGACTAATGTTTAAAAGATCAACTCCTCCACTACTTTTTAATCTAAAAAAAGAAAAATTTTTTTCAATTACAGCTTTATTTTGTAAAGATTTTTTAGCAATTACACTCGATAAAAACTATAAATTAATTAAGTCGCAAAAAGTTAAAGCAGGTACACTAAAAACAAAACTATATGGTCAATATCTAATTGAAATAATTCAAAATTACGACGATTAACCGACGAGCAAATAGAAACATTTAAATATAAGAATAACTTTAAAAAATTATTAAGTTATCTAAAGAGGTAAAAAGGAGGTTGAAAAATGGGAAAAATTGTTAAAAAAGGTGTTATCGAAAGAAAACCAGGTCATCTTTATTATGTAGATGCTCAAGGTAATGTTTGTGAGGCAAAGATGGCTAGGGGTGGTAAAAAGAAAAAAGCTGTTGCTAAAAAACCTGTTGCTAAAAAACCAGTAGCAAAAAAGACAGTAGCAAAAAAAGCACCAGCAAAAAAAGCACCTGCTAAAAAGCCAGTAGCAAAGAAAAAAGCTGCTCCTAAAAAGAAAAAATAAATAATTTTTTTATATTATTTAAATTTCATACTCAATGAACTCATTGAAAAGGGAGACAGTGAGTTCATTATTTCTTTAATTTGTTTTTATAATCATCAATTGCCTTTCTTAATACATCTGCTGCTAAATTTGAACAATGTATTTTAATGTTAGGCAATCCTCCTAATCTTTCTAAAACATCTTTATTATCTATTTGATAAGCTTCATCTAAATTTTTTCCTTTTGCAATTTGTGTTAACATTGAAGAAGAAGCAATTGCAGCAGCACAACCAAAAGTTTGAAACTTAATATCCTCTATTTTATCTTCTTTAACTCTTATCATTATTTTTAAAACATCTCCACATCTAGCATTACCAATCATTCCCTCTCCATCAGGCTCTTGCATCTCTCCCATATTCTTTGGATTTAAAAAATTCTCTTTGACAACTTCGTTATAATTTGTATTACTCATTTTTATTCAACTCTTTAATTATTTCATTAACATTAACACCATGTAATAAACAACCTTCCTCTATTGTTTCAAATTGAGCCATAGCACATCCTCCACACATCAACCCTCTCTCCATTAAAATAAATCCTGCTTTTGGATTCTTCTCCATAACTTCTAAAAAAGTCATTTCTTTTGTTATTAAATTTTTATTCTTCATCTTTAATTTTAAATGGACTAATTTTTCTTAAATAATCCACATGTTCTTTTAATTTTTCAATAAAATAGTCTGCCTTTTCTTTGTCAATATCTTTATCTAAACTAATCCTAATACTACCATGTGTATATAATTCGTCTACATTAATCGCCCTTAGCACATAACTTTCTTCTAAATTATACGACGAACAAGCCGAACCAGTAGAAACATAAATACTATCTTTATCTAACAACAACATTAAACTCTCACCCTCAATTCCATAAAAAGAAACATTAATATTATTATATATTCTTTTTTCAATTGAACCATTTATCTTAATCTTTTTTATTTCTTTTAACCTTTCTAAAATATAATCTCTATTTTTCTTTACCCTTTCAATCTCCAAATCTAAATCTAGTGCCTTAGAAAGACCAATTATCCCTAAAATATTTTCTGTTCCAGCTCTTAATTTAAATTCTTGCTCACCACCGTCAACAAACCTCTTAATTCTTGTTCCTAACTTAATATATAAAAAACCAATTCCCTTTGGTGCATTAAACTTATGTCCTGAAACACTCAATAAATCAACATTCAATTCTTTCACATTTAAAGGTATTTTCTTAAAACCTTGAACAATATCACTATGAAAATAAACTTCCTTTTCTTTACAAATTTCCCCTATCTCCTTAATTGGTTGAATAGTTCCAATTTCATTATTTACCCACATAACACTGACAACCAAAGTATCTTTTCTAATCTTCTTTTTTATTTCACTAATATCCACAATCCCATCCTCATTAACCCTAATATAATCAACCTCATAACCTTTTTTTTCTAATACTTTACATGTATTAATAATTGAAGGATGTTCAATACAAGACACAACAATATGTTTTTTTTCAGGATGTGCTAAAGTAAGACCTTTAATTGCAAAATTATTACTCTCTGTTGCACCACTAGTAAAAATTATCTCTTCAGAATCTGCATTAATATATTTAGCTATTTTTTTCCTTGCCTCATCAATTTTTTCTTTTACTTCCTTAGCAATTTTATATTGGCTCGAAGGATTTGCATAATGTCCCTCATTAAATTTTATTATTTCATCTATTACTTTTCTATCAATTTTAGTTGTAGCAGCATTATCTAAATAAACTTCCATATTTATTTTTCCTCACTTTTTTTATAACAACACTTTCCCTTACAAAAAGTAGTTGCATGTTTATCAATTAAATTTAATATTGGAATTATTGTATCTTTATTTAAAGAATAAATTCTATTTTTCCCCTGAACTTCAACATTTACAATATTACAATGTCTTAAGTTTCTAAGTGCATGAGACACTTTACTTTGTTCAATATTTAAACTATCAGAAATCTCACTCACATTTTTCTTTCCTTTCTTTAATTCACTAATTATTTTAATCCTTAATTCACTAGCAAGATTACTGAAAAACACATAATATGAATTGTCGCTCATATGAAAATGTGTTCATATTTGTTTTTAAATCTTTTTATTTTTAACTAATAGCACCAACAGGACATGCTTCAATTGCCTCTTCAGAACATGGAGCTTGTTTCTTAACTATGGCCTTTCCATTTTTGAGCTCAAAACCTTCTGGACAAACTGCCACACATGCCCCACAACCAATGCACTTTTCCTTATCTACCTTTACCATAAACTCCTCCTTTAATGAAAATATTTGAGTAAAAATATTTATAAACTTAATTAATCAATTCTTTCTATGACAAGTTTATTAATTGGTTTAATTATTTTAGGTTTACTATTAGTTTTTACTTTTTTCGGTTATTATAATAAATTTATCGTCTTAAAACAAAGAATAAAAAACTCAAAAGCACAAATTAATGTTCAATTAAAGAAAAGATCTGATTTAATCCCGAATCTAGTAAATATTGTAAAAGGTTATATGAAACATGAAAAAAGTTTACTAACAGAAATCACAAAAACAAGAACAAGTTTCTTAAATGCTAAAAGTTTTGAAGATAAAGTTAAAGTAGGTAATGAATTGCAACACTCTTTAAAGAATTTATTTGCTGTAGCTGAAAATTATCCGGAAGTAAAAGCAAATCAAAGTTTTGTAGAATTACAAAGAGAAGTTTCTTCTATTGAAGACAAAATAGCTTATTCAAGGCAATATTACAATGATTCTATAATGAGTTATAATAATTCAGTTGAAGTAGTCCCAGGAAAATGGTTTGCAAGTTTATACAAATTTAAAAAAGAAGATTATTTTGAAATTCCAGAAGAAGAAAAAATTACTCCTATAATTGAATTTTAATAATTAAAATGAATAGAATATCTTTTTATGAGGAAATTAAGAAGAATAAAATAAAATCTAATATTTTATTAATCCTAGTTTTTTTAGTTTTACTTAGTTTAGTATATGTAATTTCATTAGCTTTAGGACCCGATTATTTTTTTATAATCCTAGTTTTCGGAACAATATTTTCTATTTTTTATGTATTAATTTCTTATAATAGTTCCTCAAAAATAGTATTAGCTTCAGTTAAAGCAATAAAAGCAGAGGAAGAACAGTTTAAAACATATCACAATATTGTTGAGGGATTATGCCTTGCTTCAGGACTTGAAAAACCTAAATTATATATTATGAAAGATAGTCAGATAAATGCTTTTGCATCTGGGAAAAATCCAAAAGAAGCAATAATCTGTGTAACAACAGGAGCCTTAGAAAAACTAACAAAACAAGAACTAGAAGGAGTCTTATCACACGAATTAAGCCATATTGCAAACTATGACATTCGTTTTATGAGTCTTGTAGCTGTTTTAGTTGGTTTAATTTCAATATTCTCCCAAATCTTCCTAAGAAGCATTTTCTTTGGTGCAGGAAGCTCTAATAGAAATGAAAAAAATAATGTCATATACTTTTTAATAGCTTTAGCACTGGCAATAATTTCTCCTTTAATTGTAGCATTAGTTCAACTTGCAATATCTAGAAAAAGAGAATATTTAGCAGATTCTTCAGCAGTTAAATTTGTAAGAAGCCCAACAGGTTTAATTGGCGCACTAGAAAAAATCAAAAAAGAATCTAAATCAAATGTCAGAATACCTGATGCAATTTCCCCCTTATTTTTAGCTAAACCCTATAACTCAAAAGAACTATTCCAAACACATCCAGATATTAATAAAAGAATTGAAGTCCTAAAAAAAATGTAAAGATAAGAGTAATTTTATAAATTCATCTTTATTTAACAATTATATTATGCCTAAAGAAAAAAATAAAATAAATTTTGAAAAGAGCCTTTTATTTGGTCTAAGTTTAGTTTTAATTGTATTAATTTTTCTAAATATTATAAATGATTTTTTATTAACTTCTAATCCCAACTTGGAGAATTTATGTTCTTCATTTGAAGGAAAATGGTTAAAAGAGTATAATGAATGTGAGGGTATTTCATTAAATAGTTGTCAAGAAATGAAAGGCACTTTTAGTGAATGTGAGTCTGCTTGTAGACATACAAACTCTGAATTCTGCATCTTAATCTGCGTTCCAGTTTGTTCTTTTAATTAAAATTAAGTTAATCCTCCCCCTATTTCAATTACAGAAGGGTATAATAAACCTTATAAACTGATATTAACTTAATAATAGTAACATGGGCAATATAAAAAAGAACATTATTGGTGGATTAGCAACTATTGTGTTAGCATCAACTATCGGATGTACTTCTTTACCAATAACTTCTCAAGAGCTTTCAAGCCCAAATAACAATACATATACCATTCAAAAAGTTAAAGGAATAAAAATTCCATTTACAAAGGATACAAGAATATTTCGTGGCCTAGATTTGAATTCTTATAATAAACCTTTCTTTTATTTTAATAGTAATAATTTCAATAAAAATTCTTCTTATTTATTGGAAAAATATGATTCCTTATTAGCTGATGACGATACTTCTAATACTTTATATGTCTTTTATCCAATTGGTAAATCCCAGGATGGGGATAAAATATATGAGTCATACAAAGTAGATAAAATAAAATTTGATAAAGAATTAAGAGAAGATTCTAAATTCTATGAAACTTTAACAAAACAAAAAGTATATGTTTCTAATAATTTTATTCCAGAACTTGTAGACGAAAAAGATGAAAGAATAAATTCAATAGAAATATATTTTACTCCATATCAAGAAACAAAAGATATTGATTCAGATGGTTCAGGAGACTCTAATTATGATATACCTACTTACATACCAGGAAATAGTAATACTGTTGGTGGTGGAGAATATATTGCAGGAAGTGGAGGCTCAATAGGAAATTAAAATGGAAAAAAGAATAAAATACATTGGTTTATTTTTGTTTATTGCTTTAATTAGTTTAACAACTGTTTTAGCTGAATTAAATGTAAAATATACTGTTTATGAGGGAGAATTAGATTCTTCTGGTAGCCTAACTAAAAAATTAAATACAATTTCTGGATTTAATGTTAATGTTTACCCATGTAATAATGATGCTTGTACTAGTGTTGGTGCATTAATTCCAAGTTTAAGTACAACTTCTTTAAGTGATAGTGTAACTATTTCTTACCCTCATGAAATGTTAACAACACACGGTTATGCACTTTATTTTTACAATCAAGATTATATTGGTTTTCAAATATGGAATGAAAAAGCATGGGGAACTTCTTCAACAGTTTATCAAGGACAAGAAATTTATTTATCTAAAAGAATTGGAGGATACATCCCAATTTCAGATTTTGAATTTGATTCTCAAACAAAGAAGAACCAAAATACAAATTTTAATATTAACATAAACTTAAGCTCAAGCGATTACTTACTTATATCTGATAAAAAACACTTTGATACAGGAATAATAGAAAAAGTAAAAGTAAATGTTACATTCATTATATTAAATAATTCTAATACTTTATCTAAACAAGAAAAAACAATAGAAATTCCTTATGGAGAAAGTTCAACAACTTTATCATTTAACTACACATTTAGTGAAGTAGGTTTATATGATGCATTTGTTGAAACAAAAATAATTGATTCTAAATTTAAATCAACTTCTATAACAAATGAAACAAAAACAATTAAAGTAATAAGTGATTCCAAGAATAATTATAGTTCTTCTTATATTGTAAATGTAGATTATTCTCCATTAAACCAATATCTAAATGATAAAATCTTTGTTAATTTTATTCCTAGAAGTAATTATATAGACGAATTCCAAAATTCTTTTGACAAAGATAGCTCTGTTAAAATAACAATCAAAAATCAAACAAATTTAATTTATTCAAATATATCAAATACAAATTACAATGATTTATTTACTTTCTTCTACAAATTTGATAAAGAAGGAAAGTATAATGTTTCTTTTGAAATTTGCCCAATCGAAGACATTTCATCAGATAAGACTTGCACTTTCTTAAATTTAAATTATATTATAACAAAAAAAGATTCTTTAAGTAGTGTTTCTAAGGGTTCTTCAACTACTAATAAACAAGAATCTATTATTCTTTCTTCTAATGAAACATTTATTTTAGAACAAAACACCCAAATAATAAATGATAAGGAAGATCATGAAGTCATTTCATTAAATAATCAAGAACAAGAAAAAGATAAGGAAGTTTTATTCTTCATTTTAATCACTGTTTTTGGTTTTGGAAGTATTAGTGTTTTAACTTTCTTAATTTTCAAATTTTTATTATTCTTTTAATCTCAAAACTTCCATTTTTTTACTAAAATATACTTTTTATAACATAAGAATTTTTAAAGAATAATTACTCAAAAATATTATAACTAAATTCAAAGAGATTTGAAAGGAGGTAATTAAATATGGCGTTAGATTTTGCAAAAGAAGCGATTGAAAATGTCGAGGCTAATAGTATTAACTTTAGTGAGTTACGAGCTGGAAAAGCAAATATTAAAGTTTTTGGTTGTGGTGGTTGTGGATGTAATATGGCTACTTGGTTATTCAATAAAGGAATAAATGGTGCTACTGTTTATGGTATAAATACCGACGCATTACATCTATCTATTACTAAAACTGACGAGAAAATACTTATTGGAAAAGAATTAACAAGAGGATTAGGCTGTGGTGGTTATCCTAAAAAAGGACGAGAAGCTGCAAAAGAATCTCTTTCTGACCTGAAAAAAGCTGTTTCAAATTCTGATATGGTTTTTGTTCTGGCTGGAATGGGAGGAGGTACTGGAACTGGTGCTATACCTGTAGTTGCTCAATTATCTAAAGAGTCTGGTGCTGTTGTGATTGCTGTTGTGACAATGCCTTTTGAAGCAGAAAAAGCAAGAATTGACAAAGCCGAGTTCGGACTTCAAGAATTAAGAGAAGTAGTTGATACTGTTATTGTTCTTGATAATAATCGGCTTGTAGATATTGCTGGACAACTTCCAATGGAACAAGCTTTCGCAGTTGCTAATGAATTAGTATCTACTATGATTAAGGGAATTGTTGAGACAATAACTTTACCGTCTTTAATCAATTTAGATTATGCAGATGTTTCTTCTATTATGAAGAATGGAGATGTAGCTGTAATAGGAATTGGTGAAGATAACTCAAATGCAAAAGTAGATGCAGCTGTTCAACAAGCACTAACACATCCTTTGTTAGATGTTGATTATAGAGGAGCAACTGGAGCTTTAATACATGTAACTTGTGGCCCTGACTTGAAATTAGAAGAATTTGATAATATTGGTCGTCTTGTAACAGAAAACTTGTCTCCTGAAGCACAAGTAATTATAGGTGCAAGGGTCAATAAAGAATTTCAAGGAAGAGTCAGAGTAATCACAATCATGACTGGTGTTAAATCCCCTTATATACTGGGAAAAAACCAATTAAGCATGTTTCGTGATGAAAGACAAGTCAGTGTTAATGATTTAGGTCTTGACGATTTAAGTTACTAAAAATAATATGCCCTTTTTGGGCTTTTTTTCTTTTTTTCTTTATACCCAATCATTTCTTACAAAAGTTCGACTTTTATATTCTTTATTATTATATTTATTAAAAAATAAAATACTATCTAATTCAGGTTTTTTCTTTTGAATTTCATTTTGTCCTGGAACTTTTAATCCAATTGGAAAGATACCTTCTACATTTAATTTTTCAGGAATATCTAAAACTCTCTTAACTTTATCGTCATAGAAATATCCTATCCAACAACTAACCAAGTCATAATTTGTAATAGCTAATAATAGGTTTTGAATTGCAGCACCTGATTGCTGATAACTATATTTTTCCCCTCTTTCATTATAACTTCTAACTAAAATTTCAGGATTACTAACTAAAACAATAACATAATTTGCTTGAGAAATAAATTTTTGTTGAGAGGCTATTGATAATTCTTCTATGATTTTTTTATCGTCAACTAAGATATATTTTAAAATATTCTGATTTCCTGCTGCGGGGGCAAGGCTTGCTAACTCAATTGCTTGAAGAATTTTTTTTAATTCAGGTTTTTTTGTAGAATATTTTCTTACACTCTTTCTTTCTCTAACAACTCTCTCAAAATCCATAAAGAAAATATGTTTTTAGAATATAAAAATCTTTACTAAAATAAAATTGCCTCTAATATCTTAGGAAACTCATTCCAATTACTCATCTTAACAAGTCCTTCATGATCCCCATTTGATTTTGAATTATAAAGAATACCTTTTAATCCAGAATTTTTCATTCCCTTAAAACTTTTTATTGAGTCATCCACTAATAATCTTGCTCCTTTTTCCTCACTAAATTTTACTTTTGAACTTAATTCTCCAAAATAATGTATTTTATCAATACAAGAATCATAATAATCAAAAATAATTTTATCAATAAAATAAGAATGAAAAAGAGGTCTTGAAGTACAACATTCAAATCTATATTCGCTTGTTAAATCTTTTATATTCTCATATGCATTTGAAGTTCTATGAAATAAATAATCTATATTCTTGTGGTTTAACATCTGCTTTCCAATTTCAAATAATTCTTCTAATTCAATTTTATCAAAATAAGAGTCTAACTCTTCTGAACTATTAAAATTATGTTTTCTATTTAAAAATAACTTTTGAATCTTCTGAGTCTCTAACAAAGTGTCATCAATATCTAAAAAAATAAGTTCTTTTTTCATAATCAAAGTTAAATAATATCATTAAAAAGTATTTGTATTCTCAAACAATTGTTTTAATCTTATCTAAGATAATATCTTCTTTTTTAGAACTTCTTCCATATGTTTGACCAAATTTAACTAAAATATAATTAATTTTACGATGATATCTCTCAGGAAATAATTTCATTAAATCTTGTTCAACTTTTTCTCTATTATTTGAAAAACTCCAATTTAATTTTTTAGATATTCTATATACATGAGTATCAACGCCTATTCTATTTTCTTTTTTTACTTCAGCCAAATAAACATTTGCTGTTTTTCTTCCAACTCCGGGCAATTTTATTAAATCCTCAAACTCATATTTAATTTTTCCTTCTAATAAAATTTTCGAAATTGAAATAATATTTTTAGCTTTTGTTTTATAATAATTAATTGATTTAATTTCTTTTTCAATATCTTTGAGCTTAGCATTAGATAGTTTTTTTAAAGAATTATATTTTTTGAATA
>Ga0265293_10001022_pt1 | contig 63237 bp, 44 predicted proteins | sample Munlanlewell138R_FD_192505 | JGI IMG/M metagenome (GOLD analysis project Ga0265293, IMG submission 192505) | Leachate microbial communities from a municipal landfill in Southern Ontario, Canada - Leachate well 138R | ecosystem: Engineered > Solid waste > Landfill > Unclassified | place: Canada...
AATCTATCTTCTATCGTAAAGTGACTGTAAGACTGCATGAACCCTCCTGAGTGTGAGTCTTTTGCAAAACAATCATACAACAGAAAGTTCGTGCAGTCCCCTGTTGCACTCGTAATGAAGATCTACCCTTCCCCCAGCAAAACAAAAACTTAAAAACCGCCAAATATACGACTTTACGGTTCAGAGTTTCCTTAGCTTGAATTTGGGCTTAACAACTGCTAAATTTTTGCGGGGGAGATTGCTATTGGTGAGGAGGAAGAGATGAAGCGTGTAAAGTACTGGCACATAGTTTGGGCGTTTTTAGTTTTTCTCGGTATAAACGCTTGTGATGAGGGGGCAAGTAAGCCGCTTTGTAGCTTAGATTGTGGCCACGGAAAGTGTGTTATCAGCACGACGGGTTCTAACAGATGCGTTTGCGATATTGGCTACGCGCAAGATCTCTTTGGTAAGTGCACGGATTGTGACATCGGCTACAACGATGTAGCAGGCGAGTGCGTAAAAGACCCTTGTACGAACTTTTGTACTGGAGAGCATGAGGTCTGTAGCCTAGTAGATAACGTTGCGCGTTGTGATTGCGCCGAAGCCTACGAACGCGTTGGAGCGGACTGTAAGTTCAGGGACGATTGCAAAGTCGAGTTCGTGTTTAATAATACTGGCGCTATAGGTTTTAAGGTATACGTCACTGGAAGTTTCGATAACTGGAGTAAAACCACCCACGAGCTCCAAGACCAAGGCGGTGGCAAGTTCAAGACTACTATCGCACTTGAACGGGGTGAGTACGAGTATAAGTTCTTCATCGATGGCTGGAATGATGCTTGGCAAAACGATCCCGAACGTCCTATACAAGGTAACGACAACAACAGCGTTGTGCGCGTTGGCGCTTGTGGCGAAGAAAAAGATGATCCTGTCGTGGACGAAGAAGCGCCGCAGTTAAAGCTGATAGCGCCACCTATCGTTAGTTCGGGGAATGTCGAATTTACAGTGCAATACATCGATGGCAAAGACGGTGCTGGCATCGACGGCGAGCCAACAGCACTGTTAGAGGAAAAGAGCGTAAACGCGAACTTTGACGCTTCAGGCTTGACGCTTCAGGTTAGCGACACTGGCAAAAATCAAGGAAAGTACGCATATTTTATAGATGCCAAGTCAAAGAATGGTAAGACGGCAAAGCTCTTTGTTCCTGTATGGGTAGAGGCGAAGCCTTTTGATTGGCGCGACGGCGTTTTGTACTTTGCCTTTATCGATCGTTTCTTAAATGGGGATACGAGTAACGATGAGCCCAAGACCGATGCCACCGTGGAAGGAACATGCGACGCGCGCTGGATGGGTGGCGACTTTGCAGGCTTAAAACAAAAAGTGGAAGACGGCTATTTCGAATCTTTGGGCGTTAACACGTTGTGGATTTCATCGGTAAGCATGAACGGCCAAACAGTGGGAAGGGGTACAGATGGCAAAACGTATTCCGCTTACCACTCGTATTGGCCTGTAGCCACGGGTTGGACTTATGAGAATGAGAGCTTGTTTAGCTCCGCAACAAGCGCAGGTTTGCCTATACGCGCCATAGAGCCACACTTTGGTACGATGGAAGAGTTTAAGGCTCTTGTTGGCGCGTGTCACCAACGCGGAATGCGCGTACTTGTTGACTTTGCCGCTAACCATGTTCACGAAGATAGCCCGCTATACAAGGAGCACCGCGATTGGTTTAACACCGAGCCTGTACATATTTGTAATGGCGATAACGGGGCAAACTGGAATAAATATCCATTAACTTGTTGGTTTGCCGAGAACTTGCCCGATTTTAACTACGAGAAAGCTGAAGTGCGCAAAGCGATGGTTGATCACGCTAAGTGGCTTATTCAAGAGAGCAATATCGATGGGTTCCGCGTGGACGCTGTGAAGCATATGACGAAACAATTCGTCATAGACCTGCGTCGCGGCATTGATGCAATGTTCGAGAACACGGGTATAACTTTTTATATGGTTGGCGAAACATTCGAATTTGGAGCCGACGCGCTAAAAGAATACATCGGCAAAGATTTGTTACACGGACAATTTGATTTCGGTTTTTATGGTCAGATTAAAGACAATATATTGTCGCCGCATGGTAGCTACGAAAAAGTTAAAAACTTCACAGAACATAACGACCACACCTATAATGATGTCAATGGTATCAAGGCGATAATGGGCACTTTTATAGGAAACCACGACGTCGCGCGTGCTATTTCTGTAGCTAACGAAAACGGGAGCGAAAACTGGGGCCAAAATCCAGATGTTAATGACTGGCAGCCGCACCTTCGACTCAAACTCGCCTGGACCGTGCTCTTAACTAGCCCTGGAGTTCCGCTCTTTTACTACGGCGATGAGTTTGGTTTAGAGGGCGCGGGTGATCCCGATAATCGCCGTATGATGAAGTTCGATGGCTTAAGAGAGCAACAGGAAATAACCTTCAACTTCGTCAAACAATTGGGCAAAATTCGTGAGGAAAACCCTGTACTTTCGCGCGGAAACCGCCAAAATATCGCCGCTAATAACGATGCGTGGATATACAAAATGGTCGATGATAGCGCGAGTATTTGGGTTGGAGTTAGCAAAAGTAATAACACTGGATTCGACGTACAAGGACCACAAAACGGCTGGGTAGATCTACTCAACAATAATGCTGATATCGGCCACACAAATCGTATACAGTTTACAGATGGCTTCCAAATATTTATTTGGAAGGAGAAATAATAACAACACGCTTGAATGCGGCTTAAATATGTATGAACTCAAAGAAACGAGTTTTGATCTAGCTTATGAATGGTGGCGGTATGTCGTTTTAGTAAAACTAAAAACGGAGCCAGGGCGTTGCGGGGCCGGCGATTGAGGCCCCGCTGAGGGGGGTAGCCTGAGACCCGAGCGTCAGCGAGGGGCTTAGGCGAGGGGGGATACTTCCCCCCACAAAAAAAGACCTGGTATGATGCGAATGACGCGTATGGATGGGAGGAGAGATGAGATTGCAATTAAATCGCAGCGGCTTGGGCGCATTAGTCTTAGTATTGGCGCTTTTGGGCTTCGTGGGCGCGTGCGACGAGGGTGGGGCGCGCATGTACAAGACGTCCGCCATCGCGCCGAGTTACCAGAGCTGGGCGGCAGAGAAATACATGGATATCTTGGGCGCGAGCGTCGTAGATAAAGGTGTGAACTTTGCAGTTTATTCGGAAAATGCAACGAGGATCGAATTATTGCTTTTTAGCGATCCCGAAGCGGCGCGTCCGCGGATGCGTATCCCGATGACGAAGGCGAAGTCCAATGTGTGGACGGCTTATGTCGAGGGTTTGGGCGTGGGGCAACACTATGGCTATATTGCGTGGGGTCCGAACTGGCCCTATACCGAAGAATTTTACCCTGGCTCAACCATGGGCTACATCACAGACTGCGATGAGCATGGGAACCGCTTTAATCCGAATAAGCTGCTGATTGATCCGTATACGCTGCGGATACACCGCGATTTTGACTGGTCGAAGGGCAACCCCGCAAGTGGGAGCGCGCGACACGTTTCGTCTTGGGGAGCGGCGGCTAAGAGCGTGGTTATTCGCAGCGAGTACCAGTGGAGTGAGAATGAGAGGCGTTGGCGCGAGATGCGGATGCGCGGGGATGCGGGGAGCCAGAAGCAGAGCGATTTAATTGTGTATGAAGTACATGCTAAGGGCTTTACGGCGGGTTCTGATTCGAAGGTGAGTGTGCCAGGGACTTTTAAAGGCGTCGGCGATAAAGCGAAGTATTTAAAGGAGTTGGGAATTACAGCGGTAGAGCTTTTGCCGATTATGGAAAAAACCGATGACGGGACATATTGGGGATACAATACGCTTGCGTTTTTTGTGCCCGAGCAACGATACGCGGATCCCAATAATAAAAAACTCAATGCCGTGATGGATGAGTTTAAGGCGATGGTAGACGCGCTACACGCCGAGGGCATTGAAGTGATTTTGGACATTGTTTACAACCACACGGGGGAAGGTGGATTTTGGCGAAGTAAACTAAAAAAGTATAATACCAGTTTTTCTTATGGTTGGGATGAACACTTTGATGATGTGACTTCAGCCTCGATATTTAGTTTTAGAGGGCTAGATAACGCAGCGTACTACGAGCTAGGAAGCGATACAAGCCCTGAGCTGGGTAAATGCGCATACCGAGACGACACGGGGGTAGGAAACCAAGTGCGTACCAATCATGTGCCCTTTAGACGCTTAATTTTAGATAACCTGCGCTTTTGGGTTGAGGAGATGCACGTGGACGGTTTCCGTTTTGACCTCGCCACCGTTTTGGGCATGAAAGACCTAGAGCCTTGGATTTTCGATCCCGAAAACACGGTTGTACAAGATATTATCGATGCTCCTGTACTAAAGAAATACAACACGCGTTTGATCGCGGAGCCTTGGCACTTTGGCGCTTATGGCGTTGGGAAGTTCCCAAAATCTAAGACAGACGCGGAGTTTGCTTGGTTTGATTGGAACGACAAGTTCCGCAATATGTGGCGTGAGTTTATTAATGGTGATTCGCTGGCTGTTGGCCATAACGAGGGGATTTCTATTGGCGGAGCCTTAACGGGGAGTGCTGAGCTGTTTAGAGGTGGTGGACGCAAACCCTTTCATAGCGTCAACTTTATCACAGCGCACGACGGATTCACGCTCTTTGACTTGGTGAGTTACAATCAAAAGCACAACATGGGTGGGCCGCTCAATCCGATTTGCTTAAGCAATCCCGCTTCGCCCTTCTGCGACACCACAAGCGGCGATGACAATAATCGTTCGCGAAATTGGTGCCCGGGCGATGAACAAAATGGCTGCAAAGATCCGGAAGGTTACGCGGTGAAGCGCCAAATGGTGCGAAACTTCTTTGCCGCCCTGCTCTTTTCACAGGGGACGCCGATGATCTTGGGCGGCGATGAGTGGATGCGAACCCAATACGGCAACAATAACGCCTATTCCGATAGTGCCGACAACGAATTTAACTGGTTTCGCTGGGGCGATTGGGCACCCGATAACGAGCGCCAACGCATGTACGACTTCGTCAAAAACGCTATTAGCTTGCGCAAAGAACTTGCCCCTCGCTTTTCACCCGAAAGCTACGAAGACATCGACTGGAGGGGCAGTGACGGCAATCCACCCGATTGGGGCAGTCGCCACATTATGATGTATTGGCCGCCAAAAGAGGGCTTGGCCGCCGTCGCCCTCTGCATCAACATGGAAGGCGATCCCAATAGAGTAGTTAGCTTCCAGCTCCCCGAAGTACCCGGTGGCTGGCAAGTCGCCGTCGATACACAATTACACTACGACTCTGGAGAAGTTATCGACGCAGTCGAAAACAAGAAAATTTCTCGCAACATTTATCCTCAAGGTGAAGCCGCGCTTGAAGAAAACAGATACGGTTTAAAGTCTCGAACGATTGTACTTTTAAAGCAAAAACAATAGTATTTCTAGGTCTTTGGCGACGCGTTGCGGGCCAAAATTTTTAAGCTTTTCCTCTCTGGTGGGGGGCTGTGCCCCCTACGCGCGGGCTTCTTCGCAAAATTCGGCAGCGAACGCAAAATGCTGTGCGGTGTATTTGCTAAGCGCGCATCCACCGCACAGCATGCGTTCGCAGCGCCTTTTGCTCAGCGATCCCGCGCTACCCCCCAGTGGCTACTTTTCCTACACGGCTATGTATGTAATGTAGCCTTTTGTTGAGCGTAATTTTGTAATATGTTTTCCTATGATAAAATGGATAAACCATGATTAAATTGCGAAGATTACTAGGCTTTATACTTACTTTGCTGCTTGTAACGTCGGTTTTTGCTAGTCTTAGTTTTGCCGAGGAAGATCGTTTCAGCGCTGGCGGCTACTTTAGAGTTGCGGCTCGTCCCGATTTCCAAGGTGGCTGGTCAAAACTCGGTCTGTGGAATATTTCGGGGCGCCTGCTTAACGAGTCGCAGTGGGCGGCGCTCGAAATGCGCTTAATGCTCTTGCAAGCAAGCCCTGGGACAAAGGAGGTTTGGACCAGTGTACACGCCAAGGTCGAGGGAGGAACGGTTCGCGCTGCAGATTTGCTACACGGAAGCCTATCGGGCTTTGGGCTAACACAGCTTTATGTTAAAACAGGTAACGTTTTAATAAAAGACGTCGTGTGGCAGCTTGGTACGCTAGAGTATTATTTTGGCGATTTAGGGCTATACGACATGAAATTTGCCGATATATTCGGCAAGACACTCGGTTTATCGGCGACGTACAGTAACGATTATATTGATTTTTTGTTTGGCTTTGGTGACGCTGGCTACTTAATGAAGGGTTATGATAAGTATAGCACCATTTTAAGCTTCGGTACTGCATTACGTGTTCGTCCGATTTCTGGCTTTGAATTCGGTCTTGGCGGCGAGCTTTTCTATGAACCGAGTAACAAAGGCGATCGAAGTGCTTCATACCAAACGCGCTTTAAGTCAAACCAAGCTGTGACATATAGCTCATTTGTGCGCAATACCGTAGTGCAAGATTTTGCAAAATCACTCGCCGATCCCAATCAAGTTTATGATTTGTATCCAAAGCCCACGCCGCTTGATGCGCTATCGTTTAAGTTGGTGGCTTACTTAGGTTTTGGGCAGCTGGGGGCGCTTCGCTGGAACAACTTGTTTTTTAATTTTTTGCGCAATCACCCACAATCTGTGTATGAAGAAAGCTATGGCGGGCGGATGTATAATGTTTACACGAAAGAGTGGACTGACGAGAGGTACCAGATAAACCTTGGTAATGAGATGCAACTTAGCATAGTTCCCGAGCGCTTTGATCTTACTTGGGCTGCGCTTTTTGGCTACCACTTCGACAAAGATAATTCTATTAAATCCAGTGAAACCAACCGCATGATTTGGTCGATAGTGGCAAGAGGTCAGGTATATATTACGCCAACACTGCACTTTTTACTCGAAACATCCTTTGCCCAAGAAAAGAGTCTAAACGGCAACTTGTGGAAGCGGAGTGCACGTTCTATCGACCAAAGCCGTGATGGTTTCGCAGACATAGATGGCTTAGAGTACGGTGATCTCCAATTGCGCAATACTTGGCAAGGTAAGACGGGCTTAGTCATTAATCCAGGTGGCACAGGAATCTTCGCTCGCCCCTCGCTGCGTTTACTCTATGGTGTGCAATACTCCAATATGCACAATGCATTTCCCAACAGTTATGTCGAAACGCTAGATGAGAATAATGAATTTTTTGGCGCAGATGTACTGAGTTCTATTAAAGATAGACACTGGCACCATGTGATATCCATTGAAGCGGAGGCTTGGTTCTAATGAAAGCGTATCCCATCTATATTCTTAGTGTATTTTTAGCCTTTTTCGCCTTGTCTTGCATACAACACGGACAAGCACCGCAATATGTGAGTACGCTCAATTTTGCTGCTGCATACGTCTATGACGACATCCAAAACCAAAGTTGTTTGCCGCTTCTAGACTCGAGCATCGACACACTTCATTTAGCCTTCTCAGAGCGAAATTTAGCGGCATCAAGCATAGCGATGGCGACATACGAAGATGAATTTAGTCGCCGCCAAGATAGCGATAGGCGCTTGCAGAGCATGCGCACAATGGCGCCAAAAGCCGATGTTCGCGTATTAGTCGAATTGCGGGCGAGCTTCTACTCGCAGTTGAGTGGGCGCTATCGTTGGGATGTAAAGGCAAAGATAAGCTTGCTCGATGCGGCGGGTCAAGTTCGGCTTGGGGATGAATTTAATTTGCCCGCCGTACTCATGTTTTCGCATGAGAAGGGAGATGCGGCTATCGACTCTGTTAAAGAGGAGATCGCGCGTCGTTTGGGCAGCACACTAGATAGCTATATGCGTGGCCGCGACGCTGGGGTGACTAGCCCAGTGCAAGAATCGCCGAAAGAAACGCAGCCCGTAGAAAGCTCGCCTCCGCATGAAACTGAGGCTCCCAGCACTGACGATGGCTCCCCCGAGGCGGGGGACCCACTCGCCAAAGCGGTCTACTTTATTATGGTAGACCGCTTTTTTAATGCGAATAAAACCAACGACAAGGACAGCAATCTTAGTGATCCCAACGCTTGGCACGGCGGGGATCTAGCGGGAGTGCGCGAACGCCTTGACTATTTAAAAGACTTGGGAATCAGCGCGATATGGCTATCACCGATATTTTTGACAGCGCAGAGCAATTTTTTTGGTCACGGCGCCTTCCACGCGTATTGGACCTACGATCTTAATAGCCTAGAGCCGCGTTTCGGTAACGAACGAGAGCTTGTAGAGCTAGCCCGTGAAGCAAAAAAGCGCGGTATAGGCATTATTTTAGATTTTGTGGTGAACCACGTCGGTTACGGCAGCCCATGGGTAGAGGAACGTCCGCATTGGTTCCACAAACCTATCACTATCGAAAACTGGGATGACCCTGTAGAGCTTGTTACTGGTCAAGTACACGGTCTGCCCGATCTCAATCAGTCTGAACCCGAGGTTTATGATTACCTTGAAAAAGCAGCCTTTAAGTGGCTTGAGATTCCCAATATTGTAGGCTATAGACTTGATGCGGTTAAACATGTTTCCGTCGAATTTTGGAGCAAATTAAACAATACACTTCGTGCAAAATACGAAGATATCGTTTTACTCGGTGAAATGTTCGATGGTTCGCCCTACAAAGTTACGCAGACGCAAAAGCAGGGCGCTTTTAGCCATATGTTCGACTTTCCGCTTGCTTTTGCGCTGCGCGACGTGTTTTGTGAAGGCAAGAGCTTGGGAAACCTGGCATCGGTCATCGATAACGACAGGATCTATGAAGATCCCAATAGCATGGTCACCTTTATCGACAACCACGATATGCCGCGGATTTCCTCCTTGTGTAAACAAGCTTCAGATGTGCAAAATGCGTTGCGCGCACTTCTCGCGCTGCGAGGATTACCGAGTATTTACTACGGCACAGAGAGCGGCTTAGTGGGAGAGAAAGAGCCAGATAATCGCGCGGATATGGATTTTGAGCATACGCCAAACTTTGCGATTATTAGGGAAGGACTGGAGTTACGAACTAAACATCCCGTTTTAGCCAATGGTAAGACGGCAGTGCTCTATTACGATGAAGGGGTTTTAAGCATTGCGCGCGAAAACACGAAAGAGCAAGCACTCGTTATCATTAACCAAACTAGTCGTGAAGTAAGCCTGAGCTTAGCGCCAGGTAAGTGGACGCAGGCTTACAGTGGTGTATCGCGAAGTGCTATGACTAAAGTAGCGCCAAAATCTGTACAAATTCTAACAAGAACAAAACTTGGCTCCTTAATAGAGAATAAAAAACGAAAAATTAACTTTGTTGTTGATGAAAATTCGGGGGAGTTTGCCATCGTGGGTTCATCGCCAGAGTTCGGTTTGTGGAATCCAGATAATGGCATCAAGCTAAAGGCAAAGCAAAATATTAGCGTGGTCCTACCAAGCCAAAGCGTTATTTCGTACAAGCTAGTACGAAAAAAATCCGATGCTAGCTGGGAGTGGGAGCAGGGGAGCAATAGGGAGATTTTTACGAGTGCTAGCTCGAATCATTACGTGTTAAAATGGTAAGCTGTTTTTGCATTTGTAGCGCAAGCGTAGAGATTGTTTAGTGACGCAGTGCGTCGTAATTTTGTTCGTAAACGCATGCACTTGACCAATGGGGGGTAAATCTACGATAATGCTCGGCGCTGCACCTTTAAGTAGCAGCTTAATTTGCTTTGTTTCCCTTGTTGATACGGAGTGTATGTGAACATGAAGCGTTTTTGGATGAAATGGATAATTTACGCGTGTGCGGCAGCGATTTCGTTTGGCGCGTTGGCGTGCAATGCGTACGACGTAGAAACGGAAAAGGGTATGAAGGCTGCGCTTTCGGAGAAGAAGCACCTTGATAAGGCGATGGCGAAATTGGCGAGTTTAAGCTCGACGCCAGATGAGATAAAGCCGTACGGGGCGGAGCTAAGTGCGCTGTATTTAGTGGGATCTTCCTATGATCGAGAAGTAATTCAGATTCTAGCAAGCCTTGGTGATACTGCCTATGATGAAGCTTACCTCAAGGCTGCAAATTCTGATGATTTTAAACAAGTGCAATCGGCGGCTTTAGCGGCCAAGAACTCTGAGTCCGATGCGGTCATCGAGACCTTGCTTTCAAAATTCGACACTACGCGCGATCCAGATACAAAGCGCCTCTTAATGGAAGCGGGTTTAACGAAGAAAGACGCAGGCCTTGCCAAGAAGGCGACAGAGCTTTTGCTCGGCGATTTAGAGCGTACGCCTATCGGGCTTTTGCGAACCTCTTGTAATGTTTTGGCTTACCAGCGCGATCCCGAGAGTGCGGAAGCATCACTACGGGGCATCTTTTTTGCAGATGACGCTGGTCGCTCTATCGCTACGGAGTGCGCAAAAGCGTTGACCTCGCTTGGAAAAGATGTTGCAGGTCCCATTCTCGTGGAAGTATTTAAACTAGAGAATGAGAAGCTCAATGCGTATGTTGATCAACATCCCGATCGTTTAACGCCTGACACCTTGCGTTTCCATGCAGCGGTGAACCTAGCAAAACTTCGTTATGCTGAGGGCGTTGATGTGATGCTCGATTTTTTGCAAGACATGAAGCCCATCGTCGCGCCAGGCGCGCTTGTTCTTAAACCCATCGATGATAGCGCGTGGATTAACTGGGGGGCGCTTGTGGGAACAGCGTCGCAGGAAATTATTTTTGCTATCAATGATATTGGTGTCCAGGGCAATGAGCGCGCTGCCGAAGTGTTGATGAACATCTATGCGTGGGGTCCAGAGATTGCCAAAAAGTACAAAAAACCTATCGACTTGACAGGTAGCTTTAACATCGAAATTTCGTTGCGTGTAAACTCCGTGCGGGTATTGCTTGAAAACGATTTGTTAACGCCAGAGCGTTATAACACCATTTTAGAAGCGCTGAAGGATCCCTCCTTTGAGCAAAATCGAGGTTTTAGACCCGCGGCTCGCGCATCTTTAGTGACGGATCTCATTACCTATATGGCGATCGCTTCAAAACCTGCGCAGCTTGAAAGTGTGTGGGGCTACTTCGATAAGCTACGCGAGAAGGAACTACAGAACCCCGCCACCGAGAAGCACCCTGCACCGAATCTTGAAGATCCTTATGACTTTAAGCCCGTCGTGAAGCGTATCGCAGATACGAAGTCCACCTTTGAGTTAGCCGATGAATGCGGTGACACCGCGGCTTGTTATGAGCAGGTACTCGAGAAAAAAGACGAAGGTAGCTACTACCCGCGCATTAAGGCAGCTTACGAAATCGGTAAAATCAACGATCACAAGTACTTTGCACCGCTACTTAAAAATTATGCTGAGTACGATGCATATGGTCAGATGTTTGTGACGAGTGCGCTGGCAGCGATCGGTACAAAAGATGATATCCCTGCTGTCATAGAGCTTAGGGAGAAGCTTCGAAAAGACTTGGCACCGCAAATCTTTGCCTCAGCCCAAACTTACCTTGACTCGCTTGTGATTATCCTAGAAAATAAGTAAGGTATTGCAGTCATACTCAAAACCCTCCGACGTAATCGCTGGAGGGTTTTTCAATTTTCTTTAGTGATCGCTTCGTATTGTGCCCTGAGATCTACTCGCTGTTGGCTATTTTGCCTAAATCACGACGAATTCCAGCCAGTTCGCTAGGGGGGAGTACGCCGTGATTGCGGTTGGAGAGTAGAATCCAGTACTTATGGCTATCTCTGTTGATCCACAACGAGCATCCGGTAAACCCGAGATGTCCAAGAATTTGTTTGCTCTCGGGCATGCCCGAAAGGCTGTCATGTCCCGTTGCGCGATCCCACGCAAGCGCGAAGCGCGAGTTCGTAGCTTTGGCGTCCCAAAACTTTTGCAGTGTCTTCTGGCTAAAGGGCAAGCGCGTGTCGGCTTTTAGTAGGGCTCGACAGATCTTACCCAAGTCTGTGGCGCTAGAAAATACACCAGCGTGACCCGCTACACCTCCCATACAGCGCGCGTTGTCGTCATCGACAATACCCTGTAGTGGCAAACCCTTGTACCACTTAGTACAGGCACAGTTCACATGCTTGGGGTAAGAAATAGGGCCAAAGCAAGTCGATTCGAGTTCTAGAGCTTGTACCACCAAGCGATCGAAGCTATCGCAAAGCGGTGCCTCTAAAACACGCTCAAGTAGAGTCCCGAGCAAAATAAAGCCGAGATCTGTGTACTCTGTGCTAGCATCCAGTTTACCGTCCTCTGTGCGGCGAACAGGATATTCAAGACAGAGGCGTGTTATTTCGGCGCGCGCAAAGTCGCTTCCCCACTTTGACTCGGGAAGAAGCGCTGCAAAATTGTGCCACGCTGCAAGCGGCGTTTGGTGCGATAGCAAGTCGGCAAGAGTATAGTGCTCGCCCCAGCCCTTGAGCTCTGGCCAATAGTAAACAAGCTTTTCCTCTAAATCGAGCTTAGCAGCTTCGACGGCATGCATGCTTAACAGCGACGTCGCTACGATTTTTGTAAGGCTAGCGACGTCGAACTGGGTTTTATCGCTAATCGCCTCTCCATCGCGCCAGCGAGTGTAGCCTATATTAAAGTTCATGGCGGCTGCGTTAAGATCTCCCCACTCAATCTGAGCGCCAGAGTATAGCCCAATACTGCGGCCAATTTCGACTCGCTCCAAAAATCGCATTAGCATGATTGTGTACCTCGAAGAATATAAAGAAAACCCCCGCACTTTGTGTAAAGGCGAGGGCAAATAGGGGTACTATGAGTGTTTAGGCAAGAAGGCGCTTGTTTTCACAGGAGCCAGTTTTATCGGCGCTAATCGCTGCAGCACAAAAAGTGTTGGCAAAGATTTTGAAGTTCTCAAGATCGCTGTCTTGGATAATTTTAAGTAAGTCTACTTCAAAAAAAGCGTTTACCATGGCAGCGGTATTCTTGTGATACAAGCGCCAAACACGGCCGTTAGTCAAAATAGCCCACGGTAAATTCGTTAACCGCATCTGTTCCTCTAAGTCAAAAGCATGGTTTTCGCCTGTAGAAGAACCATCTTCTGTCGCTTTCAAACCTTCATCGAGATCCGCGGCCCAAGCGGCTACTTTGCCAATGGCGACAGCACCGTTAAAGAAACCCAGCGTACCACGGGAAGCCACATGCGCGCTAAAGACATCAGGGTTATTAAACATCGTATATTCAATGCGATGGTCATCACCTAGTGGCTCGTTGTGGCTGTGCGTATAGCCGAGAACATGTAAGGTGCGATTCACAAAAAAGAATCCCACCTGTTCCGCTGTAGCTTGGTTATTAAGATGGGCGTGGTGGTGTTGAAAGTGATCGCGAATTTGCACCAGCATTTCGGCCACTTCATCCGCACTGAGCAATGTCGACGACGACAAGAGCTCAACCGCGTCATTAACAAAAAAATCACCACTATTACGAATCACGTTGGAATCTGACATAGAACTAAAATCCCCATAGGAGAGCTTAAGTGTTAATAAAATCGTCCTAAGGTTGATACAACCTTAGCGAGTGCGAATACTAAACAAAGTCAACAAATAATGTCAAGCGGGCGCTTTTAAATACGTGCCGTAAATGTCCACAAAATATGACAGTTTTGACACGCGTAAAATTATGTGTACGCTTGCGCAATATAGCCAACACACGTATACTTACGCTCAATGGGCGTTCCATTGTATTTTTGGGAGGAACTCTAAATTGACTAAGAAAAATAATAGAGACGATAAAGATAAGAAAACGCATTTGCAAGAACTCACCGACGATGGTGAGAAGAAGGACGATTCCACTACGATAAATTCCGAGACTAGCGAAGACGAAAAAGAGCAGACTGAGTCTGCGAACGAACTCTCTAGTAATGAAAGCGAAGAAAGCGAAGTGCAGGATACCGGCGCAGAGAAGGTTGAGAGTCTAAGCGAGATCTTTCAAGAGTTTAAAAAACAGATTTCTCCCATTGCGAGCAACGTTAAGTCGATTTTAGAGGCGGCTAACCAAAGACTTGTTGACAAAGAAGCCGTGAAAACGGCCGAGGACGCGGATGTCGAAGATTCAAGCAATGTCGAAAACGTTGAAGATGATGCTGCTTCGAAAGACGATGTTAACGGTGGCGAGCAGGCTGAAGTCATTAATTTGGCGCTTGAAAGACTCAAAAGACGCGGTATTCAACGAAATATCGATATTAAAGCTATACTATCAGAGCACTTTGAGCATTACGTCGATAAAAAAATCGATGAAGAAGAGTTGAGCACCGATGAGGATGGCAAAAAACTCGTAAAGATCGATTCTAAGTTTATGCAAAACCACGGTAAAGAACTTGTTCCTTACCTGATTGGCGGTATTGCACAAGGTATTTTTGGCAATATCTTTGGTGATGAGCTCTTTCCCAACGAACTCGCGAAGGAAGAACCACGTCAAGACCCGCAAGCTGGAGAAGACGCAGATGCTGAGAAAAAGACCTTAATAGCGAAAAAAGACGAAGCCGAAAAAACGGAAGCTGAACCTAGCGAAGGAGAAGGCGTCGATGGTGCGAAAGCCAAAGAGCCAAAGTATAAGCTGAAATTTAGCATAGCTGACGTGATTACCGAGTTTTTGCAAAAAGCAACCCCAGTCAAAACTCCCGAAACTCCAGAAGAACTGGCCGAAACCGAAAACGCTCGACAGGCGCTCATTAGAGCTGGTGAGGTTTTTGAAGATACGCTCAATCAGGAAGCGACGCTGGATGATGTGAAGGCTGCGCTAGAAACTCCACCCGAAGCCAAAGAAGAAGCTCCCGCCGAAATCGAGCCGGAGGACGAGAAACATGAAAAAATTCTCAAAATGGCTAAAGAATTCGAGAAGAGTTTAGATAAAAAACCCGAAGAATAAATTTTATTCGCTATTTTTGCCTGTATCACGAGTTTAAACGCTGCTCATTGAGCAGCGTTTTTTGGGATTTAAGCATGGACAGAAAATTATTTACAAAACAAAGGCGTTGCTGTGCACTGATCGGCATGATCCACCTTAAAGCCTTGCCCGCAACGCCAGCCAGTCGCCTAAAACTAGTAGACATCCTTGATGCAGCACTACGCGATGGCGAGAACCTTGTGCTTGGCGACTGTGATGCGCTCTTGGTCGAAAACATGTCGGACTTGCCCTATTGTCGTGCTCGCGTGGGACCCGAGATTACGGCGAGCATGGCGATTGTGGTAGATCATGTAAAGCGCGCTTTTGCTAAACCCGTGGGGGTACAGGTTTTGGCGGCGGCAAATATAGAGGCAATGGCCGTAGCCGCTTGTGGTGGTGCTGATTTTATTCGAGCCGAGGCTTTTGCCTATGCGCACGTCGCCGACGAAGGTCTGCTCAACGCTTCGGCTGCCGAAGTGCTGCGCTATCGCCGACAGCTCGACGCCGAGCGAGTTTCCGTTTGGGCTGATGTTCAGAAGAAGCACGCGGCGCATGCCATCACAGGGGATTTGAGTCTTGGCGATCTCGCCCACGGGTTTTCGTTTTGTGGCGCAGATGCGCTCATCGCCACGGGGATTGCCACGGGTAGTGCAGCGAGCGTTAAAGATGTCATTGCACTTAAAAGTGCTAAACTCCCCGTCGTTGTTGGCTCTGGCATCGATATTCAAAACGTTACCGAATTTGCCGCTATCGCCGATGGTCTCATCGTTGGGTCATCGATCAAAATCGATGGCGATTGGAAAAATCCCGTCGATAAGGCGCGCGTTGCCGCGCTGGCCAAAGCTATCGACGCCTTGGAGCAAGGCTCAGCGCACTAAGACGCACTAAGACTAACGACGGCGGCGCTGGCGTCGCAGCAGTTTTTCGACAAGCGCTTTGTTTTTGGGATCGTGGTAGCGCAAAATCGCTTTTTGGCGCTGTCTATCGGCGGTGCTTTTAGCACTGTAAATACGTGGGCTGTCTTTTGACAAGGGCTTTAGCGGGTTATAGCCAGTCCAATACATTGTGCTTGCAGGGCTCATCGGTGTTGGCAAAAAGGTTTGCACCTGATCGACGAAGAGCTTACGCGACTTGAGCCAGCGCACTAAATCCAACATTTCGTTATCGCCACTACCTGGATGCGCGGCAATAAAATACGGTATAATATACTGTTTCTTGCCGCATTCACGTGATTTTTCAATATATATACGCGAAAATTCGTCGTAAGTCTCAATACTGGGTTTCATCATTAACTTAAGTACAGCAGGGTTACTGTGCTCAGGAGCAATCTTGAGGTAGCCGCTGCTGTGGTGTTTAGCCAAAGCCTCTATGTATTCCTTGTGCTTTAGCGCTAAATCATAACGTATCCCAGAATTGATAAAAACTTGCTTTACAGATTCGAGTTTTCGCACACGCTCGTAGAGCTTCAAAGTTGGTTCATGCGAGACATTCAGATTATTGCAGATATTGGGGTAAATACATGATTGGCGACGGCAGTTTAGGCATTTTTCGCTGTCTTTGGCTGTCATTTCGTACATGTTTGCACTTGGACCCCCCAGATCACTGATAACGACATTATCTTTGTTTTCGGCAACGGCGATGGCTTGAACCTCTCGTACCACAGAGTCGGGCGAACGACTTTGTATCACGCGGCCTTCGTGCGCGGCGATAGAACAAAAGGCACACGCCCCAAAGCAGCCGCGCATGATGGTGATCGATGTTTTGATCATGTCGAAGGCTGGAATTCTCGCGTTAGCGTAGGAAGGGTGGGGTTTGCGCGAAAACGGTAGTTCGTAGACCGCGTCTAGCTCCCTAGTACTTAGCGGCTCAGGAATCTTGCCTAAACACAGCTCTTTATCGCCGTGACGCTGTACTAGCCCGGCGCCACCTTGGCGCGTTTCGGTGAGCTGTAGGCGTGATGCAACGGCAAAATCCCAAGCAGAATTGCGCACTTCCTCGTAAGCAGGAAGACGCCTAAAATCGTACTCTCCCCTCATCGCAGCTTCGCCAAAATCCTCGCGGATTCGCATGTCATCCGGAAGCCTATCAACGAGCATGCCAACGCCCCTCTCGCCTAGAAAACGCGATAACTCCCAGCCATACGACAAACCGTGCGAAATACTCTCAAGAGCTGCTTCTCCATTGCCAAAACTCAAAATATCGGCTCCAGTATCGCACAAAATACTCGGCATCACTCTATTTGCCCAATAATCATAATGCGCCACTCGCCGTAAACTCGCCTCGATCCCGCCAATGACAATAGGAATATCAGGCGCCAGCCTGCGGCAGATTTTGCTATACACCGAAAGTGCCCTATCGGGACGCAAACCCGCTTTTGCATTCGGGCTATAAGCATCATCAGAGCGTCGTCGTTTGTCGGAGCTATAGTGGTTTACCATGGAGTCCATGTTGCCCGCGTTAATGCCCCAAAACAGCCTTGGCAGCCCAAGACGCAAAAAGTCGTCATCTCGATCTACACGCGGCTGCGCAATAACACCTACCCTAAAACCTTGTGCTTCCAAAAAACGTCCAACGATTCCCGTCGAAAACGCGGGGTGATCTACATACGCATCGCCGCCCACTAAAATAATGTCGCAGGCATCCCAGCCATACAGATCCATCTCCTCGCGTGTCATGGGGAGCACGGGTACGGGGCCTAAACGATGTGCCCAGAATTTTTTGTGGCTAAAGATCATGCCATGAAGTTCAAGTTTTCGTTGTATATAAAAATCGTATTTTGCTTAGATCTTGCGTAGTAAAGGCAAATTTTATCTACCGTCAAAGGGAGCACAAAGTCATTGCATTGAGCCCCGATTCTTTCTACTAAAAAAGACAAAGCTGTTCAACGCAAAAATACTTTTTTACATATTGCCGCCAAGCGCTATCGCTAACAAGGTTGTTGAACGGATTATTCAATTTTCCATGGAGTGCTTTGGCTATATTATGGAGGGAATCTCTGAATAATATAAAAATATTCCAAAAAAGAGCTAGCGAAAGTAAGGGAAGATACTCTAGCTAGCTTGAACTCAGTCAAAAAATCGAAAAATACACTTGTTAGCAATTTGATAAAAAATACTTTAGTTAGCAAGTTTGATGCGGATTCTAGGAAGCAAGGAATGAGGCAAGGGAGCGACTTTGAGGTCGTGACCGCGCCAAGTGACGCAACTGACGACGAAGACGCGCAAACTTGCTAACATAAGCGGGTTCTAAGGGCGATAGCCCTTAGCGGGGCGTGGGGCAGAGCCCCACAATACAGATCATAGCTTCCCTAAGTCTCATCCTTGGGTTTTCGCGAGTGGCGAACTCGCTGGTTCGCAGTGAGGTGGCGCTTGCGCAGGCGTATAGAAATAGGCGTCACTTCGACGAGTTCGTCTTCGTCAATCCATTCGATGGATTCTTCCAAGTTTAGAATTTTCGGCGGTGAAAGCAGAATACTGTCGTCTTTTCCCGCGGCACGCATGTTCGAGAGTTTCTTTTCGCGCGAAACGTTGACATCCAAATCATTCGGTCGCGAGTTCTCGCCGATAATCATACCCTCATAACACTCGACAACCGGGCCTACAAAAAGCACACCGCGCGGTTGCAGGTGGAATAACGCGTATGGCGTACTTTTACCTAAACGGTCTGCGATGAGAGCGCCATTGTTTCGGTAGTTCATCGGCCCAAACCACGGTGCCCAACCGTTAAACAAAGTGTTCATAATACCAAGCCCGCGCGTTTCGTTTAAATATATCGATCTAAAGCCGATAAGCCCCCGCGTCGGGATATCAAACTCCAAATGTGCGCGCCCAGAGCCTGTGCTTCGCATGACTTCCATCTTACCCTTGCGCGCTGCCAAAATTTGCGTAATAGCGCCGACATTGATTTCGGGTAAGTCCAAAATTAAGCGTTCAAGCGGCTCTAAGCTTCTTCCATTTTCATCGGTTTTAATGACAACCTCGGGCTTAGAAATACACATTTCAAAGCCTTCGCGACGCATCGTCTCAATCAGAATTGACAGCGACAACTCACCGCGCCCCACGACTTTAAAGGTATCCTTTTGATCCGTCTCCTCGACGCGCAAGCTCACATTGGCTCGTCCTTCCTTAAAAAGGCGCTCGCCGATGTGTCGCGTTGTTACGTACTTGCCTTCTTTGCCCGCGAAGGGTCCGTTATTGACACTAAAAAACATCGCAATCGTAGGCTCATCCACCTTTACGCGCTTTAACGCTTGTGGGTTTTCTACCGACGAGATGGTGTCGCCGATTGCGATTTCTTCTATTCCAGCGACCGCAAAAAGTTCGCCAGCAGGTGCGCTATCTACGCGCTTTCTCTCTAAGCCATCAAAAACATAGAGCTGACCCAACTTGATTTGCTTATTGCCCTTCTCACCCATTACTGTAATGATTTCGTCTTCGCGTAAAGTTCCTTCAAAAATTCGGCCAGTTGCCATTTTACCCAAATAATTGTCGTAATCGGTATTGGTCACCAGAGCCTGTAAATTCGCCTCTGGGTTACCACCAGGGCTGGGTATGGATTTTAGTATGGTATCGAATATTGGCGCCATGTCGACGCCCGCCGTATCTAAGTTGTAAGTGGCAATTCCATCGCGCGCAACGGCATAAAGTACGGGGAATTCGATTTGTTGATCATTCGCCCCTAGGTCTATAAATAGCGAATAAACTTCGTCGAGCACTTCTGGCGCACGTGCGTCTTGGCGGTCGATTTTGTTCACAACTACAATGACGGCTAGCCCCAAAGCCAGCGCCTTAGAGAGCACGAAACGCGTTTGCGGCAACGGCCCCTCCGCCGCATCCACCAACAAAACCACACCGTCTACCATGCTTAGCATTCGCTCGACTTCACCACCGAAATCCGCGTGTCCTGGCGTATCTGCGATGTTTATCTTCACGCCCTTCCAAAAAACTGAGGTCGCTTTGCCCAAAATGGTGATTCCGCGCTCGCGCTCAATGGCGTTTGAGTCCATCACGCGCTCAGCCACATTGCGCTTGTTGTCTAGGGAACCCGATTGCTTTAAAAGGGCGTCTACCAAGGTTGTTTTGCCGTGGTCGACGTGGGCGATTATCGCTACGTTTCTATATTCCATGCTCGTTCTTTCTATATTCCATGCTCGTTTTAGCAAAATGATTACATGTGGGTATTCCTGTGTGCAACACAGCAAATCGTGGCAAATCTAGAAGCCAGCCCCCAGCTTTGTCAACAAAATACGAAAAAATACGAGCGTTCTTTTGTATTTTAGCCTTATTTAATGGCAAAATTCTCGATTTGTCATTGAATTTTCTAAGCTTTTGGGCGGGGGAAGGCTTTCCCCCGCGCGCAAGCTTCCCTCATGATCGACGGCTTCGCGCAATATTTTATGCATTGTATGCGCGCAAATCGCGCATCCAATGCATAAAATGCGCTCAGGCGCCGCTCCATCGGGTGATCTTGCGCTCCCCCTTCTAGTTGCTCCCAAGACAACGAACATCGTTGTTAAAAAGTCGTCTTTCTGCTTTCACGCTAATAGTTGGGGTACTTGCCCATAAGAACAATATAGTTTAGGCAACTACGCATGGCAAGATCGCTTTGGGAGGCGGAGTTTTCTCGCATTGGGCGTGCAGAAGATGAAAGCGCCAGTTTCAGGGCGAGTGTGCTTCGGGTTCCGAGCAGAGAATGTCGAGGCGGCAGGAGGCTAGAGCTAAGATTTCGTCGAATTAAATTTGGCCACGAATAGGCGTTTTTAAGCAGAACTTCAAATTTATTCAGGATAAGCTCTTTATTAAGCGTTTTTGGCCTGTAAACTAAATGTTTCCCATTAAACTTATTCCAGTTGTAAGTGGTAATGCGCCCTGCTTTTTCAAGTTCATGGTACTCGGGGGTTTCGGGAAAAGGGGTATAAAGCCTGAGAATGGGTAGATCGACTTCGGCTATGTTTTGCGCAATTTGATCGAAACTCTCGATGCTATCGCCCTCTTTGGCAATCCGGAAGCTAGCCACGCAGAGTATGCCTGATTTTTTGATAGCCCTGAGCTTGCTTTTGGCTAGCATAAAACTGCTTCCATCGCGCATCATGGCGAGGAACGACAGAGTTTGGCCGCAAATGGCGAGTATGCAGCCAGAGCGTGCGAGAAGGGCGATGTCGCGTTTGTCAAAGTCGCGGGGTAGGGTGGCAGCCCATTGCAAATTGCGGGTAACTAGCGCTTGGGCGAGCATAAAAATATGCCTTGATTCGATCCACGGGTTATCGAATAAAATACATTTTTCAGGGGTCAAAACCCCCGAACTCGCCAGTTCATCTATTTCTTTAAGTATATCTTCTACTTTTTTGGGTGTTATTTCGTTTTTTGATTTGCGTTTTGCGATACTGATGGGTAGCACTAAGGGAGCGTAATCCTGACAGTTGTTTGCGGTCCAGTCGGGGCAGAGCGCTTCGCTTTCGTGATCGATATGGAGCTTTAAGTAATGCGCTTTAAGGGTGTTTGCGTCGAGATCTTTGAGCCAAGCTAGGCATGCTGCTGTGCTAAAATCGGCCCAAATAACAGATTCGGGGACAAATTCGCTTTCGCTGTAAATCTCTGCCGCGTTAGTGAGAATGACAACCGCAATTTTTGATTCGACCAAGCGCCTTGCCAGTTCGATGCTATCGCTCGCATTTTGTGCATCCATCGCGAGTACGACCCAGTCGTAGCTCCAGAGGCTAAGCTCATGGGCAAAACCGTCGTGAATCTGTACGAAGTGTTTTTTGTGGTTTTGGGCGTTGTAGCGTTTAATCACGGCAGCCCAAAGGGGCAGTACGCGTAGGGGTATGATGGCTTGACCTTGCATTGCTTCATATTTAACAAGGCTACTCCCCAGTAAGGGGGCAGAAATACTTTTGAGTCGCGTATCCATGTGCCATTGCAGGCTTTCGCGGTCTTTCAGTCTTACTAGTGCGATGCGTGCCATCATTACCTCGTTGTTTCCAGCAGCCGATGTGGCCGCTAAAAGAGCTTTAGCAAAACTTTGTCATTGAATTGTCACAGAGCGGTTTTTTTTGCCTTGAGCGTTTTGTGTTTTGCACTTTGAATGCTCGCGCTATGGGCGTTTGTGGGTCATATTGAGAGCGTGGCCTTGCGTTCGCTTTTTGGGGTGCTAGCTTCAAAAGAGCAGAATCGTTTTTTGGGGTTAAGCCTGGGGGGTAGCGCGGGATCGCCGATAAATTCGGTTAATGAACGCATAAAATGCACTGGTTGAGCGTTTAGCGAAAACAGTGCATTTTATTTGCGTGAATTATCCGAATTTTGAGGAAGCCCGCGCATAGGGGGGACTCCCCCTCCCAAAGAAAAAAGAAAATGGGAAATAGTTGAAATAAGCGGGCTGTTTTAGCTAAGAATATGGAGCTATGTTGTTTGCGACGGCGTAGTATGTAGTTTGCCACAGCGAGCCCTCAAGTAACTATTATTTTACAAGGTGAGTTGTGAATATAATAAGGTTGGTGTTTATGAGAAGCTTAGACTTGCGACGCGGGGCGATGGTAATTTGGCTTAGCCTAGGAGTCTTGCTGAGTGTTTTAACGGCGGCAAATGCGCGTGAAATAAGGACGAAGGGGATGGATATACCGTACGAGAGTTTTGTTCTAGACAATGGGATGCAGGTGTTTTTGTTAGTGGATCGCAGTTTGCCTGTGGTAGCTTTGAACATGTGGTTTGATGTAGGTTCAAAGAATGAGCGTGCCGGGCGGACGGGTTTTGCGCATTTGTTTGAGCATTTGATGTTTATGGGGACGGAGCGGGTGCCTGATATTGACCTGCTGCTGGAAAGCGGGGGTGGGTCGAATAATGCGTCTACGAGCAATGATGTGACGAATTATTACACGGTGGCGCCTGAGAATATGTTGGAGCGGCTGCTTTTTATTGAGGCTGATAGGCTGGCGAATTTGGCGTCGAGCATGACGTCGGAGAAGCTTGATAAGCAGCGCGAGGTGGTGCTCAATGAGAGGCGGCAGATGTATGAGAATCAGCCGTATGGCAAGGCGTGGCTTGAGATGCCGACGCTGCTTTATCCGGAGGGGCACCCGTATGCGCACCCCGTGATTGGGTCGGAGGAGGATATTAGGGCGGCGACGCTGGAGGATGTGCTTGAGTTTTTTAATAGTTATTACACGCCTGCGAATGTGTCGCTGGTGTTGGCTGGCGATTTTGATGCGGAGCGTGGGCGCGCGCTTGTAGAGAAGTATTTTGGCGCGATTAAGGGGCGCAAAAAGCCCGAGAGCGTGCAGTTTGAGCGGATGCGGTATCCGGCGAAAGAGCGCGTAGTGATTGAAGATAAGGTGCAGCTACCGCGGCTTGTGATGTTTTGGCACAGCCCTGCGTTTTTGGCTCCCGGAGATGCGGAACTTGATATTTTGTCGTCGATTTTGTGCAAGGGAAAAAATAGTCGTCTGATTAATTCATTGGTTTACGAGAAGCAACTGGCGAGCAGTGTGAATTGCGCGCAAATGTCGTCGAAGGCGTCTACCTTTATAATTGATGCGCTGCCGCTTCCGGGGGTTAGGATCGAGGCCTTAGAAGAGGAGATTCTGGCTATACTCAAGGAGATCGGCGAGGAGGGGGTGCGGGAAGACGAGTTTGCGCGGACAAAAAACAGCATTGAGATGGCATATATAAAGCAACTACAAACGGTGGGTTCGCGGGCGGACAACTTTAATAGCTTCTACTTCTACTCTGGATCGACGGCGTTTCCTAGTAAGGATTTACAGCGATATCGTGACGCAAACACAGCGTCATTGATGCAGGTTTATCAAGAAATATTTTTGGATCCCAAGCGACGCGCTACTTTGATTGTCGAGCCTGAGAAGTAGCGGTGCTTTTATTTTTTCCCTTTCATAGCGTAGATTTATTCATTTAACGATGCGAGGAGCATTTTTTACTTCAAAGCATTTTCCTTTCACCATCGAGCTTTTAGCCAGAACTAAGAGTGAAAAAATCGGCGTTTAAACTTTTTAATTATTTTCTAGCTCTTTTGCCTTGAACCAAGCGCGTAGAATTATATTGGGAGATTTGCGATATTTCGGTATAATCTTCGCGCGAAGGCTATAATAATGAATGATAAAGTTTTATATAAGCTAAGTCTCGTAGTACTACTCTCCTTTACGCTTCTATCTTGTGCAACGAGAGCGCAGAGTATTGAGGCGTCAACCTCTTCTCAAACTGAGTTAAGCATGCAAAACAAGTCGATTAATGAACTACCCATACCCGAGTTAGCCGCGAGCAAAGTCTTTCAATACGGCATGCCGCAGCGTTTTAGGACGGATAACGGCATTAGCGTTTGGTATGTGCATAACCCAATGGTTCCCATGATGACAGTTCGCGCTACTTTCCCCGTGGGCGGCGCACACGACGGCGAGGGCAAAGCGGGGCTTGCGCATTTTTGTATGAGCATGCTCAAGGAAGGGGCCAACGGTATGAATGCGCAAGAACTGAGCGATGCTATCGAAGAGATAGGCGCATCATTATATACTAGTGCCGCCCAAGATAACAGCGCTATGGAGCTTCAAGTCATGACCGAGTATTTCGCTGAAGGGCTGAAGCTTTACGCAGACATATGGGAACACGCGGACTTTCGCGTCGATGCCTACGAGCGTTTAGCGAAAATACGCGCTACCAATCTAACGCGTCGAGGCGAAAACCCCGAAGTCGTGTCGAAAGTTGCGGGGAATCGCGACTTTTTTGGAGAAAATAGCCCCTATGCCTTACCAGCCGATGGACTTATTAGCAGCCTTCCCCATATCAGTCTTGATGATATCAAGGCGATATATCGGCGTATTTTGTTTAACAAGGACGTGGTAATTACCAGCGCAGGTAATATCGAAGGCGAAGAGTTTATGTTGATGTTAAACCAAGCTATTGGTCATATCGAGCTAAATGAAATCACAGAAGCGATAGACTTCTCGCCTGATAAAACGCGTGCTCTAAGTTTCAACATCGTCGATAAGCCTGGCGCTGCACAATCGGTTATACGCATTATTTTGCCTGCTCCACGAAGCGACGCGCCCCAAAGCATAGACCTCAGATTTTTGAACATTCCCTTTGGTGGCTCGTTCACGGGGCGACTTATGCAGAATATTCGCGAGGACAAGGGCTATAGCTACGGTGCCTACTCCGTTGTCGCTGCGCTTAAACACGATGGTCTTTTTGTCGCAACGGCTAGCGTTGCAAGTGAAGTTACTGGTGCCGCGCTTAGTGAATTTCTCTACGAACTCGAGCGCCTAAAACAAGGGGATTTTAGCCAAGATGAACTCGATAGGGCTAAAGCAACTTGGCAGGCAGAACTTGTGCAAAACTTCGAAACGCAAAGCGGCATCGTTAGTATGTTCTCGTCGCTTCAATCCAACCGTCAAGAGCCAGAGCTCTTTAACGACTATACGGCAAAATTCCTAAAGCTTGAACTCAATGAGTTTAATACATGGGCAAGAGAACTCACCAAACTCGAAAATGCCAGCATCACCATCGTTGGGGACAAAAACAGCATTTTAGAACAAACAAAAGATCTGCCGTTACCAGCGCCTGTTTTTCGAAATACGGAAGGCGATGTGCTTTAGATTTTGAACGAGTGGCGGGGTGCCACAAACAGAACAACTGAATAGTTCGGGGGAGAGCTTCCTATCTTTGGTTGAATACTAAAAGTACTGCAAATACCATGTGGAAAGTAAAAAATAGAAAATCCGAGCGTATCGCAAGAGCGCTCACGAATACTTTATTTTGTGTAGGAGGGTGCGGGGGGGAGCGTCTTCTTTTTGCTACAAAGAGAAGTGCTAAGTCTTTTGTGAAACTCCAGCTCTTCTTTGTTTTCATATTTTCGTTTTTGTTTTTTGGCTGCGACGAAACAGGGGGTGATTTTACTTTGCGTATTGATGCACAGCCTACGCGTGCGCATGCGCCGATGCAGTTTTCGTTTTCGCTAGATCGCGATGATGCGCTCTCGCTCGATGGCTGCTTGGCGGACTGGGATTTTGGTGATGGCGTTAAGTTATCGGGTTTACTGGCCTGCGAGCATATTTACCAGAGCCCTGGGAAGTACACGGTTTTGGTCGATTTGCGTTGTGATAAAAAACGCGCCAAGGCAAAAACAACGGTTGAGCTTTTTGCGCCAGTCGAGCTTGGTATTGACTCGCTTCAGGTGCGTCCTAGGGATATCAATACGGGGGCAAAATTGAGTGTTGCTTTGCAGCTTACGAACTATGGGGCAGCGCTGCAAACGGCGACGTCGCTATCGGTTTATTTGAGCGAATCACCGAGTCTTGAGCTCTTTAAAGTGAGTGATGCCAATAGAATTTACGATATCCCCATTGAGTCGATGCCTGCGGCGGGGAGCGAAGGGGCGAGCAAGAGTTTTTCCCTAGAGATTGCGCTATCGAACAGTTTGCGGACAGGGCAGTATTACGTGGTCGCGGCCATAGATCCGGTGGCGGCCGTGGGCGATAGCGATCGAAGCAACAACCTTGTGATTGATGATGGCGCCATACTTATTCGTAACCAGGCTACGGATGGCGCGGACGTGAAGGCTATTAGTCTGGATCTATCGCCTTCAAGAACGCGTAATCTGACTTCGTTTATGGCCAATTTCGAGTTGACTAACGAGGGTTCTGCGACAGCGATGCGCTTTGATTACGAGCTTTGGCTAGGTCAAAAGAACGAAGCGACGCAGCGTGAAACAGGGCGTATGCTTTTGAAGGGGTATTTTGATGGAATAGGGTCGGGTGCGTCGTTGCGGCTACAAGATGTTTTAGTGCCTGTTAACCCCGCAATTACAGAGGCTGGGCTTTATTACGCTTGGCTGGTGCTTGATGCCGATGATGCTTTGAGCGAGCGAGATGAAGATAATAATATCGTTAGGAGTACGGGTCCGATTCAAGTGAGCGACGAGAGCATTCTGGATGCCGATATTATCGTGAACAGCCTCGATTTTGAGCCCAAGTCGGCTGTTTCATTGGGTAGTTTGAGTATGAGCATAGAGATCTATAACCAAGGTTCGCAGCCTACAGGTTCTTTTGTGTGCAGCTTATACATGTCCAAGAATCAAAATTTAGTGCCCGATAAAGACCTTATTTTGGGTTCTATCAATATTTACGATCTTTTATCTAACCAGTCCCAAGAGCATAGCACCTTAGTCGAAATTCCCGCGGACGTCGAAAGCGGGGATTACTGGCTGTTTGCCTATTGTGACTCAAGCGGTGTGGTAGCCGAGGCTAACGAAGACAACAACATTCAGCGTTCTTCAACGACGTTGAGCATCGTATCGCAGGCCGATGTCGATCTTAGCATTGCAGCGCTTACGCTAAGTGGAAGCAGCGAGATCGAGAGTGGTGCAAACATCGAACTGAGCGCTCGTATTTGCAATATGGGTACAACGGGTGCTGGCCCCAACGTCTTAGAGGCGACTGTTATAAACCTCTGTAACGGCGCTCAGCGAGAAGTGTTTACGGAGCAGATCAGTGGGGTAGAGGCCAATAGTTGTAAGGACATAAGTTTGAGCATTGCGCTGCACTGCGATTTTTGGTGTGAGCGCTACGACATGAGTTTTAGTATTGATGCTACTAACGTCATTCACGAGACGAATGAGAACAATAACACGCGAGTTTTGGCCAGTGGCGCCACCGTTGTGGGCGATAGTTGTGCTTGTGTCGAGGATGCTTTTGAGCCAAACCAGAATTTAGCCACAGCAGCGGTATTGCCCGCGGGGGATCATAGCTTAAGCCTTTGTCAAAACGACGAAGACTGGTTTGAGCTAAAGTTGCGAGCAGGCGAGTCTGTGGAGCTTGAGCTGGAGCATCTACAACAACGCGGTGCCCTGAGTATGGCGTTGTGGAAGGAAGGGCGAAAACTAGCACAGGATTTAATGTCCGACTCTCTGTATCTTAGTTTATACGATGTTGCAGCGCCTACTTCGTATTTTGTGCAAGTTCGAAGTCAAGATGGCAAGGGAAACGCGTATGCTCTTAAGCTCCGCCAATACCCCAAAAGCGCTGAAAACGACCTCGCCATATCTGGGCTTAAAATCGAGGACGATGCGCTGGACATCGAAAAATCACGCAAGGTTGATTTTAGCATTCACAATCTTGGACAAAGTATCAGCGAGGATTTCCGCGTTTCGTTTTATCTTAGTCAAACGCCCGATATTGCTGAGGGAGCAGAAGCTCTTGCAAGCCGAGTCTACCATGGTCAAAGTGTGGCTGTAGTCCATGATTCGATCCAACTACGCCTTCCGCTAGAGACCCAAGCGGGTATATGGCGATTGATAGCTAAGGTAGACGTTGATGATGTCATTGATGAGAGTAACGAGACGAACAACATTGGGCGCAGTTTGCCTTGGAGCATAGAGCGCGTTTGTTGGGATGTGCTCGATCCTAACGATAGTTTTGAAGCGGCAAGGACGATTGCGCTAAGCGGAGATGACGAACTTAGTTTTAGCGCAGAGTCGCTTCGAGTTTGCCAGAATAATCCAGATTTTTACCAATTCAGCATACCTTCAAACTACTCCCTACACATTACGGCCACAAACTTGGGTAGCGGAGATTTCGACCTCTTTTTATACGATGCCTATCACAACGAGATCGCTTCGGCGCGAACTGCAAAGTCCGTCGAAACACTGTTGCTCCCACTCACTCTTGGCTCTGAACCGCTTGTGCTAGAAGTTCGCCAATTACAAAATCCCTTTAACCCCAATGAATCGCGATACTCGCTGCAAATTACGGCAAAGGCCGTTCCCGATTGGCAGACTTGCGATGCGAGTTTTGAGCCAAACAATTTTAGCAGTTCGGCGTACTCACTACGTTCGAGCGCCATCGCTGGCGGAGCTGCAGCCCTCTGTCCCGCTAGCGATGTCGATTATTACTACATCAATTTGAGCGCTGGACAGCGCTTGCAACTTGCCATCCAAACGACTGCAGCCACCCTACGCGCAGCACTCTACTCCCCAGGAGGCTCCTTTGCTGCGCTTCTTACCGATCTTCTAAACCAAAGCTTCGATTATACGGCGCCTATGGATGGGATGTATCACGTTAAAATCTACAGTAACAGCAGCGAAGTACGAAATCAGCCATACACGCTTAAGTTGCAAGGTTTAGAAGGCTTGGATTTAGCTGTTGGCGACTTAGCGGTTCTGCCACAAAACCCGATCGCTGGGGACGTTGTACAAGTCAGGTTTTCGCTTAAAAACCTAGGAAACTCGCCGATCGTCCAGAGTAGCTACCGCGTGGACTTGTTACAAAATTCTACGCAACACACTGTAGTACAAGACAATATCACGCAGAGCATCGCTGTGGGCGAAAAACTCCAAATTGCGAAAAAGTTCAATATACCTTCGGGTATCACTGGAGTAGCGCAAGTCGTGCTTGAAGCTCAGATCCAAGGAGAGCAGGATATTTACAGCCCCAACAACACGCAGAGTATCTCCATCACCATTCGAGAAGCTTGCGTTCCCGATGCCTACGAAGACAACAATAGCAAGAGTAGCGCGACAAGCATCACGCCGTCGCGTATTAACGCGCGGATTTGCGAGAACGATGAAGATTGGTACAGCTTTGTTGCGCAAGAAAACAGAAAATACACGATCACGCTCAATTTCACGCATTCTGCAGGAGACCTCGATCTCTACCTCTACGACGAAGCCGCTCTCATTGCTCAATCGCGCGGCAACAGCGATAGCGAACAGATCGTCTTCGACGCACAGGCGTCTCAACAGTACTATATTCTTGTTACAGCCTTTGACCCCAACACGCGTAATGACTACCAACTGCGACTAGAATAGTAGTCATAAAGTCAATAAAATCAATGCTCTACACAGAAAAACGGGCTCCAAGAGCGAAAACCCTTGGAGGGGTTTGGGGTAGGGCAGCCGCAAAGTGCTGTTTCGCCAAAAACTGGACGGGGCGTCGCGGGGTGTCCCCGCGGAGGGGGAGCCGAAACGAGCAAAACTAAGTGTTTTGCGAGTTGATGGCTCGCTTTCGCAGTGAGCATGTCCAAGCCAAGCTCGCTTGAGCTTGAGACATGCGAACAAGAAAAAAAACCGTAGGTTTTTCATGAGACTAGATTTGCGCAATCGAACGCAAGCCTGCGTGAGTGCAGCGCAAATCGTAGTCGGAATTGTGGGATGTGGCAAACCCGCGCAAAGCGTGGGGTTGACACGTAGGGGGACACTTCCCCCCAAAAATAAGAGCCTTGAAAATCATCAATTTGACGACTTTGCGGTTGCCCTAGGGTTTGGGGCGGTAGTCCCAATTAATCAGAGTTTCCCTAACTCTTGATTCTAAAGAGCAGCGAAAACTTGTAGCTAGTTTTCAATTTCAAACCAAAGCGAAATTGAAAGCGATACGGAACAGCCAAGCTCTTCGTCAACGCAGTTTTCTTGGCGATACCTAAAAGCTTCGTATGGCTTAAGCGTAGCAACAGTTTCTATTTCTACGCGTTGGTTCCAGATATAGTCTTGAAGCACATCGTCAAGTATAACTTTGAACTCCGCTTCATTTCCTTTTATTCTTTCAGCGGGTAGCTGCAAAAATAAGACTCTCGACTGATTTTGTGTATTAATAATGTAGACTTCTAGCGACTTTACCAAAGAAATATCTACGTTTTGGGCACCGTGTTTTAAGCGATCCAAGCTAAGCCATGCGTTGTGCGCTTTTAGCGACAGCTTGGACAAATCGCGGTCGAACAAAAAGCGGCGATGCGTCTTTATGCTTTTTTCAGCTTCAATGGTCTGGGGTATTTCGAAGTTTACTTCAGTCGAAACGGAGTCGTAAAACTTGTCCACTGCGCATGAGGACAAGCCCATTATTAAAGCACATAACAAAATCAGCAAAGGTTTTTTCATCACTCATTCTCCAGTATCGCCCCCATGCCATTATAATGAGAGATATTGAGCAAGTAAACCTTTTTAGTGCAATGGCCAATGAGCAGTGTGTCGTTTAGTTTTGTAGACTAGCATCTTTGGTTTTTTGCGAGTTTTTCGTGGCTGGAGACTGCAAAGCTAAAGCACATACAAGGTACTTGGGCGCTTCCAACGAAGGCGTCCGTCGACTTCGACGTAAGCGTATGCGATGGCTCCCAAATCGCCGTAATCAATGACGGGGTAGGGCGTTTCGAATTCAAAACCTACGTTTTGCAAGAACTCTCCTTTGGCCAAAGTTTGCAGCTGATCGCGGCTGAGGCTGAGTCTGTTTTTTCTAATCTTGGCACCGAATTGCTGTATGGCGGCTTGGCTAAGTCTCCACATAGGGCCGCGACGTTTGGCTAAGCAGATCCCAGCGCGGTGAAACGTTGCGGGCAAACTGTGCCAGTCGCTGTGTAGGAAGTGTATGGTTTTATCGGCGTTGCGGACAAAGCGTAGTTCGCTAAAAGACGTGGGAACAATTCCATAATAATGTTCAATATTTTCGAGAATTTCGGCAATCTCTGGCGCGTCAAAGGGAAGCGTTTCGATGATTTCGATGGCCTTTAGTGATTCTTGGATCTTCGCCGTTCTCGGTATTTCGTCGTATTTTTCGAGGCTTGCAACGAAAAAACCCTGTGTTTCGTTTTCCCAGGGCATAAGTTTTTTGCATTTTCGTAAATCGTGGCAAAGCTCCTCACCGCGCCAGCTCGTACAAGCCTCTCTAAAAGTGAAGGCGTCGATTTTGGCGATATCCAAGATCCGCAAGGGCCATGCTTTGCAGAGTCTATTCACGATGACTTCGTTTTCGGCTGGGTTGAGCGAGCAGGTCGAATATACGAGGCGCCCGCCGACTTTGAGGAGTTTTGCGCCTGCCAAAGCGATGGCGTATTGAATATCGTTAAAAGCTTGAAAGTTTTTACTCCTTTCATAGCGGTAGCGGTTCTCTTTCAGATTTTGGGCTTCCCCGAGGCCAGAGCAGGGAACATCGGCGAGTACGGCGTCAAAGTAAATATCGAGTTCATGAGGGAGGCGTTCCGCGGAACGGCGCATGAGTACGTTGTTGTAGGCGCAGTTTGCATCAAGTCGAGCGGCGAGTGCGGTCATGCGTTTGCTCGAGTAATCGTTTGCCAAAAGGCGGCCACGATTTTGCATCATTGTGGCGATCTGCGTTGTTTTGGACCCTGGTGCCGCGCAGAGGTCAAGGACAGACTCGCCGGGTTTAGGCGCTAAGACGTGTACGGGCAGTTGCGAGGCCAAACTTTGTTTGATGAAATAGCCTATATAATGATGTAAACATTGTGTTGGGTCGTATGGGGCGTGTAAAATTCGGACTGCATTCTCCAAACCAGCGACGGCCTCGACTTCGAAGCCATAAGCGCGCAATATTTCACAAATCTCCGCGGTTTTAGTACGCAGCGAGTTGACGCGTATATAGTCAGGAGTTGATGTTTTGCTATGAAATAGCGGTAGTTCGCTGCCAAAGATTTCGGCGAGATGTTGGTCAAAATCAAGTCGTTGTGGCATATTCACTGTGGTGTCCAAAAGGGGTAAAGCGGGCGAATTCGCAGCCTCAGCCGACACTGTATAAAATTTGAATGAACTTTCAAGTAAAGTAGGGAGTTAATCCATGACCGCAGAAAATGCTGAACTTAGTATCGTTGTTGCTATTCACAACCAAGAGAGCGCTGTCGCGAGAATTATCAACAGTTTACTGGAGCGACTCGACGCCGAGTACCCTGGCAAGTTCGAAATTATCCTTGTAGATCAAGCATCTACAGACAATTCCCAAGCCTCGATTATCGCCCTTGCTAACCAACGCTCCCTCATTCGCCTCAACCGCATCGACAGCCCCATCGACGGCCTCTCCCTCAAGCGCGGTCTTGAAGCCGCCATCTCAGCGCACGTCGTTTGGTGTCGCCTCGAAGATTGCCACTTCGACACCGTTTGGTCGCTTTACAAAGCTCTCGGCGATGCCGACATCGTTTTAAGCCACGATGATACAGCCCAAAAACAATCTATACGCGCCAAAGTCAAAGGCATCGCCTGCAAAGTCGCCAAAAAAGCACTCTCCTTCTCACCCGACCAGTGCTTTGCGCCCATGGCTATCAAAGTTCCGGCCCTCAACGGCTTGAGCTATCAAATCGACGCCCACCGCAGCAATTTTGTCGCCGAACTCCTCCTTCGCGCCCACAAAAAAGGTCTGCAAATCACTGAAATCGCCGCCGAAAGTTCCCCAAAATCCATGCCCATCGCGCAGTTGCCCCAAAACGCCGCCGCCCTCGGACGCGCCATCTTTAGGGCTCGTTTCAAAAAAGATGCATAAAAATCTGTGGCCTAGGCTGCATACACGGTCTTTTTTCTTTTTGCGGGGGGCTTTTGCCCCCTACGCGCGGGCTTCCTCAAAATTCGCGCAATTCGCGTAAATAAAATGCGTTGTTTCGTCTATTCGCCGAACCAACGCATTTTATACGCTCATTGCTCGAATTTATCGGTGATCCCGCGCTACCCCCAAGTGAGTGCGATAAATAGGGTGGTCGTTTAACAGCTCAATAATTTGGCATTTCCAAATATTCGTTCTTTAGCTGATTACTAATATAAAATGCAGCTTTAGTGTCATTTTCATAAATTTTCTTAAATAGAAGTAGTCGTTCCATGCCTTTTTTGACGTAGTTACGCGCTTCGTTGTAGGGGATAAGTTCGACGAAGGCGTCGAGTTCGAGGGTAGCGCCGTAGCTGTCTATCCAGCGTGCTACTTGGTGTGGGCCGCCGTTGTAGCCAGCAAGGGCGAGCAGTTCATTACCGTGGAATTTCTCAATGATGCGTGTAAGGTACCAGGCGCCAAAGCGTATGGAGAGCGATATGTCGAGCAAATCCATGGGGCCAAAGTCGTGAATTTCGAGGGCTTTGGCGAGTTTGTAGCCAGTGATGGGTATTACTTGCAAAAGACCGAAGGCGTTGGCATGCGAGACGGAGTCGGGGTTAAAGGCGCTTTCGATGTTCATGACAGTCCAGAGTAGATAGGGGTTGAGGGACTGTGCATCGCAGGCAGCGCGTAATTCACTGTTAAAGGCACGCGGGTAGTGTACGGACCAAGCGAATTGAGCCTCGGCTGTGCCCGGCGTAGATCGGGGTAGGGGTGAGTAGCGGCGCGCAAGGTAGTAGTCTTCATTATATATAAGAGCCGCAACAAAGAGCGGGCGTAGGGTCGCGGCGTTTTGTAGAATGCTGCGTTGTCGCTGGGCAGCAGCGGCAGTGGCGCGCTTATCTTTGGCGCTGGGTAGCTTAAATCGTTGGGTCGTAAGCGAGATCCCCCAAACGCCATTTTTTTGGCGTCGGTTGTCGACATGGAACCCATCCATCGAGAGTTCAAGGTTCCACGGCTTGGTGCTTGGGGGTAGTTTTTTGCTTCTTCTGTATCTATTTTCGAGTATGAAGAATTCAAGCGCGCTGCTGCGAAGTTCTTTGTTGAGCTCTTTTTGCATGCCTGTTTCGTAAAAGAATTTTACCCTCTTTAACGAAGGAAATACGTCGCTATACTGGTTTATAAGTGTAAAAAACTGTGATTTGAGATTTTTATCGACGTTAATGTATGCCGTGTCGATTTCGTCGAAGGATTTTGTTTTTTCGTCGAATTTTTGCCAGTCAATATTGTTGCTGACTTCATGGCTGCCGTTTTCTAAATCCCAGATGCGGCTTTGTGCCATAATGGCATAGTAGCTCAAGGGTGCTTTTTCGATGATCTGAGCAAAGACATCTTTTGCGGCATCGAATTTTTCTTGTTTGGCCAAACTCTGTGCGTACCAATATTGCATACGTGGGCGCAAAACCGAAGCGGAATCTCGCTGTAAGCGCTTAAACTGCTCTTCAGCGACATCGTATTTTTGTGCAAGGTATGCAAGTAGTGTCTCGCTAAATTCGAGAACAATAGGTGTTTCTGCTTTTTTCTTCGGTTTTCTTTGTTTTTTTTGAGCGCTTTCTTTTTCCCGCATCATCAGAGCGTAGGCTTCATCAAACTGTCCGCTCTCCATGTAAAAGCGCTGTAGACGCGCGTTTCTTTGCCCCTTGGGTAGCAGTTGGAGTAGATCGTCCATCACGCGCTTAGCTTCGTCGCGCTGTTGAGTGTAAACATATGCCTGCGATAGGTAGGCATTGACCGTAATGGGGTGGAGATCATCTTGTCGCTTGTTAGCGATCTGCGCTTTAAGTTTTTCTAAAAGCGGTATGGCTTTGGCGTGTCTACTTTGATCGTAGGCAATACGCGCGTTTTGCCACTGAAGCGCTATGCTTTGTGGATGGCTTTCGAGTAGGGGGAGAATGGCAATTTCGCTTTCTGGCCAAAAGCGATTGCGGCGCAAGAAATCTACGCGATTAAGTTGCGCATTGAAGCTCTGCATTGTTTTCTGGTAGCCGTTTTTCTCCAAAATGGCGAGCGCGGTTTGTGCCTCTGCTGCCCAAGGTGAGTCGAAGATAATCGTGTTGAGTTCCGCTGCGGCCTGTGCTTCCTTTGCTTGCGCGATGTAGCTTATCGCGCGTTGAAGGCGCAGCGCATTAGCACGTGGGTACTCTGGATAGGTCGTCAAAAATTGATCTATCTCCTTCTGAAGCTCTGGCCAGCGCTCTGCTTCGTATAAACATTGTGTTATTTCTAGCTTTGCCTCGTGATAGTAGGGGGAGGCTCGGTAATTTTCCAATTTTGCGTAGTCTGCAATAGCCTCATCCCAACGTTCTTGGGCTTGCAGGGATTTGGCGCGGTAGTAGTAAAATAGGTCTAAAAAATCCGTTTGCGCCTCTTCTTCTATTAATCTGCTCAACGTCGAAACCGCTTTTGCATGTTCGGCGTTTTGTGCAAAGGCTCTTGCTAGCAAGAATTGAGAAGCGAGATCGGGCGCAAAAACGATCTTAGGCATCAGTGCGATTAAGGATTTTCGTTTTTCATCGGTATGTATATAGTACTGGGCGGCTTCCATGCCAAAGCCCTGCGACTCTCTCGCGATCAGTTCATCGACGGCATTGAGCAAAACAAGTAGGCTAGCACTTGGCTCGCCCTGCTCGACTTCGACTTCGGCTTGAGCAGTTTGCTGAGAATTCGCCGTTTGGGGCAGCGTTTCGCTTTTACTTCGACAGGATGAGGTAAAAACAAGACAAAGCACTGAAATAATGGCGATATAGATGGAATGATTCTGTAAGCGAAGCACTGCTGATATAGAGTAAATGGCGCGGAATTGCGCTCACACGAATATAGCCCAGTTCTCTTTAAATGGCAGCTTTTCTGGCTTGCCTGTTGTTTTATCCCCTATTTTACAGGAGGCTAATCATGCGTATCGCCAATGAAGTTAAAGATTACATCCACTCCATTAAGCAGAAGTTTAAGCTGCAAACTATTTTTTGTAAGCGACTATCGCCTGAAGCGCGCCTCCCCAAGCTTGCTACCGTCGATTCGGCGGGCATGGATCTTTATGCGGCCGAGCGCTGCGAGTTAGAGCCCGGCCAACGCGCGTTGGTAAAAACCGGTATCGTTGCCGAGTTACCGCGCGGTTACCACTTAGAAGTTCGACCCAGATCAGGTTTAGCACTAAAGCACGGTATTACCGTTCTCAATACTCCAGGTACAGTCGATGCCGATTACCGCGGTGAGCTTCAGGTGTTACTGATAAACTTGGGTAGTGAGCGCTTTGTCGTGGAAGTAGGAGATCGCATTGCACAAGCTCTGCTTATGCAGCATTTACCCATGCGCTGGCAATGGGGCGCGAAACTTGCTAAAACCGAGCGCGGCGAGGGTGGTTGGGGGCATAGTGGGCGAAGCGACAAGCGCTAGATTTTATTGCATTGCTCGCTTATGAAGTGTGAGACCTTTGCGCGGCTAGAGAAAAACAACGAAAGTCAGGCGGGTTTTCAAAATAAAGTCAATAAAATCAATAATCACCATACAAAAGCGGGTTCTAAGGGCGATAGCTCTAAGCGGAGTTTGGGGCGGTATTCCCGATGAATCAGAGTTTTCTTAGGAGACCTTTGCACGGCTAGAAATATCGAATTTAATTTTACAAATTCGATACAGTCTTAAACAAAATGAGAACTTTTGTAGAGAAGCACAAGTTAACAATGCTAATTAAATAGGGCAGGTGGAAGATAAAATGACATTTTATTCGAAAAGTGCTTAAAAGAGTGCTTTCTTAGTGCCACAGCCGTCCAGGCTGTGGCCGCTTCGCGCGCGGCCTCAGCCGCGACCAATCGCTGACATCCATGTCGCGATTGAAGGGGAGGGGGGTACGGGGGGGAAACATCTTTTCTTTGGCACAAAGAAAAGGGCTTCCCCCGTGCAAAGCTCTCGAGTAAAAAGAAACTTGCCTCAATGATATTTTCCATTATCGTAAGCTAGCGGCTTATGCTGCAGTTCTTGAAAAGGGCGAATGGATGAAGAGACAAATATTCGTAGTTTTTATGTTTCTCTCACTTTTTGTGTTGTCAAATATCGCAAAGGCCGAACTATATCAATATGAAGGCAAGGATGGCGAAATTATATTTACGACAGAACCGCGCAAGGATCTTAAGCTTATCTCGGTTATGCAGGGTAGCGCGAAGCCCAAGCCAAAGGCGAGGTCAGCGCCGAGGTCGGCGCAGACGCGTCTAGCTTATGATGAGCGGGCGTATGATGCGATTATTGCCGATGCCTCGCGTGCTTACAACATTCCAGAAGCTTTTATCCGTGCGGTCATTAAGATTGAGAGCAACTACAACCCCAACGCAGTGAGTAGCGCTGGGGCGATGGGTTTGATGCAGCTCATGCCCGCTACGGCGGAGCATATGGGGGTTAAGGATAGTTTTGATCCACGCGACAATATATTTGGGGGGACGAAATACTTGCGAAGGCTAGCGGATCGATATAACGGTGATATTAATCTCGTGTTGTCGGGGTATCACGCGGGGCCAGGGAATGTGGAAAAATACCAAGGCATTCCTTTTGCAAAGACCCAGAATTACGTCAAGAACGTGTACCATTACTATAAGCTGTACCAAAAACGCGAGAAGGAGCAGCGTGAGGGAGAACCATGATTTTGAAAAAAACAAAGCGCGCAAGCAGGTTTAAAGGAGCAAAAAAGCGACGCGTCTTGTTTAGAAAGCCCGTACTTAGGAAGATGAACAGTAAACTCAAGGAGGATCTGCTCAATCTACCTAATATGCTAACGCTAGCGCGTATCGTTTTGATACCCTTAGTGATCATTTTTTTGTCGTATAGGACAGCAAAGAGCACTTGTATTGCAGCGATATTTTTTGCTGTAGCAGCAGCAACTGATTTTTTCGACGGATATTTGGCCAGAAAACTGAATCTTGTTAGTTTAACCGGCAAGTTTCTCGATCCCTTAGCCGACAAGCTCATGGTCATGGCTGCTTGCGTACAACTCGCCGCGATGGGGTGGCTAGAGGCATGGGTACCTATAGTTTTATTGACTCGAGAGTTTGCGGTGCAGGGGCTTAGGCAGATTGCGAGCGCTGAGGGTATGGTGATTGCAGCGGGTCAAGGTGGGAAGTTAAAGACCGCTTTTCAGCTTGTTGGGCTCATTGGATTACTGATACACTATCAATATGAAGTGGATTTTTTCTTCTTTAGTTCATCTGTGAATTTTCATCTTGTGGGCTGGTGGATGCTTATTGCGAGTATCTTTTTTAGCTTGATTAGCGCTGGTCAATATTTTGCAGGTTTCTTAGGCGCTATTACGCAAAGTGGAAGCAAATAAAGTTTTTGCATAAACATATTGCGGGCTAAAACTCAAGAAGGGGGTAGCGCAAGATCACCTGGGATTTCGACAAGGAAGTCGAAATCGAACGCCGTAGGCGGCCCATAGGGCTGCATGCCATGGATGGCATGCATTCTTAAATTCGCTTAAAGCCGCACAGCGTGCAAAGGTTTGGCGAATAGCCAAAACTTTGAGCGCTGTTATGCGGCTTTTAGCGAATTTTGAAGGAAGCTTGCGCGTAGGGGGCTGCAAGCCCCCACATGAATAAAAGCTCGTAAAGATTAGGGAACTAATAGTTTTGTGCGTAAAAGCCCAAGGCAATGACGGCGATGCCCAGAACGAAGCTAAAACTGCCGCGTAGCCTAGCTTTGAAGCCGTAGAGTAGTCCGAAGGGGCCGCGGTAGGAGCCGCTGAGTATGGGGACGAGGCCGGAGTAGAGTAGGCTTGCGCCCATGAGGTAGAAGGCGAGTGGGCGGTGGAAGAAGAAGGCGATGACGCCGGCGAAAAAGCTGAGGAGGGTGAGCCATTGTAGGCGGTCGAGTAGGCGACAAAAGCGGTCGAAGGCTGTTGGGTTGTAGTCGATGCTTTCGTCGATTTCTTCTTCGATAATGTCGGTTTGGGGGCTGTTTGTGCTTGTGTCTAAGTCGTTGTTTCTCATGGGTTTTTCTCCGTTGGTGCTCGCGCTCGCAATCTGCGGACTCAAAAGGCATAACGCGAAAGTGTGTAATGTGCAATCTAGAAGGTGAAGGGCGAAATTTTGCCTCATTTTGCTTTTGTGTAAAACTGTACGTTGCATGTTTAGGGCGCGGTGGCGCTCTGGTTTTGGCAATGCGAAAGGACGGTGGACATGGTTGCAGTAAAACACTTGGAAGAGCACGATCCGGCGTCGGATTTTGTGCAAGGACACGTGATAGGGGAGCGTTACAGCGTGCAGCGTTTGATCGCGGCGGGTGGGATGGGCTTTGTGTACATGGCGACGGATTTGGAGCAACAGCAGTTGGTTGCGCTGAAGCTGATGCGCAGTTCGTTGCAGCGAGATCCTGTGGCGATTGAGCGTTTTCGTCGCGAGGTGCGAACGATTAAGCGTTTGATGCATCCGAACACGATTGAGCTTATCGATTATGGTGTGACGGAGGATGGTTTTATGTTCCTTGTCATGGAGTGGTTGCATGGCAAGGATTTGCGAGAGATTTTGCGCATTAAGAAGCGCTTGTCGCCGATTACGGTCACGCGCATTGGGATTCAGGTTGCTTGGAGTCTTTCGGAGGCGCATGCGAAGGGGATTATTCATCGTGATTTGAAGCCAGAGAATATCTTTATCATGCACAATCCTGGTCCACATCTTCGGATTAAGGTTGTGGATTTTGGGCTAGCAAAGGTGGTTGCGGGACCGGAGTCGGGGGAGCAAATTACGCGTGGAGGCGTGGTGTGTGGTACGCCAGAGTACATGAGCCCAGAGCAGGCTAAGGGCGAGAAGCTTGATGGTCGCAGCGATGTGTACGCCTTGGGTTGTGTGATGTATGCGATGTTGCAGGGGGATGCGCCCTTTAGGGAGAAGAAGGCATTGGATGTGGCGATGCGCCATATTAACGATCCTTTCCCCGAGTTTAAGGTGCAGGTTCCAGAGACGCTGCGTCAAATTATTCATAAGTGCGTTGCGAAGGATCGCGCTGATCGCTATCATAATGTAAACGAACTCGCCGATGTGCTTGAGGCATTTTTGGATCCTATTGAGATTCGGCGCCGCGATGCGAATGATGCGTGGAGTGTGCGCAGTTCGGTGCCACCCAACGGCGTGCGGGCTGCTTTGCCTAAACGTGTTAATCGTCGAGCTTTTACGCCAGTTTCTGCGCGTATGCGCATATCACGAAATACGCAGCAGCAACTCACGGCGAGTCGCCAACTCAGCGCGCCAAGCGTAAAGCTAAAGCAGAGTTTAAGCATTCCTACGAGTACTTTACTGCGAACGAGTCAGGCGCAGAAGCGCGGTGGTTTTTTGCAAAAAGTTTTTGGCTCACGCGACTAGTTTTGCGTGCACGCGCGCCTTTGGGCGAAGCTAGACGCCCACTCGCCCGTTTTCCTTAATACGTAAGAACACTAAAGTTATAGAGGCTAGAGAATAGATTGCTGCTCTCCTCCGAGAGCAGTATTTGTTCACGCAAAGTGCTATCCTCGACGTACGCTTGCAACTCTGTGGGCCAAAGATAAGGTATTTTATTTCTCAGAATGCGCCTGGTTTCGAATAAATGCGAGACTTCTGCAATTTTGGCCGAATCCCCGTTTTTGAGCAAATCTCGTTTCATAGCTTTAAACAGTACGTACATGTCGGGGTCAATGAAACTAAAGGCTTTAGAGAAGATGGCGGCCGTGTGGAAGTACTGTGGGATACCACAGAGCATCTGCGCGCCAAGTATGCTGCTCATGGTGCGGAAAAGCGCAAAAGCGTTTTGAGATAGCCCAGCGGAGGGGTAGTTTTGTCCTGGCAGCAGCGCTTTGGTAGAGTTGGAGAGTGGGTTTTGTAGTCTCAGTTTCTCGACGCAGAGGCTAGGGAAGTGGCGTTGGTTTTGGTGGACGAAGCAGTATTCCAGCCACACGACGGCGTGCATCAGTATTTCGGAGAATCCGCCAGAGTCGGTCCAAACGAGGAGTTCGCTACGCCCGATGATGTCGGATTTTGGGATATCTAGCCAAATTTGGTGGTGTCCCTGCTCTCTCCAGCGTTCAAAAAACTTGGTGGCTTCAAGTAATTGCACGATTGCTTTTGAAGTCCAGCGACCCAAAAACAGACCATCTTGCCACGGTCGCAAAAAATCTGTGCTGTACAGTAGTGCTTTTTCGTTTAAGGGGAGCAGGTCGACTCCGCTTAGGCTGCTTGATAGCTGCTCGTATCGTTCTTGGAAGAGTTTGAGCATGAGACTCGTTTTTGGGTGGCACAGATAAGTTAAAGGGCAGCAAAGAAAGAGAGGACGCTATTAACGTTAGCGTCCTCTGAGCGGGGGGATAAAGTATTTAGCATGCAGTTTCGTGTAGTGAGTTTAAACTACATTTTGTGCAAGTTTTGGGATTCAAACCATTCTCTCCTCTTCGAATCAAGCCTCTCACCCTTTTTCTCTGTCATGTGGTATGTGGCATAGATTTCAGCGAACTCCTCGCCTGGGTCTCTAAACTGGTAGACGCTGAGTTTATTGCTTCTAGCGCTACTGTCGTATGACCACCAACCTCGATAAGGGTAGCCTTCATGAATTTGCCTTGGTCCGACGTTAGAGTAGTTCTCATAATACCACGGCGACCTATCCGCATTTGCCCTTGCCAAGTGTGTAAAGAGTGGTGAAACTTTAAGTTTTTCGGCCAAGTCGTTTAGCGAGGAATACACTCTTGCATCGCCCTCGCCTTTGCCGTCCTTTTTCAGGAATCGCTTGTTATAAACTAGTTTTAGGTACGAGCGCGTTTTTTCCACATTTTTGATGCGGCCAATCACAGCGAATTTAGCGGCTTCTCTTGAAAGTTCTTTCTCTTTTTTGGTAAACGAGCTCGGGATGGCGTTTTGCACTAAATTGATGACTTCATCGGCAATTTTTTGTGGTTTAAAAATACCGTGTTTTTTCCAGCCAGAGATCTTGCGAAATGATTCTTGACCCGAGTACCTGCCGTTTTGGTCTACGAGATGTCCCAGTTCATGGGTAAGCGTAGTATCAAACATATTCATACCGCGCATTTTATCGCCTACGTTTGTGTAGGCGCCCGTCTCGACTCTCCCCATATCGTTTTCGCTATAGTCTATGCCGATGCGTCCAATGTAGGGCATCGCAAGGCCGGAGTTGCCCGCATCCTTGCCGGTTGTAACTAGGGCTTTTAGTTTTTTCACGTGTGCTTCGGGTAGGCGTAGCATGACTTTGTACACGCCTTTTACGCCTTCGGGTCCGAATGGGACTTCTTTTTGACCAATCAAAAACAGGCGAGTAATAACATTCCAGTTTGCGCCAATCTTGATGCCGAAGCGTTTGTCCACGAATTTAATCAAAGTGTCGACATCGCTGACGCTATCGACGAGTAGATCCAAGATCTGATTTTTTATGGAGCTGCGACCACCAGATAATAGCTTATTCATGATGCTTTTGTCGCCTACAATTTCTAACTTCTCGCTGTCCGTGGCTTTTTCGACGATATCATGAATTTTTCCCCAAGAAGTGAAGATATATCGTATGTTCTCCTTTATTTGTTCTACGATACTTTTACTCTCAGTTTTGGCCACCTTACTATCATCGGCTTGTTTTTGCCTGCCACCTTGTGCGTCAAGATCTTTTTGCGGAAAGGTCTGTAAAACCTTAACGTTTGATTTCGCCGCTAAATTTGAATTCGCTAATACTTTAGAGCTATTGAAAGCCATCTTGATCACCTCAATTCAAATGCTTAGGAGGATCCTACCCACACAGTGGCAGAATCACCAACCGCTATCCTACTATAAATAGTGAAGCTTTTTATACGCTTTGTCAAACTTTAACCGCCGTCAACAGTAAATATTAGGGTTTATAAGTGATTATTTTCGGTGCTTAGCTTAGGGAAGCTCAAATGAATCGATATCTTTGTTAATTATTTTTGGGGGGGGAAGTTTCCCCCTACGTGTCAACCCCACGCTTTGCGCGGGTTTGCCACTACCCCCTCCGCGGGGACACCCCGCGACGCCCCGTCTCATTTTTGGCCGTAATAGAGCTTTGCCCTTGCCCTTAGACGAGGTTTGGGCGGTAGCCCAATAAATCAGCGAAAGGGGCAGCTTTCAAACCTGCCCTCATAAAATCAATAATCTGCATACAAAAGCGGGTTCTAAGGGCGATAGGCCCAATAAATCAGAGTTTCCTTAGCTAGTAAACATTAATGTTTTCACAATCCATTTTAACGCGACCATCGTTGTCGACGTGCATGACGCATACGGCGATGTTCATACCTCTCCCGTCTCTAGCATAGGTAAAATCGAGTCTTACACCGTCCTCGTTGTGGCTAAGCTTGGGCTTAGCAATGGCGGGCCGTTTAAGTATGGGATCCTCGTCATTTGTGAAAAGTTGGCCACCTACGGGTAAGAAGCATTGCGCGATCTCTGCTATGTTTGTGGCGGGTACTTCGCTGTTCTCACTAAGGTCGATGTGGCGGAGTATGTCCTCTAGATGTGTAAGATCTTCACGATCAACGACGCCCTTCTTTATGTGTAGCGCAACGTTAGTGGCATTGGCATCTCTGATGCCTTTGTGCAAGACACTGAAAAAATAATAAGGTGGCACCATAAAATCAAGTGGATGTACGTTATACATTAAGCCTCGCCACGGCAGATCTTTTTTAAGACGCTTTTTTGCCTTATGGTAGCCTTCACCTAAAATAGTCTCTTGGTAAGTTGGCGTAATTGGACTATTGCTTTCATCATTTTTTTGCATGGACAGCTCCATATTAATTTGTTCAACAACATGATTATTATTGGTTTTTGTGTTATCGGTATTTGTACTTTCTTGTGTGGTAGCTGATGCGTTTAAATTATTAGGACTTTGGCATGCGCTTAGCGTTAAAAGCGAAAGAGTAGCGAATATCATAAAATTACATTTAAACTTTTGTTTCATCATAAAATCAATGCTCTATTCTAATTATTTAAGGGCAGATCCTTGCATTCCAAATTAACGCGTCCTTTGGCGTCGACGAGCATTGCGCAGCTTACAATATTCATTTTTCGCCCATCTTTTGCATAGCTAAAGTCCAATTTAATTGTATCGTCATGGTGGCTTAGCACAGGTTTAGAGATCGCGGGGCGTTTAAGGACAGGTTCTTGGTCATCGGTAAAGACGGCGGCAGATGCGGGCAGAAAGCACTGGACGATCTTTGCAATGTCGCGAGCAGGGACTTCAGTGCCTTGGCTGAGATCGATGTATCGAAGTATTTTTTCTAAATTCTCAATTTTTGTACGATCTATGATTCCCTCATCGATGTGTAATACAATGCTGTCGGGGTTTGCATCCCTCGTATCATGTCTATCAACGTTAAAGAAATAATAAGGTGGCGCTAAGAATTTAAACGGAATTACGTTGTAAACATCTCCTTCCTGTGGCAATAAATCTTTTAAATGCACTGTTGCATCTTCATAGCCTTTGCCCAAGGGCGATCTTTTATAACTAGATTCTTTAGGAGTATCGATTTTTTGCACGTCTTCTTCCTGTGTATTGTTTTTGTCATGCAAAGCAATATTATCGCTAGGCAATGTATCTTTAGTTTCTGTATTATAAATAGGTAAATTGGATGCTTGCTGAGTGGTGTTTTGGGGGTTTTGGCAAGCCCAAAAAGTAGCTGAGAAGCCAAGAGACATAATGATGAGAATAATAAAACTGAATTTCATGAATTGTGCCGAGCTTTGTATGCATACACAATAGGCGCTCTTGTCTATGGTGCCTATTATAAAATTATAAGTTATTTTTTAGAAAAAAGTCACTGTTTGGGAATTTTCGCCTTATTATTATGTAGTCCTTCTCTTTCGAAGCAAGATTTTCGCGTGGTATCCACGTTTTCGCCTATTTTCTCTGTCATATGGTAAGTGGCGTACAATTCCGCAAATTCCTCACCTGGATCACGGAACCGGTAAATGCTAAACTTATTTTTTCGAGCATCGTTGTTGTAGACCCAGCAAGCTCGCCCTTTGTAGCCCTCGTGGATCTGTTTTGGGCCAACGTCTTAGCACCAGCAGCTCCCCGGTTTTGCTTTTCTTGTGAGTGAATGCTGGCCATATTAAGCTCTACTACGTAGCTGGCCTTGTACAGCGCTAGTGTATCTAGCGGGGCTCAAGACACATGCATTCCACGGGTGTACTGTAAGCTCTTTTAGCTTCGTTAGTCAAGTTTTATGCGCAAAATGGCGAAGCGTGATGTTTCTTTATACTGAAGGCTTCCTCTTGCAGCAGTGCAGCTCATTGCATATTTTTTCGGGGTGAAACTCGTCGTTGAGCAGCTGCTTTTGGAAGCTCTTTTTCAACGACTTGAGTTTGCATGCAAGAATGTAAGAAATCCCATCGGCTTCCATTAACGCTAAGTTTTCTTTGCAGAACATCGCTCGTTCTGCAAGCCATGTCACATGAGAGAGCTTGAGCTTGGCAAGGATTCGCGTCGTTTGTCGCTACAGAAAGCGATATGAGGCAACCATAAGTAGGCTAAACGTTGTGGTGGTTCCATGCAGCCATTTTGTTGTTTTCTCTGAATTGTATTTATCATTATACGTTTCGTAGAAATTATAGTGTGAGGTGAAGGCAAAGCCGAGCCAAAAGCGAGAGGTCACATGAAAATCAGCACCTATTTGGAATTTTGAGGAGAGGAAAGATAGAATGGTCGTTTTGTTTCTTGCTGAGCCATCTCTGACAAGTTCGCAAGGAGTTACGTTGATTCCTAGACCAAAGGTAGCATAGACACTAGCAATATCATTTTCATACATGAAAATGCGAAGGGAAGGGATAAAAAACAGGGCGTGTCGATCCCCAATGGGAATCTCATCACCACGACTTATGCTTCTGTCTGTATACTCATAGCTAAGATCTAGATATAGTCCAACATAAGGATTAAAGCGCCAGCCAAGATCTAATTCAAAGGGGATATTGATGCCACCAGCGTAACCAAAGTTAATCCCTCCGCCCAATGAGGCGCGCAAATCAAGTTCTTGGGCTGACACGCTAGCACCGGCTGCGGTTAAAGACAGAACGATGGCTAAACATAGGCTGAAACAGAGTTTGTACATAATGGTCTCCTTAGAGAGTTTGAGCTTGGCAAAGATTCGCGTCATTTGTCGCTACAGAAAGCGATAGGAGGCAACAATAAGTATGCTAAACGTTGTGGTGGTGTCATTAAACCATTGGGTTGTTTTTTCGATATTTAGCTTATTGTTGTGCTTGTAATAAAACTCACTTTTACGTTTTTCGTAGATATTATGGAGTGACGAGAAGGCAAAGCCGAGCCAAAAGCGAGAGGTCACATGAAAATCTACACCCACCTGATATTTTGCTGAAAGAAAGGAATGACTAGAGTCCTTACTTCGAGACACTTCATCCTGAAGCTCTTCGGTAAATATTGCACTCAGTCCTAAGCCGAGCGCAGTATAGATGCTCAATATCTTATTTTCATAGAAAAAAATGCGGAAAGTTGGCAATACATACAGAGCGTGAAGATTGCCTAGCGCTCGTTCCCCGTCACTTAGAAAATGTATATCCATATATTGGTAACTTGTGTCCAAGTATAATCCGAAATATGGATTAAAACGCCATCCAATATCTATCCCAACGGGAACATTGATACCGCCTACGTAACCAATGTTAATCCCTCCGCCCAATGGGGCGCGCAAATCAAGTTCTTGGGCTGACACGCTAGCACCGGCTGCGGTTAAAGACAGCACAATGGCTGAAACAGAGTTTGTACATAATGGTCTCCTTTTTAGAATATACGACCAGCATTGCTTGCTTGATAAAAATCACCACAATGATAAATACACTCAGCAGAAAAGCCATGGCCTTCGAGGTCATCAAAGAATGGGAAAGTCTTTCTACCCACGTTGTTATAATGGTAGCGATCCCCCTTGTTAAGTGGTGATTACAGTATTGCCGCCCGTTTGGCAACGCTGGCGCATGTCTTAGCTAGTTTATGACGATAGAGGCATGAAAAGCTCTATCGCTCATCAAATGCTCCAGCCTTGCAATTCATCAATCAAAGCCATCAAGCGGGCAGTTTCATTCAATGCTGCAATCATTTTTTGATAATGCAAAATATCATCAAAACCCAAAATCAAGCCCTTCCTGTCTTTTAACCACTTCTGCGCTGGCTGGTAACCACCGATGTAAAATTCCCATGCAAGCCTTGTTACTCCTTCAAAATACTGCGTCTTATTCATATACACGCGCCCGCGATCTTCATCGGCATCATCGGCTACAAAACGCGGCTTATCAACAACATTATCGCCTATTTGCGGGAAGCGCGTCGAAAACTGCGACACAACGGGGCTTTCCAACAAATGTACTTGCCGCAATTGCGAACCCAAATCGACTAGGGTCCAAAAAATCTTGAGACCCTCGGGGTAGGGTACACGCGGAAAATCGATCTTTAAAAACTCTTTATACTTTTCGCGATATGATTGCGAATGCAAAACAGCGTAGATATAATCGAGAAGATCAAGGGGTGTAAAACACGAGTTTCGTCCCTCTGCACCTGCCAAAGTTTCTTCGGCAACAAAGGCTAAACCCAAGATTTCTGCGATCTTTGCAACAATCTCTGCATTTAAATTCGGTCTTCGCCGCGTGACGCCGTTGAAGCTTTGCTGCTCGCCATCCTCGGGATAAAGGTATAGCGGGAAAATAGATGTTATCTCACTTGTTTTGTTGGAAACATAGGAACTTTCCATCATCGTATTCGCGATAAAAACATGTACATAATCGCTACCGCTCTTAAATTGTTTGCAAAGTGCAAGCCCGACATTATCGCCTTTAATAAAATGTTGCATGACTTCTATTCGGCTTCCTTCAATAAAATGTGCCTCATAATAAACAAATTTTAAATCAAAAGGCCTGTACAATATGGGATACACAAAGCGAACATCAAATTGTTTAGCACTTTTTTGAACCTCTTCGATTTTAAAGCGTTTATTCTCTTTTAAGCCGTATTTCCGCTGCAAATCACTTTTGGACATTGCGAAAAAATCGCTTATACGTGAAGCTAAAATATCTTTATGGCTATCAATAACAAAAGCATCTCTTGATGTTACCATGCCGCTTTTGTGGAGAGAAAACAAAGCGCTGACTGAAAAACCCTTATCGTAATCTTCCTGTGCTTTAAAATCCTTTGGAAGCATAAAATACATCGGTTCTAAACAGGGAAGTTCCTTATACGGTATACTTACTATCGAATTTTCATTTAAAAAATCATATTTAAATTCCCGTTTCCCATATAAATCATAATGAAAAACTCTCCCCAACTCCCCCTTTTTTTTCTTAGCCGTCTTTATAAAAAAATTAATCGACACCCCCTGCGTAATATCAAAGACATTTTCATCTATGCCCCCATCGGGAGCCGTTTCCTTTTTCTTGCTGTTGCCGTGCAAATCGATGGTGTATATTTTGTCGAAACATTGTAATAAATTCCAGCGCATACCTCTGAAGGTAGGATTATCCAAATAACCATGAGGATTAATATACGCAAGTATACCGCTGCCGTTCTTTTCTATATAGTGTTGCCCGTATCGAATAAATTTTACATAATCATCATTGAGCCACTTGGGATTTCTCTCTTGTAATTTTTGCACTCCCCCTGGCTCTTTTTTATAATCTTGCATCAAATCCATGATCCAAGCCCCCTTATTGGCGCTCTCGCCGCTATACGGTGGATTGCCCAAAACCACCATAACGGGACAGTCTCGTTTGAGGCGGTTTGCCTCGTTGGCTTCATTGCTAAGCCAGGAGGCAAACAAGGTTCCCGTGTCGGGGTGCTGCTGCTCTTCTAGGCTATTGGTCAAAAACACGCGCAGACGCTGTGCATTCGTGGCCTTAAAACCCGTCTCCCTCAACAAGAGATCCAGCTTTAAATGCGCCATGGCGTAACTCGCCATGAGGATCTCAAAACCATGGAGCCTCGGCAATAGATGATCTTGCACATACTGCGACCAGATACCTTCCTGGCCTTCAAAGTTTTTGTAAATGGCCTTGATGACTTCGGCTAAAAACGTGCCCGTACCCGTGGCGGGATCTAAAATTTGGACGCGGTGCAGCTCGTGCTCGACTTTTTTACCCTGCACATCGGCTTCGATCTTTGTTTTTGTGGTATCGGCCAAGCCCATGGGCAAGCCGAAATCGTTTTTTAAAATTTGATCCACAGCCCTAACCATAAACTGCACGACGGGCGTCGGTGTATACCAAACACCGCGTGTCTTGCGCAGAGTGGGGTCATAAAGACTTAGGAAATCTTCGTAAAAATGAATAATAGGATCTTCACTTTCGGTGGACTTTCCATAATCCTGCAAGATTTGCGCCACATCACAGGCTAAGAAAATGCGAATTAAATCGTCCACAACCCATTTTATGCGGTCATCTAGCTCAATTCCCGCAATATATCCAAATAATTGTTTTAAAAAAGGATTAGATTTGGGGATGAGTTCATAGGCTTCTTGTCGGCTAAAAGTTTGCAGTGTCGGATCGTGTAAACGCGCAGCAAACATACCGTAGCAAAGCGTTTGCGCGTACACATCGGCGAAGGATTTAATGCTGATGTCATGGATCGTATAGCGCCTGAAAGACTCCATTTGAGCAAGTAAGCTGCTGTTTTCCTCTGCGTTTTCATCAAAGCTAAGCGCATTTTCGATAATATTGGCCAGTAGTCTAGCCTTTGCCGCCATGAGTTCGGCCAAGCGTTGAGGGGACTGAATACTTTGCCCGCTATACGAAGCGAAATCTTTTATTTTCGCCCTGAAGGCTTCAAAGTTTTCTTTTAGGGGGCGAATACCTTTATGCGTAATTTCAGCAATGCTAATTTTGGCAGTACATTCTTCGTTTTTGTAAAAATAAAAACGAAGATAATCCGTGAAAACGATGTTATCCAAGGATTTTTTATAACGGTCAAACTGCTCTTTGTTCCTCTTTGGTTTTAGACCCTCAAGGTCGGCATCGCCCAGATCTTTAGCCTCTATAAAGCCAACGGGAACATCGCCCTTGGTCAAAATATAATCTGGAGCCCCGCAATCGCGGCGTTTGGCTTCGTTGATTACCAGTAAATCGGGCAAAAGCGCGTTTAATAAATTCTGCAAATTCCCGCGAAAACTGTGTTCGCTGCTGTGCCCGCCCTTGTAGAGTTTTTGAACATTAGCAATGTATTTGGCAATCGGCATCTTTGTCTCCTCTTTTTTCTGTGCAAAGCGCGTGCCTTTTAGCTGAATTATTATTTTATTCGAGGATGCCGATGAGCATTCTTGCTCGTTTACAAAAATAGTGATTTTTTGCTTCAGAGCAAAGGTATCAAAAAGGAAACTCTGATTTATTTTGGGGCTCCGCCCCAAACCCCATCTAAGGGCTATAGCCCTTGAAGTGAATCCAAAAAGTTGTAAAAATTTTTAAAGGGGGATAGTTAGTTGTTGATTGGGGTGAGCTTAATGATTCAAGCCTGTAGATGATTGGAGTTTTCCAACCAAGTTGTTTTTTTATTCTAGAATGGTTGTAGTAATCAAGATAATCAGCAAGTTTGTTTTCGAATTCCTCAACAGTCTTAAACCTTTTGTTTATGAAAGACTCTGTTTTTACAACTGCAAAAAAGCTCTCCATCACAGCATTATCATAACAATTACCTCTACGACTCATACTTTGAATGATTCCTTGCTCACTTAGCCTTTCTCGAAACTGAGTGTGGCGGTAAAGAGAACCTTAGTCTTCAAGCCTAACTCTCGCATTAATTTCAGGACAGTTTTGTGGTTTAACAAAAAGCCAGCCATTCTAAGATACGCCTGCATACGCCTGTACCCGAGCAATTCCCCATGCTCTTTAAATAACCTAACCATACACGTTTTTGAGTCTTCGTATTTATCCGCCAACTTTGACCTCTTTAAATGGTAGTAAAACGTTGACTGTGGTATTCCCGCTGCTGTTAAGAGTCTTTGTAGTTTGTGAGTATGCCTTAATTCATCAATAGCGATTACTATCAACCGCTTGTTTGTTGAATTAAGACTGCTAACTTTTTTAAGAGCGCAACCTCTGCCTCTAACTGTAAGATTCGCTCTTCTTGACTAGGTGGCTCTGTCTCTAATTTCTTCGCGTTCTGGTTATTCTTCCTCGACTTGGGAAGTTTTGTAGCCTTGCCTTTTAATTTACTTTTCTTGCCATTCTTTACTGCCTCTAAAAAACCAGCATGTCCTCTATCATTATATATTTTATGCCAGTCTGAAACGGTATGCTTGCCAGTAATCCCGTACTGACGCGAAACCTCCAAATATGATAGATCGTTCTCTAGCATAGTTGAGAGCACTTTGAGTTTAAATTCAGCTGAGTACTTTGCCATAATGTGGATCTCCGTATTTATTAAGCCCAGTTTTTTCATCAAAGTGCGAAGCACTTTGTTGGAAAAACTGGGAGCAAGTGCGTAGCCCTTGTTAAGGGCGCTCCCCCTTCGCAAAAAGTATTCCAATTTTTCGGGGTGAGATCAAAAACGCTGCGGGGGCGTTGCGGGGGGCTTTGCCCCCCGCTGAGGGGGTAGACGCAAACCCGCGCACAGCGCGGGGTTGCGGCGTAGGGGGAGACTTCCCCCCACAAAAGAAAAAGCTTAATTTTCGGATGAATCAGAGTTTCCCTAGGGACGGCGCGAGCTGCAAACGTGCCATGCTCCATAGCAGCAAGTTCAGGGCTTTTTGCCGATTTGCGGTAGCCGGAGCGGGCGAGGCCTCGATGAGGGTGTTTAGTATTGCCTGGGAAAGTAGTCTTTGCCCGCCTGCCAGAGGTACTTATCGAGCTGTTTGAGTGTGAATTCATCTAGCCCATAGAAGCTGCGGAACTCCATTAAAATGGCGTGGTAGCTTGGATAATGCTTCAGATCGTCTTTTTTGAATTTGTAGAATTTATCCACCCGCTTGAAGTGCATGAGCATCTTCTCCACAAAGCTGTCATAGATCGGATAGTCTTCCGGAAAATGGTGGCTGCAATATTTGGTGGCAAAGGAATAAAAATGGATGCTTTTCTGGTCATTAACCTTAACTACGGCAAGGTCGTTGACCAGAGTCAGATCCCGATTGGCGAGTCGTTGATCGATATCCAGTTTGACGATGTGCTTGGCAACGGTGAATGGTGAAAAGATGTTCGTGCTGTAAAAGTCGTTCAGTGAGCAGACCTTGATAAGGACATCATCCATATCGTCATTTCGGGGATACGTCACAGCGAATAATTTTCTGAGGCTACTCTCCTGCAGTACATAATTTTCCAGTGAATTCCATCGCTGTAGATACATGGCTAGCTGTTCGGCCGACGGTCTGACTTTATTCATAGAGAAAGCTGCTTACAAGTTATCGCCATTGGAAGCCTTCTTGGGTGTAAGGTCTTGTTTTTATGGGCTTTATTTCGAAAGTTCAACAAACTCCAGGGGAAGACCGATGCATTCCATCGTCTGATGACCCTGTTAGATGACAATGCCTTTCCAGATATGGCTAGCGTTTCACGCGAGCGTGTAGCTCCGTATGTCATCCGTACTGAAAAACGCAAGGCCATCGATACCGACGGCAAAGCACTCTTTAAGCCTCGGCGTACGCAGATGGCTCCAGTGGCTTGGGAGAGTCGTCATTACTTGCAGCAGCTTCTCTACGAGGCGGTGACCGACTATGTGCGCGAGGGCTACAATCAGGCTATGCGCGAGAAGAAGCACCACATCGGCTTCCTGATGATCCTGATGCAGCGCCTAGTGGTTTCCAGCACCCGGGCGATTTGCAGCACGCTGGAACGACGGCTCGCGGCGCTCAAGGAAGGCGAACAGAAGGCCAGCCTGCGCCTAACAGAACTGGAAAACGGCGTGCAGGGAGTGGAAAGCCCAGACGATGAAATGCTTGAGCTCTACGACATGGATGGCCAAGAGCTGCTCGATGAGCTGCTCAAATCTCATGTCTCGGCTCTGCAGAGCGAAGGCAGTCATGTGGAGACCCTGCTCAAAGCGGCGGTTCGCTGCGAACAAGTAGGTTCTGACGCCAAGGCCGAGGCGTTGATCGAGTGGATCTACGAACTGCAGGCCGAGGAAAACGAACCGGATCTGAAGGTGTTGATCTTCACCGAGTTCGTGCCCACCCAGCAGATGCTGAAGGAGTTTCTGGAAGCCCGTGGCATATCGGTCGTCACCTTGAACGGCTCCATGGATATGAAGGGACGTAAGCAGGCTCAGGACGCCTTCCGCAAATCGCACCGTGTGCTGGTTTCCACTGACGCGGGCGGTGAGGGTCTAAACCTGCAGTTCGCTCATGTCATCATCAACTACGATATCCCTTGGAACCCGATGCGGCTGGAACAGCGAATCGGTCGCGTGGATCGTATTGGGCAGCCCAAGACGGTGCGTGCGATCAACTTCGTGTTTGAGGATTCGGTCGAGTTCCGGGTCCGCGAAGTGCTGGAGCAGAAGCTCTCGGTGATCTTCGATGAGTTTGGTATCGACAAGACTGGGGACGTGCTCGACTCCGCCCAAGCTGGTGAATTGTTTGAGGATGTGTTCGCCTCGGCTATCCTTAATCCAGATGGTATCGAAACCTCAGTCGATCACACGGTGGCTCAGCTTCGCGATGAGATTCAGAAGCTGCGCGAGCTTTCCGCCGTCTATGGCATTTCAGAAGAACCAGATGTGCAGGTGGCTGAGCGTCTGCGTACCCATCCTCTATCCCATTGGGTGGAACGGATGACGGTGAACTATCTTAATTCTCACGGTGGCGTAGCCAGCCGCAAACGTTCCTGCTGGGATCTGAATTGGCCGGACGGTCAAAAGCACCGCAAAGTTGTGTTCAACGCCCGAGAAGCGGATCGTCTGGACGACGCAACCCTGCTCAATCTTGAAAACAGTTGTGTCCGTGGACTAGCCTTGAACCTGCCGCAGATCGCGGCTGGCCAGCCTTTGCCTTGCGTAAGCGTGAGCGGATTGCCAAGCAGCATCTCCGGGCTCTGGGGGCTCTTTGAGATACGTCTTCGAGCCGGGATGCACCAGAAGACACAACTGTTGCGTATTCCCTTGCTGCGGCGGGGATATCTCAGTGTGTTCCTGAATGAGGAAGGTAAACTGTTTCTGCCCACGGCTCGGCATATCTGGGATGTGCTGCAGACAGCGGAAGCCCAGGTGCAGGCCACCCTCGGCCAGAACGAATCCATTATCGCCCATGAACGGTTGCAGGAAGCGGCCGAGAAAGCCGGACATGAGCTGTTTGACGCATTACAGCAGGCGCATCTCGCCTCTGTGGCTCGCGAGGAGGAACGTGGCAACGTCTCTTTTGCCTCGCGTCGCAAGGCCATCGAGAGGGTTGGATTGCCAGAGGTACGGCAATTCAGGTTGTCACGTTGCGATGCGGACGAATCCGAGTGGCGGCATGAACTGCAATCAGCAAGGCAGATCGTGCCGGAAATCCGACCGCTGCTGATGTTGCGGATCATCAAAGGAGGCGCTCAATGAGTAGCTGGAGAGACGTTATTCTAAAAGAATTTGTTCCCGATGTTAGTAAACTGACCTTAGTCGCGGATCCGGACTACCTGTTGACGGAGGAGAAACTAGTGCTTGATTTACGCGGGCGCGGCTTCGATCTGATCGAGTTCAGTGATCCCTTTAAATTCAGATATGCCTACGAGTCTAAGTACCGTTCGATCTGGGATCGGGGGGAGCGCACAGATCTAGTTGTGGTACTCCGCTTGCAGAATGCTGAGCTGGGAACGTTGCCGTACGACCTGCTCCAAGTGGGTCGGAAGCTGTCGTTCAACTTAGGGGAGCTCTTTCCCAATCTTAGCTACCCGGTCATTGAGAAGCTCGACCAGAGCCTGCTGGACAAGCTATTCGAAGCCCAGCGCAAATCGCAGCTGGATCGCATGGGCGACAACGCCACCAAGGATTTCGTTCTCCGTCATGTGTTCAACATTGCGGCGGAACAAATAAGGGGCGATGTGGCGCTGCTCCGGGTATTGCTGAGCATGCACTATAAAAAGCTACAGATCCCGCAGATGCTGGCTGAGCGGCTTATCCAAGTTCTGAAGGACAAGAATAGCTTTAAAGGCTGGCCGCTTCCCGAGATCGTTCCGGACGATGAGGCCTTCTTCGCCTTTTTGCAGGAACGCTGGCCGCTCTTTCTTTCCCGGCTTGGTAGCGTCAATCAGACGATGGAAGATTCTCTGGATTACGGCTTCAAGGTTCCCAGCCCTGACCACCTGCCGTTTGACCATCAGGACATCAAGGTTTACATCGACAACCTGTTCCTAGAGGGGAAACTCACCCCCGTCGAGGTCACAGATATTGAAGTGGATGCTGGATCTTGGGTTTGCTGCGGCATTGCCACCTCCAGCAAGGACAATGACGCGCTTCGGATTTCGCGCCTGTTCGACCTTGTCGAAAAGGAACTTCCCAATACGGAAGCGCGCTACTCAGACTGGATCGCTTTTGCATTGAAATGGGCCGAACTCTCTTCGCTGGTTCACTGCGGCAACAGTACCGAGTATCAGACTAGGCTCAGAGAAATAGGTGATGCAATGAACTCGACCTTCGCCAGTTGGTTGACGGGTCGCTACATTAGTTTGTTCAACTTGCCACCGACCAATCTGGCCATGCTGCACCATGTACCGCGCTACATGGCTCGAGATATCGAGGACTCTCAAGGCAGCAGTGCCGCGCTGATCGTAGTCGATGGCTTGGCCTTGGATCAATGGGTGACCATTCGGCAGCTTCTGCAAAAGCAAGATGCCAATCTGTACATGCGCGAATCCGCGACCTTCGCATGGATTCCGACGCTGACTTCGGTATCGCGGCAGTCGATCTTTTCGGGCAAGGAGCCGTGCTATTTCCCGTCATCTATCAACTCGACCAACAGCGAAGAGAAACTCTGGGAGCAGTTCTGGGAAGACCAGGGTCTGCCTAGGTTAGAGGTTGCTTACCAGCGTGGACTCGGTGATGGCGATGCTGCGGGCGTCCTTGAATACGCAATCCCCACCAGGAAGACCAAGGTGTTGGGACTGGTTGTGGATAAAGTGGACAAGATCATGCATGGCATGCAACTCGGCTCGGCCGGAATGCACAACCAGATCAAGCAGTGGTGCCAAGGTGGTTTTCTGGCTGCATTGATCGGCCAACTGTTGGAATACGGCTATGATGTCTGGTTGACGGCCGATCACGGCAACATCCAATGCGAAGGCAAAGGCCGCCCCTCGGAAGGTGCGATAGCCGATACTCGGGGCGAGCGAGCTCGTGTCTATAAAACGCCGGAGTCCCGCGCTCAGGTAGCTGGGGGCTTCCCGTTTGCTTACGAATGGGAGCTGGTCGGTTTGCCAGAAGAATATTTCCCTCTGGTGGCCAGTGGCCGCGACGCATTCGTGAACCCAAGAGAATCTATCGTAGGTCACGGCGGCATAGCCATCGAAGAAGTCATCGTACCCCTTGTAAAGTTTGAGAGGAAAACACGGTGATGAGAAAGAGACATGAAGTCATTGGCATTAAACAGGTGATTCGCTTCGAGTGGATGCAGAAGGCTGCCAATCTACTGCTGGCAGGACTCGACGCCAAAACCATCCGCCATGAGCTGCACGAGTTCCTTAAGGACAGAAAAGGCAATGGCACAGTGGGCGAAAGAAGCGAAAAGACCCGAACCTTCGCGGTCGACAACTTGATGAAGATCTGGGTATCCCCGGATCCCGACTTGAACCCGTTCCGGGAAGCATCGTTGGAGTTTCTGCTAGAAAAACCGTCCGTGGCTTTGCCGATCCAATGGGGGATGATCTCGGCATCCTATCCCTTTTGGTTCAACGTGGCTCGCCAGACCGGCCGTCTCTTGGCTTTGCAGAACCAGGTGACTCAGACACAGATCATCAATCGCTTGAAGGAACAGTATGGCGATCGACAAACGGTGAGCAGCTGTGCGAAATATGTTATCCGCTCCTTTGTTGCTTGGGGTGTTCTAAAGGATTCCGAGACCAAGGGCTGCTATGAGAAACCCGCTCCCGTGAGCATTGCCGAGCCAAACCTAGCCATCCTGATGTTCGAGTCAGCACTCCTAGCCACCCCGGAGGCCAAGAGCGCATTAGGGCTGATCCTGCACAACCCGGCATTCTTCCCATTCCAGCTCCCCGCGTTGACGGGAGATTTTGTATCCCATCGCAGCGACCGGATCGACGTGCTTCGTTACGCACTGGACGATGAGCTGCTGAAATTGAAGGGCATCTAAATTAGGGAGGGGACGTGAATGCCTTGGACTTCGGAACACACTAAATGGCTCATCGACACTGGCGAACGACTGAAAACTGCCGACGGCAAGAAAGTCGAGGTCTGGGAGCTCCGTCATGAAAACGACGCGGTAGTGCTTTCGGCTTGGGCTAGGCATTTCCGGAATCACTACTGCTTTGACAGGGATATTGATGATTTGCGCAGAGGGTACGATTGCTCTCGTGGAGAGTATCTCAACACCATAAAGTTTCTAGACCCCAAATATGCGCCAGGCCCCAGCATCCGCGCTGGCGACTTTGGAGAAGTGCTGGTTGCAGATTTTCTTGAATACCTGCTTGGTTACTGGGTTCCACGCACTCGCTATGGTGGCAAAACCAGCCGGAACGAGTCGACAAAAGGCAGTGACATCATCGGCTTCCATATCGTCAAGGATGGCAAAGTTTCTTCGAAGGATAGGCTAGCGATCTTTGAAGTGAAGGCGCAATTCTCAGGGAAAAAGGCGAAGACGAGACTCCAAGATGCTGTAGATGGCTCGGCAAAAGACATCGAACGGAAGGCGGAGTCTTTGAATGCGATCAAGCAAAGGCTGCGTGACCGGGATGAGTTCGATAAAGCTAAAATAATTGAACGGTTCCAGAACGAAGTGGCTCGCCCATACAAGGAAGTTTATGGAGCTGTCGCGCTCTTTGAAAACCCGCTTTTTGACTGCCACCTGACACTCTCTACCAATGCATCCACTTATCCGCATTCTGCTGATCTTGCGTTAGTGGTCATTAAAGGGCATCATACGATGGCACTCGTCAACGAGCTCTACAGGAGGGCTGCGGATGAGGCCTGAACAGAAATCCCAACTTCTGCTGGGAGCCACACGGTCAAAGGCTAAGATGCTTGAGAAAAAGCTGGAATTAGTATTGGATGGCGAAGCGCCCTATGACATCTTCGTGCGCTGGAAAGCGATTGAAAAACAACCCATCGGTTGGAATCCAGACTTGAACGATGGCGACCGAATCAACGACCACCACCTGAGTTTGGCCGAGAAACGCGCCGCAAGGGAGATGGTGGAGAGCTCGCCATGATCAAGCATCTCAAACTATCCAATGTTGGCCCAGCAGCTAAGATGGAATTGGAATTTGCTAGGCGCTTGAACCTGTTGACTGGAGATAACGGCTTGGGCAAGAGCTTTCTGCTGGATATTGCTTGGTGGGCACTGACTCGCAGGTGGCCCGCTGAAATTAACCCGAAGCTGACTGCTGGGAAAAAGGCGTTACCTGCCTCTGACGGAGAAGCCAAAATAAGCTTTTCTTTTACCAGCAAGAGTAAAGAGGAAAGCTACGAAAGCAGCTTTCTCCGAAAAGAGCAGGCGTGGACTGGCAGAGCAGGTCGGCCTGCAAACCCAGGGCTCGTCCTGTATGCCATGTCGGATGGCAGTTTTGCTGTTTGGGATCCGCACCGAAATTATTGGCTTACTCGGGACGGCCTTGATGTGCAGGAGCGTGTTCCAGCCTATGTTTTTAACCCGAAAGAAGTTTGGGATGGTCTCCAAGATGAAAACGGTGGTTGGCTATGTAATGGTTTGATACGCGACTGGGCTGGGTGGCAGAAGGAGCGAGGCATACCATTCAAACATCTTAAACAAGTATTGGAAATACTGTCACCTTCGGCCAACGAAAAGCTGGAACCTGGAAATTTAACGAGAATAAGTCTGGATGATGTCCGCGACATTCCAACGATTCGTATGCCCTATCAACAGGATGTTGCTGTTGTACATGCGTCATCTGGAATGCGACGAATCATGGCTTTGGCATACTTTCTTGTTTGGGCATGGGAAGAACACAAGCAAGCGGCCAAGCAACTCGGGGAGCCTGCCACAAAGCAAATTACCTTTCTGATTGACGAAATCGAATCTCATCTCCATCCGAGCTGGCAGCGTCGTATCGTTCCAACGCTGCTTTCTGTCACGGAAAAACTGACCAAGAGCGCGAAAGTTCAGTTGATCACAGCTACGCACTCCCCGTTGATCATGGCGTCTGTGGAGCCGTTATTTGACGCGCAACAGGACTCATGGTTTGACCTCGATTTCGAAGATAAAAAAGTGCTTCTGCGCCGCCGCAACTTTGAAAAACATGGCGATGTTGCGAACTGGCTTGTCAGTGAGGCGTTTGATTTGAAGAGTGGTCGCCCTATTGAGTATGAGCATCTTGTAGAGGAAGCCTCGACATTGCTGGACAAAGAGCAGCCGACCGAAAAACAGATTTCCGAAATGTATGATAAATTGCTTCAAGCATTAGGGCCTAAGGACGAGTTTTTGTTTCGATGGCGGACTATTTGCGACAAAAAAGGGTGGCTCAAATGATCCCCGTGACTCTTCAGCCTGAACCTGCTGACTTTGATGCTGAAGTACGGCAACGAGGGCATGCATGGCTTAGGAACCAAGCGATAGCTCTTAATGCTGCGCCTCCAAAAGCTTCCAAGCTACCAAACTATTGGTCGCATTCGAATAAACAGCTATGGGAGGCGTATTCTGGTATATGTGCCTACCTCGCGATTTTTTTCGAATGGAGTACTGGTGCTGCGTCAACGGATCATTTTATTGCAAAGTCGCAGAATGCTGGTGATGCTTATGAGTGGTCAAACTACCGACTTTCGTGTCTTGCGCCGAATCGCAATAAGAACAAGTTTGATGATGTGCTCGATCCCATAGGCTTAAGCCCAAATACCTTTGTCATCAATTTTGCATCAGGCAAGATCGCTCCCAATCCAGCATTAAATTCTGCCCAGAAAACAGCGGCTCGCAAAACCATCCGCAGATTGAGATTGGACAGCCCAGACAACAACGAGATGCGTGCTCGGCATTTTCAGGATTACCTCAGAGGTAACTGTTCATTGAATCATCTCCAGCGCTATTCGCCGTTTGTTCACGCAGAGATACGAAGGCAGGGGCTCGCATGACCGTGCTCGTTCATCTCTTAAAAGCACTCCCGACTTTGTCAGTTGGAATGCCAATTGATGCAAGAAATCATGTAACTCGCAGGGCTTAATTTTAGCTCAAAATCTGTACTCCGTGCAAACATTTGATAAATTCTCATGCACTGCCCCATGTTTGGGGAACTCTGCGTAGTTTATGGCTTTGCTGAGTTTTACGGACAGAGTCGGGTGGGGGGCTTTCGCCCCCCTACGCGCGGGCTTCTTCGCCAAATTCGCTAATGAGCGCAGTATTTTGTGCGATGTTTCGACTATTCGTCGAACCACCGCACAAAATGCGCTCATTGCGACTTTGTCTCAGCGATCCCGCGCTACCCCCCAGAGTGCAGGCTATTCTTTAGCCAGGGGCTAAAAACGTTGAGGGGGCGTTGCGGGGGGCTTTGCCCCCCGCTGAGGGGGTAGTGGCAAACCCGCGCACAGCGCGGGGTTGACACGTAGGGGGAGACTTCCCCCACAAAAGTAAAAAGCTTAAACATAGAATGGCTCGCAGTTTTCTTGGCTAAAGAACGGGCTTTGTAAAAAACTTGCATAATGGGCGCAATGGGGTTAATTTGGCGAATGCGTTGGTTTTTTCGTGCGTTTGGCGCGGTAAGGTGACTGGCGTACATAATGATAATTTTGGAGGCAAATGATGAAGAATCGAGTAGTCGCGATGTTGGCAGTTTTGTTTGTGGCTGCCATGGGGTTGGCTGGTTGTAAGTCTTGGGCGCCGAATACGACGGAGCCGACGTCGGCGGGTCAGGGTAGCTGTTCGGTGGACCGTGAGTGGGTCCCCGCGAAGCAGGATCCCGCTACGGGAGAATGGAAAGAAGGCTACTGCGAGTGGAAGCCGGGTAAGAGCGGCTAAGACTTGATCGGTTTATAGAAGGTCGCTGTGTGCGACCTTTTTTTTCGGCTTTTTTGTAGAAATTTTGCAAATTTTTGCTAGAGTTTTTCTTTAAAGTTGCTAAGAGATTTGTGTTTTTTGGCTCCGAGGTTTTTTGCGGGGCGAGGCGAGTGTGGGAAGGGAGATTTTGATGACACTGAGAGAGGAAGTCCAGAAGCGGCGGACTTTTGCGATTATTTCGCACCCTGATGCGGGGAAAACAACTTTAACTGAAAAGTTCTTGCTTTATGGGGGGGCGCTGCATTTGGCGGGCTCTGTGAAAGCGCGCAAGGAGAGCCGAAGTGCGACTAGTGATTGGATGGCGATGGAGCGTGAGCGAGGGATTTCGATATCGACTAGTGTGATGCGCTTTGACTGGGCGGGGTGCGCGATGAATTTGCTGGATACGCCTGGACATAATGACTTTAGCGAGGATACGTATAGGACGCTGGCGGCGGCGGATTGTGCGATTATGCTTATCGATGCGGTAAAGGGGGTGGAGCCTCAAACGATAAAGTTATTTGAGGTTTGTCGGATGCGTAATATTCCGATAGTGACTTTTATCAACAAGATGGATCGTGATGGGCGAGATCCTTTGGAATTGCTGTCGGAGATCGAGGATGTTTTGGGTATTCCGACGAGCCCTGCGACCTGGCCGGTGGGGAGTGGAAAGAGTTTTGTGGGGGTTTATGATAGGTGGCAGGGGCGCCTGCTTAAATTTGCGAGAACGGAGGGGGGGAGCAGTATTGTTCCGGTGATTGATGCGAGTATCGATGATCCTGTGCTTGAGCGTGAGATTGGCTCGCGTGCGTATGCGTCGTTAGTCGATAGTTTGGAGCTTTTGGATGGAGCGGGGGAGGAGTTTTCGCTATCGGCGTTTTTGTCGGGGCGTTTGAGCCCTGTGTTTTTTGGCAGTGCGTTGACGAATTTTGGGATTGAGCCGTTTTTGGATGCTTTCGTGGGCTTGGCGCCAGCTCCTAGTGGGCGCGAGACGGCGAATGCGTTGTTTGTGCAACCAGAGGACGGCGAGTTTTCGGGTTTTGTCTTTAAAATACAGGCCAACATGGATCCTCGCCATCGCGATAGGATTGCATTTTTTAGGGTATGCTCTGGGCGTTTTGAGCGCGGGATGCAGGTAGAGCTTGCACGGACGGGGTCGCGTTTAACGCTGGCGAAGTCAATGAGTTTTATGGCCCAGGAGCGTGTAAAGGTCGAGGAAGCGTTTGCGGGCGATATTATCGGTCTTTGGGATTCTGGGCAGCTTCATATTGGAGATTCGCTCTTTACGGGGAGCCCTAAGGTTTATGAGGGAATACCGCGTTTTTCTCCAGAGCATTTTGTGCGCGTTTTGCTGCGTGACCCGCTAAAGCGCAAGCAGTTAAAAAAAGGCCTTGACCAGTTATCGGAGGAGGGGGCGGTGCAGGTGTTTTACGATTTAGAGCGTATGGAGCGGGATCCGATTTTGGGCGCGGTTGGGCGCCTACAATTTGATGTTGTCCAAGATCGGCTGCTCAACGAGTACAATGTGAACGTGAGTTTTGAGGGGCTGCCGTATCAGCATGCGCGCTGGATCGAGGGAGAACTCGACCCCGAGGATATCAGCCGAAGAACGGGGACCTTGTGTTTGAACGATATAGAAAATAGGCTGATCGTATTGTTTAGTTCGGAGTGGATGATGCGCCGTATCATTGACGATTATAAAGATGTGAGCTTTATCGCGGCGGTGCAACCTGGGCGCGTGGCGAGTTAGCGTGGCGAGCGTTTGAAATAAAAGCCTATAAAATCAATAGCTTAGGCAGAGAAGAGGCAGCGCCCCTAGGGTGATCGCAAAGTTCGGTTTCGCCAAAAACTGGACGGGGCGTCGCGGGGTGTCCCCGCGGAGGGGGAGCCGAAACGAGCAAAACTAAGTGTTTTGCGAGTTGATGGCTCGCTTTCGCAGTGAGCATGTCCAAGCCAAGCTCGC
>Ga0265293_10001023_pt1 | contig 63180 bp, 66 predicted proteins | sample Munlanlewell138R_FD_192505 | JGI IMG/M metagenome (GOLD analysis project Ga0265293, IMG submission 192505) | Leachate microbial communities from a municipal landfill in Southern Ontario, Canada - Leachate well 138R | ecosystem: Engineered > Solid waste > Landfill > Unclassified | place: Canada...
TCTTCGTCAGCTCTGCAAGTCGTGCCCAAACGGTCGAAGTAGTCCTAGGAACGGGAAGTCCACGGGTTACGGAGTTTACAATGCATGTTCCTCCTGTTCTACCTGGCCAGGGACCAGAAGTGAACAGTCAGGAGAGAGTGGAGAATGATCGCCGCCTGCAAGAAGAAGATGCAATTCGGGCTGCCTATGAAGCGACCTTTGTTAGTCGCCAGCAAGCACAAGAACTTGCTTCTGAACTGGGGATTGACTTCGATTCTTTGTGGAGTATCTTAGAGAAGGCCAGAGGGAATGGTCCTGAGATTATAGAGTACTTAAAGACAGCGGTACCCGAATACGGTGCCATGGCACTTGAACTACTCCGTGTCCTTTCAGCAAAAGACCTGACAGATACAACAAAAGAGATCCTCCTTGACCATCTTGATGGAGCACTTCCTTATGAGGAACTATACCTACCAGAGGATTTCATCAACTTCATCCTGCAACCTAGAGTAGCCAATGAAGCATTAGGAGCATACAGAGGGTTCTTTCAACAAATCTTTACACTGGACTCCCAGGAAATCTGTCGTCATAATCCCATCCTGCTCAAGCTGTGGATTGATGAGAACATCAAGCACCTAGAGGGAGGAGGACTACCCAGTTGGCCAAATCCTCAAGGGACCTTTGAGCTTAGGGCGGGGCATGGGATCGCTAAACAGATTCTCTTTGTATCCATGGCCCGCAGCTTTGGTGTACCCGCACAGCTCTCTCCTATAGACGGCAGCGCTCAATATTTACACGAAGACACCTGGGTGAGGGTGGATCAAGGCGTGAGTGGCGATGTAGGGACGATTCGCATCGTTCATCCGGAAGATCACAAGGGCGTCTACTTCCACAACTTCTCGCTCGCACGATTGGATGAGGGTGTCTTTCGATCCTTGCGTTTCCGCGGGCTGGACGAAGAAGCCTTCAATGACCAAGACTTCTGTGATGAACTCGATGTGAGTCCGGGAATCTATCGCCTCACAACCGGCCAGCGCAGAGAAAATGGAGACGTCTTCGTTACCTTGCGAGACTTTGAAGTTCGTTCTGGAGAGATCTTCGATCTAGAACTCAACTTTCCCCAAGAGACTGCTGGTGCATTTTTAGGGACGTTTCCCAAGGGTATCTCCCTAGGGGAGCGTGGGGGAGAGAAGCAGATTTGTTTGGACGAACTAAAGGGTGATGGGCCTGTGGCCCTGGCTTGGATTGATCCCACCCAAGAACCCACAAAGCACCTCATGCGAGATCTGAAAGAACGCCAAGCAGAGTTTGACGCACAGTCGATTTCTCTCGTGATCTGTCTAGAAACGAGCGATCCGTTTAACCTAGAGGGTTTACCCACAAACACCTACTGCGTAGAGGATCCAGACCACAAAGCTTTGGGGTTAGTACAAACCTCTCTTCAAGAAAAGCTGTCCTCGAATCTTCCCATCGTGGTAGCCTTCGACCGAAACGGGATGATCCGCTACAAATCGGCGGGGTACCAAATCGGAACAGGTAGTCACATACTAAAGAGTCTATCCGTTGGTGAAGACATCCCGGACGTCCACCGCTAAGCAAGGGAGGAATTTTCCTTGCTACTGGCAAATCCGGCGGTGCAGAACCGAATAGATATAATGCAAGGGCGTTTCAGATAGGAACAGTACTTTATGTAAATGGAGGGATGGCGCATGCGTCGTTCAACGTTGATTCAAACACTTTCACTCGTGATGTTCGTGGTATTGGTGGTGAGCTCACCAAGCTTCGCGGCCCTAAGAGATGGTTATCTAGGCGATGTAGCCGTGGTAACATGGCTTGAGGGTGATACAGTAAAGGTTGCTCTAGCCAATGAATCCACAACACGCAAGAGTGTTACTATTTCGTCAGAAGGGTGGGATCAACGCTGGCGGCCGTTCTTTTTGGATCGGACCATTGTCGTACCGGCCCGCACCGTACTCATTGAAGCCTTCAACCTGAACTCATCGTGGCGAGGAGAACCACTGTCCATAAAGGCAAGCACATGGGATCGCACCGCTGTTGTCGAGGTGCAGACTCAGGATATCTTTAGGCCAACAAGCTACGTAGTTCGTTCGCAGGAAGAAGTAGGAGTAAGGGTCGACCTGGGATTCTTTGCTGCTGATCGTGATAACCCCTACTTGATGGTTGACGAGTACTTCCGAGGTGTTTCAGCAGAAGACATCGGAAGAATTCAAGTCCGGATGGTGGAAGGCGGGTTTAAGTACGCACCGGATATGCGGAGAATCGAAAAGATTGAACCCTATATGATGCTCTCGATGTTCGCTCCCAGACCACGCAAAGACGCCACCGTCTTTACCTTTAGTGTCTACAAATACCGCGACGATGCCTATTGGAACTACTATCAAGATGAAATCCCGGGTCCGACCATCTTAGTTTATAGCAGAAATCTGACCCTGCAAGACAACTCGCACCTCTATCAGTCGCCAACACCAGCCTGGGATCGCATATAGCAGCCTATTACCCCCTTTCTTCAGGGGGTATATTTTTTTAGCAGGGACATGGAAGCAGTTGTGGAAGATAGGAAGCAGAACACGAAGGAGCTTTGTCTATGCTAAATCCCAAGCTTTACATCTTCGATATTGACGGCACCCTGCTTACGACGGACTACAAGATCCTTCCCTCCACCAAAAAGGCCATGAAGCTCTTGGCTGAGGGAAAGCTGAGCGCGCCCATCATGCTGGCCAGCGCCCGCTCCCCAAAAGCCATTGACCCTATTGCCAGAGAACTTGATTTATCGCCCTTTTACATCAGCCTAAATGGAGCCTTCATTGTGCAAAACGAGAAGGTCTTGTATGATAGACCCATGGAGCCCAGCGCGACCCAAAGAGTTATTGAAATAGGGCAAGAAGAGGGCTTGAGTGTCAATGTTTATTCTCGCTGGGATTGGTTCATTAACGAAATCAACCCTTGGTCTACCCATGAAGCGAAGATGGTGGGCTGGGAAGGCGAAGTAAGGGATTTAAGCACAGTTCATGAAGCCCATAAAATACTTTTGCTGGGAGAGCAAGACGAGATCCTTAAAGTCCAGAGGCGTTTGACCGAGGAAGTACCCAGTGTAGCGGCGCATCGTTCCATTCCCCACTACCTTGAAATTGTGGATGCCAGTGCCAGTAAGGGACAGGCTTTAGAGCTTGTAAGCGAATTGATCAGCGTGGGTTTTGCGAACATGGTCGCCTTTGGAGACGGCGAAAATGATCTGGCTATGCTGAAGACGGCTGGTTTTGCTGTCGCCATGGGTAACGCCCACCAGAGCTTGAAAGATGAAGCCGACTTTGTGACGAGCAGTAATGACGAAGATGGAATATATCGGGCGGTGTTGAAAATTCTCGAATTGGGTGGTGTACGTTAGTTGAAGAATGTCGACTTTGTGATTATAACGGGTTTATCGGGAGCCGGTAAGACGCAAGCTATGAAGGCACTGGAAGACCTGCACTTCTTTTGCATCGATAATCTTCCGCCCGCTCTGGTAAGGCCCTTGGTAGAACTCCATGGCCAGAGCCAGGCCGAGCGGCAATATGCTATCGCCATTGACATTCGGGTTCGGGAGTACTTCACCGATCTTAGGCGCTCCCTTGAGTGGCTGGAAAACAGCGGTCATTCCTACCGCCTCATCTTCCTGGATTGCACAGACAATGTGCTCATTAAGCGCTTTAGTGAAACAAGACGCTTGCATCCTCTGGTGAAGGGGCAAACCAAGGCTGAGAGCATCGCTGAAAACATCACCGCAGAGCGGCACCTTCTGGCTGAAGCCCGTGAAATGGCCCATGTGATCATTGACACGACCGACCTGCGCCCCATGGATCTTCGGGGACGGATCAACGAAATCTACTTGGGTGTGCCTCTGCAAAAGTCGCTCATGGTCGACGTCTTCTCCTTCGGGTATAAATACGGTGCTCCCATCGATGCGGACATTGTCTTTGATGTACGCTTTATCCCCAACCCCTTTTATGTGGATGAGCTGCGCCCCTTGACAGGTGAAGAAAGCGCTGTCTCCGACTATGTGATGAACTTTCCCATTACACAGCTTTTCCTCGAGCAATTTACCGATCTGATCAGTAGCTTATTGCCCAATTATGCCAAAGAAGGAAAAGCTCGCTTAACGATTGGCATTGGCTGTACGGGTGGACAACACCGTTCGGTGGCCATTGCCTTGGAGCTCGTGAAACGCCTGGAAGCCCTTGGCATTAACGCAGGCGCAAGGCACCGCGAGCTCGACTAATCTGTGCCGAAGTAAGAAAGGTGAAGAAAATGAATCGTGCAGAACGTCTAGGGCAAGAAAAAGTCTTGCCCTTGTTAATTCGATTTTCCATACCCGCGATCGTGGGTATGCTTGTTCAAGCTTTGTATAATGTGGTCGACCGCATTTTTGTCGGAAACGGAGTAGGGCCCCTTGGTTTAGCGGGACTGACTGTATCGTTTCCGGTCATGCTCGTGCAGATGGCCTTTTCTATGTTAATTGGTCTTGGTGCCACGGCCTTGATTTCCATCCGACTTGGAGAAGACCGACACCATGAAGCGGAGCAGATCATGGGTAATGCAGTAGGTCTCCTGGTCTTGGTCTCTGCCACCCTCACGATCTTGGGCATCGCTTTTTTGGATCCCATGCTTCGTTTGATGGGAGCCAGTGAAGCAGTCTTGCCCTATGCCAGAGACTATTTGCGTATCATTTTGTATGGAACGATCTTTCAGTTCATTGGTTTTGGCCTCAATCATATGATTCGTGCCCAAGGGAACCCCAAGGTAGCCATGGCCACCATGCTGATTGGTGCCATCACCAACATTGTTTTGGATCCCATTTTCATCTACGCTTTTGGCTGGGGAGTGTCGGGAGCCGCTTTTGCTACCGTGTTGTCGCACGTAGTCTCCTCTGTGTGGGTACTCTCCTTCTTTTTACGGGGAAAGAGTCAACTGCACCTGAACTTGCGGCAAATCCACAAGATTAAATGGCCTGTGGTTGTTCAGATTGCCTCCATAGGTTTTGCCCCCTTTGCCATGCAACTGGCGGGAAGCCTGCAGAATCTCGTTTTGAATAAAAGTCTGGCCATATACGGTGGTGACCTAGCCATTTCGGCCATGGGTATTGTATTTAGCGTCAACACCTTGTTTTTGATGCCCATCTTTGGAATCAACCAAGGGTCTCAACCGATTCTTGGCTTCAACTATGGGGCAAAGAAATACGAAAGGGTCAAGCAAACCCTTCGCTATGCAGCGGCTGGAGCCACCATCTTATCTGTTATGGGTTTCTTGGCTACACAACTCTTTCCACGTCAGCTCGTATCCTTGTTTGGACGACATGATGCCGAGTTGATGGGGCTTGGCATACAGGCGATGCGAACCGTCATGATGTCGTTTCCCATCATTGGTCTGCAGATCATCGGGGCAAACTTCTTCCAGGCCTTGGGCAAACCCAAGAAAGCAACATTCTTGTCCTTGAGTCGCCGCGTTCTGCTCTTGATTCCCCTGATGCTGATCTTGCCCAGGTTCTTCGCCTTAAGCGGTGTCTTTTATGCGTATCCTGTTGCAGACGTTGGCGCCGTCACCATTACTCTTTGGATGTTGATGAGGGAGTTTGCGGCACTTGACGCGGAAGAGTCTAAGCGGGTGAATATGGTTCCATCACCCCAATCTGAGAGGTGATCTCTGTATGCGAGTGTATATAGCGCAAGTGAATCCGAAAGTGGGAGACTTAACGGGCAATGTGGAAATGCTTCGAAACATTGTCCAAGCGAACCCGGAAGCAGAACTGTTTGTCTTTCCTGAGCTCTTTCTGACGGGATATCCACCCCAGGATCTTCTTCGCAGAAGGGAGTTCTTGGACCATGTCCAAGAGCGCCTTGCGGAGATTGAAGAGTTCACCAGAACTTGTCCTAGTCAGGCTCTGCTCTTAGGAACGCCTGTAATCGAAGGTGACAGCCTTTTTAATGGGGCCGTGTTCATGCGAAACGGAACCGCTCAAACTGTGTACAAGAAGCAAAAACTCAGCCGGTTCCGGGGTTTCGATGAGACAAACTATTTTACCCCAGGACAAGACGCGCCTCGGGTTAACTTGGGTGAATGGACCATCGGTGTGAGTCTTGGTCTCGAACTCGATCACATCCAGGCGGCCGCGTACAAGGAAGCAGGGGTAGATGTCATCATCAACCTTGCGGCCATTCCATACAGGGTTGGGGAAGAGGACGCACATCGGCAAACTCTTTCTTACGTAGCGAGAGCGGCGAGAATGCCCATTATCAGTGCGGCCCAAGTGGGAGCAAACGATGGTCTGATTTTTTCCGGGGGAAGCTTCGCCCTAGATAGGGCCGGTAACTCTACGGCTATCCTGCCGGATTTTAGGGAGGCTGGATCCCTTGTAGACTTGACCGCACCGGGAGAGCATGTAGTGACAGAATCCCGGGACGAAACCGCCCAAGTTTATGAAGCCTTGGTTCTGGGCCTGCGCGATTATGTGCAGAAAAGTAGAATGAGCAGGGTGATCCTTGGACTCTCCGGGGGTTTGGATTCTGCTGTTTCCGCATGCATTGCAGCTGCGGCCCTCGGTCCGGAAAATGTCTGGGGAGTGAGCCAACCCGGTCCCTTCTCATCATCTGGCAGTGTCGAGGATGCAAGGGCTTTAGCTGAGAACCTCCAGATTGCCTTCGACGTTCTGCCCATTACCGAGCTCTACGAAGCGACGCTTGCCTCTCTTGGGGGACTCTTTGCTGGTACAGAGATGAATGTGGCGGAGGAAAATATACAGGCACGTCTGCGCGGCAACCAGTGGATGGCTTTGTCGAACAAATTCGGGGGACTGGTTCTGACCAATAGCAATAAGAGTGAACTGGCCGTTGGCTACTGTACTTTGTATGGAGATATGAGCGGGGGACTCGCGGTTTTGGCCGACTGTTACAAGACGATGGTCTATCAACTGGCCTATTACATCAATCGGGAACGGGAGATCATTCCTTGGAGCACCATTGAAAAGCCCCCTTCCGCGGAACTGCGACCCGATCAAAGGGACGATGAGACCCTTCCGCCCTATGATATTCTCGATGGCATCATCAAACTCTATCTGGATGACGGGGCGAGCATTGCAGAAATACTCTCTCGGGGTTATGACGAAGAGACGGTGCGTTGGGTCACGCGCATCATCGATAACAACGACCATAAACGCAGGCAGGCGGCTTTGATTCTCCGGGTGACCACACCGATTTTGGGAGACGACCGCAAAATGCCCCTGGCGGCCCGCAAAGAATTCTATCCAGCCGGTATGAGGAGCTGACGGATCGAGATGCAGGAAATTCCAATTCTGTATGAAGACAATCATCTCTTGGTGGTGGTAAAGCCGCCAAATCTCCTATCACAAGGGGATGCCACCGGGGATGAAGATCTTCTCACTCTGCTGAAGGAGTATATTAGGGATACGTATAACAAACCGGGAAATGTTTACTTAGGTCTCGTGCACCGACTCGATCGGCCGGTGGGCGGGGTCATGGTTTTCGCCAAGACATCCAAGGCGGCCAGTCGACTCTCTGAACAGATTCGGGAGCGGACGTTTAATCGGGGCTACCTGGCTGTCGTGGAAGGGCATCCTGAGCCGGTTGCGGGAAGCCTGCGCAACTACCTTTTGAAGGATAGTGCGAAGAACCTCGTCAAAGTGGTAAAACCGAATGTGGAGGGGGCCCAGGAGGCTCGGCTGGACTACAAGGTTGTGGACATGAACCGCGAGCACAGCCTTGTCCGAATCTGGCTTCGAACAGGACGTTCCCACCAGATTCGTGTCCAGATGGCGGAGCGTGGCCATCCCTTACTTGGGGACAGGCGCTACGGTAAAAAGACCAATGAACGGCAGCAAATAGCCCTGTGGGCTGAACGTATTTCCTTCCATCACCCTACGACCAAAGAAGCGTTGGAGTTTGTGGAAGCGCCCCCCGCAGTCAAACCTTGGACTGAATTCCATCTAGGGTCTTGACTCTAGGAGGAACTGCTCGACTGTGGCTTCTTCGCCAAGGGTTAGAACAGCCATACTAATGGGAAGGTCAAATCTCCTGGGCCCTGCACTGCCGGGGTTCAGGAACAAGACACCGTCTCTATCCTCCTGCAAAAACTTGTGGGAATGCCCGAAGATCACAATGTTCGTATCGTCTTTGAGCGTAGGCAATTCTGCTATATTATGGATGACCAAGATAGACCATCCATTAAGCACAACCCGTTCTGTGATCTTGAGGCGATTAGCCCACGACGCCCAATCCATGTTTCCTCGAACAACTGTCGTCGGTGCGATACGTTCGAGCTCGCCAAGGACGGCCGGACTGTCGATATCGCCCGCGTGAATAATGTGCTGGCATCCCTGCAGAATTTGTCTGGCTTGGCTACGCAGTAGACCATGGGTGTCAGAGATAACCCCAACTCGAATGCTTGACACGGTAATTCCCCCTCTCCATCCTTCATTTAGCCTCTGAAAGGTCTTTTCCCTATTCTTACTGTTAACACCAGAATCCTTCTGCGAAGTTCTTGACCCCTTCTGTAGGTATTAGGATATCCGCTAGAATATTAGAGATGTAAGACGAAGACACCACAACCCAGGTGATGGGACGTGGTGTCTTTTCTTTTCCGTGTCTCTATTTTGCCAGCTCTGCCCGGAAGGTGGTTTGGAGAGTGACGGCGATTTGGAGCTGTCCAGGCATTAGGGAATCAATTTCCCCCTCTATTATGGCTGCTCCATCGGTTTCGAAGGCTGTTCCGTAATAGTAGCTTTCCTCGACATTCTCCAAGACCAGATTCGTGGTGCCATTGGCCTCGGCTAAGAGATTGGCTTTCCACCAGGCTTCTTCCATGGCTCGCCTATAGGCTTCTTCTCTAGGAGTACGGTGGTCCTGCACGCCGTATTGGAGACCGTAGATTATGTTCGCCCCGGCCTGTGTCACTTTGTCTAAGAATGGGGCAACTTTCGCGAGGTCCACGATTTGGACTTCGAAGACGTGACGCAAGGTAAATCCTTCAGGCACAGACTGTTGCGTGAGCTCATCCCAACGTTCTTTTTGATACATGTTGAACTCGGAGGTTCTCACGAATTCGGGCGAGGTGAACTCGCCAACGATGGCGATGATGTCCTGCATGACTTCATTACTCATCGTTAACGTCTCTTCAGCCGTGATTCCATCGGTCTTGGCTCCAACCCACATTTGCGCTTTGGTCGGAGGAACAAAGACAATACCTGTTCCTTGTACCTGGATGGTGAAGGTGTCGGTGGAGGCAGCAGCTACGGCTGAAAAAGCTGTTAGAAGTACTACAACCAGCGTTAGATACACACAAACTTTTCGATGCATGGTGGTCACTTCCTTATTTTAGATGTTATATCCTTCGAGGGGGCGTTTGCCTTTTTGGGCAATGATCCTGGTCGAGTTTAGGACGGCCAGAACTGTCACTCCCACATCAGCAAAAACAGCTTCCCAGAGGGTGGCCAAGCCCAAGGCGCCCAGGGCCAAGACCACGAGCTTTACACCAAAGGCCAGAACAATATTCTGCCATACGATGTGATTGGTTCGTTTCGCTGTGTCCATGGCCTCAACTACGCTATAAGGATCGTCGGTCATTAAGACGACATCGGCAGTTTCAATCGCCGCCTCAGAACCCAGGGCTCCCATGGCCACGCCTACATCGGCTCTGGCCAAGGCTGGAGCATCATTGATGCCATCTCCCACAAAGACGACTTTCCCTTTTCCATCGTTCTCGCGCATAATGTGTTCTAGTTCTTCGACCTTCTGGTGGGGAAGCAACTCCGAACGAACATCTGTAATGCCCAGTTCTGCACCGATTCGGTTTGCTACGGCCGTGGAGTCACCAGTGAGCATGACGACCTTCGTGCCCGCAGAAGTAAGACTACGTATAGCGCCACGGGCTCCTTTCTTAGGCTCATCAGCGAGGAGAATGGTTCCCGCATACACACCATCTTTAGCGACATGAACGCCGGATTGATCCAGAGCATGCGGAACATCAACGCCAAAACGCAGGAGCAGGTGTCTGCTGCCCACGAGAACGTCCGAACCCCGCCAAGTGGCTTTGACGCCAAAACCCGAATGTTCTTCTACTGCCTCGATACTCGATTCGTCGAGCTCGCCCCTGTAAGCCCTTGTGATGGAGCGCCCGATAGGATGCGATGAAGCGCTTTCGGCATGGGCCGCCATCTCTAGTACTTCGTCTTCGGTGAACGGAGCGGAGCTTGCCACCTTCTGCACGGAAAACTGACCCGAGGTTAGCGTGCCCGTCTTGTCAAAAACAATTGTATCCGCCTCATAGAGTGCCTGCAAGAAGTTACTGCCCTTCACAAGGATTCCTTGTTTGCTGGCACGACCGATTCCGCCAAAGAAGCCTAGGGGAATCGAGACAACGAGGGCACAGGGGCAGGAAACGACCAAAAATACCAGGGAACGATAAAACCAGTCGCTAAACACGCCGCCAAAGAGCAGGGGAGGAATAATGGCAATGAGGGCTGCGATGCCTACGACCGCCGGCGTGTAGTAGCGGGCGAAGGACGTGATGAAATCTTCTGTTGGCGCCTTATTTGCCGTAGCGTTTTCCACCAGGTTCAGGATGCGACTTACCGCGGAATCTCTCGCCAGTTTTGTTGCTTCTATGGTCAGAAGTCCGCTTAGGTTTATGCAGCCTGACAAGACTTCGGCACCTTCCGAAACATCACGGGGCAAACTTTCGCCTGTGAGAGCGGAGGTATCCAAAGAGGACGAACCGTGCAAAATTCTGCCGTCGACAGGAATCCTCTCGCCGGGGCGGACAACGAGTTGATCGCCGATGCGCACTTCCTCCACGGGAATGTCGACTGTAGTGTCTCCAACCTTGCGGTGTGCTGTGTCGGGTCTAATGGCAATGAGAGCCGAAATCGAGCGGCGTGAACGATCCACAGCCAGACTCTGCAAGAACTCTCCAGCTCTATAGAAGATCATGACAGAGGCGGCTTCGGGAAACTCTCCAATGCCCAGTGCGCCGATGGTGGCAATGGACATTAAGAAGTTCTCATCGAAGATTTGCCCCTGACGTATATTGCGCAGCGCCGTGTAAAGGACTTCGTATCCCGCCAGGCCGTAGGAAAGGATGTAAAGTGCGACTTTGATGGAGCCTTGGGGAAGTAGAAGTGCTGTCAAAAAAGCAAGAATACCAAGAAGAAAACTAAAATTGCGCATAGTAAGAAGCCGCGCCTTCTCGAGCTGGGCTTGATGTTCGGTTACGATGACATGGGGTTCATAGGTTGCCACTGTTTCTTGCAGGGCTCGTTTGAGTCCGTTGATATCCACCGGATCGATATCCAGAAAGATGCGACTTGTGGAAAAGTCCACCACTGCAGAGTCAACGTTTTTGAGTCTGCTTGCGGCTGTTTCGATTTTTGCAGCGCAACTGGCGCAGCCCAGGCCCTCTAAATTATAGACTACTCGCATGATTTCACCTCAGTCTTGCTCTTGAATATGTTGGTATCCTTGGTCGAAAATGGCTTTGATGTGATCGTCATCGAGGGAGTAGTAGACCACGCGGCCTTCTTTACGGTTTCGCACCAGTTTGGCCCCTTTGAGCACTCGAAGCTGATGCGAAATGGCAGACTGCGTCATTCCCAAGAGGTGAGCGATGTCACAGACACACATTTCGGACTGGAATAAGGCATAAAGAATACGGATTCTGGTCGTGTCACCAAAGACTTTAAAGAATTCTGCCAGATTGAAGAGCGCTTCTTCTGGAGGCATACTTTGGCGTACTTGTTCCACAAGTTCTTCATGAATGATCGTTATGTCGCAACAAGGACTTTTTTCCGTCACCAACCCAGCTCCTTTCTATATATGAATACTTGTTCATATATTCAGCTATAGTATATGCTTCGAGGTATTTCTTGTCAACAAGAAAAAAGCCCCCCCGCCGAGGGGGAGGCGGAAGGGGCGAAGCTTCGGATTAGTCGATGAGAAAGACAACAGAATAATGGGCTAAGAAATCATAGGTGTTCAGAGCATCCAGTATGGACTGGGCATCTGCATCACTGATAATGACACTAGATTCGGTGGTGCCATCAATTTTAAGGGCATTGACCACCAAGGGAGATACTTTGATGGTGTCGTCGGGTTGAATGCGCCGGAGCAGATCGGGAGTCAGTTCCTGCCCATAGGACGCAATTCCCGCTTCTTGCAGGAACCCGTAAGAAACGGCAACACCTGCATAGACCAGCTGTCCAGACTCGGAGTAAACCTTGGGACTCATGCCCCTTTGCAGGTTCAGACCACGGGCATCGACGATGAGGCCGGTGTAGACAAGTCCCTGCCGAATCAGCTCTTCATCAGCAAGGTCCAACTCGACGCGGCGGATGTTGAACTCATCCCATTCCATTTGCACACCTTCTGCAGCCGTAAAAACCACGGTGGCTTTTTGCGCTCCTGGAGGCGCTGTAACAAATGTAGAGATATGTTGCCACTGGTTAGGACCAGCGAGGCTGCGACTTAACTGGGTAGAGCGTAAGTACTGTCCGTGTTCGTTGTGGATGTACACCGATGCCAGGGTGGGAGCATCCTGCAGGTCCGTCTTGATACGAACACTCACTTCGTAGCGTCCTCCAGCCTCCAAGAGAAATGTTCGCCTAAACTCATTGGCCTGGCTTGTGGCTGCTAAAGCCACGATTAAGATCATCAACACCAAGACAATCATAGGTTGTTTCGATTTCATTGTAACGACCTCCGTTCAATTCCTTAAACTCTTCGCAATTCATGGGGCGGTTCTGACCCACCACACAAAAAAGGGACCCTTGATGGGGTCCCGGGTTTCTTAGCCAACGATGAGCAGTTGACCAGCGATGATGGTATCGATGTCTTTAATCTCGTTCCACTCGATCAATTGTGCCAAAGTGATGTTGTACTTCACTGCAATTTTGTAGAGCGTGTCACCGATTTCTACCTTGTGGGTTACTGGTTCGACGTCTGCGTCTCCCAAGTAGAAGTGGATAGGGATCCGGATGGTCTCTCCAACAGTCAACTTGTTGTTCTCCAGTCCATTGGCTTTACGCAAAAGATCCTCGGGAACTTTGTACGCGGCCGCTAGAGAACGGGCGTTATCGCCAGGTTGTACCACATGGTAGCTCCATAGTGGCTCTACGGGCACAAGCAGTTTCTGTCCCACTTCAAGTTTGTCCGGTGTGATGCCGGGGTTAAAGTCCAAGAATGCAACGACGGTTGTGTTGTACTTCGCACTTAGTCGGTGCAGATTGTCTCCTGTGATGATGGTATGGTACTGTGGTTCAGCGGCACCGGCCATCATCGGCAAGGCAAGGAGTAGGACAAATACAATAGCAAAGGTCATTCTTTTCATGCTAACACCTCCATCACCCATTATGGACCTGAGCTGGGCTGAAGGCAAAGGTATGTTCTGGTTCTCCTAGTATGATATACCGCTTCGCTTGAGGGTCCACTCCAGGAGTTCTGGCGTCACGTTGATCTGAAAAAAGACTTCCATAAAAGCCTTGTAGGTTGCTGGCAGATCAGCAGCATACGACGTGGGGTAGGCAATGGAATGCAGCCACTCCAGACCTAGCAGGCTAAAGATGGAACCCGGCTCGAGCCAATTCGACGGGAAGGAGGGAATTTGATAAATGCGCTTATGCCCTTCCGTCTGTATCGCTTTGTAAGGATCGGCAACTGTGTGGGGCATAATCAAGACAAAATCAGGCAGTGGAGGTTGATCACTCCAGGTAACCATCTCGATCATACCAGCCAGGGTCAAGAGCTCGTCAAAATGTCCGGGTTCGCAAGAGGATACGATATGAACAGGAATAGGAGCATAGCCTACCTGCATCCCTTGAAAGTCGGACATCTGGGCCAAATGATTTTCCACAAAGGTGGCCAGAGCTTGTCCCCGCACTTCACGGCCTAAGAGTTGTCCCAAGAGGCGCAGGGCCTCGGGGAGGTGCTGCAGACTGTTATCAACCAAGATGGTGGGTACCCCCAGGAAATCCTGGATTTCGTTGGCTAACTCGACATTTTCCTGATTGGCTGGTGCGTAATGGATGATCAAGTCGGGTTGCTGCTGTAGGATCGTGTCGAGTTGAATCGTTTTGTAGGTTTCATTCCAGGTGCCAAGTGTGGGCAAGTTCGTATACTGGGGTTGGATGGCAAACTCGATCTCCGGGCTTAAGCCGCGGTTCCAACCTGTAATAGAGTCAGGTTCGACGGCGTAGGCCAAGAAGCATCCCGTCTCGGTTGTTGTGAAGACCTTCTTTACTGTGGGTGGCATATCCACAAGGCGTCCGCCATGGTCTGTATAGGTACCTGAGGGAAGAGTGGGATCGGCCAGAGTGCTCGGGAAGAGCAGCAAAAGCAGGCAGATCAAAAGTAGAGTTTGGCAGCGGTGTGTGCTCCTTTGCATCGAATCGTCTCCCCTCTGTATTAGTCCATGGCCTTAACTGTAACTTTATGCCACGATGGAGTGGATGTCAATTGTTGGTGCGCTTGTACCGAAAATACGTTAGAACTGGTCTTTGTTTGTTAGTACGGTTACATATTCTGTTTAGTATTTCCGAATATCGTAAATAAAATATTGACAAAGTGCAGTAAGAGGAGTATTCTTTATATGTGAAAAACTGGGAATCAACCATACATGATGTAGAGATCATATATTGGAGGTCCTAATAATGAGCAGTTCCATAGTCGCCAGAGTACAGGCTAGTGCCCCTGAACCAAGTACAGAGGTGTTGGGTGAGGATGTCCTTTTGGGCGTTAGGGATTTGCACACCTATTTTTCCACCGATGAAGGCCTAGTTAAGGCCGTCAACGGTGTTTCTTTTGACATCAAAAAGGAATCCGTTTTCGGTGTAGTAGGCGAAAGTGGATGCGGAAAAAGCATCACTGCTATGTCCATTATGCAACTATTGCCTAAACCTCATGGCCAGATACATTCGGGCCATGTTTTTTTTCGCCAAGGTGAACGGGGTATAGTGGATTTAGCCCAGCAAGATCCGACAGGTTCTTTGATGCGACGCATTCGTGGTAATGAAATCGCCATGATTTTTCAGGAACCGATGACTTCGCTCAACCCAGTGTACACGGTGGGTCAGCAAATTGTCGAGGCCATCACGCTCCATCAGAAAGTCACCGAAAAACAGGCCTGGAAGATGGCTGAAGAGATGCTGGCTAAGGTGGGAATCCCTATACCGCGCCAGCGTGTGCGGGAGTATCCCTACCAGATGAGTGGCGGCATGCGCCAACGGGTGATGATTGCCATGGCTTTATCCTGCAATCCTACGCTCCTTATTGCCGACGAGCCGACTACGGCCCTGGATGTAACAATTCAGGCACAAATTCTTGAGTTAATGCGGCGTCTTCAAGAGGAATATAAGATGTCGATTATGATGATCACACATAACCTTGGCGTGGTTAGCCGAATGTGTGACGAGGTTGTTGTCATGTACTTGGGCAAAATCGTTGAGCATGCTCAGGTTCGCACCCTTTTTCACAATCCTGCGCATCCCTACACGGTGGGGCTGCTCAACTCCATTCCGAAGCTCGGCGGACGAGGGAAACGACTTGTGCCCATTAAAGGGATTGTGCCCGATCCGCGATCCATTCCGGAAGGTTGTAGTTTTAGAGAGCGTTGCCCGGTAGCCATGAAGCAATGTGTTATGGATCCACCGGTCATTGAACTTGAAGAAAATCACGCAGTCCGTTGCTGGCAGTTTGCTTCTCAAAGTATGACGGAAAGGGATGCTCAGTGATGACAACTCCAAATACAGGGGAAATCTTGTTAGACGTTCAGGGTTTGCGGAAGTATTTTCCCATTACCAAGGGCATATTCCGTCGCACGGTGGGTCATGTGAAGGCTGTAGAAAGGGTGAGCTTTCAGGTCCGCAAAGGTGAAACACTCGGCGTGGTAGGTGAAAGTGGCTGTGGCAAGACCACAATGGGCCTGAGTATTTTGCACTTGATTCAACCGACCGACGGTATCATTCGGTTAAACGTCGACGGTAAATGGGAAGAGGTCAACGCGCAGAGTATTCGGGATTTGCGTGACAAGATGCAGATCGTCTTTCAGGATCCGTTTTCTTCCCTCGATCCGCGGATGCGAATTCGGGATATCGTGGCCGAACCTTTGCAGGCCCATGGCATGAAGAATCGTCGCGAGCGTTATGAGCGAGTAGAATCCTTGCTGGACGCAGTGGGCCTAGGCTCTCATCTTATGAATCGCTTTCCCCATGAGTTCAGTGGCGGGCAGAGACAGAGAATAGGCATTGCCCGAGCGTTATCGCTGCACCCCTCACTCGTTGTCTGTGATGAGCCGGTGTCGGCGCTCGACGTTTCGGTACAGGCGCAGGTCCTGAATCTTCTCCATGATTTGCAGGATGAATTTGGACTGACGTACTTGTTTGTAGCCCATGACTTGTCGGTGGTTCAGCACATCAGTGACCGAGTAGCTGTGATGTACTTGGGACGCATCGTCGAGATGGGAGACGTGGATCGACTCTTTACCACCCCGAAACACCCCTATACAGAAGCACTTCTTTCGGCGATTCCTGATCCAGACCCTGACATTGTAGGGGAACAGATCATTTTGCAGGGTGATGTCCCTAGTCCAGCGGACCCACCTTCGGGCTGCCACTTCCATCCTCGGTGCCGCTATGCCCAGGAACGCTGTCATCAAGAAATACCAGAACTTCATGATGTGGATGAGCAAGGACACTTTGTGGCTTGCCACTATGCCCAGGACCTAAATTTGACCGGTGTTTCCACTAGAGAAACGGCCTAGGTTGAGCGAGCCTATGCAGCCGGTTGAGTTTAAGCCATAGCCGTCAGGCATGATCAAAAAACGAAAGGGAGGAAAAGCATTGAAAACGAAGGTTTTTAGTTTGATTGTCTTGTTGTTGACTCTCAGTTTGTCGGTTTCTGTTTTCGCAGCTCCATTTGATCCCGAAACGTTTGTTTATGTTGGCGGAGCAGGTGGTCCTCAGACTCTCGATCCAGCCGCGGCCTATGATACAGCAAGTGGTGAGATCATTCACCACGTCTACGACAACCTATTCCAGTATATCAACGGAGAATTGGACAACATGGGACCCATGCTCGCTACAGAGGTACCTACGGTTGCCAATGGTCTCATGTCGGAAGATGGACGTACAATTAGGGTACCCATTCGCCAGGGTGTGAAGTTCCACGATGGTTCGGTACTTACTGTTGAGGATGTACGATACAGCTTCATGCGGGGTATGTTAGCGGATCCTGCAGGCGGACCCATGTGGATGTTCTTTGAACCACTCCTTGGCGTTCAAACCATGCGTGACGTCATCGAAATGGCGGGTGGTTCCGGTGACTTTGCGGACATCAAAGACGTTGATCCCGCAATCCTGCGGAAGGCCTATGACTTAGTAGCGGCAACCATGGAAGTGGATGGCAATGACCTCATCTTCCACCTGGTGGACCCCTATCCGCCGTTTATCAACATTCTTGCTAAGGGTGGCTCCTGGTCAGCCATTGTCTGCCAGGAATGGATGGTTGCCCATGGCGATTGGGATGGAAATCCTGATACTTGGGCCAAGTGGTATGATCTTGCCGTTGAGGATATGACTCTGTATGACCAGGCCAACGGAACCGGCCCGTTCAAGTTGAGCACCTGGGATAAGAGTGGTGCGCAGGTTCTACTCAGTCGCTTTGATGAATACTGGCAGGGTCCTGCTTCATTGAAGTCTGTCGTAATTAAGAACATTCCTGAGCTGGCAACTCGTCAACTGATGCTCCGTGCCGGTGACGCCGATGCCATCTATGTAGGCCAGGAAGATCTTCCCCAAGTTCGTTCGATGCCTGATGTCGTTGTGATCGATGGTCTGCCTCAGGTCACCAATACGGTGCTCTTCTACAGCTTTACCATTCCGGTAGAGGGTAATGAAGACTTGGTCGGAAGTGGTAAACTCGATGGCAACGGTATTCCCAGCGACTTCTTTGCCGACGTTAATGTGCGCAAAGCCTTTAACTACTCCTTCGATTATGAGGCTTTCTTGCAGGAAGTTGCCCTCGGTGCAGGTGTCACACCTGTTGGTCCGATTCCCCAGAGCCTACCATATGTAAACACGGAACAAGAGTATTACTATAATGACCCAGCTAAAGCCACAGAGTACTTCAAGAAGGCTTTTGACGGGGAACTCTGGGAAAAGGGATTCGAAGTCGGTATCGTATACAACACCGGTAACAACACACGTAAGACCGCTCTGGAAATTCTAGAGTACAACGTAGAGAGAATCAATCCGAAGTTCAAGGTTAACGTTATTGGTCTGGAATGGGCCACAGTATTGGATAAACTCCGTTCCGCTTCGTTGCCTGTGTTTGTCATGGGCTGGCTCATGGACTTCCCCGATACGCATAACTTCGCTGTTCCGTTCATGCATTCAGCCGGAACCTTTGCAGGCTATTGCGGTCAGGGCTTGATTGACCTAGCCAAAGAACAGTTCGACGAGTTGGTGGAGGCTGGTATCAAGGCCACCGATCCGGAAGAACGCGAGAAGATCTACTTTGAGTTGCAGAAACGCTATGTTGACCTAGCGGTCGGTATGCCGTTTATGGAAGCAACAACGCACAGAGTAATGCGCGATTGGGTGCAGGGCTTCATTTACAGCCCAGCTTACAGCGCCCAGTATGATTATTATACAATCCAGAAAGTGCAGAAGTAGTCTTTGCAGCTCGCTCAAGGTGAGTAGGATTGCCCTCGGGCAATCCTACTCCAGTCATTTCGCTAGCTAAGGAGTAAGAATATGTTAACCTACATCGCCAGGCGGTTACTATTTCTACCAGTTGTCTTAATTGGGGTTACTCTCTTGATTTTCGTAGCCATGTCCTTTTTGTCTCCCTACCAGCTTGTCAGTACCTATATTAAGAGCCCGGAAGAGCTCAAAAACCAGAGCCTTGATGATCTCGTCCGCAAGTATGGATTAGATCAGCCGGTTCATGTTCGCTACGTCAATTGGATGAAAAACCTGCTCAGAGGAGATTTAGGCTATTCGGTGTCGGCAAACATGTCGGTATCGGAGGCTATTGCCAAGCGTTTTCCTGCAACGGTTGAACTGGCCTTATTTGCGATTGTTCCCGTGGTCTTAGGGGGAATCTGGCTCGGTACAATATCGGCCAAGCACTACAATCGGCCTCTTGACCATTTCAGTAGGACCTTTGCCATTATAGGCTGGTCTTTACCCGACTTTGTATTTGGACTTATACTGCTCATGGTTTTCTATGGTGTGCTCGGTTGGTTTCCTCCCGGACGGCTTTCAATGTGGGCCGATTCGATTGTGTTGACGGGGGACTTTGTCTCATACACCGGATTGAACACCGTGGACTCTCTGCTCAATGGGAGACCTGATATCTTCTGGGATTCTGTTCGTCACTTGATTGCTCCCGTTATGACCCTCTCGTATCTGTGGTGGGCCTATCTGCTTCGCATTACCAGGTCGAGTATGCTCGAAGTGATGAACAAAGATTATGTACGTACGGCCAGAGCTAAAGGCTTGACGGAGAAAGTGGTCATGAATCGCCATGTACGCCGTAATGCTATGATTCCTGTGGCCACCGTTTCGGGTTCCATGGTATTGGGTCTTTTAGGCGGCGTTGTTATTGTAGAAACGGTCTTTGACTATAAGGGGATTGGCCTTTTGACGGCGACAGGGGCGCAGCAACTCGACTATACCCTGATCCTTGGAACCACCCTGTTTTACGGAATGCTTCTTGTTCTGATCAACTTAGTGGTGGACATTCTCTATGCGGTAATTGATCCCAGGGTGAGATTGGAGTGATCGTACTATGATAATGAAGAAGTTGTTCCGCAACCCGCTTTCCATGGCTGGACTGCTACTGTTACTGGGCTTTATTCTTGTAGCACTGTTCGCACCCTGGATAGCACCAACACCGGAGATGTATGCTAACGATCCTTATCGAGTACCTCGCTATGGTTGGGGTACTACTCCAGAACCGCCGTCATCGGAGCATCCCATGGGCCTGACCCAAGGCAAGTATGATATTTTTTACGGGATTGTCTGGGGAACCAGAACAGCCTTTCAAGTGGGAATCATCGTCACAGGTCTATCGTGCTTTATCGGCATTGTCATTGGTTCAACGAGTGCCTACATCGGTGGGAAATTCGACGAAATAGTCATGCGCTTTGTGGACATCTTTATGAGCTTCCCCTTTCTCATTGCGGCCATTGTTATAACAGCAATCTTGGGACGGGGTCTGGACAAGGTCATTATTGCCCTGGTACTGTTCCGCTGGACTGGTTATGCTCGCCTCATTCGAGGTAATGTACTCCAGGCAAAACAAGACGAGTATATTATGGCGGCGCGGGCTGGAGGCGTATCGCATCCGAAGATTTTGATGCGTCACATCCTACCCAATACGATCTTCCCGGTGCTCATTCAAGCGTCTATGAATATGGGCTCGATCGTGGTCACAGCGGCCACCTTGAGTTTTCTGGGGCTTGGAGCTCCTGAGGGTCATGCAGACTGGGGGCAGATGATTAGCTTTGCCCGCAACTGGATTCTGGGTACGCCTGACAACCCCTTAGCCTATTGGTATACGGTAATTTGGCCCGGTTTAGCCATTGTCCTTTTTGTGTTATCTTGGAACCTCATTGGCGATGCGTTCCGGGATATTATGGATCCGCGTATTCAAGGGTAATAGTTTCTTGGAAGAGAACGTGGCAAAGGCACTTCCGTGCTTATGGGAAGTGCCTTTTTCGTTGCTACAACAGCAAATGTTAAGAACTAGAGTCGTATAGCATTATTTTGTTCATAATTTATTGCGTTAAGGAGAATTACGCCAAATGGTGGGATAGATGGTGGAAAATGACGCAAAGGCGCGTTTAGAGAACAAAACGGGCACTTGACTTTAGGGCGTTGAGCTTGTATTATTTAAAAAACACCCTTTCGTCGAACTAGGTCATGGTTTTCGTAATTCGCCTGCGCTAGCTTGTGGCTTTTCGCAGGGGTGGGACCATGAAGGAATTGTGCGGGGAAGGGAAGTTCAAGAACAAGGGAGGAAATTGGATGTTTAGAAAGTCGTGGCTCGTTGTACTCTTAGTTTTGGCAGTGACCTTTGCTGGCGTCGGAATGGCTGCAGCCCAGACACTTACCGTGGCTCAAGGCGCCGACCCAGTAACCTTGGATCCTCATGGACAAAACGATCAACCTTCAGCTCGTGTACGTGTACAGATTTTTGAGACGTTGGTCAACCATGGACCCAATCTGGAAGTAATTCCTGGTCTAGCAAAGAGCTGGGAACAGATTGATGACGTGACTTGGAAGTTTGAACTCCGAGACAACGTAAAGTTCCACAATGGTGATGGATTTACCGCTGCAGACGTAAAATACTCTTTTGAGCGGATTAAAGAACTACCATCCCCAGCAGCTTTCTTGATTGACTCTGTCAAAGAAGTTGTCGTAGTTGCTCCCTACACCGTTCATATCGTTTTGCATGAACCATTTGCTCCGATTCTTGCTCACTTAGCTCACCCATCCAACGCTATCGTTAACAGACGTTCGGTTGAAGAAGCCGGAGATGGCTTTGGATCGCTAGTAGCAGTCGGAACCGGCCCCTTCGTATTCGAAGAGTGGGTATCTGGCTCGCATGTAAGACTATCCCGTAATGAGAATTACTGGGGTGAGCCTGCAAAAGTTGAAACCTTGATCATCCGCGGTATCCCTGAGAACACAGTAAGGGCTATCGAACTTGAGACCGGTGGCGTAGACATTGCTTACAACATCGATCCTACCGACGAGTTCCGTCTGACGGGTGTTCCTGGTCTGAGACTTGACAAGTCTCAAACCCTTTCCACAAGCTATATCGGCTTTAACGTGCAAAAAGAGCCATTCAACGATGTACGTGTCCGTCAAGCCATCAACTATGCTCTTGACGTTGAAGCTGTAGTAGACTATATCTACACTGGCCAAGCTGCACCAGCCGGTGGACCACTTGCTCCACTGGTATGGGGCGCCATTGATGTCGAAGGTTATCAATTCGATCCCGAAAAAGCCAAGGCACTTCTGGCCGAAGCTGGTTATCCTAACGGGTTCTCTACAACCATTTGGACCAATGACAACCCTCTGCGTATGCAGATTGCCGAAATGTTCCAGGCTGACCTCGCTGAGATCGGCGTAGATGTAGAAGTTCTCATCGTTCCTTGGGCAACCTATCTCGAAGATACGGCTGCAGGTAAACATGACATGTTTATCCTCGGATGGGTAACTGTAACAGCGGATCCTGACTACGGTCTCTACGCTCTGTTCCACAGCACCCAGTTTGGTAACCCCGGAAACCGTTCGTTCTACTCCAACGAGCGTGTTGACGAGCTCCTCGACCTCGGTCGTGTTGAAGCCGATCCGGACAAACGTGCTGCGATTTACGCAGAAGCACAAGAGCTCATCGTAGCAGAAGCTCCATGGGCCTTCCTCATCGCTACCATGGAAGTCAACGGCATGAGGGACAATGTAGAAGGCTTTATGGCCCACCCAGCTGGTCACCATAAGCTCTCTACCGTTTACAAGAAGTAAGATTACCCTTGTTGAATGAGAGACGGGGGAAGGCCCTCACGGCCTTCCCCACTCTTCCGTAAGCAGGGTTGAACGAAAGGTGGTCTGTCTGTGTGGCGGTATATCGTACGACGCTTGCTTAGCTTAATCCCTGTTTTGATTGGGATTTCTCTTTTTGTCTTTTTACTCATGCACATCACACCCGGCGACCCAGCCCAATTGATGTTGGGAGAGGGGGCACCAGCCCATCAACTGGAAGCCCTGCGTGAGTCTATGGGTCTGAATAAACCTTGGTATGTTCAATATCTTAGTTGGCTGAAAAATGCCGCAAAGCTGGACTTTGGTAATTCACTGCGCTCGAAAAAGCCAGTGAGCATGGAAATTCTTGATCGCTTACCGGCAACAGCTGAGTTGGCTCTAGCAGCCGTAACGATTGCGGTGATGATCGGGGTGCCTGTAGGCATTCTATCTGCCAGTCGACCCAACTCGACGTTTGATAATGTTGCCATGGTAGGAGCGCTTACCGGTGTGGGTATGCCGGTGTTTTGGCAAGGAATTATGCTTATCTTACTCTTTTCTGTTACTTTCCAGTTGCTTCCGTCATCTGGACGCCTTGGCGGATTGCAGTATCTTGTGCTTCCGGCGGTGACGCTCGGAACGGCTGCTACTGCGAGTATAGCGAGGTTGACTCGTTCTGCTATGCTTGATGTTCTGCAGCAAGATTATGTTCGTACCGCTCGGGCCAAAGGTCTGCGCAGGCGCAAGGTCATCTATCGACATGCTTTGCGTAATGCCCTTATTCCTGTTGTAACCATGATCGGTCTTCAGTTTGGGGGCTTAATGAGCGGTGCGGTTCTGACAGAGACCATATTTGCCTGGCCGGGCATTGGACGTATGCTCGTGGAAGCGATTAATAATAAAGACTTTCCGCTCGTTCAGGGTACGATTATGACGTTTGCCCTGACGTATGCTTTAGTCAACTTGTTTGTCGACGTGTTGTATGCTTTCTTAGATCCCCGTTTGCGGGCGACTTACGAATAGGAAGGGGGCAGTTGAATGTCAGCGGAAGTATCGAAAAACCAAAGTCAACTTTCCAGGATCTTCAAACAGTGGAGACGTAATCGCCGTGCTGTTGTGGGAGCCTTCATTTTGATCGTCATCATTGCCATGGCCATTTTCGCACCCTATGTGACTAGGTACGAGCCTCAAAAACAAAACATGCGCAACCGACTTCAACCGCCATCGGCTGAGCATATCTTTGGTACGGATCAGTTCGGTCGTGACACCTATTCGCGGGTTGTCTATGGCGCAAGGTTGTCGCTGCAGGTTGGTTTTTATTCCATTGGTATGGCTTTGTTGATCGGTTGTACCTTAGGTCTCCTGGCCGGATATTACGGAGGGGTGCTGGACAATGTCATCATGCGTGTTGTTGATGTGCTCATGGCGCTTCCAGGCTTTTTACTGGCCCTATCTATTGTAGCTGCTCTTGGACCGGGTATTGAGAACGTGGTATTGGCCATCGGCGTTTCGTATGTTCCGTCGTTTGCACGAATGATGCGCTCGGCCGTACTCTCCACCCGTGAACTGGATTATGTGGATGCTGCGAGAGCGCTTGGCGCCAAGGATCGCCGCATTATCCTGTCACATGTTTTGCCTAACTCGTTGAGTCCGATTATTGTACTGACGACACTGAGTATGGCGGGAGCTATCTTGTCTGCAGCCGGCCTGAGCTTCTTAGGCATGGGTGCGCAGCCACCAACGCCAGAGTGGGGTAGCATGATCGCCAACTCTCGTCCGTTTATCCGTGTTTCGCACTGGGCCGTTACCGTTCCGGGTCTGGCCATCTTCACAACCGTGATGTGCCTGAACCTGGTGGGTGATGGGCTGAGAGATGCTCTCGATCCGCGTCTGAAGAATGTTGGATAGGTAAGTAAAAGGAACCACTTTAATAGCAAAGCATAGTATGGACTGTTGTAGTATTCGAGTACTAGGAGGTCTGTACTATGCTTTCTCTTTTTAAGAAAGAGGATTGGTGGTCGATTTGGCTTGGCGGGTTGTTTATTGGAGGAGTGGCGCTTGGAGTTGTACGCTTCATACCTAAGCTGCCCAAGTGGACCTTGTGGCAGGATGCTCTGCCAGGAGACTTAATTGTACCTATTGTGTTGTGGGGTGTTGGACTTGCGGCGTTAACCGCAATTGCCCTGAAGATCATGGGAGAAGATGCGGGGAAGTATCTGAAGGCGTTTCCTGCCGTGTTTCTCCTTGCGGTCTTGGCCTTTTTGATCGGAAACCAAACTACGCTCGCACACTATGGATTTAACGACGTGATCTGGGCTTTAGTCCTGGGAATGCTCATAAGTAACTTGTGGAAGAAACCAGAGTGGATTGTTCCTGCCCTCCGTACAGAACTGTTTATCAAGACCGGATTGGTACTCTTAGGTGCAGAAATCCTCTTTACGAGGGTCTTAACCTTGGGAGGGCATGGGCTCGGCGTCGGTTGGCTGGTTCCACCGTTACTGTTGATTATCATGTATCTCTACGGAACCAAGGTTCTGAAGATGAAGAGTAAGGCCTTAGTGGCAACTGTGGCGACGTGTACGTCTGTGTGTGGAGTTTCCGCCGCGATCGCAACTGGAGCTGCGGTCAAAGCGAAGAAAGAAGAGATCAGTGCTGCAATTTCCGTTTCACTGATCGTTACAGTCCTGATGATGCTTGGTATGCCTGTTCTTATACGCTGGATGGGCTTGAGCGAGGCTGTTGCCGGTTCATGGATTGGCGGTACGGTAGACTCCACCGGTGCAGTAGTCGTAGCTGGAAGCATGGTGGGCCCCTTTGCCATGGAGGTTGCGGCGATTGTCAAGATGCTGCAAAATGCTCTCATCGGTGTTGTGGCGTTTTGCTGGGCGATCTTTTTTGTCACCCGGGTCGATCGAGAGCCTGGAACAGAAAGGCTGGGCGTCAAGGAGATCTGGCTTCGTTTCCCCAAGTTTATCCTGGGCTTCGTGGGAGCCTCCCTTTTGATGTCCTTTGTGCTCGTACCTACGCTCGGACAGAGTGAAGTGGATAGTATTTTGAAGGTTACCGCTACGATTCGCAACTGGCTCTTTGCGCTTGCTTTTGTAGCCATTGGCTTGGAGTCGCGCTTTGCCAATCTCAGAGAGATCTTTAAGGGGCAGGCTACGGTGAAACTGCATGTGGTGGGCCAGGTGATCAACCTCATCCTCACCTTGGCTGCGTCTATGTACTTCTTCCGAGGTTTTTAGGTATCCCGGCTACCAGGTGATTCGATAGCGTAGGAAGATTTCGTCCTCTTGCTGGTGAACCGTGAGAAGCTTGATGTCCTTGGCCTGCTCTAAAACTTTGTCTCCGGCACTAAGCCCCAGGTCTGTGCGTTTGCCGATGAGGCTGGGGTGCAGAGTGAGAAAGAGTTCATCGAGGAGTTTGGCTTGCATGAACTGATAGTTGACGCTCGGTCCTCCTTCCACCAGAAGGCGGCGAACCTGATACGTTTCTTGTAGTAGAGCTATAATGGACTGTGGGTCAGGGTTATCCATGATCTCTACGCGAGCTTGTTCCTGGAGAGGTTGGGGCAGATTTTTCGCTCCTGCGGTCGATGTAATGATGATGGGTGGTCGCGGGGCCTTTGCGAATAGAGGGCTGGCTGGATCGAGATTGCCACTTCGTGTCAAAAGTACAGTAAGGGGTTGGCTTGCCAGCCCCTTTTCTGTGCGCACAGACTCTAGCGCAGAAGGTACACCGAGATAGTAAGGGTGTAGCCTAATTGTGTTGCCGCCCGCCAAAACGGCATCAAAATGACTGCGAATGACACCCATGGTCCTGCGGTCAAAGGCGCTGCCGAGGCTGGCCGGTTGGTTGCCGTCAGCCGTTACCTTCCCATCGAGGGACGTAACCATATTGCAGGCTACAAGAACCCTCTGGCCATGGTGGGCAAACTCGATGTCTTGATAGAAGTGTTCACGCACAGAAATCGCCTCCGATTCTAGTGACGTCCACCTAGCGGACGCTGATGATAAACATGAGGCAGACAACATAACCCAAAACCGTTATGAGGCCCTGCCAGCGACCAATACGCTTCGCAAAAAGAGCAGGTACAAATAAGACTCCCATCATGAGCAGACTTATGGGGATTTCTATCCGAAGCACTTCTGGGTTGACTGCAAAGGGCTGAATCAGACCGGCCAGGGCAATAACAAAGATGATGTTCAACGTATTTGCACCCATTACATTGCCCAAGACGAGATCAGTGTGTCCTTTTCGGGCGGCCGTAATGCCTGTAATCAGTTCGGGGAGGGAGCTCCCTACAGCCAGCAAGGTGAGGGCAATAATCGCCTCAGAAACACCCAGGGCCCTGGCTATCTCCACCCCGGAATTGAGGAGGAATCGAGCTCCGAGAATAACCGCGGCGCTACCGATCACAAGCTGGATCACATGTTTTTTGAGGTCCTTCGTGACTACGGTGTATGCTTCCTCTTTTGACTCACGCATGCCCTTCATCATGTTCGATACCAAGAAAAGGATAAGGATGAAGACAAGTAGCAATGCATCCCAGCGGGAAATATGATGGTCGAGGGATAGAAGGGCGAACAGGACAGGAACAGCGATCATGGTTCCTGCTTTAAAAAACGGCTCTTTGGATGTTAATAGTGGAGGTTTGATCAGAACAGCGATCCCCAGGATAACAGCCGTGTTAAACAAGATACTGCCCAGGGCTGTTCCCGCGATGACTTCGCTTCTTCCTTGATAAGCAGCAAAGGATGAAACCAGAGCTTCGGGAAGTGTGGTTCCCAGACTGACAATGGTCGCGCCAACTACGATTTGGGAGATGCGCAGTGCACGGGCAATCCCTACCGCACCGTCAACGAGCCAATCCGCTCCCTTGGATACTGCCACAAGACTTACTAAGAATATTACGTAGATCATAGTACATCCCCTTTCCAAAAAAAAGAGACTCTCAGCACGCTAGGTAAGCATGCCAAAAGTCTCGTCCTTTGTTACCAAAGCGCACCGCCAGGTTGAAATCAACCGTAGTGTTGACGGGTGCATTACGACTACTCCCTTTTGCCACAGGGCTTTACTTGACGATATTGATGGCCACAAAGGCATCTACGCCTTTGCGGAGGTTGGCTGCCCATTTCTCGGCGAGCTGGGCCCTTGTTGCCCGGTTGGCATCAGCGTGATACTGATCCACCGTCAAAATGAACTGATCCTTTACGTAGAGGTCGTTTCCTTTGACTTGAACGTCCTTACCGCTTAGGGCACCTGGTTGTTGACCACCATCAACCCAAGCCTGGAAAGCCTTAGATATGTTCTCCCAAATAGCATTGATCTTGTCGTGGGGGACAGCTTGACCTTCGTAACGATAGAGGAAGAAGTTCACTCCCGTCCCTGGAATATCAACAGGAACACCTTGTGCGAATACTGTACTACTCAACAATGCGACCAAAGCGACTACCAAAAGAAAGTTAAGTTTACGCACTTGCATTACACCACCCTGTTATGATATAGTTCTTATGGACTCAATTCTCGTCAAAACACAAAACTCCTTTCGCGTTACCGTACCTTAATAAAAGAGTCTGAAAGGCTGTTTTTGGAAACAGCACAGCCAACAAATTTTGTTGGCAAAAGAGTTGACATCCTTTCTAAACGCTGGTATACTTTAAAACTGTCTGGACCTGATAATTGATTTGTTTCGGGCGAATAGCTCAGCTGGGAGAGCACCTGCCTTACAAGCAGGGGGTCACAGGTTCGAGCCCTGTTTCGCCCACCATGCGGCAGTAGCTCAATTGGTAGAGCATCGCGTTGCCATCGCGAAGGTTGCGAGTTCGAGTCTCGTCTGCCGCTCCATTTTTGCTCTAAATCACAGGCCGATGTAGCTCAGGCGGTAGAGCACTTCCATGGTAAGGAAGGGGTCGCCGGTTCGATTCCGGCCATCGGCTCCAGAAATGCCTGTAAGAAAAACGCGGAAGTGGCGGAATTGGCAGACGCGCAAGGTTGAGGGCCTTGTAGGAGTTAATCCTGTAAGGGTTCAAGTCCCTTCTTCCGCACCAGTATTGAAAACTAAACATGGAGCCGTGGTGTAGTTGGTTAACACGTCGGCCTGTCACGCCGAAGATCGCGAGTTCGAGTCTCGTCGGTTCCGCCAAAAACTTTGGGGTGTAGCCAAGTTGGTAAGGCACAGGACTTTGACTCCTGCATTCCCTGGTTCGAGTCCAGGCACCCCAGCCATTTGGCCCAGATAGCTCAGTCGGTAGAGCAGAGGACTGAAAATCCTCGTGTCGCTGGTTCGATTCCGGCTCTGGGCACCATGCGGTTCCTTAGCTCAGTTGGTTAGAGTGCTGCCTTGACATGGCAGAGGTCGTTGGTTCGATTCCAACAGGAACCACCATCTTTAATAATAAGCCCCCATCGTCTAGCGGCCTAGGACACCGCCCTTTCACGGCGAAGGCACCGGTTCAAATCCGGTTGGGGGTACCAATTTTCTTGGGCCCATAGCTCAGTTGGGAGAGCGCTTGAATGGCATTCAAGAGGCCGTCGGTTCGATTCCGTCTGGGTCCACCAATAAGGACACTATGAAGCACCGCAGTTGCGGTGTTTTTTCGTTTTTAGCATATGGTATAATGGTCGTACGAGGGAGTGAAAACACCTCGTTAGAAAGGGGTTTAGCCATGACAGACCAGAAGAATCCACGCATTAATCTAGAAACGCTAGAGCGATTCATGGTTGACGTACTCGTTGGGGTAGGACTGCCAACAGAGGACGCCGAAATTGTTGCGGATGTGTTGGTTACGGCTGATAAGTTTGGCATTGACTCCCATGGAATAGGGCGCTTAAAGCCCATCTATTACGACCGCATTAAGGAAGGGATTTTGAATCCCATAACAAAGATTGAAGTGTTGAGGGAAGGACCCACAACAGCCGTCATTGATGGCCATCACGGCATGGGTCATGTGATCTCGAAACGAGCCATGGAAATGGCGATTTCCAAGGCGAAGGAGTACGGGATGGGTATGGTGGCCGTGCGAAATTCGAGCCACTACGGCATCGCCGGCTATTATACGCTCATGGCGTCGAATGCCGGGATGATCGGAATAACCGGAACGAACGCCAGACCCTCTCTGGCTCCCACCTTTGGAGTCGAACCGATGCTCGGTACAAATCCGTTAACCTTCACGATGCCATCGGATGAAGAGTTCCCGTTCTTTTTAGATTGCGCCACCTCGGCCAGTCAAAGAGGGAGAATCGAGGTTTACGCACGAATGGATAAGGAGATACCTGAGGGTTGGGTTGTGGGAAACGACGGACAAAGCCGTACCGATACCCACGCTATCTTAAGGGATCTCACTACCGGCGATGCGGCATTAACTCCCCTCGGAGGCCTGTCAGAAACCAGCGGTGGGCACAAGGGGTATGGCTATACGACGGTTGTAGAAATTCTTTCTGCAGCACTGCAGGGAGGCGCCTTTCTACATGCACTGTCCGGCTTCAAGGATGGCAAGAAGGTTCCCCATGCTCTGGGTCATTTCTTTATCGCCATTGACATCGAATCTTTCACCAGTTTGGATGCGTTCAAAAAGACGACGGGCGATATTCTCAGAGCGCTCCGTGCCTCCAAAAAAGCTCCCGGGCAAGAAAGGATCTATACGGCGGGTGAAAAAGAGTATCTCGCGTCTCTAGAACGAACCAAGTATGGTGTTCCCATAGGGGAGAGCCTGCAGAAGGACATTCGAGAGCTTGTTCAGGAGCTCGACTTGGATTATGACTTTCCATTTTGATTGATTGATTTTCAATTTGCTTTTAATCTGTTTTTAATGATGCACAAATTGGGTTTAAAGTCCGTCCCTGTACAATCAAAGCATCAAAACATCCGAAAGGAGAATCACCATGGATAGACTTGAAAAGATTGAAAAACTACGGGAACGGGCACAGGTTAGTTATGACGAAGCTAGAGCAGCATACGATGAGGCCAATGGGGATCTACTGGACGCTCTCATTCTCTTGGAGAAGCAGGGCAAGGTAGCACCGCCTAAGGGTGATGGTTACTATCGTAGTGAACAGACCGTATCAGAACCTGTCACAGAAGAGAAAGAGGAACACTCTCGGGGGCGTAGAAGCAATACCGAACAGGAAAACAACAACAACTTCAAAGAAACACTGGACAAGATCTGGAAGTTTCTCACGGGCCTAGTCAAGAAGGGCAACGAGACAAGTTTCGAGATCCTCAAGGACAAAGAGCACATGGCGAGCTTCCCGGTGACAGTGTTAGCACTCCTCCTACTCTTTGCACCCTGGGTTACACTGCCACTCATCGTAATTGGTTTGTTCTTTGGTTTCCATTACCAGTTTGTCAGCAACAACAGCGACACCGATAGGTAGAAACACTCGGAAAAAGGAGCGCATGGCATGAAGACCAGAATTCTAATCATCGAGGATGAAGAGAAATTCGCCCGTTTCGTGGAGATGGAACTCACGTATGAAGGATATGAAGTGAGTAAGGCTCACCACGGACGAACAGGCTTGGAAATGGCGGAATCTGGTGACTATGATTTGGTGCTCCTCGATGTTATGCTACCAGGACTCAGCGGTATGGAGGTGTTGCGTCGTCTGCGGCGCACATCCTCCGTACCTGTCATTATGCTCACTGCGCGGGACAGCGTCATGGACAAAGTCGCCGGTCTAGACAGCGGCGCCGATGACTACATTACCAAGCCCTTCGCCATTGAAGAGCTCCTGGCCCGCATTCGCACGGTGCTGCGCAAGGCACCTCTAGTAAGACCCGAAACAGAGGTGCTCCGGGCTGGTCCTGTGGAACTTGATGTGGCGAGTCGCCAAGTTGTCGTGCAAGGCACACCCGTGGATTTGACAAAAAGAGAGTTCGATTTGCTGCAGTTCTTGCTTGAAAACAAGGGCATTGTTTTGTCCAGGGAGACAATTTTGGAGCGAGTGTGGGGCTTTGATTTCGAAGGCGAAACCAATGCTGTTGACGTCTATGTGCGCTTTTTGCGTGGCAAGATCGATGAAGTGTTTGGCATTAAACTGATTTCTACCATTCGAGGCGTGGGGTATGTGATCCGCGATGAGTAACCGACAAGAGAAAGTTCACACCATAGGGTTTTCCATTGTATCGAAGTTGAACGTTCAGCTCTGGGTTCGATCCCTTGGGCTTTTTCTCTTGTTGAACATCGTGTTCTTGGTCGCGAGCGGCGCACTCTTGCTCGTTGTGGGAGAGCGCAAGGCTGTGCAGGCCGTGCAGCATGTGAAGCTCCATGGTCACCCCACCGACGGAGAAAGTCGCTGGCTTCTTGATCAAGGACTTGAGATCGCTGCAACGGACGCTCTTGTCCAAACGGGAATTGTCGTGCCTGAGCGTCTTCAGAGGGTGTTTCCCCCTGAGACAAGGACAGCTCTGCGCATGGTGCGCCTTCCCCGGGAAGACGATGTTTCGCTATACTATCTATTGGATCCTCTCCAGTACCAACTTTCGCTTGAACTAAACGGTACACCAACAACGATTACTGTTGCCTTTTCCTCGTTTATTTGGGTGCTGAAGACGCTCTTCTTAGTACTTTTAATTGTACAGCTTCTTAATCTCTTTCGAACCATGATTACCCGTGCTGATTTGATTCGTGAGGTCCTGCGGCCCATCTCTGACTTGGCCCAGCAAGCGCAGACATTATCCAAAGAAAAAGGCCCCTTATCCGTGAAGGAGATGCAGGCCCTGGCGGGGACACTTGATGAGATCAACGCCGCTCGCCTGGATACTCGCATCGATTTGGACAGCACCCAGGATGAGCTGAAGAACTTAGCTGTCGCCATCAACAGTCTCTTGGCCCGCATCAATGAGTCGTACCGCCTGCAAGCTCGCTTTGTATCCGATGCATCCCATGAGCTACGCACGCCAATTGCCGCCATTCAAGGGTATGCAAATCTCCTGGATCGCTGGGGGAAGAACGATCCCGAGGCACTGCAAGAGTCCATTGATGCCCTCAAAGAAGAGGCGGCAAACATGAAGGACTTGGTAGAGCAGCTCCTTTTCTTGGCACGGGGTGATAACAACACGATGCATCTGGATTTCGAGCGCTTTGACTTGGCGAACTTGGCGCAGACGATCTTCCGCGAAACAGAGATGATCGATGGAGGGCATGTGTTTCAAATTGACACCAGCGAGGTCTTTGTCTACGCTGACCAGGGTTTGGTGAAGCAGGCCGGTCGTATTTTGGTGGACAATGCCATCAAGTATACGCCTGTGGGAGGGGCGATTCGCATTGTGGTTTCGGGATCACAGGGAAAGGCGTGGTTTTCGGTGCAGGATTCGGGAATTGGTATTCCTCCCGATGATATACCACACATCTTTGACCGTTTTTATCGTGCCGATGAGTCCAGGGCCAGAGCCACAGGTGGAACTGGGCTGGGCTTGTCCATTGCCAAGTGGATTGCTGAACGCCATGGAGGTCACTTGGAAGTGTTGAGTAGAGAAGATTTCGGAAGCCGCATTTCGCTGGTCTTGCCCCAAAATGAATCGGACTAAAGCTGGGGATCGCTGTTGGGTACCAAAAACTCTTCCATGTTCTTGTCCATGGTCGTCGTGTCGCCCTCAATAAGGCTGATCAGGCCCTCTTCTTCGAGAAGAGTGACAACATTGAAGAGCGAACGCCGCTGGGTATCGGAGAGTTCGTTCACAAAAGCGTTGATTTCTTCGGGCGTGGCATTGTTCACAAAACGAACACCACCATACTTAAGATAGTGTTTTGGCATCGCGATTCTCCTTTTACTTTTAGTGTGTGGCAGTTATCAGGCGTTTACTCCTAAGAAAAAACAGAACGATGTTTTTCTTGGGAGTTTTTTATTTTATGTTGACATCTTTTGTTCAACTGTGTATAGTGTATATGAACAGTATGGGAGGTGGTTTGCATTGACATCATCCTAACGAATAGCGGCGAGATACCTATCTACCAGCAAATTGTTGACCAAATCAAGGCAGCGATTTTGCGTGGTGACTTAGGTGCAGACCAACCACTGCCCTCAATTCGTGTCTTAGCAAAGGAACTGCAGATTAGTGTGATTACTACGAAACGGGCGTATGAAGATTTGGAGAAGGATGGTCTGATCTATACGATTCCAGGTAAGGGGTCTTTCGTAGCAGAGCACGATGCGTGTAGACTCGAAGAGTCCAAGAGGAGTCTGGTGGAAGAACAACTGCAAGAGGTCATACGTGCAGCGAAGGCCATGGGCGTCTCCAAGTCTGATTTGAGCAAGATATTTAAGTCATTGATGGAGGGTGAATGATGGGACCGATTTTGGAATTAAACAATGTGGTGAAGGAGTTCGCCGGATTTAAACTGAATGGCGTTAGTTTTTCTCTGGAGCCAGGCTTTATTATGGGATTCATCGGAGCCAATGGTTCGGGCAAGACAACGACAATCAAGCTTATCATGAACCTTCTGCATCTGGACGGGGGAGACATCAGCGTCTTTGGTCTCGATTCTAGAAGGAATGAACAAGAAGTCAAACAGAGAATCGGGTTTGTCTACGATGATAACCACTTTTACGAGGAACTGACCATTGCACAGATGACGAAGGTGGTGGCTCCCTTTTATCGGAACTGGAACTGGGAGATCTACAACGAATATGTCAACCGCTTTGGTCTGCCGACCACGAAGAAGATCAAGACCTTCTCCCGAGGAATGAAGATGAAGTATTCTTTGGCCGTGGCTTTGGCCCACAAGGCAGAGCTCTTGATCATGGATGAACCCACGAGTGGCTTAGACCCTATTGTGCGTAGCGAACTGTTGGATATTCTAAGCGAAGTGATTCAAGATGAGAGCTGTTCCGTACTATTTTCATCGCATATTACCTCAGACTTAGACAGAATTGCGGACTATGTGACTCTCATTCACCAGGGAAGCCTTGTTTTCAGTACATCGAAAGAGGAACTCTTTGAAACGTACGCTGTCATTAAAGGGGAACGCTCCCTTCTAGATGCCAACTTGCGTCCATACCTCGTTGGTGTGCGAGAGAACCAATTTGGATTCGAAGGCCTCGTGAAGGAGAGGGCGTCTGTGGAGCGCATGACTGGTGGTAAGGCCATCTTAGAAAGGCCAACGCTAGAAGATATCATGCTCTATTACACGAGGGGGCGGGCTGTATGAGCGTCCTGTCCTCGAGGACCTCATGCTGCAAAAGCGAGTGTTGGTCTTGGAACTTGCCTACGCGATTATGGTGGGGTTCCAGTTTCCACGTCTGACAAGTGGCCAGGCCATTTCGTTTGGAGTATCGCTTTATGTCTACCAGAGACGAGAGTTTTAGAAAGGGGATACTATTGTGGGGTACTTAATTCTCAAAGATTTACTCCTGCAAAGGAAAATGTTAGGTGCGGCTGTTCTCTACGTTCTCTTGTTCACCTTTGCATTTCAGAGCATGGGTGAGGGCCAGCTCATCGCGATCATTAGTGCGGTTGGCTATATGTTTGTCATGCTGGGGGCGGCCTGGGAAGAGAAGAACAACTCCGATGTATTATGGAACAGCCTTCCTGTTTCAAAGCGGAAGATTGTGGGTGCAAAATATCTGTCCATTCCTGTGTATGTTGCTATCGTGATCGCCATTTACTGGCTGGTCAGTACAGTCTTGTCCCTACTTGGGGACCCCATAACGGCCATGCCCCTTGACCTTACTAGCATACTTCTTGGTGTTGTGGCAGTTTTCGTGGCAGCGAGCATGTACTTCCCCGTCTTTTTCGCCGTCGGATACACCAAGTCACGCTACTGGCATTTTATCTTGTTCTTTGGCATCATGATGCTAGGATCGATGTTGCCAGCCTTGATTCCGAAAAAGCCTGCTTGGATTGATCCCTTACTCGAGCGATTGCCAGAGCTGCGCGGAGATGCGGCCGGAGCGATTGTCCTTGGAGTGGTCGTAGCTGCTATGGTTGGGATTTCCTTCTTGGCCTCGCTGCGACTGTATGGGAGACGAGAGTTTTAGGGTTGCGCCCGAAAGTGCTTGACAGTGGTACCAGTCCTTGATAGACTGAACAAAAGCAAAACTAAAAAAGACCTTTAAGCCAATCCAGAGAGGTTGGGAAGGACGCCTACACAAAGCACAGTTATGTACAATATCGCACTTGTGCTAAGAGTATGTTTGCGATGGGCTTCTACCAACCGGTAGAAGCCTTTTTGGTTTGTGTAGGTAAGGGTCTGACAAGGAGGAGCCAAGTTGAATTCTCTAGTCAGCAGTAAGGATTTGCGTCGTCACACCATTGAAATGTTGCTCCAGAACGCTCAAGACTTCATGGATAAGGACCAGGTTCGCACAAGTACCGGAACGGTCGTCAACCTTTTCTTCGAGAACAGTACCCGCACAGATCTATCCTTCCAGATGGCAGCCCAGCGCTTGGGACTGCGCACCCTGCACTTTGATGTCTCCCATTCAAGTACCAGCAAGGGAGAATCTCTCCTTGATACGTTAGAAACACTGGAAGCCCTTGGCGTAGACGTGGTCGTCATTCGGCACAGTATTGACTGGCCAAAAGCGCTTGAAGGCTACAAACTCAATATGGGCTTGGTGAATGCAGGCTCGGGTGCTTTTGAGCATCCCACGCAGGCGTTACTCGATGCCCTTACTATGCGACAACATTTCGGAAGTCTCCGCAATCGCAAAGTGACCATTGCCGGTGACATCCGGCATAGTCGAGTCGCCCGTTCGAACCTTCATATCCTGACGGAGCTTGGTGCCCATGTGCAATTCGCAGGTCCAGACAGCTTCAGGCCCAGTGATTTACCTGAGGTACCCTGGGTAGATCTAGACGAAGCGATAGAGGAAACAGATGTCTTGATGATGCTCAGAATACAACACGAACGCCACGTAGAGAGTTCCGATGTTAGCACCTACCACGAACAGTACGGTTTGACCGAGCAACGATTACGCAGATTACGGTCAGACGCGTTGATCATGCATCCAGGACCCGTTAATCGGGGTGTGGAAATCTGTACTGCTGCCATGGAAGACCCCCGCAGCCAGATTTTAAAGCAGGTCAAGAACGGCGTGGAGATGCGCATGGCTATCTTGGATTGGTGTTTACAGGGAGGAAAGTATGGCAAACTGGTATCTGCATGATGGTTCAGTCTACTACAGCAACAGAATTGTTCATACAAACATCCTGATCTTGGGAGGGATGGTTGTCGCTCTTGGCGATGCTGCTGATGAAGCTCGCCAGTTGTTTGATGGACCGATAAGGGACTATGATGCTGGTGGTCAACTGATCAGTCCAGGATTCATCGATCTCCACACGCACCTGCGAGAACCTGGTTTTGAGGGTAAGGAGTCGATCCAAAGCGGCACCGAGGCTGCAGTGGCTGGGGGATTCACCACTGTCTGCCCTATGCCTAACACGAATCCATCCCTCGATTCGTTAGACGTGCTCGATGATCTGAACAGGCGTATCGCTAGGGATGCTTGCTGTAATGTTCGCCCCATCGCAGCATTGACCGAAGGGCGAAGGGGTAAGAAGATTGTGGATTATGCGGGTTTTCAAACCAGGGGTGTGCGATTGTTTTCCGACGATGGCGACCCTCTAGAAGACTCGATTGCGGAACAGGTTTTTCTCAGTGTAGGGCAGATTGACGGTGTTGTTGTCAACCACCTTGAAGACAAAGCTCTAGTTGGGGAGGGCTTTTTTTGTGAGCATATTCCCCCAGAGTCTGAGTATCTCATGCTGCAAAGGGATCTTGAATACGTGCGAAAAACCCGCTGTCGCTACCATGTCGCTCATGTGAGTGCCTGGCAGACGGTGGAACTGCTTGCTCACGCAAAAGCAGAAGGGTTGCCGGTAACCGCAGAAGTCACGCCACATCACCTGACCCTTACGCGTGACGATGTGAAAGAACCTTGGGGTCACTTTCAGATGAAACCACCGCTTCGCACCACTAAAGACCGTCAAGCCCTAGTGGATGCTCTCAAGAGTGGGGTCATTGACATCGTGGCGACGGACCATGCACCCCATGGCCGCGAAAAACAAGACGGGCTTATTGAGGGTTCGCCTTTTGGCGTCACCGGGTTAGAGACCACCTTCGCCGCCTTGTACACCAAGCTTGTACTTACCGGGGACTTGCCCTTGGAGCGACTACTTTACTGCCTCACCGCGGCACCGGGCTTCTTACTTGGAGTAGAGGCTGAATTAACGATTGGATCATCCGCTGACCTGGTCGTTTTGGACTTAGGCCTAAAGAAAGAGGTCACACGGGATCAGTTCAAGAGCAAGGGAACCAACTCTCCCTACATCGGGGAGACGCTGCAAGGCTGGCCACGGTTGACACTTTGTGCTGGAGAGGCGGTGTTTTCGTGTTAGTTCAAGGCAACAGACGGCTGACGAGCGACATCTGGGTTCTGGATCTAGTCGGGGAGTTTCCCTACGACAAAGTAACTCCCGGGCAGTTTGTACATGTGCTTATTGGAGATGGTACAGCGCATCCTTTACGTAGACCCATTAGCATTGCTTCTTGCGACCCAGTTGGTAAAACTCTTTCCCTCGTTTATCGTGTGGTAGGCGATGGTACGAAATGGATGAGAGAGCGGCGACCAGGTGAAACCATTGATGTACTAGGTCCTTTGGGTCACGGTTTTCCTGCACCACAAAGACCCGGTCCTGTCTTGATCGTCGGAGGTGGCGTGGGAGTTCCGCCTTTGTACCAGTTAGCCAAAGTGCTTCATGCCCAAAACGTGGAGCTCGATATCGTCTTAGGCTTTAAAGACCATGGAGATGTCTTTTGGGCCGACGAGTTTGGTAAGCTCGGCCATGTCACCATCTGCACCGAAGATGGCTCTGTCGGAAGGCCGGGCTTCGTCACAGAAGCTTTAGGAGACGATCGCGATTGGGCCACACTTTATAGCTGTGGACCCAGATCGATGCTCAAAGCCCTGAAGACGCACTTTCAAGGTACAGACATACAAGGCTATGTCTCCCTCGAAGAGCGCATGGCCTGTGGTATTGGAGCGTGTTGGGGTTGTACGTGCGAAAACGCAGATCAATCGGAAGCCAGGCGCATCTGCAAAGATGGTCCGGTCTTTTCGTGGGAGGAGATTCAGCTATGAGTGTGGACTTGCGTGTGAATCTGGGCAGCTTGTCGCTGAAGAACCCCGTGATGCCAGCTTCAGGCTGTTTCGGTTTTGGTAGAGAGTATAGCGAGTATTATTCCTTAAGCGCGTTGGGAGCAGTCGTAGTCAAAGCTACAACCCTGCATCCTCGCTTGGGCAATCCCACGCCTAGAGTTTCCGAGGTGACGTCGGGGATGTTAAACGCCATTGGTTTGGCCAACCCTGGTTTAGAGAATGTCTTGTCTGAGGAGCTTCCGTGGCTGGCGAGGCAAGATGTGCCTATTATCGTAAACGTCGCGGGCGATACCATGGACGATTACTGCGAAGTGGTAGACCGCATCTGCCAATCGGGCTTAGCGCACGCCATCGAACTTAACGTGTCTTGCCCCAACGTTCAACTCGGAGGACTGGCCTTTGGCGTTGAGGCCGCCGTACTGCGGAACTTGGTCGAAGCGGTGCGCACGGTCTGCACTCTTCCCCTTTTTGTCAAACTATCACCGAACGTGACGCGTATACAGGACTTGGCTATAGCCGCCGCTAGTGGAGGTGCAGACGGTCTTAGCCTAATCAATACCCTGATCGGCATGAAAATCGACCTTAATACCAGGCGCCCCGTCTTGGCCAATAGGACGGGAGGTCTTTCGGGCCGGGCGATTAAGCCGGTGGCCGTACGTATGGTCCACGACGTGGCGAAAGAAGTGCGACTTCCCATTATCGGCATGGGGGGAATTTATACCGGGCATGACGCGGCAGAGTTCGTTATGGCTGGGGCCTGGGCTGTCGAAGTGGGAACAGCGAACTTCACGGACCCCTACGCTTGTCCGCGGATTATCGAAGAGCTGCGATCCTTTATGGAAGCAGAAGGTATCAAAAACATAGAGGAAATTCGGGGGTGTGCCTTATGAGTATGGCGGAGAGAATCATCGTTGCGCTTGATCTAGGGAGCCGACAAGAGGTAGAAGAGGCTCTCAAGAAACTACCGGAGGTTCGTTTTGTTAAGGTGGGAATGGAGCTTTTCTATAGTGTCGGACCCGAACTCATTCATACGCTTAAGGACCGGGGGTTGAAGGTCTTCCTGGACCTCAAGGTCCATGACATTCCCAACACGCCGCGGGAGCCATGCGCAGTCTGAGCAGGGCTGGGTGCGACTTGCTCAACTTGCACTGTGCAGGTGGACTCGAGATGATGAAAAGGGCGAGAGAGGCGGTTGGTGAAGGCACAAAGCTCATTGGCGTGACCCAGTTAACCTCCACAAACCAAGCCATGCTCAATGCAGAACTAGGTATTCCTGGTACAGTAGAGGCCAGTGTCCTGCGCTTTGCTCAGCTGGCGAAGGAGGCCAACTTAGCGGGAGTTGTTTGCTCACCCCTTGACGTCACCGCTATCAAAGAAGCTTGTGGTCAAGATTTCTTAGCTGTGACTCCTGGCGTTCGCCCACAAGGTTCTGCCACACAGGATCAAAAACGGATTATGACGCCCGGCGAAGCCATCCGTAGAGGGAGCGACTACCTGGTCATTGGTCGCCCGATTTTGGCCGATCCCGATCCCCATGGAGCTTTCATGAGAATCCTACGTGAAATCGAGGTGGAGGTATGATGAAAGAGCAACTGCTAGCAACGTTTCAGAACCTAGGTGTATTACAAACGGGACATTTTCGTCTTACTTCGGGGTTGCACTCCGAGCAGTATATGCAATGTGCCAAACTCTTTGAGCATCCGGCTCGTGCCGCGGAAATTGTTGCGAACCTGATTCCAAAGCTCCCGCAGGATATCGAAACCATCATTGCGCCCGCCATCGGAGGGATTACCGTAGGGTATGAACTGGCGCGCTTGCTCGGATGCCGCTTCCTCTTTGCTGAAAGGCAGGATGGAGTAATGACCTTTCGCCGCGGTTTTCGCTTGCAGCCTGGCGAAAGAGTCCTAGCCGTGGAAGACGTGGTCACAACAGGAGGCTCGGTGAGGGAAGTGGTCGAATTGGCCAGGGACTGTGGAGCTGAGATTGCGGGTGTAGCGGCTCTTGTTGATCGGAGCCAAGGTCGAGCGGACTTTGACGTTCCGTTTTACTCTCTTCTGAGTATGGAGATCAAAGTGTATGCTCCAGAAAGCTGTCCTTTGTGTGCCCAAGGAACTCCTCTGCAGAGTCCGGGAAGCAGGAAAACGAACCTGCGTTAGCCAAATCCTTCTAGGTAAGGAGTACTAATAGGGATGATGGAGGTGTATTGCGTGTTTACTTCGTTTCCGTTGAAAAGTGTGACCATTCCTAACCGGATTGTGATGCCGGCCATGTGCCAATACTCGGCTACGGAAGACGGGTATGTAACGAACTGGCATCGGGTACATTACGGGGCCCGGGCTGTTGGGGGAGTAGGGCTCATTATCCTGGAAGCTACGGCTGTGGAAAAGCGAGGCCGACTCAGCAATCATGATCTGGGAATCTGGGATGATGGACATATTCAAGGTTTGCGTGAACTCGTCGAAATCGGACAAGAACATGGTACGGTCATGGGAATTCAGATAGGGCACGGTGGGCGCAAGTCATGGGGTGACGAACTGGTAGCCCCTTCAAGTATCGCCGTTCCCAACATGGGTACACCACATGCACTCACTGTCACCGAAATCAAGGACATTGTGGAAAGTTGGCGTCAGGCTGCCAGGCGTGTCCGTGAGGCTGGCTTTGATGTGCTCCAGATCCATGGAGCCCACGGGTATTTAATCCATGAGTTCTTGTCACCACTAAGCAATGAACGTGGCGATGAGTATGGTGGCTCACTGGAGAACCGTATGCGTTTTCTCCTGGAGATCGTGGAAGCCGTAAAGAAGGAGTGGCCCGAGGATAAACCTTTATCCGTTCGGCTCTCGGCCGTTGATTACCTCGAGGGTGGTCTCACCATTGAGGATACAGTGCAGATCAGTAAGGTGCTTAAGTCCAGGGGCGTTGATCTCATGGATATCAGCTCTGGCGGACTCTTATCAGCGCGAATTGAACTGGGACCTGGCTATCAAGTGCCCTTTGCCGAGGCTGTAAAGAAGGAGGCCGGACTTCCGACTATTGCAGTTGGCCTAATCACCCAGGCTGAGTTGGCTCAGGAAATCATTCATAACGGGCGTGCCGACTTTGTGGCTTTGGGAAGAGAGCTGTTACGTAACCCTTACTGGGTACTGGAGGCGAAGTGTGAGGAGTCCGTTTGGCCTTGGCAGTACCACAGAGCCATGCCTAAAAGATAGGAAGGATGGACTTTTATGCTGGGAGCCATCGTTGGGGATATCGTAGGATCGCGTTTTGAGTTTGATAACCATCGCAGTAAAGAGTTTGACCTGTTTGGAGAAGGCTGCTTTGCGACGGATGACAGTATCATGACGCTGGCTGTGGCGAAAGCCCTGATGGAAACAAGGCGGACCCTTGGCCCGGAGGACGATTTTTGCAGGCTCCTTGGCGATCTGACGGTACAATACATGCAGGATATCGGACGAAACTACCCCAATTGTGGCTATGGGGGAAGTTTCTATCATTGGGTTTTCAGCGATGATCCCAAGCCTTACAACAGCTACGGTAATGGGGCCGCCATGCGCATTAGTCCAGTGGGCTTTATCGCCAAGAGTATGGATGAGGCAGTTCGTCTCTCGGAGATCGTCACAGCCGTAACGCACAATCACCCTGAAGGAATCAAAGGGGCCGAAGCGACCACGGTGGCGATTTACTTAGCACGTCATGGTGCTTCGCAGTCTGAAATCGGCGAACGTGTTTCCCGGGAGTACTACCCCTTAGATTTCAACATTGATGCGATCAGGCCAACGTATAGGTTCAATGAGACATGCCAGGATACGGTGCCGCAGGCAATACAGTGTTTCCTGGAGGCGGAGTCCTTCGAGGACGCCATACGAATCGCCGTATCCTTAGGCGGCGACAGTGACACCATCGCAGCGATTACGGGGGCTATTAGCGAGGCCTATTTTGGAGTTCCAGAGTGGATCAGACAGGAAGCTCTGAGTTACTTGGATCCAAGGTTGCGTGAAATCTATGATGTGTGGGAAGCGTGGAGTAAGTAAAAAAACGGGTTGCGGGGTTCATTCACCGCAGCCCGTTATTTTTGCCTTGGCGCAGGATCCGTCAGTTCAGACAGCGCTCCGCCAGCGATGGCCCAGAGGTAAAGACTCGCGATTGTTCCATGGGGGGAATATCGCCTCTTGTACTTAGCGAAGAGCTCTGGGGTAATCTTACGGTGTCGATAGAGCATGCGCATACCCCTGTGAATGGCCAAGTCTCCAAAGCTCACAATATCGGGTCGTTGGAGCGAGAAAGTGAGTAACATTTCTGCCGTCCAAATGCCAATGCCTTTGAGTTTGACCAACTCTTTACAGACGTCTTCGTCGGACATCGTGGAGAAAGCATTGAGATCGACCTTGCCCTCCACAATGGCCTGTGCCGTCTCGTGAATGTAGATGGCTTTGCGCATAGAAATCCCACAGCTCTGCAGCTCTTCTACAGGACTTTTTGCCAGAACGTCTGGTGTAAAGGGCGTAAAACGTTCCTGCATGCGACCCCAGATTGTTTCCTGGGCCTTCGTGGAGATCTGTTGTCCCACAATCGACTGAACTAAGGCTGGAAAGAGCTCGGGATACACTTCTCGCTTAATGGGGCCGATTTTTTCGATGGCTTCCCCGAGTTTCTTATCGCGGGATGCCAAGTGCTCGATTTCTGTTGCTCCATACACAAAGTAACGTGGCTTAGGCATAGCGTTGCTCCAAGTCGAGCAAGTGTTGCTTCGAATCAAGTCCACCGGCGTAACCTGTGAGTTTTCCGTTCTGTCCCACTACGCGGTGGCAGGGAATGATGATCGAAATAGGATTGCGGTTGTTGGCTAAGCCGACGGCTCGGCTCCCTTTAGGACACTCCACTCTCACAGCGACTTCTTTGTACGTATGGGTCTGGCCATAGGGGATGGCTTGTAGTTCGCGCCAGACTCTTTGCTGAAACTCTGTGCCGTGCAAAACAAGGGGTATCTCGAACTGCTTGCGGCGACCTGAAAAGTACTCGTCTAGCTGCTTCTTGGCTTGCTCCAAGAGAGGTGTTGTGCCGTCAACATAACCCTGCAAACGACTGTCATCTTTGCTAAAGACCAAAAGCGACAAGCGACCGTTTTCTTCCCCCAACCAAAGGGGGGCAATGGGCGAATCATATTGACAGAATTGCATACGCTGAGGCTCCTTCCCACGTTTCCGTACTATCTACTAGTATATCATGATCTTTCGGGCTTGGCTAAGCAAGACCCGCTCAGCAGTTTTTACTCAGAGCAAGGGGTTTGTTTCGATGTGGAGAATAGTCTCTAAGGATTCATAAACACTTGAAGTGCATTTACGGAGGTAGATACAGATGATGAATCTAGATCAAATGGCAACACCCAGGATCGTTCCTACGCTGGATCCTGCTTTCCGCCCTGCGGTGTTATGGAACAGGGCGTTTCTGCGCGCCGTAGAAGAGTCCGGCCAGGCTGTACCAATAGCTATTGCTGTGGAGCGCGATCAGGGGCAGGTTGCCGTGCATGAAACCAAACTTTTCCCCTCGGGTGTTACTACGAGTTGGGACGAAGCCAACTACTTCTATGTGGAAAGGCTCGTTAAATGCCTTTTGTGGGCGAAGGGTGGATGGAAGGTTACGATCGCAGGTTCGACCATCGTTGGCGAGCGACTGAAGAAAGACTATGCCAAGGGCGGTCTGCGGGAGTTTGATGCTGGCTTTATGGGACGGGTCTATGAAAAGGACTTTACGGTAGAGATCGTTCCTTACGAAGATAAACCCCAAGCCTTTGAAAAGACCGAGGCTGTTGGTGGGCACCTGGATGGCTGTCGCATTGGCTTTGACGCTGGTGGCAGTGATCGTAAGGTCGCGGCCGTCATGGATGGAGAAGTCCTCTTTAGCGATGAGACCGTTTGGTATCCCAAAGTGACCGAGGATCCCGACTATCACTTTGATGGCATCATGGACTCGATCACGCGTGCAGCCGCACACTTGCCGAGAGTAGACGCTATCGGAGTCAGCTCGGCTGGGATCTACATCAACAACCGGACCATGGTGGCCTCGCTTTTCCTTAAGGTTCCAGAGGATTTGTTTGAGGAAAAGGTGAAGGACATTTATCCAAGAGTAGCTCGAGCGCTGGGTAATGTACCCATTGAAGTCCGAAATGATGGGGATGTGACGGCGCTAGCCGGTGCCAGTGCGCTCAAGGATACCAATATTCTGGGTATCGCTATGGGAACCAGTGAAGCAGTAGGGTATGTGGATTCGGAAGGATCCCTGACGGGTTGGCTAAATGAGCTGGCCTTTATGCCTGTTGACTATAACCCCAAGGCCATGATCGATGAGTGGTCTGGCGACTACGGCTGTGGAGTCAAGTATTTTTCTCAGGATGGGGTTATCAAACTGGCCCCGGCCGCAGGGATTATGCTGGATGAGAATCTTTCCCCTGCAGAAAAGTTGCAGGTCGTTCAAAACTTACTCGAATCGGGTCACGAAGGTGCCAGGCAAATCTTTGAGAGTATCGGCGTTTGCTTGGGCTATGCTATTGGGCACTACGCCGACTTTTATGACATCAAGCACCTCCTCATTTTGGGGCGGGTTACATCTGGCAAAGGTGGGACCCTAATGCTGGAGAAAGCCCGCGAAGTGTTGAATGCGGACTTTCCGGAACTCTCCAATATTGCGTTTCACTTGCCCGATGAAAGTGACCGCAGGGTAGGGCAAGCTATCGCTGCGGCTGGTTTGACTGCTCTGAAACGCTAGAAAAAGTTGATCTCAATCCAATAGGCCAAGAGCCCTACCAGCAGAGCGGGAATGGTGTTGATGATGGTCGCCCAGACTGCCGAGCGTTTATCGATGGCGATCAGCGGAAAGAGGGCGTCTCCATCTTGGGATAGGGCGTTGGCCAGCAAGGCTGCAAAGGGGACCATGCCTCTGGTAAAGAGTGTAACGAAGATAATTTGGGGACCACATCCCGGAATCACGCCAATGAGTGTACCGATGATGACAGCCACAAGACCCGTCTGGGTCAGAAATCCTGTGATGGCCATTTCGCCCGTGGCATAGACTCCTGAACCTAGAGCGAGAACAAAGAGCTCATAGGCCAAATAGGCGACGAATACCCAGGTTCCCACGAACGCCGTCTCTTGGGCATTATGGATAAAGGTCTCCTTGAGACTGGCCAGCTTCATCTCAGACTCCTCATGGGTGTCGTTGGCGATGAACTTCTTGCCTAGGAGCATCATTACGATGGAAAGGGCTGTACCAACAACGCCGAAGAGCAGACCTAGATTAGGAATCAAGAGTGCATTAAGATCAATCTGAAAGAGATCCATGATTCCAAAAACCAAACCCAATGAAATGAGAACCCAATAGATCATGTAGCCGCGATGGGTGATTCTGTACCCAAGGGTCTGTAAGTCCTGGTGTCCTTTTGTGCCGTGGTGGAGGGCTAGGTCAATGGCATCGCCCTCTTCGTGACCAATGTGGCTCCACTCTTCGTGGGTGATCCCTGTCTCACTTTCGAAAATACTATGATCCATCTCTTGATGGGCTTGGCGCGTCCGAGCCCTCTTTTCCTGTGCTTGCTGGTATTTTTGCAGGAGTCGATCACCTATGGGGAAGATATCAACGATGTAACCTGCGATTACGGCTACAAAGAACGAAATGATCGAGACCAGGATCCATTGCTTGGGCATCGTTGACATTAACACAAAGGCTGAATCACCCATGGTGGCCAGGAGTGTGGCAACTACTGTTCCGAAGCTCACCACTCCTCTGGGAAAGAGTGGCATCACAAAAATCGCTCCGCCGCAACCAGGAGTAAGGCCTAGTAGGGCACCTATGATGGGTTGGACCTTCTTAGCATTGGCTATTGCTGCCACCAGGCGTCCCGAGAGCAGGTAATCGATGTAGCCAAAGAGGAGAAGAACCGCTCCAACAAAGACTGTGACTTGAATAAACGCGTTTTCTGCACTCACTAGGACTAGTCCAAGAATATCGTTTAGCACGATTTCACTCCTCTAACTGTGTCGAGAATAGACTTGACGGCCTCGACATCGACGAACATGTGGTACTCCTGGGCGTCTCCAGAACCCATCTTGACGTCCGAAGAACGAGGCTGCATGCGGGATGGGACTTTCGTTCTGCTTCCCGTGTGAATCTCCTTCAGGCCTAGTTTGATGAACTCTGCCGCGTTTTCGGGGCGAATCCCGCCACCTGGCATGATGGTGATGCGGCCTTGTGCTTGCTCAAGGAGTTCGCGCAAGAGGGGAATACCCTCCACAGCCGTCTTTTGTTGTCCTGAGGTAAGCAGGCGATCGACGCCCAAATCGATGAGAACTTGCAAGGCCTCAAAGGGGTCGCGCACAACGTCAAAGGCCCGATGGCAGGTCACCTCGAGCTCGAGGCTCTTGGCAAGTTGCACTAAGCGTGACATAGCCAGGGTATTGAAGGAGCTATATTCATCGAGAACTCCAAAGACAACACCCCTTGCGCCCAACTGGGCAGACATCATGATGTCCTCTTCCATTTGGGAAATCTCCTCGTTGTTATAGAGGAAATCGCCTCCTCGGGGGCGTATCATCACCATAGTATCAATATCGTCAAATTTGGTGCTTTGTTTGATAAAACCATAGTTCGGTGTCGTACCGCCTGCGCCGGGATCAGAGCAAAGCTCAACTCTGTGCGCGCCTGCTTTGCGGGCTCGAAACACGTCTTCAATGGTGTAACAGACGACTTCAATGAGCATTCGTCGTTCCTCCTTTCAACGCAAAACCAGCCTCACCGCATCTGGTAAGGCTGTTTATTGAAGCAGTTGTTTATTTTTCGTTTTGAAGTAGGGATTGAACTTGATCAACCACGTCCTGCGATGTTAGTTTGCCGATTTGAACCCAGAAATTTGGGGTCGTGCTGCTAATAAACTCACTGATTATCTTTGTGCCATTCTGATTCCAGACGGTCAGTTTGGGGCGTTCCCCTTGAAAGCGTAGTCGAACGAAAAAGTCGCCGCTCTTAAACATGGTGCTCATTCTCATTACCTCCCCTCACAGATCTTTATACCCTGTGCAGGTTTAGAATTCCTGCCAGATTCTTGCGTTTCTTGTCAAGAAATCTCATCTGGAACGTCAATCGGAAGGAACGAATAACATGCTCTATGAAATTGGAAAAGCCGCTGCCTTGATTTTTGTTGCCGAGTTAGGAGACAAGACCCAGATTCTCGCTATGACCTTTGCTCTGCAGTTTGCGGTGGGACAAGTCCTGGCCGGGGTAGCCCTGGGGTCCTTTTTGAATCATGGACTAGCGGTCATTGTCGGGGCCTATCTAGCCCACATCATTCCCCTGTCTGTGATCCGTTTAGGATCCGCCGTCATGTTTCTGGGCTTCGGCTTATGGACACTTAAAAAGACGGATGATGAGGACCATAAAACCAATCGGCGGTTTTCCAGCCCGATTCTCGTAGTGGCCCTGGCATTCTTTCTAGGAGAACTTGGGGATAAGACGCAGCTTACCGCCATTGCCCTGGCTTCAAATGCACAAATTCCTTGGGCAGTTCTGGCTGGAACCGTCTTAGGTATGGTTTTAACCAGTCTGGTAGGCATCATCGTCGGAAGCAAACTGGGAGAACGGATTCCCGACTTTGCCCTCAAGCTCATATCGAGTGCTGTGTTTATAGGATTCGGTGTCTTTCATCTAAGCCAGACCGTCCCCGCGAGATTCTTAACGGCCCCTTATGTGCTTATGTTTTCAGCAGCGTTAGTGGCACTACTTATGTACTTGGTTATACCGCTTTTCCGAGAGCGGCGCTTGGCACAAGAAAGCCCCGGAAATTTCAGAACAGTAGCTGCTCAGCTCCACGCATTAGACAAGGCCCTCAGCGAGCTTTGCCTCAATGATGAACATTGCCGGAATGAACGCTGTCCGGTGGGGTACTGTAAACGCTTGGTTAAAGCGGAATTGTATGGTGGTACCGCCGTCCGGGGACTACGAAAGCCCTACGTAAAGCGAGATCAGGTCTTTGATTCCTCCAGGGTTGACGAGGTGTTACATCTCTTAGAAAAGGTAGATTTAAGTCCGGCTGTCTACAAAGAGCTGAAAGAAAATGTAGAGAAACTCAAGCGTTAATCATCGCCGAGAATTCGAATCTCGGGCTCCAGGGAGACGCCGTACTCTTGCAGAATCGTCTCCTGTATTTTTTCGATCAGATCAAGAAAATCACGAGCTTTCGCTGCGCCCGTTCGAATAAGGAATCCGGCATGCTTGGTGGATACCTCTGCTCCGCCAATTCGCAAACCCTTAAGCCCCGCTTGTTCGATCAAAGGACCCACATAATGTCCTGGAGGACGCTTGAACGTGCTTCCTGCACTGGGGAATTCCAAGGGTTGCTTGCTGCGCCGTTGGTTCTGGAAATCGTCCATCTTTTGAAGTATATCCTGTTGTTCGCTGGGGATGAGTTCCAATTCTACTCGGGTGACGATGGCACCATGCGCCTCGTTTTGAAGACGACTGTTGCGGTAGGAGAAAGAAAACTCATCGCGGCTCCACTGCCCGAGCTCACCGTTTTGGACAAACTGTATGCTGTGAACCAGCGGTCCGATTTCTCCTCCATATGCTCCGGCATTCATGAAGGTTGCGCCCCCCAAGCCTCCTGGTATGCCAACGGCAAACTCAAGTCCACTGAGATTGTGGAGGAGGGCGAGTTTGCTTAAGGAACCAAGCAGGCATCCGGCCTGGGCTGTAAGAATAGTACCTTCTACTTTGGCCTGGGCGAAGGAATCGGCAATTTGCATAACAATGCCACGAATTCCCCCGTCTCGAACTAAGATGTTTGTGCCATAGCCAATGATGGTCAGAGGAAGGTCATGCTCCGCTGCAAAGCGCTGTGTTTCGGCAACTTCGCTGGCCGACTTTGGTTGAATAAAGAGATCAGCAGGTCCCCCTACGCCCAGGGACGTCACCTTAGATAGGGGGTAGTCTCTAATGAACATGCTAACTCCTCCTCATTCGTATTATCTATATTCTAGCACAAAACATTATTGCGGTCTGTTCTGATTTATAAACGAAGTAGGGTGGAGCCAATAATCTGTTACTTTGGAACGGTCCCACGCGACGCCATTGCTACGGGGCCAGGCATTGGCCGGCAAGTCTGCTTTGCGCATTTCGAAGTGCAGATGGGCCGCAAAGCGGTTGTTGGGACCACGACCTACCGTTCCGATGGCTTGTCTGCGACCTACGAGTTCGCCTTTGGACACCCAGCGTTCATCAAGGTGAGCGTACTGCGACCACACGAAAACATCGGGTGAGATCGCGTGCCGAATCAGCACGACATTGCCAAGGGCGGTATTCCAACCGGAGAACACCACTTCGCCATTGGCCACAGAGTACACGGGTTCCCCATGATCTCCGTTTCCGGCACCAGGAATATTCCAGTCTTCCCCTGGATGGTAAGAATTACTATACTTACTCCAGCTTAAGAAACTGTAGCCCGTAACAGACCAGCCACGGCCATCGGGATTGCCTACAGGAAAGTCAAAGCCATCGGTAAGCCAGATTGGCTTAGGACTCCAGGGAACACCCCCACCTTGATCGGTAATGGGCGAACATCCTGTAATGGACAGAACAATTAGTACGAGGACGGAAAGTATCCAGTATTTCCTAGTCAAGAAAAACTCCCCCTTTTGTGGTAAATTTATTTTATACGATGTGGGGGAAAGCGGCACGAATGGAAAATGGCCCCAGATGGAGGTTTCTTTATGCAGAAAGTGATTTCGCGGAGTGTAGCACTGACGCTTTTATTGGCATTCATGATTTGTGTTAATGGTAACGTCATGGCGATGGGAACGCCCTTGATGCTCGGAGCAGGGCAGGAGTTTCGTTTTGATCTACCTTTGGAGTCTGGAAAAAGTTACGCAGTCAACATGGCCTTGCGTACCGATTTAAAGAATACAGCCATTACTATGACTCTATGCCACGTGAGGAATAATAATGAGGTTGCGGAGCTTCACACGTCCCGTCATGGGCTCGGTGACGATGCTTCCTGGCACATCCTGCGCATACCGGAAGTGCACACTCCTACGAGTCCTGGACGTTTTGAACTTATCATAACCGCTGATACGGAAGGACGTTATTATTGGAAAGATCTCAAGGTGGAACGCAGCTATACAGCATCTGCAGATAACCAGGAGTATTGGAGCGAAAAGTTGGCCACGCAGGGCACATTCTTCACCGGCTTGGTCGTGGATGCCCGCCATCTTGATGTAAGGCGCGGTATGAGTCCGCGCATCTACAGTGCATCGGGCCAGCTTCTTTATGGAGGTGTACTGGCTGGACAAGACCTTGTACAGGATCGCGGGGTCGTCGGATATGGTTCGGAGCTGACATCGGAACTCTTGCAGCGTATTGCCATAGATTCGGACTATCCCTATGTGGCTCCCCTGGTCGTCGAGGCCGTTGGTGTTGCCGACCCAGCCAAAACGAGTGTTTACATCAGTGAGGATGACACCCGCAGGGTCCTGGAGGCTATGGTTCAGTACGACTTCTTTGCTCGCTATGCGGTGATCTTCTTGGTAAACTAAGAGTCCTATGGAAGGATAATTGCGGTGGATCGAGAAATGTGAGTAGAGCTTGTTTTGGGAGGTAAATGGACAAAGATGCAGATGAAACTGAAGAATCTCTACCAACGCCTGCAAGGTCTCGATCCTGCTCGATTCTCCGTAGCAGTTGGGTTTGACGGGTTTGTTGACGAGATCGTAGAAGTGGTTGACCGCCGGGAGTCCTTCGATTCATACATACGAATGACAAATATGCGTCAGTTCGGTGAACGAATCACGAAGGCTGCGGGTCTGAGCACCAACATTGAGTTTGTCCCAAAGACGATGAAACTTGGAGGTAACGGTCCGATTATGGGCAATGCCCTCGTTAAGGCCGGCACCAGTGTATCGTATGTAGGCGCATTAGGGAATCCCAATATTCACCCTGTGTTTACAGAACTCACCGATGCCTGTACACAGGTTTTTTCGGTGGCAGAACCAGGCCATACCGATGCCGTAGAGTTTGATGACGGTAAGGTGATGCTCGGTAAAATGGAATCGTTGAACGACGTAAACTGGGCAACGTTGCAGCGAGAAGTCGGTGATGAGCAGCTTCGAAAGATCTTTAGCGGGGCTGATTTAGTCGCGACGGTGAATTGGACCATGACGCCGTATATGAATGAGGTGTGGGAAGGTCTTTTAGGACTTTTGAGCGAAAGGCCTGATGGGCATCGGCCGTTCTTTTTTGTCGACTTGGCGGATCCAAGCAAACGCACTCCCGAGGACATTGTAGAAGCCTTAACCATGATCCGGAGATTTTCTTCTTATTATCGCGTAATCCTTGGTCTTAACCGTAAGGAAGCATCGGAGATTGCCTGCGTGCGAGGCCTGTCCTTAAGTAAACCTGCCGAAGAGGCTGATCTAGAGGAGATTGTCAAAGCCTTAGGGGCTGACTTAGGACTGTGGTGTCTTGTCGTGCACCCAACCTTTGAAGCGGGTGCTTATGTCGACGGAGAATATCATTATATTGAGGGACCTTACACATCGAAACCGCGTCTTACCACAGGCGCCGGAGACAACTTTAATGCTGGATTTTGTCTAGGTTTGATGTTACAGTTAGGTGTGGAAGAGTCGCTGGCTGTGGGCAAAGCGACTTCAGGTTATTACGTCCGCAATATGCACAGCCCATCGCGCGATCAGCTTCTGGAGTTTATCAAACTGTGGGCTGACCGAGCGGGCCAAGAGTTTTAGCTTGAATCACAAGGAAGATGAGGGGGTTTACTAGTGCTTAGAATGCGCACGAGGAGAAACATTAGTCTGGTATTGTTCATTGGGTTGCTCTTGACATCGGCCGTGGTTTGGTCCATGATGTCGGGCGCAGCAGGAATGGAAGACGGCATCTATACTGGTACAGCCGAAGGTTTTGGCGGTGACTTAGTTGTGGATGTTACCATCAGCGGTGGAGAAATCACGGACGTCACGGTGAGACCGCACCAGGAAACGCCCTTTATTGCTGATTCGGCGATTGAAGAGTTAACCGGCAAGATCGTCCAGACCCAAAGCGCCAATGTAGAAGCGGTTAGTGGCGCAACCTATACGAGCAAAGCTCTGATTGCCGCCGTCGAAGAAGCGTTAAATAAGGCTTCAGGTGTTTATGCAGATGGAGTTTATGCCGGTAGTGCCAAGGGTTTTGGCGGTGATGTGATTGTAGATGTGACGATTAGTGGCGGCGAGATCACGGATGTTACGGTGAGACCGCACCAAGAGACCCCCTTTATTGCTGACGCAGCGATTGAGGAGTTGACTGCTAAGATCGTCGAGACGAAAAGTACCGATGTTGAGATCGTAAGCGGCGCTACATACACCAGCAAGGCCGTTATCGAAGCCGTAAACGTGGCCCTAAACGGTACAGGTGTAGTAGCAGAACCAGAACCTGTTGTGAGCACGTTCGACATTACTTTGGATGATGGTACGTATCGTGGAAGCGCTGAAGGTTTCGGTGGCGAGTTGGTCCTTGATGTCACGATAGGTGGCGGCAAGATCACAGAGATCGTGGTGGTTAAGAGCAGCGAGACTCCCTTCATTGCAGATGGAGCCTTTAAAGAACTCTTCCCAGCCATCATTGAGGTCCAAGGTCCGGTGGATGCAGTAAGCGGTGCCACCTATACGAGCAAAGCTGTTGTTGAAGCTGTGGAGAAAGCATTAACCGGTGAAGAAGTAGTGAAGACCGCTGCAGCGAGCACACCCTTTGTTATTGAAGTTGGCGATGGCACGCATCGCGGCACTGCCAAAGGATTTGGTGGAGACTTAGTGCTCGACGTAACCGTGAGCGGTGGAAAGATTACGGAGATCGTGGTTGTAAAGAGCGAGGAGACTCCCTTTATAGCAGACGGCGCATTTAAAGTGTTGCTCCCTGGCATCGTTGAGGCCCAAGGTTCTGTAGAAGCAGTAAGTGGAGCGACATATACCAGCAAAGCCGTTCTGGAAGCTGTAGAGAACGCTCTGTCGGTCGAAGAGGCTGCACCTGTGGTTGCTGCAACGTATGATATTCAGGTGGGCGATGGAACGCATCGCGGCACCGCTAAAGGATTCGGCGGAGACTTAGTTCTCGACGTAACCGTAAGCGACGGTAAGATTACGGAGATTGCTGTTGTAAAGAGCGAGGAAACCCCCTTTATCGCAGATGGTGCCTTTGAAGAACTCTTCCCAGCTATCATTGAAGCCCAGGGCCCTGTTGACGCAGTGAGCGGAGCCACATACACTAGCAAAGCTGTTTTGGAAGCTGTAGAGAACGCTCTGTCGGTCGAAGAGGCTGCACCTGTGGCTGCTGCAACGTATGATATTCAGGTGGGCGATGGAACGCATCGCGGCACCGCCAAAGGTTTCGGTGGAGACTTAGTTCTCGACGTAACTGTGAGTGGTGGCAAAATCACGGAGATCGTGGTTGTAGAGAGCGAGGAAACCCCCTTTATCGCAGATGGTGCCTTTGAAGCGCTCTTCCCAGCCATCATTGAGGCCCAAGGTCCCGTTGATGCATTTAGCGGAGCTACCGTAACGAGCGGGGCGATCATGGGTGCCCTGGAAGATGCCTTAACGGAGTAAGTTCTTTTGGCAATGGCAATACTAGTCCATATAGTAGGAGGAGTTGTTGCCTATGCCGAGTATGATGGATATGCGCCTAGTGGGGCAGACCTGCAGTGCTTATGATGCAGGAACGGAGGACTCTGAACGGAGTTGTGAGAGCTGCCTGCACTGGAAGGGCGAGCATGAAATGTGTGAGTTGGACATTTTTTGGGAGCAACTCACAAACCTAGACCAGACATGAGAGGAAGCCTTTGGCTAATGATATTGATTAGCCAAAGGCTTTTTCTATTGTAGAAAACGCACAAGAAAAAGTGTATGATAAAAAGTGTATGATGAATAGAGGTGGGAGTTCCTATGGCACAAATAGGATTGTTTGACGTTGTTGGTCCGATCATGGTGGGACCGTCAAGTTCGCATACCGCAGGAGCGGTACGACTGGGACTGGCCACCAGGAGAATTCTGGGTGTCGATGTCACTAAGGCCCAGATTACATTGCACGGTTCTTTTGCCGCCACCTATTGGGGCCATCGAACTGACGTAGCGCTTATAGCGGGTCTTCTGGGTATGGCCATGGATGATGAACGCATTCCTCGAGGAATGGAACTTGCGCGGGAGGCGGGTTTGGAATTTTCGTTTGAGTCGGGAGACTTGGGCGATGTTCACCCGAATTCTGTGCGCATTCTCGCCGAGGGAGGCGGAGATAAAGTGGTAATCGCAGGGGCTTCAGTGGGCGGTGGCCGCATTAACATCTTCGAAGTCAATGGGTTTGATGTTTCGCTCGACGGAACATACTCAACCTTATTGACCAAGCACCGAGATGAACCTGGAGTCATTGCAGAAATCACGAAGGTTCTTGCCGTTCATGGGATTAACATTGCGTACTTGGATGTGAGTCGCAAGACTCGTGGTTCAGAAGCCTTATTGCTGGCCCAAACAGACGATCGGATACCCGATTTGGCTTTGCAGCATGTGCAGAGAATACCTGGTGTGATCGTTGTAAGGAAACTACCGCGTTTTTAGGGGGATTCGTGTGGAGATTAATAGTGCGAGTCAGTTATTGGAACTATGTGCCGAGCGCAACCAGGATATAGCCCGAGTTGTCGCCGAATACGAAGCTTTCCGCGGCAATACTTCCTACGAGGAAGTGAGGGAGCAAATGCGGGAAACACTGCGCGTGATGCGTGCCTCGGTGGAAAATGGTATGCAGGATAAGGGAGAAAGAACCCATATCATTACTGGTTATGGACACCAGTTTCAACAGGGGTGTAACGAAGGAAAAGTCTTGGGCGGTTCACTTCTGCAAAATGTTGTTCTCTATGCGCTGGCCGTTGGTCAGCATAATGCCGGCGTGGGCCGAATTGTCGCCTGCCCTACGGCGGGAGCCTGTGGCGTTGTTCCAGGGGCGGTACTTGCTGTTGCAGATGAACTGCAAAGTAGCGACGAGGAACTTGTCGACGCCCTCTTTGTTATGGGGGGAGTGGGCATTGTTTCTGCCGCGCAAGGTCCCATTAGTGGCGCTGAAGGTGGATGCCAGAGTGAATGCGGCGTAGCGTCGTCTATGGCTGCAGGAGCCGTTGTTTATTTGATGGGTGGGTCAGGGGAACAGATTTTCGAGGCTGCTTCTTTGGCATTACAGAGCCATCTCGGCCTCGTGTGTGATCCGCTGGCGTCTCTTGTGGAGGTTCCTTGCGTTACTCGTAATGCTACATCGGCAACGACAGCTATCGTTGCTGCTAATATGGTCATGGCCGGGATCCCAGGCGTGATACCCTATGACGAGACCGTTGTGGCTATGAAGCAAATTGGCAAGAGCATGCCAGAGAGTCTGCGTGAGACGTCCAAGGGCGGACTGGCCGCTAGCCCAACGGGTAGAAGGCTGTACAAGGAACTTTTGGACAAGCATAGCCTATAGCAAAAAAGGCGATTCAGCGTAAAACGCTAAATCGCCTTTGAGGCAAAAAATGGCGGAACCGACGAGACTCGAACTCGCGATCTTCGGCGTGACAGGCCGACGTGTTAACCAACTACACCACGGCTCCAAGCAATATATATTATACAAGTGATTCTCGTTTTTAGCAAGAGCTTTTTCTACTTCACCAAGAGAAGGGAGGATTCCCATGCGTCGTAGAGGAGTCATCATTGAAATAACCGACAAAGAAGTGGTGGTGGAGATTCAAGATCCCACTCGCACCTGCGGTAGCTGTAAAGGATGTATCCGCCTCACGCCTGACAGACCGCCCGAGGATTATATCGTTCGCACGCGCAAACCCCGCAATCATTATGAGGTGGGGGATGAAGTCATTTTAGACGGCGAGATTGGTCCCCTGGTCAAGGCGTTAATAGTGCTGTACGGTATTCCTTTTGCCTCGCTTTTTATCGGTTATGTTGTCACTCGTTTGATCTCTGGTAGCGATCCCATGGCCGGGCTTGGTGGCGTGGCAGGTTTATTGCTTGGTGCTGTCATTGCTCGCAAACTGACCCGCCGTTTCTTTGATCATGACGCCGAGTTTCGCATTGTAGCGCGAGCCTGTTCATAGGAGGAATGCACATGTCGATAGTTGCAACGGAGATTACCAAGCGGTTTCGTGATGTTACCGCGGTCGATGGCTTGAGTTTTACTGTTCAAGAGGGGGCGCTTTTTGGTTTTTTAGGTCCCAATGGTGCCGGAAAAACAACGACGATGCGTGTGGTCTTGGGGATTATCAAGGCCGACGAAGGGCAAGTGACATGGAAAGGGGAGCCCTTCCACCGACTAGGGAGGGGCTTTTTTGGGTACTTGCCCGAAGAACGTGGATTGTATCCCAAAATGCGGGTGGCCGAGCATCTTTCGTTCTTGGGGCGCATCAACGGACTTGACAAGCACAAGGCTCGAAGAGAAGCCGAACGATGGATCGAACGTTTCAATATTGGTGACCTGAGTCGTAAGCGCATTGAAGAGTTGTCAAAGGGCAACCAGCAGAAAGTACAAACAATCGGAACGATGTTGCATGATCCAGAACTTCTGATCCTGGATGAGCCTTTTAGCGGCTTAGATCCAGTGAACACCGCTTTGCTCAAAGAAGTGTTGATGGAGTCCCACAAGAGAGGAAAGACGATCATTTTTTCCAGCCATCGCATGGACCAGGTGGAAGAAATCTGCGAGGATATCGTGTTGATCAACCGCGGGCGGATGATTTTGCATGGCAATTTGCGTCAAATCAAAAAATCCATGGGTCGGCAGATTCTGAGGGTTTCCCTGGAAGGAGATGTGGACTTCTGGGCCAAGATACCAGGCCTGGATCTCTTGGCATCTCGTGCCGATTATCAAGAGTTCCGTCTCGGCGATGGCGTCGATCCCAACGATGTATTGCGTGCCGCGATGCGAGCAGGACAAGTTGTCCGCTTTGAACTGGTCGAACCATCCTTGGATCAGATTTTCGTGGAGAAGGTAGGTGCTACCGCATGAGCATGATACCCGTTTTGGTTCAACGCGAGTTTAGCTCTCGGGTGAAGGGAACCGCATACATCGTGACGACGATCATTGGTGTCCTGGTCTTTGTGGCGTTATCCTTTCTCCCTCCCATTATGCAGCGCATTTCATCGAGCCTGGCTCCCGGAGCTATTGAGCTTGTAGTTTACGAGCAGCCCGGGGAAGAAAGCATTGTACCCTATCTGGAGCAGGTAGGTGCTGAACGCGAGGGTTTCATAGTGCATCCTGCTGGCACCTTTGACGAAAGCGAAGCATATCGCAAGGTTTTGGATGAAGGGTTATCGGGCTTGTTGCTCGTTGATGGACCTTTGTATACGTTTGTAACAACCGATGCGAGCAACATGATGCTCAACGATGAGATTCAAATTGTACTTAATCAGGCGGTAAGTCGCTGGAATGCCGTTCGTCTAGGTCTTTCAGCTGATGACGTGGCCAGTCTCTTTGGTCGTGTCGATTTTCGTGTGCGTGAGGTATCACCTTTAGGGGAAGATGGTGAGGAGATCGACAGTGCAGCCCAGGGTCAGGCTATGATCTTGGCGTACTTCTTGTTGTTTATGATCTACATGGCTTTGGTCATGTACGGTAACATGGTGGCCACAGGAGTCGCGGAAGAGAAGAGTTCACGGATTATGGAAGTAATGGTTTCCACCGTAAAACCCCTAGATTTGATGCTTGGAAAGATCATTGGTGTGGGTTCTTTGGGGCTCCTGCAGTTTTTTATCTGGATTGGGACAGGTTTGGTCATGAACACCTTAGGCAACTCAGGGGTTTTTGACTCGCTTCTAGGTGCCAGTGCGGCACTGAGTTCTATTCCTCTGGAAACGGTGTTATGGTTTGGTCTCTACTTTGTCTTGGGGTACTTTCTCTACGCTTCGGTTTTTGCAGCGGCTGGCGCTTTAGTGGCTCGGGTTGAAGAAGTGAGCCAGGTGGTGACCATTATCATGATGATCATCATGGTGGGGTTTTTCGCAGCGTATATCTCTTTCCTTAATCCCAATAGTGGTCTTGCCAGAGTAGCATCGTTGGTTCCCTTTACATCGCCCATGGTCATGTTTTCCCGCATTGTGCTGGGAAGCCCATCTCTTCTGGAGGTCATGGCGTCGGTTGTGATCTTGGTGGCGTCGGTACTACTTGGTGCTTGGATTTCCGCGAAGATCTATCGTATTGGAATATTGATGTATGGCAAGCGTCTGTCTCTGCGCCAGGTAGTCATGCTCATGAGAGATTAATCAACAGTGGGGAGATTCCTATGCGCGTTCACTCTGCAAGTCACCAATGGAACTTGCCGTCGAAGAATTTGACCCAGGTTTTGATCCGACTCCTGGCGGAGCATGATGTTCTGCGCGGTGTTGTTACCCGCGTCACTCCTGCCTCGGTGTCGGTTTTGCTGCATGCGAAGGACGTTGAAGTTGAGTTACCGTTAAAAGGTCATTCATTCGTAGAGGGACAGCTTGTAGAAATTACCCGGCCTGACGAACAGGCCATTGTGGTCAAGTTACTTGCTCCCAATTCGGCCTGGCAACCGGCAGTGACGAGTGAACAAAGAGTCTTAGTGACGAGTCAGTTAGAGCAAGTCTTGGTCGAGCTGAATATTCCACCAACAGAAGAAGCGGTTCTTGTGGGACAGGGTCTCTTGGAGAGGGGTTTTGCCCTTCAGGAGTCTCTTGTGTGGTCTCTGCTTCCCTGGGCCGAAGCGGGTCAGTTAGAGGAGGCTTTCATGCTCCTGGAAGCTCGGTATCCTCTGAATCCGGAACTTGTGGCCATGGTACGAAGCATGAAGGGAAAAAGTCCAGAAGAACCCATTCTGCGAGATGTACGGCAGAGCTTACCTCCGGATCTTCAAAGACTCTTGGAAAGACCCAGCATGGACGGCCGCGTCCGCTGGAGTCGTCGCTTTTCGGAAGGGGAGACCTTTAAAGCGCTGGCGCGCTTGCTTGTGGAGGAGAAATTTGTTGAATCTATCATCAACAGGGAACACGCCCCGAACCGCTTTGACCATGTGTTTGCTTTGCCCTTCCTTCAGGGTGATGATCTGTATGCAGCCTGGGTTCGCATTTCGCGTGAAGAGCAGACGGAACGAGAGAATGAAAACGAGGACACGTGTCATCGTATAGAATTGGAGATTCCCACTGCGACCCTAGGTATGGTGGGTCTAGAACTCATTGTACAGGGAAAGAGATTGGACGTAACGCTCCTTATTGACCAGCCTACGGAGCAAATTGAGGATGCCATGGTGGAGCTGCGACGAGAACTCGCAACATCGGGATGGAACCTCAGGGAGTTGAAGGTTAGGAGATGGGCTGATGCGCAAGGCAGTCGCATTACGGTATGACCGGCAGAAAAATCAAGCCCCGGAAGTTGTTGCTTCGGGGCAGGGTTTAATCGCGGAAAAAATCATGGAGATTGCGGCTCAGAACCGGGTGCCTTTTTATGAACACCATGCCTTGGTTGAGGCCTTGGCTGCTTTACCCTTAGGTTCGGAAATTCCGCCAGAACTTTATGACCTAGTTGCCAAGATTTTGGCCTTTGTCTTGCGACTCGACGAAGAGCAAGGCCGAGACGAAAGCGGTGATCGGAATAGCCAGGGTTAGACCAATACTCCCTGCCATCGCACGGATAATTTCGGAGGCTACCATATCTAGGTTCAACACGTCACTCCAACTACTGTCACTTGCCTGGAACAGAAGCAGGAGAGGTAGCGAAGAACCAACATAGGCAAGGATTAAGGTGTTGGACATTGTGGCAATGAGGTCTTTGCCCACGGCAATTCCTCGAGTGAAAAGAGTCTTGAAGTCGGTTGTAGGATCGGCTTCTTTTATTTGCTCCATGGATGACGCAATGCTGATACCAACGTCCAGAATGGCTCCTAAGGCGCCAACAATCATCCCGGAGAAGAGCAGCCCCTGAAAGTCAATGGAGGTATCCATGTACTGAAGAATCTGGGCTTCGCTGGAAGACAGACCCGTGAGGTAACCTGCTTTTCCGATCACAAAGGCCAAAAGACCAGCGGTGAGCAGACCTCCCACCGTTCCGCACACGGCTGCAGCTGTCTTTTTGCTGTAACCGCTCACAAATAGGATGAAAAACAGAGTCATAAGGGACGACAAACCCACGGTTACGAAAATGGGATTATAGCCTCGCAGAACGAGGGGAAGGATCATTGTTACGATGACGATCCCCATGCCAATGAGTGAAAACACGGCTTTGACGCCCTGACGGCCTCCAATCACAATGACAGAGAGAATAAAAAGGGCTGTAATGATAGCTAGTGGAGTGCCTCTTGCATAGTCACTCAAGTAATAATCGGGGGTAGTGCCACTAAAATCGGCTTCAAGGATCACCTTGTCGCCCGCCTTTACGACGAGATCGAAATAGGGGTGACCGGTCAGCGTGTGCAGGATCTCGATTGTCTGGTTCTTGTGGGGTCCATTGAGGAGACGCACCGTGACAATTTGGCTTTCCCACACTTCTTCTTCATAGGGCTGCGGACCCGCTGCTTCTACACGGAGAACGCGCCCTTGGTAGCTTTCGGCCAAGCAACTGCCGCTCAAGACTAGAACGAGAAAGAGAGCGCCAAGGATTTGCAGATATTTTCTCACAAGATTACCTCCAGCTCGTAGCATGACTGTGAGTTTCATTATAGCACGGAGAGTATTTTGTTGGAAGTTTCTCACAGTCGAAATCCACAACACGCAGGCCAGCTCTAACAAAGAACGGAATCTGATGCTTTTAGGTAACGTTTGAGTTGCTCATAAAAGTTCTCTCTTGTTCCAGCAAGTACTACAACTACGCGTTTCCCATTGTCCTCTCGGATAGCGTAGGCAATTTCGTAATTGACCTTGTGGTAGCGAAGGTCGTAACCGAAGAAACCAGACAAGTCACCCTTCTTTTGGCTTCCGCAGTATGGATCTGCTGCAATCTCCAAGAGCGCCTTCTCAAAAGCTCCTTTCAAGGTTTTGTCCTTAAGCTTGTTGAAATAGCGCTCTGCAGATGGACTGAAGAGTAGCTCATACATAATTAGTTCTCCGAGTCAAAAATGTCTTCAAAAGTGGCAGAAGGAATGGATCCTTCGGCGATTTTGTCTACGTCCTCAGCCATTCTCCGAATGGCTCCTCGGAAATTAGCTTGTTCAATTTTGAATTGACGAACAAGTTCATCACCAGAAAAACCTTTCGCCACTAGATCCTCGAGTATATTTACAGCAAACTCATCAGAAACGTGGCGCAGCAAGGGGCGAATTACAATCGAGCCATTTTCTAGCGAACACTCCACCTCGGCACCTAGATCCAGATCTTCAAAAAATTCTAGGGGGATCGTGATCTGCCGTTTCTTGGATACTCGAATGATTTTGCTTTCCTTCATATGGTCACGCTCCACTAGGCTGATTGCCATGTTTGTCACTCCTTTAGCATATGTCGATTCTCTGCAAGTATACACCTTTCTTTGAAATCATTATAACAAAGAAACAAAGAAAGTACAATGATGGTTGCGTCATAGACTGTGTCAAGTAGTATCGGGTACTTTTAAGCCCCCGAAGGATCCCAAAGTGATTTAAGTTGTTTTTTTAACGTCTTTCTGTGTAACATCAATCTCCTCAAGTGAAAAAGTCACGAAAAGGAGCCATTCCTGTTTTTTTATCCGAAAATTGAGAACACTAACCCCCTTACGCAGGAATAGACTGCGCAAGAGAATTTTCAGCTTGGATCCACAAGGTGAAGTCTGTTGAATAGTTTAGAGAACCCCCGAGTTCCGTGTCTGGTTGCTGGTAAGCTGCCTCTTTTTGCACCCGTTAAGCTACTCTGTGCCCTGGTAACAATATGACCTGCACCATCCGTCACCTTATCCAAAAGCCACTCCTCAGCGTCTGGCAAGATGCGAGATATGTTTTCTTGGAGTGTTCCCTCGAAAAGGTGCGTTAGGGTCGTTAGGATCGCTCCTAGACCCTCTGGAGACCATGACCGACCGCGCTTTGCTGTACGATTCTTGAACTTGTTTACATTCGATTCTGCCGCACCTAAACCTCGCCATTCCGCTGGTGCGTCAAATCCCCCATCGCGTAAGCGCTTTCGGTAGTCCACTATGTATTCGTGATTTTTAAGAATGAGATCCTTGAGTTCGTTGAGTTCTTCCTTTTTTCCCTCATCCGTACAATCCACCCAAGCTTCGGTCACTACGCAAAGTAGGCCTCCCATGTCATTTTTCCTCAAGGCTTTCTGAGCCTTGCGTAACGCATTTTTGTCCAAGCGCAAGGCAGAGCGAATGTCTCTTGCTACATGGAATCGATCGTACTGATACATGCCCTTGGCAAATACAGCACCATTACGAATCCATTCTGCTCCATCGCCATTCACGATGATTGGTATACTATCAACATTGCGATATTTAGCATGAACGGTACCTCTGATCTGTTCCCAAAAATCCTCAGCAACATCCAA
>Ga0265293_10001024_pt1 | contig 63163 bp, 58 predicted proteins | sample Munlanlewell138R_FD_192505 | JGI IMG/M metagenome (GOLD analysis project Ga0265293, IMG submission 192505) | Leachate microbial communities from a municipal landfill in Southern Ontario, Canada - Leachate well 138R | ecosystem: Engineered > Solid waste > Landfill > Unclassified | place: Canada...
ACAATTTGAAAAAAATGCCATTTCGAATTAGATTCTTAAAAACATTCTTATTGGCTTATATCGGGAGAGAATATGATTTGGTAACAACAGCAAATAAAAAGAATGCAGACATACATTCTTTAAAGATGCGCTTTAATATACCAAAGGAAAAAATTAAAGTTACTGGCCAGCCGAGAACTGATATTTTTTTTGATAAAAAAAAGTTTGAGGCGATAGAGTTTCCAAAAAAGAATGCAAAAGTAATCTTATATTTACCAACCTGGAGGAAATATAGCCATAATTTATTTGACGAAAAATATAAATTCAATTTCAAAAAGATTAACGATTTTCTAAAAAAGAATAATGCATATTTAATAATTAAAGTTCACAATAATGAATTTAGAAAATATCAAAATGAAATAAAAAAGTATAAGTCTGAAAGTAATATAAAGATGATATTTATTGATGATATTTATCCAATCATGCCTACTGTTGATATGTTGATTGCAGACTTTTCTAGTGTTCATTTTGATTTTATGTTAATTGATAAACCATTGATTTATTTGATTCCAGATTTCGATAAATATAACAAAGCATGTGGTTTTCATTATGATTATTCTTCTATTACACCAGGGCCAAAGGTTGCTGATTGGAATAAGGCGATGGTAGAAATCAAGAAGGTCTTGAAAGGAGAAGATGAGTTTAAGGAAATGAGAAGAAAGGTGTGTAAGGAGTTTAATGAATTTCATGATGGTAAAAACTCTAAGAGGACCTATGATGAAATTAAAAACATTTTGTGATTGATGAAAGTTGTAAATTTTTTTAAGAAAAACTATTTTGTAATTCTGCTTATTTGTGTGGCGGTAGTATCCCATCAGGAATGGTTCAATTTAAATTCTATCCTTACTTCTGGAGATTGGAGATTTTGGCCAACTGAGACGATGAAGGAGTATATTAGCTCATATGGGACATGGATAGGAGATAGGAATATCGGCAAGGCGAACATTCAGATATATTTCAATATTTTCCATTCAATTTGGTCTGTATTTACGAATTGGGGCTTTACAACAGAGCAGATCTCTAAGCTAACAGTGTTTATTCCGGTAGCGATTCTTGGATTTATTTCACCTTATTTTTTAATGAAGAAATTTACGAGTGATAAATTGATCTCTTTCATCTCTGCTCTTTTTTACGGTTCAACTACATACTTTCTTATTCTTCAAAGTAGTCATTTAACCATCGCATTTGTTTATAGTTTGACACCATTTATTTTCTTAGCATTTATACAAGCCCTGGAGAAGAATAGGCTATTGAACTGGATATTTTTCTCCATAATTTATTCTATTGGAATTGGGTATGAGCTTCGGATAATGTATATTGTTACTTTTGTATTATTCTCTTACTTTTTATTTTTTCACAGCTCTGAGCTAAGAAAATATTTAAAAAATATTATTGCTACAGGATTTCTTATATTTTTTCTTAATAGCTATTGGATAGTTGCAACATTGTCTGGAGGAGCATCTGATCGCATTGAGCAGGTTGCGGGGAGAGGATTATTTGGAGATTTTTTAACCGACATTTTACGGTCATTTACGCTATCTCATTGGTCGTGGACTGGTGCTTATAAAAATAGAGAATTCGAGCCTCAATCGATATTATTATATTTCTGGATACTTCCTATTTTTGTTTTTTCACTCTTCCTTATAAAGAAAAATAAATATTTAAAACAAATGGTCTTCTATTTAATGATTCTTCTTGTAGGGATTTTTCTTGTTAAGCAATCCGCGCCTCCGTTTCAGTCATCTTACCAGATTCTCTATGATTATTTTCCTGGATTCAAATTGTTCAGAGAATCTTCAAAAATGTATCTTCTTATTGCACTTGCCTATACTGTACTTCTTGGATATGGTCTGAGTTTGTTAAAGATTAAAAATTATTTACTTTTTAAAATACTAGCGGGAGTTTTTGTAGTATTGGCTTTTGTTAATCTAATTCCTCTTATTAATAAAGACTTTCGAACTCTCTTCATAGCACGAGAACGTCCGATTGAATACAGTAATTATGAAAATTATATTTTATTAGCGGAAGATTCATATAGGACCCTGTGGATCCCGCGCAATTCGCAGTGGTCTTATTATGGTGTTAAGAATCCACGGATGCATATGATTCAGATGAAAGACGGTGGTTGGAAGGAGCTTTTTAAACAAATTGATACTAGTAGGTCTGAGGGTCAAGAAGTTATGGATTTTTTCAATCAGGATTTTACCCAGAGACTGTTAAGTATAAGCTCAGTTCGATTTATTGCAATCCCATTAATGGATCATACAGATTTGGAAAATAAATTATTCCTTAATTCCGGAACAGACAGAGAGTTTTATGTTCAAAGAATAGACAAGATTCCGTATTTGAAAAAGGTAGATATAGGAATTGGAGATATAGATATATATGAGAATCCTGATTATCGACCTCGTGTTTATTATACGAGATCTCCAGAGACAATTTATGAGGGTATAGATTATTTTGAGGTGCAGAATATACGATATACTGCCGCAGAAAAAAGCTTTGAAATAAAGAATATTTCTGGACCAATATACATAAATTATTCTGAAGCATATAGTGATAGTTGGAAATTGAGAGTCGGTCCTAAAGATCTGTTTGCCTCAATTTTTAAATCTGACTATTTTCTTCCTGATAAGAACCATATAAAAAATGATGCTGGTTTAAATACATTTTATCTTAATATTGATGAGGTTTGCGATACGTATGAATGTGATAAGAACCAAGACGGAACTTATAATATAAAAGCTACGGTATATTTTAAATCGCAATCGTTTTTCTATGTGGGTGTAGGAATTACTGTAGTAACTATTGCAGTATTATCATTTACTATAATTTATGTATTGCTTAAAAATAAATATGGAAAAGAATAGTTTTAAAAAAATAATCTTTGGAGTACTCCTTTTTTTTGTATGGATTCTCCTAACTGCTTGGTATGTGGTGATCTATGATCAAAGTTTTTTTATAACTTTTCAAGCTCATCAAGAGGAAAATTTTATAGATTTGAGTCATGACAGGCTCTTAAAAGGAGAGAAAATCTCCGGAGAATTCAAAGCAGAGAGAGATAATTTGGGAATAGTTTCATTAAGGTTTAAAAAATTTCTTCGCATTCCCTATGATCAAGAAGATACATTGATTTTTAGAATTAAGGAAAAAGATTCTTCTCAATGGTATTACGAAAATGAGTATAGGAGTGGATTAACATATGACGTTCCTTTTTTACCTTTTGGTTTTCCGTTAATTCCTGACTCTAAAGGGAAAATATATTATTTTGAACTCGAGTCATTGAGGGGAAATTCCGTAAATGGTGTGGTGTTGAGTGAGAGGGAGCCAATCTTGGTAACCAAGTATGAAGCAGATAGGGGTTTGGTATTTAGTAATCTTAATGAATTGTTCAATTTTTTGAATGAAAAATTTCTTAGAGCACTTTTAACAATTGATATTTTTTATTCATCAGTAATTTTTGCATTACCTTTAGTTTTCTATTTTTTACATTTTACCTCATTTGGAAAAAGGGTAATGGAATATGTGCCGAAATTTATCATTTCAAGGCTCGAAGCTTTTGGTAAGAAATTGTTTGGTAGAAAATATAAACAAACTATAGTAATTCTGTCATCATTCTTTTATCACTGGATGTTAATCATTCTAATAGTTTTACTGTTTTTTGATATATTTTTCCTCCAAATATTAAATGATTTGTTGTACATTTTGGTAATATTTTTATGGATCATAATATTAAAGATCTATCGGAAGGATAGAGTGCAATCTTTCAGATTGGGAATTGTATTATTGATAATTTCTCCAATGGCTCTTGCATTTAGTAATGTTGATGTAGCTGAAAAAGCTGCAGTTTGGGCATTTGCGTTTTTTATTGCAGGCTTAATTCAGGCATTTTTAGAAATAAGAAAGAAGCGGAAATAGTGTCTTTTTGTTTTTATTCCGTATAATAAGTTTAATATGACCATTGGAATTGATATCAGTCAGCTTGCATATAGAAATACTGGTGTAGCAAATTATTTACTGAGATTATTAAAGGAATTAGTTCATCAAGATAATAATACGTATGTTTTATTTTTTTCTTCATTAAGGCGTGATATTGACCTGCAGGAGTTAGGTTTAGATAGGGAGAATGTTATACTCAAAAAATTTAAGCTTCCTCCCGTAATTCTTGATACACTTTGGAATAAGATGCATATAATGCCGATAGAAAATTTTATTGGAAATATTGATCTTTTTCTTACTTCTGATTGGACAGAGCCACCAGTAAAAAAAGCAAAAAAGGCGACTATTATTTATGACATGATAGTGTATAAACATCCGGAAGAAACGAATGAGAGGATTGTTAAAACACAAAAAAGAAAATTGAAGTGGGTAAAAAAGGAATCAGATATTATTTTTTGTATTTCTAAATCTACGAAAAATGATGCGATTCAGATTTTAAACCTTGATAAAAATAAAGTACGGGTAATATATCCCGGAGTTGTATGAAGATAGGAATAAATGGATTTGAGGCTGTTATGCCACGTTTTGGATATGATAAGAACGGATTTCCGAATCGTGTTGGGAGTTCAGAATTTTGTTTTCAGCTTCTCAAGCAATTCGAAAGAACTGACCTTAAAAACGAATACCTTATTTTTCTTCCCGATAAGCCAAGTGCTGATATGCCGGAAGAGACAGATAGGTGGAGATATAAAATTATTCCAAATAGAAAGATGTGGACGATTTTCGGTCTTTCAAAAGAGCTCGTGATGAATCATGGGCTGGATGTGTTTTTTTCTCCCACGCATTATGGCCCTATTTATACGCCATGTCCGCAGGTAATTTCCATCCTAGACGTTTCCTATAAGCATTTTCCAGAAATGTTTCCCAAAAAGGATTTAATAAAATTAAAATTTTGGGGGAGATATTCTATAAATAGCTCTCATAAGATCGTTACAATAAGCGAAAGTTCGAAGAATGATATAATAAATGAATACAAAGTTCCAGCGAGTAAAATTGAGGTTGTGCATCTGGGAATAAAAGATATTTCTCAAGCAAAAATGAATAGAAAAGATCTTGTACAAAAGTATGATTTAGATGATCCATATCTGTTATTCGTTGGAACATTACAGCCTCGAAAAAACATCGCTCGCCTTATAGAAGCTTTTTCAAAAATTGAAAAAAAGGGTGTAGATTTGATTATCGTGGGAAGAAAAGGATGGGATTTCAAGAAAATTCTCGAAGCACCAAAAAAATATCAAGTGAAAAATAGAGTGAGATTTTTGGAATTAGTAACTGATAAGGAATTGCCAGCACTTTATGAAGGAGCAACAGCATTTGTACTGCCAAGCTTGTATGAAGGATTCGGATTGCCTATTTTAGAGGCAATGCGATATGGATGCCCGGTCCTTACGAGTAGTATTTCATCACTTCCTGAAGCTGGTGGAGACGCAGCAGTATACTTTGACCCACAAGATCCAAATGATATTGCGGAAAAAATAAATGCCGTGTTAAAAAGTGAGAAACTGAGAGATGAGATGAGAAAAAAAGGCTATGAGCAGGTGAAGAGGTTTTCCTGGAAAAAAAGTGCAAAAGAAGTAATACAGATTTTTGAATCATTATTATGAACCGGATAGAAAGACGAATAAGAACAATACTTCTGGAATTTAGCAATTTGCTGCTAAAGTTTGTGGGCATTGTTCCTACCCATTTCTTTCGGAGATTTTTTTATAGACTATTTGGTATGAAAATTGGTAAGGGGTCAACACTTCATACCGGTGCAGTTTTTTATAACATAAAGAATATTTCTATAGGTAGCGATACTATAATTGGTGAGAATGTAATTCTGGATGGGAGAGAGAAGATTGTGATAGGAAATCATGTCGACTTTGCGTCAGAAGTAATGATTTATAATTCTCAGCATGACATTAATAGTGATGATTTCCATGCAGTCTCTGCTCCTGTTATTGTTAAGGACTATGTGTTTATAGGGCCTCGGGCAATTATTCTTCCAGGAGTGACTGTCGGAAAGGGCTCAGTGGTTGCAGCGGGTGCGGTCGTTACGAAGGATGTAGCAGATTTTACAATAGTTGCGGGTGTGCCTGCAAAAGTGATCGGAGAGCGAAAAAATAAAAACCCAAAATATAAATTAGGACGAGCAGCATGGTTCCGCTAGAAGGTATGCCAAAAATTTCCCTCATAATTCTTACCTATAATTCATCGCGATATATCTCCGATCTTCTAACTGGACTTATGAACAGATTCGATAAAGAACTAGTAAATAAAGCCCTGGAGATTTTAGTTGCGGATAATGCTTCTCAGGATGAGACAGTAAAACTTGCAAAAAAATTTAAAAAAATTCAGGTAATAGAAAACGGGGGGAATTATGGATTTGCAAAAGGAAATAATTTAGCAGTTAAAAAAGCTACAGGAGAATATTTATTATTTATAAATCCAGACGCGAAATTTATCGATGGAGATATTTTTGAGCTTTTGAAATCATTCAAAGATGAAAAAGTGGGGATTGTGGGAGGAGAGATTATGAATTGGCAAAAAGAAAAAGAATTATCGTGTGGTAAATTTTATAAATTTTTTAGTACAACATTACTTACGCTTGGATTGGAAGAATTTTTTCGTGTGCGATTTTCTCCGGAAAAGGAACAGTTTGTAGATTTTGTGAGTGGGGGATTTTTAATGATTCGAAGAGAGGTTTTTGAGAAGCTTAACGGATTTGATGAAAATTATTTCATGTACATTGAGGATTCAGATCTATGTTTTCGCGCAAAAAAAATAGGATATAAAACAAAATTTTCCCCTAAAGCAACTATTCAGCACATGGGGCAAGGGAGTTCCAATAGGACATTTGCAATCATAAATATTTATAAAGGATTAGTATATTTTAATAAAAAGCATTCAAATTATTTAGAATACTTGTTTGTGAGATTTGCCCTAAAAACTAAGGCATTATTGCTTGTAATACTGGGAAAAATAATGAATAATAGATACCTGGTGGATACCTATTCTGTGGCTATGAAATTATGAAAAAATATTTTTCTTGGATCTTGGAACATGCCCTCTTTATCGTAACGCTTTTTCTCCTTGCATTTATCCCCTTGTATCCAAAAATCCCATTAGTTGATATTCAGAATACATGGGTATATATTCGTGCTGAGGATTTTGTTGTTTTTTTAGTTTTGATATTATGGACGATTTATCTTATTCGAAATAAGATAACATTGAGAACTCCCCTTACTCTTCCGATATTCGGATTCTGGATAGTAGGTGCTGTAGCAACGATTCATGGAATAATACTCCTTTTCCCAAATCTCGCAAATGTATTTCCGAACGTTGCATTCCTGAGTTTTCTCAGAAATATTGAGTATATTAGTGTATTTTTTGTGGCATTTTCAGCCATGCGTGATAAAAAATTCCTAAAAATTATTATTTTTGTTCTTGTGCTAACACTTCTTGCGATTATTTTCTATGGGTTTGGTCAGAGATTTTTAGGTTTTCCCGCCTTTCTTACCATGAATGAGGAGTTTGCTAAAGGAGTTCCGATCCAGCTCTCAGAGCTTTCTCGTGTCCCCTCAACTTTTGCGGGACATTATGATTTGGCTGCATATCTCGTTTTGATAATTCCCATTGTAGTGAGTCTTATTTTTGGATTTAAAAATTGGTTTATAAAAATATTTTTAGGTATTACAACCATATTAGGGTTTGTGTTGCTTTTTATGACAGTTTCACGAGTTTCATTCTTTGTCCTCATTTTGTCACTTCTTATTGTCCTTTTCTTCCAGAAGAGAAAATTAGTTTTGTTTTCTGTGCCAGTTCTCGTAATTTTGGGATTTGCATTTCTTATTTTACGACCTACGACACTTCTAGAACGATTTAGCGATACAGTGAATGAGGTAAATGTGCTTGTTAATGCAGAAACTGGACAAGCAATAGCACATGTTGAATATGTAAGCCCTGATTATTTTAATGAGAAGATTATCGCACAGCAAGATATTGGTACTACTCAGGAGTTGAGCGATGTTCTAAATGGAGTATTGCAAGACGATACTGCCGCTACTCCTTCTGCTTTTTTACCTGCGAGACTTTTCCCTCAAAAAATCCCACTTGTTATCGATAGAAATGTTTCGACTGGGGAGGAGCTTATTCAAGGAACTGGATATATAAATCTTTCACTTTCACCAGTTGATAAAAAACTAGGGAACTTTTTCTATGAAATTACTGATGAGAAAAACTCTAACATCTCTGCAGATGTTCTTATACTACATGGAGACTTTTTGGTAAAACGGGCAGCAGCATATGATCTCTCGTTTACGACTAGGTTTCAAGGGGGATGGCCGAATGCTTTGGAATCATTTGAGAGAAATGTGTTTTTAGGGAGCGGATATGGAACGGTGACACTGGCTGTGGATAATAATTATCTCAGAATACTGGGGGAAATCGGCATATTAGGACTTCTGTCCTATGCAGGAATATTTGTAACACTTGGGATTTATATTGTGAGAGTTCTTCCGAAGACCGATTCAAGCCTTCTTAAAAGCTTCGTGATTGGGTATGCTGCAGGAGTTATAGGGATTGCCTTGAACGCAACACTTATCGATGTATTTGCAGCCTCAAAAGTCGCATTTGTATTGTGGCTTTTGACTGGAGTAGTGGTTGGGTTACTCTCTTTGTATCAAGTAAGAGAGTTAGATTTTAAAGCAGAGTTGAGAAACTTTACACTATCGCCTGTTGCGATAATTTTGTATATTTTTATTCTTACATTCGTTATTTATATTCCAATACTTAATAATTATTTTATTGGGGATGATTTTACGTGGTTTCGGTGGGCGGTAGATTGCACGTATGGAGGACTACAGTCCTGCCCAAATATTTTTGAACGAATAGCAGACTATTTTACATCAGCTAATGGATTTTTCTATAGACCTGGCACAAAAACATTCTTCCTTGTCGGATATTCAGTGTTTTGGTTAAATCAAGTAGTTTTTCATTTAATATCCATAATGCTCCACGCAATTGTCGTTGCGTTATTTTTTCTACTTTCTCGGAAAGTTTTGAAGAGTAATTTGCTTGCAGCACTTGGGGGCATTCTTTTTATTGTGATGAGCGGATATGCAGAAGTGGTGTTCTGGATATCCGGAATTGGACACCTTTTTAATGCAGTATTTGTAATGTTTTCGATACTGCTTTTTTCTGCATGGAACAACTCAAGAAAAGTTTATTATCTACTCGGTAGCATTGTTTCTATATTCTTAGCTACATTTTTCCATGAATTAGGAGTAGTGGCGCCTCTCCTTATTATTATATATTCCTTATTTGTGACAAAGCGATTTACTATAAAAAGATTGCATAAGAAAATAGATATATTTGTATTGTTTATTCCTGTCGTGCTGTATCTTTTGATGCGTTATATGGCAAAAAGTCATTGGAGTGGAGGAGATTATAGCTACGATATTTTGATGCTACCGTTTAATGTAGTGGGAAATATTTTTGGTTATGTGATGATAGTAATTTTAGGGCCCATGTCTTTGTCCTTCTACCAGGTTATTCGTACCACTCTGAGAGAAAATATTTTTGTTGCAGGAATCTTGGCTGTGATTTTCATAGGTATCTTGTTCATTCTCTACCAGTATTTGTGGAAGAAGATTAAGCAAGATGATATTAAGATAATCCTTTTTGGAATTGCATTTTTTATTATCTCCCTACTTCCATTTATCGCTTTGGGAAACATAGCCTCTCGATATAGTTATCTTGCTTCCATTGGAATTGTAATTATTATGGTGTTTATTCTTGGTAAATTATTGAGAATTCTGATGAGGTATGGTGCAGGGATCGCCTATGGCGGGATGCTTGTTCTGCTTTCTATCTTTACGCTATTTCATATTATCCAGATTCAGCAGCTCCATGGGGATTGGAAAACAGCGGGGGATAAAGTTGAGCAATTCCTTATCTCCATGGATTCACTTTATAGAGATTCTTGGGCAAGTGCTGAGACAGAATTGCATTTTGTAAATGTACCGATAAAGCACAATGATGCTTGGGTGTTTCCAGTAGGTGTTGAAGATGCGCTATGGCTTACATTCCAGAATGATGATTTGAAAGTGGTGAATCATCAAAGTATTGATGATGCAGTGGATTTAGTTGGGCTGTTTCCACATAAATCTATTTTAGTTTTTGAAGAAAATGGTCATATAGAAGAGATAAGAGTTTTTAAAAGTATTTATACAGGAGACATAGAATACGAGTTTGTAAATACAGAAAGAGAATAGTTTAAAGCATTTTATTACATGAAAAAAAAGACCCTCATTTTTCTTATCATAATTTTCCTTTTCGGATTTATAGTACGGATTTATAAAATCCATGAGCCGATTGCTGATTGGCATTCATTCCGCCAATCAGATACTGCTGCGGTTTCGAAAATTTATGCAAGAGAGGGAATTGATATGTTGTATCCTAAATATTACGATATTTCAAATGTCCAATCAGGGTTAGATAATCCAAGCGGGTACCGATTTGTAGAATTTCCACTATATAATGTCTTTCACGCATTATTATCAAATACTTTCTCATTTTTTTCATTTGAAATATGGGGAAGGCTCATAAATATTTTTGCATCGCTTGCGAGCGCATTCGCGATATATTTATTAGTAAGAAAGTACGCAAATGAAATTTCTGCAAGATTTTCTCTAATAGCATTTTTATTTCTTCCGTTTTCTATTTTTTATAGTAGATCAATCCTTCCGGATGTTATGATGACGACAAGCATTCTTACGGGGACGTATTTTTTCGATAAATATCTTGAAAAGAGAAGAAATACTAGGGTGACAATTTTGTTTTATATTCTGGCTTTATTTTTTGTAGCACTCGCATTTCTTCTCAAGCCATTTTCTTTGTTTTTTACGTTTCCTCTTGTGTATCTTGCGTGGAAAAAATATAGTATCAAGATATTTTTTAGCATTCCGCTTTGGATTTTTGCAGTCTCTGCAGTTGCTCCATTAATATGGTGGCGATATTGGATTTCTCAATTCCCTGAAGGGATTCCTGTATCTGCATGGCTTTTTAATGGGAATGGTATCAGGCTTCGTCCGGCATTTTTCCGATGGATTTTGTATGAAAGGATTACTAAATTAATTCTCGGCTTTAGTGGAATAATATTTTTATTGGGAAGTTTCTGGTCGTTGAAAAAGAAGAATATATTTTTTTTCCTTTCATTTGCATTTTCGAGCATGGTTTATTTAATAATTATCGCAACTGGAAATGTTCAGCATGATTATTATCAAATTGCAATAATTCCGACGATTTCGATATTTGTAGGACTTGGTGCTTATGAGATATATAAATTTATTGCAAAAAGGACATTTTCAATTTTCGGATTCATGGTAGTTGGAATTTTGTTTTTAACTGCCTTTCTTTTTTCTTGGAATCAAGTGAAGGATTATTTTAATATAAATGATAGGAATATGGTTGAAGCGGGGAGGCGAGCTGACGAGATTTTGCCACAGAATGCTTTAGTGATTGCCCCTTATGATGGAAGTAGCACACTGCTCAATATGGTTTCTCGGAGAGGATGGCCAGTATTCCAAAGTTCTGTAGAAGATCTGATAAAAAAAGGTGCAGATTATTTAATAATAGCAAGTCCTACCGAGAATGATAGAATGGGATTTGGTAGACAATATGAAATATTAGAGAGTAGTGATGCATATTTGATACTAAGGCTACAATGATCAAGATTTTATTTGTAACATATGATTTTCCGTTTCCGCCAAATTCTGGAGGAAAAAGTAGAGCTTATAATCTCATGAAGTATGCGAAGACGAAAGGTGTACAGATTTATCTCTTGTCATTTATGAGAGCTAGTTTTGATAAAAAATGGAAAAGAGAGCTATATGATATCGGAGTTTCAGAAGTAGGGGTTCATAAGAGGAAGAAATTAAAGTCCATATCTACTATCTCTAAAAATATCCTTTCAAAGGACTCTATTTTTAAAACTCTTTATCATGATGATGGTTTTAAGAAAAAATTATTAAATATGATAGAGGTGCATAATATAGACGTTGTCCATTTTGAATCAAGTTATACTGGATATTATCTGAAGTATGTAAAAACGGGAAAAATTAAAACAATTCTTGGAACAGAAAATATTGAACACCTTTTATATCAGGACTTTCTTAAGACTACAAATTTTATACAAAAATCTATATTGCAATTTCAGATTGATCGATTTAAAAGAGAGGAGGAATTGATGATGAAGTTGGCAGACCTAAGTCTTGCGGTAACTAAAGATGAGGCGCGATATATAGAGAGAATTTCAGGTAAAAAATGCGAAGTTGTAGAAAATGGAATTAGCGTAAAAGATTTAAGCTATTCTTTCCAAGAGCGCACTATCGATAATCTCATATTCGTTGGAAATTTTTCATACATGCCAAATCGAGGCGCGATTCAATATTTTATTCGTGATGTAATGCCGAAATTACCCGAAAATATAACTTTAACGATTATTGGAAAAAACGTTTCAAAGTACGTGGAGCCGAGTGGGAGAATTAGAGTAAAAGATTTTGTATCGGATTTATCTGTAGAGTATAAGAATTCTGATGCGCTGATTTTCCCCGTTAAAATAGGTGGAGGAACGAATTTTAAAGTTCTTGAAGCCATGGCTTTGGGGGTGCCGGTTGTAGGATTTGCTGATAAAATAGAAAGCATAGGAGCTCGAAAGAATAAGGAATTTTTTCCTGTAGAAAATGCCTTGGATTTTGTACGACAGATCGAGACTATTCAGAATAAGAGAGAAATAGTAAAAGAGGTGACGATGAGTGCAAGAAAACTAGTGGAGGAGAATTATTCTTGGGAGGAGATTGGGAGAAAGCTCAATACTATTTGGAAAAATTATAAATGAAGAAAATTGACTTATCGATAATAATCGTAACATTTAAATCAGAAAATTTGATAGAAAAATGTTTGGATTCTGTGTATGAAAATGCAGGCGATGTTAGTCTTGAAGTGATTATCTCCGATAATAGCCCAAATCAAAATACGAAGGATGTAATTGAGAAAATTCAGAGTAAATACAAAAACTTTGCTTTTGTTAAGAATAAGAAAAATGAGGGATTTTCTCGCGGCAATAATATTGGAATTAAAAAAGCAGTCGGTGAATATGTGCTTTTTCTAAATCCTGATGTGATTCTTAAAAAAAATACTTTGAGAGGGATGCTTGATTTTATAAAGGAGCATTCAAACGCAGGAGCTGTCACTTGTCGGGTAAATCTCATGAATGGACAACTTGATGATTCGTGCCACCGAGGATTCCCTACTCCATGGAATGCATTTTGTCATTTCACGAAGCTTTCAAAACTATTTCCCAAGATAAAACTTTTTTCAGGATACAATTTAACATATATGGATTTTTCTAAAACTCACGAGATTGATGCTTTGGCTGGGTCTTTTATGTTGATGCCATTTTCATTAGGTAGAAAATTAAATTGGTGGGATGAAGATTACTTTTTTTATGGTGAAGACATTGATTTTTGCTACCGGATTAAAAAAACAGGTTTTAAGATTTATTTTGTTCCTAAATATGAGGCTCTTCATTATAAAGGGGCTTCGAGTGGTATCAAAAAAATATCCAAAAATATCAGCACTGCTGATAAAAAGACGAAGCTTTGGGTTACTAATCAGCGCTTTAAGGCGATGGAGATTTTTTATGACAAACATTATAAGAAAAAATATCCGAGTATATTAAGATCGGCCATATTACTCGGAATTAATTCTCGAAAAAATATAGAAAGGATGCGTATCTTTTTAAGTTAAATGAGAATAGGAATAGACGCTCGTTTGTATTATGAGAGCGGTGTTGGGAGATATATAAAAAATACACTCGAGCAGTTAGATGAACGCTGCCGTACTGAGAAAATAGATCACAAATTTTTTATCTTCTTGTCTTCTAAAGGGTTTCAGCAGATACATTTTAATAGTAATAACCTTATAAAGGTGGAAGCCGATATTTCATGGCATTCCCTCCAGGAGCAATTTTTATTTGCAAAGCTTTTGAATTCATATAATCTTGATCTTATGCATTTCACCTATTTCTCACTCCCTATTTTTTATAGAAAGAAATTTGTGGTAACAATTCATGATTTAATTATCAATCATGTGAATACGGGAAAAGCAACTACACTTCCGAAACCATTATATTATCTCAAGCGTTTTGTATATCATAAGGTGATCCGTTATGCAGTTAAAAATTCAATTTATATTATTTCTCCTTCTGATGCGACAAGAGATGAGGTAGTTTCCTATTATAAAATAAAAAAGGAAAAAATAATCGTAATTCCAGAAGGGGTAGACCCTGAGGTCAAAAAAATAAAAAAACCACAGATAAAAATTCCTATGCCGTATATTTTATATGTTGGGAATGCGTATCCTCATAAAAATTTAAATCGTCTCGTTGAATCTTATGTCAGTATTGAAAATACTATTAAGCAAGAGTTATTACTTGTGGGAAGAAGTGATTATTTTTATAAAAGACTACATAATAAGATTCGCAACCATAAAAAGATCCATATTTTGCATGGGATTTCTGATAATGAATTGGCCTATCTTTATAAAAAAGCAGATTTTCTTATAGCACCATCTCTCATGGAGGGTTTTGGATTAACACCGCTTGAGGCCATGGGAAATGGTTGCTTACCTGTAGTATCTCGCATTGACGCTTTTTATCAAGTATGTAGGAATGCTGCATTGTATTTTAATCCTAAAGATATTCAAGATATCTCTCTTGTTCTTTCAAATGCGGCAAATCTTTCTACTCAAGAGAAGTCTAAGTATAAAAAGCGTTTTCGCGATCGGCTAGAGTTATTTTCCTGGAAAAAATCAATAGAGAGGACTTTGTCAGTTTATGAACGTTGCAATAGTATATGATCGAGTAAATAAATGGGGGGGAGCTGAGCGAGTTCTTCTGGCGCTTCATGAAATGTTTCCAGGCGCGCCACTTTACACGTCTCTTTATTCTCCACAAAAAGCGAAATGGGCACGTAAATTTGAAGTAAGAACATCATTTCTCCAACGCCTCAAATTTCTTCGTGATAAACATGAATTACTGGGGCTTTTTATGCCAATTGCGTTTGAATCATTTGATTTTTCTGAGTTTGACTTGGTGATTTCCGTAACGAGCGAATCGGCAAAAGGGATTATTACTCCTCCCCAGGTAAAACATATTTGTATTTGTCTTACGCCCACTCGATATTTATGGAGTGAGTATGGGCAGTATTTTAAGAATCCGATATTTCGATTTATTACATCGCCACTAGTTTGGTATTTAAAAAAATGGGAACTTGTTGCGATACAAAGACCTGATTATATAATAGCAATTTCCCAAAATATTCAAAGAAAAATAGGTAAATTTTATGGTAAGAAGAGTGATGTAATATATCCTCCAGCAAGTTCAATTCTTCAAGAAGAAAACATCATAGAGCCACAGAATAAGGATTATTTATTAGTGGTCTCTCGACTTGTCCCCTATAAAAAAATTGACATAGTGGTGAAGGCTGCAAATGAATTGAACTTGCCATTGGTTGTAGTAGGGAAGGGAATTGAAGAACAGTATTTGAGAGAAATAGCCGGCAAAACAGTGCAATTTAAAAGATCAGTTCGAGATGATGTGTTGCGGGGATATTTAAAGAATGCGAAAGTGCTTATTTATCCATCCGAGGAGGATTTTGGGATTGGGATGGTGGAGGCGCAGCTCCATGGAACTCCTGTTATCGCATTTCGGAAAGGAGCTGCTAGTGAGATAGTAGTTCCTGGTGAGACCGGTGAGTTATTTGAGCAGCAGACAGCGGGTTCACTTATCGCTGTGTTGAAAAAATTCAACGCAACTTCGTATAATAGAGATAGATGTAGAAAAAACGGTATGCGTTTTTCAAATCAGGTTTTTAAGAGTGCACTTACTCGTTACATACGGAAAGTGATATAATCAAAAAATATGAAAGTAGTCTTTTTTGCAGGAGGAGTCGGAACGCGATTGTGGCCCGTTTCTCGCAAAAGCACCCCGAAACAATTCGAAAAAATTGTAGGTGATAAGTCTACTTTGCAGCTTGGGATTGATCGAGTTAGAGATATTGTAGATTCGCAGGATATTTATATTTCTACAGGAAAAAGTTACAGTAAGGTTATTTACAATCAGCTCCCTGAGGTACCAAAGCAAAATATTATTCTAGAACCGTGTGCTCGTGATGTAGGGGCAGCTGTTGGAATGGTTGCGGCAATTTTGTCTCGTGTTTCTCCGGACGAACCATTCGTTATATTATGGAGTGATCACTTAGTGAAAGAGACTGAAAAATTCCAAAAAATCTTACTTGCTGCAAAAGAAATATTGGAAAAAGACTCTGAAAAGATCGTTTTTATCGGTCAAAATTCTCGGTTCCCGAGTGAAAACCTTGGATGGATTGAAAGTGGTGATAAGGTACAAGACATAGATGGGCTCGAGGTTTTCCGTTTTAAAAGTCTCCATTATAGACCAGATAAAGAGACTGCAGAACGCTTCCATGATAGTAAGAATCATTCATGGAATCCTGGGTATTTTGTAACGACTGGAAGACACTTATTTAGTCTTTATGAGAAGCATGCTCCTGAGATGGCAAAAAAGTTAAAGTTGATTGCGAGTCATTGGGGTAAAGATAGTTTTCAGGAGGTTATTGATAGAGAGTACCCATTGTTCGAGAAAATATCCTTTGATAATTTAATCCTTGAAAAACTTGAAGAAAGTGATGGATACGTGATAGGGGCAGAGCTTGGATGGAGTGATATTGGAGCATGGGAAGCATTAAAAGAAGCACTTTCAGATAGTGAAGACGAGAGTATTACGAAAGGAAAGGTGCTTTTGCATGATGTGCGGGATAGTATTGCGTATAACTATACCGATAAAATGATTGTGGGGATTGATCTTGATGGAATGATAATCGTTAACACGAATGATGTTATTATGATCTGTCCAAAAAATTCTGTTCCAAAGATAAAAAAGCTCGTAGAGTCATTGGAGGGGACAGAATACGAACATCTCACATAGGGTTATGATTTCAGCCTATTTATATTTTCAAGCACAGTATTTTATTTACTAGATTATGTTTTACGATATCTCAAAACGAATTTTCGATATTTTTTTTGCCATAACTCTTCTTATATTATTTTCTCCTATATTATTGGTTACCGTTATTGCAATAAAACTAAACTCTCCGGGGCCAGTATTTGCAGATACGCCACCACGAGTAGGGAAAAATGGAAAGACATTTCGGATGTATAAGTTTCGTTCTATGGTCCAGAATGCACATGATATTTTGACTACTGATCCTACATACAAAAAGCTTTTTGAAGAATATAAGAAGAGTGGATACAAACTTCGAAATGATCCTCGGATAACAAGTGTAGGGAGATTTATTCGAAAGTATTCAATTGACGAGATGCCACAGTTTCTGAATGTTATCAGTGGTGATATGAGTATAGTGGGACCTCGTGCATATTACGGCGATGAATTACGAGATCAGCAAAAAAAATTCCCTCATACAAAAAATGCGGTTAAGATTGTGCTTTCAGTAAAGCCTGGGATTACTGGCGTGTGGCAAGTTACCGGGCGTAGTGATATTAATTTTGATAAACGGATTCAGCTTGATGCGAACTATGCAAAACGACGATCTATATGGTATGATTTCTATCTGATACTACGTACTCCATTTGCTATGCTTTCCGGTAAGGGCGCATTGTAGCTTGCTTGCATGTAAAAAAGTTTTTATGATTAAATGAATACTTATATGGATAATAACGGGTTTAAAAAGATAGAATTAAATAATGCGAAATCCCAAAAGGATATAATAGAAGAAAGGGAGCAGGAGATGGGAAAACGAAAAAGAAAATTTTCATTAAAATCTCGGAAAGCAAAAATTATTTCAGCAATTCTTGTATTTGTTATATTGCTGGGTATCTATACTACGATAAGCGCGATAGGGATTTATAAACAAGGGCAGATTGTTGAGGAGAAAGCTCGTCTTGCGATGGATGCTATTAAGCAGCAAAATATCCAAGAAGCCCGAAATCAGCTTGGAGAAACACACAAAGAGGTCAAATCACTCTCTTCAAAAGTAAATGGGGTATTTTATCTTGGGTTTATCCCATTTTTAGGAGGTTATTATAATGATCTCAATCATATGGTAAAAGCTGCAGATCACGGTGTTCAGGCGGGAATTATCACTACAGAAACGCTAATCCCTTATGCAGATGTGTTAGGACTTCAGGGTGATGGAAAATTCTCTGGCGGAACTGCACAGGATAGAATTCGTCTTGCAGTACAAACTATGGGGAAGGTTGTACCAGAAATTGACAAAATTGAAGAACAGATAGTCTTTGCAAAAAAAGAAATGGATGAGGTGAATCCGAAACACTATCCTGAGATCGGGAAGATGAAAGAACTGCGTGTAATGCTCATAGATCTCAAAAGTGGAGTTGATAGTGCAGTTTTTGCAGTAAACGAAGGCAAGCCGCTTATTAAAGCACTCCCCGGATTATTAGGAGAATCTGAACCGCAAAGATATCTAGTATTATTTCAGAATGACGCAGAGTTGCGTGCTACCGGGGGATTTCTCACGTTCTATTCTATATTTAAAGTCGATGAAGGTGTAATAGAGGTAGAGGATTCCTCAGATATTTACGAGCTTGATGAGAGCATCTCTTCACATCCTGCACCCCCTCCGATTGTTCGAAAATACCTTGAGGTTAATAGGTTGTATATTCGGGATAGTAACTTATCACCAGATTTTAAAGAGTCTATGGATAGTTTTCTCTCACAGTATGAGAATTCTGGAAAGGAGCAGGATATTAATGGAATTATTGCAATTGATACAGAGGTGCTTGTCAATATGATTAGAATTTTGGGTGAAGTAAGTGCTTCAGGGCTTACGTTCAATGCGGAAACAGATCCTCGATGTGACTGCCCGCAGGTTGTGTATGAGCTTGAGGATCAAATTTCTCGTCCGGTAAATTATATCCGTACGAATAGAAAAGGTTTAATTTCAGAACTCATGCTTGCGATTATGAATAAGGCACTATCTTCATCACCAGGTCAGTATTGGGGGCCACTATTCCAACAATTCGTGATTGATGCACAGGAAAAACATATTCTGTTCTACGTATTTAATGAAGATGCTCAAAAAGGACTTGAGGCGCTGAATTGGGCGGGAAGAATCCGGATGTTTGATGGGGACTATTTGCATATTAATGATGTAAACCTAGGTGGAGCAAAGTCGAATCTGTTTATTTCTCAGAGCGTAGAAATGGATTACACTATTGAGGATGATGGGCAAATCAAGAAAAAAATTACTATCGAATATCGAAATCCACGACCACATTCTGATTGTGATCTGGAGAGTGGTGCGCTATGTTTGAATGCAACATTAGGTAATTTCCAGCGAGTATATGTGCCTAAAGGTGCAAAGCTTGCCAATGTAAAAGGTTCTCAAGTAGATGTTGAGACGAAAGAAGAGTTAGGAAAGACGTATTTTGAATCATTCTTAACTGTCCCACCGCTTGGAAAAGCCGAGATTTCTTATGAATATATTCTTCCATTTAAATTACATGAAGATTCAGTTCTTCCTGTTATGTTGCAAAAACAGCCGGGGGTTGAGCTGATAAAATACGAGATTAGCGTAAATGGAGAAAAAGTTGAAGAATTTGATTTGCGGGGAGACAAGATTTTAGAACTTGAGGTGTGATATGCAATTCATTCGTGATGATGGTTTTATAATAAAGCGGAGAAATTTTGGAGAAGCAGATAGGATTCTTACGATTTTTTCTAAGCAAAATGGAAAAATAACCGTCCTTGCAAAAGGAGTCCGAAAAATTACGAGCCGCCGTGGAGCACTTCTGGAGCCTTTTAATCATGTAAAATTCCACACCGTTCAATCCTATACTCGAAGAGTGCTTACTGAGGTGGAGTTAATTCGTTCATTTGATGAATATAAAAATAATCTTGAGCCTTATCAGAAGATTCTAATTGCCTGCGAATTGCTCGATGCGCTCTGTGGGGAAGATCAGCTACTCTCAAGTCTATATGAAAAAGTGCTATTATTTGCTTATAGGGACAAAAGTGAAAAGTCACTACATGATTTTAAGATGGATTTATTAGTAAATCTTGGATATTGGAATAATGATAAAAAATTTATTGATGATAACCACTCATATAGCTATATTGAGAGTATAATTGAGCGAAAATTAAAGTCGCGATCATTTTCGTTTTAGGAGAAAAGGTACGGTTTTTTTAAATTCTGATATACTACGGATTAAATGGGGAACAATTCAATGCAAAAAATTACTGCTCTTGCAAAGCGTCGTGGGTTTATTTATCCAGGTTCTGAAATCTATGGAGGGCTTGCAAATACCTATGATTATGGACCAGTAGGTATAGAGTTATTGCGTAATATAAAAAATCTATGGTGGGAATTTTTCGTTCATAGAAGAGATGATATTGTGGGAATTGAGTCAAGTCTAATTTCTCATCAGGAAATCTGGAAAGCTTCAGGACACACTGCAGGATTTGCGGATGCGCTTATTGATTGTAGGAATTGTAAACTGCGAATGCGTGCTGATCATTTAATTGAAGATAGTTTGGAAGGAAAAAATGTAGAAGGGTTATCTACGGAGGAATTTGATCAAATTATTCAGGAAAATTCTATTACATGTCCGAATTGCGGTAAGGTGGAATGGACAAAAGTTCGAAAGTTCAATCTGTTATTTCCAGTAAATTTAGGAATTGTTGAAGGGGATCAGTCACTTGCGTATCTCCGGGGAGAGACTGCTCAGGGGATGTTTGTAAATTTTAAAAATGTTCTCGATTCTACTCGGGTAAAATTGCCATTTGGTATTGCACAGCTTGGAAAAAGTTTTCGGAATGAAATAACACCAGGAAATTCTGTGTTTCGAACGCTTGAATTTGAACAAGGAGAAATAGAATTTTTCTTTGATCCAGAAGTATCTGATTGGGAAAGATTGTTTGAGGATTGGAAAAAGGAGATGTGGAAATTTGCGACCATAGAACTGGGAATTGATGAGAAAAATCTTCGTTGGCGCGTACATAGTGATGAAGAGCGATCTTTTTATAGCAAGCGAACTGAGGATTTAGAGTACAATTTTCCATTTGGATTTAAGGAGCTTTGGGGGCTTGCGTACAGGACTGATTATGATCTGTCCCAGCATGAGAAAGGTTCTGGGAAAGAGTTGAGAAGTGTCGATTCCAGTAATGGTAAAAAAATCCTTCCACATGTTATTGAGCCTGCTGTAGGGATCAATCGATTATTTCTTATGGTGCTTGCTGATTCTTATAGAGAAGAGGACGGAAGAGTTTATTTATCTATAGATCCGAAGCTTGCTCCATATAAAGCGGCGGTGTTCCCACTTTTGGGGAATAAGCCTGAACTTATCGGTAAGGCACGGGAGATTTATGAAATATTACGGAAAGAATTTTTAGCGGTGTTTGATGATCGAGGAAATATCGGAAAGCGGTATCTTTATCAGGATGAAATCGGTACACCGTTTTGTGTGACAGTAGATTTTGAGAGTTTGGAGGATGAGAAGGTTACCGTAAGGCATAGGGACACTATGGAGCAAGAGCGTGTGTCGATATCAGAACTATTATCTTATATTCGAAATAAGGTGTAATTGTTGACAAGGTTTTTCAAATCTGCATAGAATAAGATATCGATGAAAAATAAAAAGCTTTTTATCATTGGTGGAATGCTCCTCCTTCTCATGTTATTTGTTAGTGGTGTTTTATTATTTTTGAATAATTCTTTTCCTGAAGAGGATAAAGATAGGAATTCCTTTGACGAGAATCTGATTGAAATGTCTCCAGAGGATGTAGGCCTCACATTGTCTAGTCAGCAGAATAATCAACAGCTCGTTATAGAAATGACAAATCTTGATGAAATAGAATCGTTTGAGTATGAACTTGAGTATGATGCGATAGAAAATGGAGAAGTAGTTACTCAGGGGACATTTGGATCTGGCCCGAATCCCGATGAGGAAGGTAAATCTGAGATACGACGGACTATTGATCTCGGAACGTGTTCTGCAGTGTGCCGATATCACGAAGGTGTAGAAGAGATCCTTTTTACACTTCGAGTCGATTTAAGAAATGGTGAAGCTGGAATTATAGAAACTACTCATACGCTCGAATAAATCCTCATATTTAGTGCTTTACTTTAGTTATTTATCCTACATATAGTGGGTTGACTTTTCACGGAAACTGATTCAAAATGGTGAAAGGTGGTGAAAATTGGTGAATTTGCTTGGTCAATATGAAGTATCAGTAGGCGAAAAGGGGAGAGTTGCGCTTCCTAAAAAAGTTCGCGAAGCGCTTGGAGAATCGGTAATTGTGACATACGGATTTGAGAAATCACTTATTGTAGTATCTGAGGCGAATTGGGCAAAGCTGATATCTGAGTTGAAGAACTCATCGCTCTTTTTAACAAATGCTCGAGACACGAAACGTTTTCTATTTGGAGGGGCAACGTCTGTATCAGTTGATAAGCAAGGGAGATTTATTTTGCCTGACTATCTGATACGGTATGCAGAAATCTCTGAAGACGTTGTTTTTTTGGGATTATCATCATATGCAGAGATTTGGGATAAAAAACGTTGGGAGAAGCACACAAAAGAATTAAGTCAGGAAATAGAGACGGTAGCAGAATCACTTATTAAAAAAATTGAAGAATAGTTCATATCATACACCAGTTCTTTTACAAGAAACAATTGACGCCTTGCAAGTAGCAGAGGGGGAGAAATATATTGATGGGACTCTCGGGGGGGGAGGACATGCGGAAATAATTTTAGAAAAAAAAGGGATAGTGCTTGGAATAGATCAGGACGAAGAAGCGCTTACGGAATCACAAAAAAGATTCGATGAGAATGATCAAATAAGAATTGTAAAAGGAAATTTTCGCGACATAAAGCAAATTGCAGAAAAGTTTAATTTTATAGATAGTGATGGAATTTTATTCGACCTAGGGACATCGGTCCATCAGTTAAAAAATGAGTTAAGAGGTTTTAGTTTTATGACACATAGCAAGCTCGACATGCGAATGGATAAAAATACAGCACTTACTGCAGAGGAAATAGTAAATTCTTGGCCGAAAGCAGAACTTGTTGAAATATTTGAAAAGTATGGAGAAGAACCTGAATCAGGTGCAATTGTTGATGAAATCGTAAAACGTAGAAAGAGACAGAAAATTGAATATACAGATGAATTAGCAGAGATGGTGAAGAGCATAAAGAGAAAAGGAGAGGGGAAGGTCCATCCTGCGACCCGAGTCTTTCAAGCAATTCGAATAGTAGTGAATGATGAGATGAATGTACTAAGAGAAGGTTTGGGTGGGGGGTTGGACGTTTTACGATCAGGAGGACGGATGGTAATTATTAGCTTTCATTCGCTAGAGGATAGGATTGTAAAATCAACATTTAGCGAATTTGAGGCAAGAGGATTGGGAAAGGTGATCATAAAGAAACCTATTCGTGCAAGTTTTTCTGAAATTAAAAAAAATAAAAAAGCAAGAAGTGCGAAGTTGAGAATATTTGAAAAAAAATAAATATGAAAAAAATATATCTAATAGCATCGATTTTAATACTAGTAATTCTAGGTGTAGAGGTTTTATATCTTGCGCAGTCAAATAATTTAGCTACTGAAAGTGTGCGAGCAGAAGAGTTAATGGAGAAAATCACCGCACTAGAAGAAAAAAATCAAATATTGGAGTCAGAAGTTCTCTCATATTCTTCACTTCAAGTTGTGGCGTCAAGAGCTGCAGATTTAGGCTTCGAGAAGCCAGAGGAATTTATTATGCTCAAAGACTCAGATTCTATTGCATTAAAGCATGAATGAAGCAGGTTAAGCCCACAGGAAGATTTTCCATAATTATTGTTTGTTTACTTGTTTTCTATACGATTCTTATTGGCCGTCTTTTTTATTGGCAAGTTGTACGAGCTGAAGAATTGAAAGAAATCCGAGATAATCAAAGTACAGAGTCGCTTACTCTTCAGCCAGAGCGTGGAACGATTCTTTTTCAAGACATGTTTCCAATGGCGACAAATAATATTAATTATTTAACATACGCAAACCCCAAGCTGATCCCTGATATTTTGGAATATTCAGATAAGCTTGCTGATGTGCTTGAGTATGACGCAGCATCTATTTCTGCACGGCTTAATTTAGACCTGTATTGGGTAAGACTTGGTGTATTTGATCACAAGAAAAAAGAAAAAATTGAGAGATTGCATTTAGATGGAATTGGGTTTCAGGTAGAAACAAGTCGGTATTATCCTGAAGCTTCAATGGCAGCGCATCTTGTAGGATTTGTGGGGAGGGATAGTGATGGGAATGATCAAGGGTATTTAGGTATTGAGGGATTTTATGATAGGCAGTTGGGCGGGAAAGCGGGAAAGCGGTATGTGGTAAAAGACGCGTTAGGGAATCCGATCGTAACTGATATTCGTGAAGAGCGAAAAGTGGATGGAAGATCGCTTCTCACGACAATTGATCGGACTGTGCAGTATATTGCAGATAAGGCACTTAAACAAGGAGTCCAAAGGTATGAAGCGCAAGGGGGTAGTGTAGTTATTATGGAGCCGTCTACAGGGAAAATTCTTGGAATGAGCTCTATCCCGAATTTTGACCCACAGACGTACTATGAATTTAGTGGAGATTCATATCAAAACCCTGTTATTTCGAAGTTATATGAACCAGGATCCACTTTTAAAGTACTTGTTATGGCAGCAGCTATCAATGAGGGATTGGTTGAGGCAGATACCCGTTGTGATATTTGTTCAGGTTCTATAGAGCTTGGTGGGTTTACAATAAAAACTTGGAATGATCAATATCATCCAAATACTACCATGACTGAAGTAATCCAGAATTCTGATAATACAGGGATGGTGTTCGTAGGGCAAAAGTTGGGTGTGGAGCGGATGTATGATTATATGGAGCAGTTTGGATTTGGACAAACTACCGGGATAGATTTGCAGGCAGAAGTCTCTGGTTCTCTCCGGCGCCAATCTGAATGGCTGCCGATAGATCTTGCGACGGCGAGTTTTGGACAAGGGATATCAGTAACTCCTATTCAGCTTCTCACAGCTGTTTCTTCCATTGCAAATGAGGGTTATTTAATGAAGCCGTATGTAGTCGAGAAGATTTTTGAAGATAATGGGAGTGAAATAAAAATAAAGAGTGAGCAGAAAAGAAAGGTTTTATCAAATAGTGCTGCAGAGGTTATGAAATGGATTATGGTAAATGCAGTAGAGTCAGGAGATTCGAAATGGGTAAATCTTGATCCGATAACAGTTGCGGGAAAAACAGGGACAGCTCAAATTCCAGTAGCAGGTCATTATGACCCTACACAGACTATTGCGTCATTCGTAGGATTTTTTCCGGCAGAAACCCCAAAAATTTCCATGCTTGTGCTCGTTAATCGGCCAAAGACTTCTATTTACGGATCTGAAACCGCTGCACCAATCTTTTTCAATATAGCACGTGATTTAGTTCAATACTATAATATTCAGCCTGAATAGGGTATAATTTTTTTTATGAATCAAATAATCCTTGCATTTACTGTGGGAGCGATAGTAGGAGGAGTTTTTAGCTTCTTTAAACTTCCGCTTCCAGCACCACCTACTATTGCTGGGATTATGGGGATTTTAGGCTTATTCTGTGGATATATGATTATTTCACATTTCATTAAGTGATGAATTTATTCTTGCGCCTTGTTCGGGAGGTAAAAAATATTGCGCACCTTGTACTTGCATTCGTTGCTATAAAAAAATATGGCAACCCATCAAAGAGACTTCATATAATAGGAGTAACAGGAACGGATGGAAAAACTACCACAGCAAATTATATCTATCAACTTTTGCAGTTTTCTGGAAAGAGAGTGGCACTTATTTCGACTGTTGGCGTTTTTTTGAATGGGGAACGAGAAGCTTTGGGGTTTCATGTAACGACTCCCTCCCCATTTGTTATCAATAAGTATTTGAAAGAAGCATTGAGAAAAAATATAGAGTATGTAATTTTGGAGGTGTCCTCACATGCACTTGATCAGCATAGAGTATCTGGAATAAATTTTGAAATTGGGGTAATGACAAATCTTACTCGGGAACATCTTGATTATCATAAAAGTATGGAGCGATATTTGTCAGCAAAACTTAAGCTCTTGAAATCAGCAAAAAAAGCAATTCTTAATATTAATGATTATTATTATAAAAAGGTCGTAAAAGTAATTGGAACTGAGAAAGTAAAAACATATTCTTTATTAAATACGGTAAGTGATCTTGCGTATGGTTCGATTCAGAACAGAACATTTGATAAACTTGCGTCATTTAATAAAAATAATATTATGGCTGCGATTCTTACATTGGATGAGTTAGGAATTTCTCGAGATAAGTATTTTAGTAAAGTATCAGAGCTTTCATTGCCTGAGGGACGACTTCAATATCTTCAAAAATCACCATTTCAAGTAATTATTGATTTTGCACATACCCCGAATGCTTTTATGGTATTACTCCCTGAATTTTCTGGTACAGCAGGCCGGATCATTCATGTATTTGGGAGTGCAGGGGAGAGGGATAGAAAAAAACGTTCAGATATGGGATATGCTTCATCACGATTTGCTGATGTGATTATTTTGACATCTGAAGATCCGCGTAGCGAAAAAGTATCAGAAATAAATCATGCTATAAAAAAAGGAATTGCACAGATATTTAAAAGGGTGAGTGTAGAAGAGTTTAAGAATATTGATGGAAAATTTGTATTAGAAATAGAAGATAGAAGAAAAGCCATAGAGTTTGCATTAAAAATTGCGAAAAAAAATGATGTAGTTTTAATAACTGGTAAGGGTCCAGAAGAGTCTATGAATATGGGGAGTGGTGAAGTATTGTGGAGCGATATAAAAGTAACGAAGGAATTATTATAATATGGAGAAAGTAGATTGGAAAAAAATTGAGAGAATATTTTTTGTTGGCATAAAGGGGGTTGGAATGATGCCGTTGTCTCTCATCGCGAAAGAGGCAGGATATACCATAGCGGGATCTGATATTCCGGAAGAGTTTATTACTGATGAAGTATTAAGAAAAAATAATATCCGAATCTTTTCGGATTTTAAAGAAGAGCGAATTGAAGATTTTTTCCAAGGTATACCTTCTGAAAAAAGTCTCTTGATAACAACGGGTGCGCATCGTGGGTATGATAATCCCCAAGTGAAAAAGGCACAAGCTTTGAATATTCAAGTCTTGAATCAGGGACAAGCTCTGGGAATTTTTATCTCTGGTGAACCATTTGGAAGAAAATTACAAGGAATAACTGTTACCGGCTCGCATGGGAAGACTACTATTTCTGCCATGATGGCATCAGCATTTTATAGGCTCAATCAAGACCCAAGCTTTGCTGTGGGGACGAGTAGTATTTTCCCTATAGGAGACTCTGGGCATTTAGGGAACGGTGAATATTTTATTGCAGAAGGGGATGAATATGTAGGAGAGCCGAAGTATGATAGGGTTCCAAAGATTTTATATCAAAAGCCGAAATTTGCAGTAATTAACAATATAGACTTTGATCATCCGGATATTTATGAGAATATCGAGGATGTAAAAAATGTTATGACACGATTTGTAAATGGGATGCAGAAAAGCGGGATTGTTTTTCTAAATTCAGATGACAAGAATCTTAATGATATTCGAAATAATTTTCGTGAGGATATAGAAATAATTACATACGGTGAGAAAGATGCTGATTATGTAATCTCAGATGTTTTAGAGAATATCGGGAATATTCATTTTGAAGTTTCTACAAGAAATAGAAATATGGGGGACTTTGTACTCAATGTGCCTGGTCGTCACAACGCAAAAAATGCGCTTGCGGTTGTAGCACTTCTTGATACATTAGAAATTTCTGATGAAGATAAAAAACAGGCAGTTTCTTTTTATAAAGGGTGTAGAAGAAGGATGGAGCTAGTAGGGATGACTGAGACTGGTGCCCAAGTATTGGATGACTATGGGCATCATCCTACAGAAATTATCTCAACGCTGAATGCGCTAAAAAAGTTCTACAATAAAAAAATAATCTGTGTATTTCAGTCGCATACTTATTCAAGGACAAAAGAATTTCTTAAAGAATTTTCAGAATCATTTGGTGAGGCGGAAGAACTGGTGCTTATTCCTGTTTTTAAATCACAGAGAGATACAGAGCACGATATAATCTCATATGGTGAATTTTCAGAATCATTTAGAAAAAATCTAAAAAAAGTGTATACTGCAAAAGATATTTCTGATGCAGTAGAGTATTTGAAGCATAAAAAATATAATGATGAATATATAATTCTTACTATTGGTGCAGGAGATGTATACAAAGTAGGTTATGAATTGAAAATAGAATGAAAAAATATATTATTAAAGGAGGGAAAAAGCTTTCTGGTACAGTAAAAATTTCCGGATCTAAAAACGTCGTTTTAAAAGCTATTGTTGCTGCTTGTATGACGAATGAAACAGTCACTTTGGAGAATGTTCCACAGATTTCTGATGTTCACTATATGCTCGAGATGGTAAAGGATTTTGGTGGAGAGATTATTCAAACCCAAAATACTTTAAAGATTACAGTGCCCGAAATAAAAGATATTCGTTTGCCGCTTGAGACTGCTGCTAAGATGCGTGCATCATCTCTCTTTTTTGCACCATTTTTGTTACGGAATGGAAGTGCCGAGATTCCAAATCCTGGAGGAGATAGGATTGGTGCGCGAAGAATAGATATGCATATTGACGGTCTTTCAAAAATGGGGGTTAGTATTACAACTCGCGATGATGGTTATTTTTATGCATCAGGAGATAACATTATCGGCGCTGATTATGCATTTAAAAAGAATACTCATACAGGAACTGAGCAGATGATATTAGGGGCGGTTATGGCAAAAGGAGAAACTATCCTTTCAAATTGCGCGTTAGAGCCGGAGGTTGATGAATTGATAGAGCTCCTTAATTTGATGGGGGGAAATGTAAAAAGAGAAAATGGAAGAACCATCAGAATACAAGGAGTAGAAAAACTTCATGGTGCAAAATATACTATAAAGGCGGATAGAAATGAGGCAGTGACATTTGCAATCGCATCAGCATTATTGGGTGGAAGTGTATGGCTTACGGATGTCGATTCATATTTATTGCGGGAGTTTATCGATGAATTTAGGAAAGCAGGGGGAGATGTGGAAGAAAATGAAAATCATGATTTACGATTTTTCATCACTGGAAAGATTCTCCCTACAAATATTACAACAGAAATTTATCCGGGATTTATGACAGATTGGCAAGGTCCATGGTGCGTTCTCATGACGCAAGCAGAAGGAGAATCAATAATTCATGAAACTATTTATGAAGACAGGTTTCAATACGTTTATGAACTCAAGAAAATGGGTGCAGCTATTGAGCTTTTTAATCCAAAAGTAGAGAACCCTGAAGAATTTTATAATTTTAATTATGAAGATTGTACTTCGGAAACTCGCCATGCCATTAAAATTATTGGGAAAGTAGAGTTGACGAATGCAGTTTTGGAGATGCATGATTTAAGAGCAGGAGCTACGGTGGTTCTGGCATCACTTTTAGCAAAAGGGGAATCAGTAATTTATGGAATTGATCAGATTGAGCGAGGATATGAGCGATTTGATGAGCGCTTAAAAAATCTTGGTGCAGATATAGAATATATAAATGAATAGTAATATGAAAAAAATTGGAGCGATTGTTTTAGCAGCGGGGAGAGGATCTCGGATGAAGTCGGTGGATGTAAATAAAGTAGCGCTTTCGGTAAATGATAGGCCACTTATTTTACGTACGATAGATATTTTAGAACAGTCTGGAATTGAAGAAATTGTAGTGGTTGTAGGTTTTGCAAAGGAGTCTGTGATGCGTCTTTTACCAACCCACATCAAAACTGCCGTCCAGGAGAATCAGCTAGGAACTGGAGATGCAGAGAGGGTGGGACTTGAGGAGATTTCTGAAGATATCTCAGATGTTCTCAGTGTTTCGGGAGATGATTCGTTTCTCTATACTCCTGAAATTATTCAGAAAATGGTGAGTATTCACCATGATACAAATGCAGCGATGACATTTGCGACAGTAAATCTTGAAGATCCGAAAGGGTACGGAAGAATTATTCGAGACAAAAACAAGAAAATCGTAAAGATTGTGGAGGAGCTGAATGCTACCGATGAGGAGCGAAAGATCACAGAGATAAATGCAGGGTGCTATTTGTTTAATAAAAAATTCCTTGCAGAGAATATTTTAAGAATAAAAAAGAATGAATTAAAAGAAGAATATTATTTGACAGATATTTTAGAAATATTTATTGCAGAAAGGTATCCAATCAGCTCAGTTACAATTCCAATAGAGAATTGGTGTGGGATAAATACGCCAGACGAATTACAGTTTGCGCAAAAAACTCTCCAAGAATATGAAAAATAGTGAACTATTTGATTATAAGAATTTGTCTCATCGGGACTTTTTTGATAATTACGTGTACCCATGGGAGGTAGTGAAAAATATACGCAAGTATCTTTCTGCACAAAAAGGTAAAAATATTGTAGGTGAGGGAACGGTTATCGATTCTTCGGTAAAAATTGAGGGGAGGGTTATTATCGGTAAGAATTGTAGAATCTCTGACAATGTTCTTTTGCGAGATGGAGTAATTATTGGAGATAATGTAAGAATTGGGCACGCTGTTGAGGTAAAAAATAGTGTAATTTTAAACAATTCTGCAATTGCTCATTTTAATTATATTGGGGATAGCGTGGTTGGATCTCATATAAATATTGGTGGAGGTGTGATAACGGCCAATTTGCGACTTGATAGGGAAATAATAAAAATTACTGCCGGTGATGAGCATTTTGATACGGAGCTCGAAAAATTTGGTGCTGCAATTGGGGATGGTTCTAGTATTGGGGTAAATGCTGTATTAAATCCCGGGGTTATTTTGGGGAAGGGAAGTATTGTGTATCCGCTCACTTCTGTAGTAGGAGTATTTTCCCCTAATTCGATAATTAAATAATTTTTTTACCCTCGTTTTTATTGGCCTGTGCATCTTTAGATGATATAATTACAGTGCAGGTATGGAAAAAGTATTCGGGTTTGCGATCTTGTCTCTATTCATAACGGCGATTCTTATTGTTCCGTTTATTGACTTCCTGTATAAAATAAAGTTCCTGCGCCGTAAACAGAAAACGAAAAATCTTTTTAACGAACCAGCAAAAGTATTTGATAAGTTCAGTGAGAAAAAAATTGGCACACCGGTAGGCGGAGGATTATTAATTATTTTCGTTGTGACAATTCTTTCACTTTGGGCATTTGGATTATTTAGAGTGGAAGTGAGATTTTGGGAATTATTTGTCCTACTCTTTACATTTATTGGATTTGGACTTTTGGGACTATATGATGATTTTAAGAAAATGTTTGATGTTGGGGATAAGTCTAACGCATTTTTTGGACTACGATTTCGAGCGAAATTTATAGTGCAGTGCATAATTGCATTGATTACAGGATTCGTGATGTATCATTTTGGATATGATTTTGTGTATATTCATTGGTTTGGAGAGGTGCATTTGGGAATGTTTTTCATTCTCTTTGCTGCATTCGTAATCGTTGCTTTTGTAAATGCGTTCAATATAACTGATGGGCTCGATGGTTTGTCGTCAGGAGTTTATCTGATCTGTCTTAGCGCATTTTTGGTTATCTCAAGTGCTCTTCTGGATACATTTTTGGCAATTTATATTGCAATCCTTATGGGTTCTGTTGGTGCGTTTCTTTACTTTAACGTTTTTCCTGCGCGCATTTGGCTTGGAGATGTGGGATCGTTGTCTCTTGGAGCGTCTCTTGCTGTCATTGGGCTTTTGACTGGAAAAACAGCAGCACTCGCGTTTATCGGCGGTGTATTTGTTCTCGAAGTTGCATCATCACTTATACAGATATTATCGAGGAAATTTTTGGGACGAAAGATTTTACCAATTGCTCCTCTTCATTTATACTTTTTAAAGAAGGGTTGGGAGGAACCCAAGATTGTAATGCGCGCATGGCTTCTTGCGTTCGCTTTTGCCTTTTTGGGTTTATATCTTGCCTTTATATAGAAAGTATCAATGAATAAATTATCTGCTCTTATATTTGTGCTTACCATTATTCTTTCGCTTATTGGATTATTTATTCTTTATGAGAGCTCTTCGTATACAGCACTCCTTAATTTAAACGATAGGTTTTATTTTATAAAAAATCAGGCATTATATTTACCAATCGGGATTGTGGGAGCACTTATTGTAAGTCGAATTCCAGTTAAGAAGCTATACGTATTTGCACTTCCGACATTGCTTATTACATTTATACTTCTTATAGCTGTTTTTCTTCCGGGAATTGGGTTGGAGTTGAAAGGTTCACGCCGATGGATAAATTTGGGATTTACTGTATTTCAGCCATCAGAACTTCTTAAAATTTCTTTGACATTATATCTTGCTGCCTGGCTTTCATCCAAGGAAAAGGGAAGACTTGTCGCATTTCTGATACTCCTCGGAGTTTTTGGCGGATTGGTAATTCTTCAACCAGATTTAGATACTGCGTTTATTGTTGCTATTACTGCTATTTCAGTCTATTTTTTATCAGGAGCACGAATAAAAGAGATGGTTTTTATGGGAGCTTTAATGGCGATTGGAGTTGCGCTTTTGATTGTAGTGGCTCCTTATAGACTTGAACGATTTTCATCATTTACACAGTTTTCTATAGAAAATCCTACTGATGAAACGTATCATTTACGGCAAATAGTGCTTGGAGTTGGTGCAGGGGGGCTGTTTGGGGTAGGCCCTGGAAATTCTATCCAGAAATATGCATATTTACCGGAAAACACTACTGATTCTATATTTGCGATTTATGCGGAGGAGACAGGATTTGTAGGATCAGTATTTTTAGTTGGACTTTATGTGTCGCATGTTTTATTAGGATTTTATATTGCAATACGTTCGAAAGATATGTTTGGGACTCTTCTCGCATCAGGCATATCTATCTTTTTGTCAATCCAGGCCTTGATAAATCTATCATCACAGGCTATCATTATGCCTCTGGCTGGAATTCCATTACCATTTATTTCATATGGGGGAAGTTCGTTGATCATTAATTTTTTAGCAATAGGACTTTTAATGAACGTAGCAAATCAGCTTAATAAAAAATGAAAGTAGTTATAACGGGAAGCCATTTTTCGCCTGCATATGCGGTGATAAAAAAAAGCGATTGGGAAGTGGTAGTTGTTGGAAGAAAGTATGCACTTCATAATTCAAAAAAACCATCATACGAATACAAAATCTGTGAGGAAAATAAAATTCCCTTTCAAGCAATAAAGGTCCCTCGATTTTCTCGAGTCTCACCATTTCGGTCAATCCTTTCTTCATTTAGTTTGATGAAGTCTATAAAGGTAGCAAGAAAAATTCTTAGAAAAACAAATCCTGATGTAGTCATCTCATTTGGAGGATATATTGCTTTGCCAGTAGTTATAGCGGCATATATTATGAAAAAACCTGTTATTATCCATGAGCAGACGCTTGGTGCAGGGTTTTCGAATAAAATTTCTGCACGATTTGCTAAAAGGGTTCTTATATCATTTAGCTTTTCGAGGAAACATTTTCCTAAGAAGAAAACATATCTTACTGGTAATCCTATTCGGGAAGAAATCTTGAATAAAGAGGCCATAAAACCTGTTATAAAAACTGAAAAGAAAATAATTTATGTGACAGGAGGAAGTACTGGGTCTATGGCGATAAATGATTTACTGGGAAAAATTATTCCTTCACTTTCAGAATATTTTATTATTCATCAACATGGAATTTCAGATAAGAATACATTTCAGCATTTATCAAATTATCTTGCAAAACCTTATTTTTCTCCTACGGAAGTCGCATGGATTATGCAGAACGCTTCCCTCATCATTTCTCGGTCAGGAATAAATACAGTAACAGAAGCTCTTTATTTGGGGACTCCTGCAATTTTTATTCCGCTCCCGTATGGTCAGAAAAATGAACAACTTAAAAATGCGCGGTATGCTGAGAAGCATGGGAGAGCAAAATATTTTATTCAAGAAAAAGTTACGGGTCGTGAGATGATATCTGCTATCCGTGATATGATGAGAAAGGGACGCTTGAAGAAGATTGATCCAAAAATGAAGCGGCACGAGAATGCTGCCGAACATATAGTTTATGAAGCTGAAAAACTTTATCAGAGAGCCAAAGAAAGGGCAAGTAAAAGGTAGAAAGACTTTCCATACCAAAAACAAATTCAATAAAAAATCTTCGAGGGTAGATGAGCGCGAAAAAACAAAAAAGAATAAGCGATCAGTTGTAATAATAATTTTGGGGACAAGTATTTTCGTGATAGCTGTAATACTTTCTGGGCTTGCCTATTTTTATAATTCTTTTGTTCTTCCAAGGGTTGATAGAGGAGAGATTTTGTTACCGGGTGAGCAGTTCGTGATTGAAATGGACAAAGCAAGAAACACACTAGAGGGGCAGGGTATCTCGATAAAAAGTTTTGGATATTCATCAGAGTCTGGCGCGCTAACATTGGTGATAGACGATAATCAAGCGGTATATTTTTCTGATACGGCAAACTTCTCTGAGCAAGTAAATCTTCTTATAGAAATCAGGAATAACCTCAGGAGTCAAGACCGAAATGCAAAAATAATAGACCTCAGATATAATAGGCCTATTGTAAAATTTTAGTACATATTGTAGGCTTAAATGAGTATGAAGACTCCTGATGTAGTTGTTGGTGTGGATATAGGCTCATCCAAGATAGCAACTGTTATCGGACAACTTGAAGATGATTCTATAAATATCCTTGGTGTATCAGAAATCCCCTCGAAAGGAATTAAAAAAGGTCAGATTGTAAATTTAGATGAAGCAGCAAATGTCATCAATGCTGCGCTTGATAGTGCAGAGCGGATGGCTGGCCTTTCTGCTGAGCGTGCATTTGTTTCTATTAGTGGCGTAAATATCGAAGGTGCAAATTCGAAAGGAGTTGTTGCAGTTTCTCAGTCTGGAGGAGAGATTACTGAATATGATGTTGAGCGTGTATTAGAGGCAGCAGGTGCTGTGTCACTTCCTTCCACACGAGAAATTATTCACGTAGTCCCAAAAACCTTTACTGTAGATGGAGAAGGTGGAATAAAAGATCCAGTTGGAATGTCAGGAGTCCGCTTGGAAGTGGATACTCATATTATTACTGCAAATAACGCGACAATCAGAAATATTGAGAGAATTCTTACTCAGGAGGCAGGGGTTGAAGTTCAGGCATTGATATTTTCAGGTCTCGCATCATCACTTGCAACACTCTCAGATACAGAAAGGGAGCTCGGAGTGATTCTTGCAGACATTGGAGCAGGGGTTACGAATATCGCAGTATATGTAGATGGGTCACTCAGTTATACTAGTGTAATTCCTATCGGTGCGCGTCATATTACGAACGATTTAGCAATAGGTCTCAGAATTTCTCTCGAGAGTGCTGAAAAGGTAAAGATTTTCCTGTCTGAGCATAGAAGGAAGAAGGGAGAAGTCGCAAAGAAAGAAGATGATGAGCTTGACTTAGAGCATCTTCATATTTCAGAGGATGTGAGAAAGGTTTCTAGAAAAACGCTTACTGAAGGAATTATCCGCCCTCGGCTTAATGAGCTCTTTACGATGATTGCTATAGAGATTAAAAAGAGCGGATTTGCGACACAGACTCCTGCAGGGTTAGTAGTGACTGGGGGAGGAGCAAAGACAGTCGGTGTAGAAGATGCTGCAAAAAGAATGCTTTCTATGCCAGTTCGGGTTGGTTTCCCAGCAAATATCACAGGGCTTATTGATGATGTAGAAACGCCGACATTTTCAACTGCCGTAGGACTTCTCCGAGCATCAGAGAATTATAGAGCGGGAGAGCCATCGTTTTCAATGGGAAGTATATTTACTGGGTTTAACCTGAATTTTTTGAGTAGCGATTCAATGAAGAAGATAAAAAAACTCTTGAACAGATTTCTTCCTCTCTAATTTATTCCTACATTGAAATGCTGTTTTTTTTGTGTTAGGATTATCTACTAAACATAACTATGTTAATTCGTCCTCAGGCCTCAACATTCGCAAAAATTAGAGTAGTTGGCATTGGTGGTGGAGGGGGAAACTCAATAGACTCCATGATTTCAGGAGGAGAAATACAAGGCGTAGATTTTGTAGCCCTAAACACAGATGCTCAAGCGCTCCTAAGAAATAAAGCCACGACAAAACTCCAGATTGGTGAAGGTTTAACCCGTGGTTTAGGATCGGGAGGAAATCCTGATATCGGACGTGCTGCTGCAGAGGAGAGCGTGGAGAAGGTAAAGCAACTCTTGGAAGGGTCAGATATGGTGTTTCTTACTGCTGGTATGGGTGGCGGAACTGGGACGGGTGCGACCTCTATTGTAGCCCAGGCCGCAAAAGAAGCAGGGGCACTTACTATCGCTGTAGTTACGAAGCCTTTTACTTTTGAGGGTGCTCGGAGGAAGGTTTCTGCCGAAGAAGGGATTGAGGAATTAAAAGATAAAGTAGATACGCTTATTACTATTCCGAACCAGAGAATTCTTGAGGCAGTAGACAAGAAGCTTTCTCTTATCGAAGCATTTAAGGTAGCAGATTCAGTGCTTGGGCATGGCGTGAAGGGGATCTCAGATATTATCACTGTACCAGGACTTATTAATGTAGACTTTGCAGATGTGAAGGCAATTATGAATGAGGCAGGGAGTGCGTTGATGGGAATCGGTGTAGGTGTGGGAGAGAACCGAGCGCAGCTTGCTGCACGTCAAGCAACATCCTCACCACTTTTAGAGGTTTCTATGGATGGTGCGCGGGGTGTTTTGTTTAATATTACCGGAGGTTCTGACATGACGATGCAAGAAGTAGAAGATGCGTCCCGAGTTATTGCAAAATCTGCAGATCCAGATGCGAATATTATTTTTGGAGCTGCGATTAATGAAGAGCTGAAGGATGAAATTCGTATTACGCTGATCGCAACTGGGTTTGATGAGTCACGGGTGAGACTTCAGCAGATGGTCGAGGATACGGTAGAAAGGCATGTACAAGAAGAATCACAAGAGAAAAATAGTCCTTTTGTGAATAATAATCGGGAAAAGGAACGACAGAAGGAAGAAGATGATGATATCTTTGAAATCCCTGCATTTCTCCGGCAGAAGAATTGATTTTCACTTCATTAGTTAAAACCGTTAGTTTATAATTTCAGAGGATGAGCGATATTCCTTTTAGAGTAATTAAATCAAAAAGAAGATCCATGGCAATCCAGGTCCTTCGTGATGGTAGTGTTGAAGTTAAAGCTCCGAATTATATTCCTAAGTTTCTCATTACTTCATTTGTGAATAGTAAGAAGGATTGGATCAATAAAAGGGTAAACTATGTTTTGAAAAACAAGATAGAAGAAAAGAAGTTCCAGGATGGCGAAAAGTTTTTCTATTTAGGTGAAACATACTTTTTGAAACTTGGGGACTATACTGAGGTTAAGATTCATGGACAGAATTTCTTGTTTCCAATAGCGCTTGCTTCTAGAGGGAAGATAGTTATGGAAAAGTGGTATATAAAGCAAGCGAAAGAAGTAATTAGAGATCAGGTAGATTATTGTGCGAAAAAGATGAATGTTACTTATAAAAGTATTTCCTTTTCGGATACGAAATCTAAATGGGGCTCTTGCACGCACGATAATAGATTGCAATTTAATTGGCGATTAGTTCTGGCGCCAATGATAGTTCTGAGATATGTCGTAATACATGAACTTGCTCATACGCAAAACAAGAATCATTCAAGTGATTTTTGGAGAATGGTAAAAAATCATAATCCTTCTTATAAGCAACAGATCAAGTGGCTAAAAATTCATGGTGAAAACCTTCATATTTAAATAAGACTGTAAGGGAGAATGGGAGGGGTTATATTTTTCCTTGGGAGCGCATTCTTCGTGCTTCTGCTGCGTCAAGTATTAATTTTCTTATTCTGATATTTTGTGGCGTTATTTCTACGAGTTCGTCGTCTGCAATATATTCTAACGCTTCTTCAAGTCCCATTGTTTTGGGCGTTTTAAAGTATTCAGAAACTCCCTCACCTTTAGAACGCATATTTGTAAGGTGTTTGGTTTTGCAGACATTTACACTGATGTCATCATTTCGACTATTTTGTCCTACTACTTGCCCTTTGTAAACAGAAGTGCTGGGGCCAATAAACAAATTACCTCTGTCTTGGATATTTGTAAGTCCGTACATATTTGCCATGCCTGTCTCGTGTGCTACGAGCGATCCCTGTTCGCGCTCGTGTGTATAGCCACTATCTGGACCATATTCATGAAAAAGCGTATTGATGATTCCCAGGCCTTTTGTATCCGTAACAAATTCGCCCCGATAGCCAAAGAGTCCTTTTGAAGATATGATAAAGTCAAGAGATGTAATGCCATTTTCAGCTCGCATGTCTTTTAGCTCTGCATGTCTTGTTCCCATTTTTTGTATTACAGATCCTGCGTATTCATCGGGCACCTCTATAAATACTTGTTCATATGGAGTCATTTTGCGTCCATCAATTTCTTTGTCAATTACTTGAGGACGTCCAACTTGAAATTCATATCCTTCTCGTCTCATTCTTTCGATTAGGATTGCTAAGTGTAGTTCTCCACGTCCAGACACAATCCAACCTCCTCGCGAATCACTCTCTACGCGAAGTGCCATATCTGTCTCCGTTTCTTTGTAGAGCCGTTCTTCGATTTGTCGTGAGGTTTTAAATTCTCCCTCTTTTCCAGCAAATGGAGAATTATTTATCATGAATCGAGCGCGGATTGTGGGTTCTTCTATTTTCAGTAATGGGAGTGCTTCTGGAGAATTCGCGTCTGCGACAGTTTCTCCAATTACCGGATTTGTGATCCCCGCAATGGCAACAATATCCCCAGCTTGTGCTTCCGGTATCTCAGCCTTCCCAAGTCCTGCAAACGTCATAAGAGAAGAGATCTTTGCCTTTTTAATTTCTCCTTCTCGGGTTATATGGGATACTTCTTGACCAGTTCTAATTTTTCCGTTATATATTCTTCCTGTTGCAATTCTTCCTTTATGTGTATCAGAAGAAAGAGTCGTGATGAGCATTTGTAGCGGTTTTTCTGAATCTCCAGTTGGAGGAGGGATTTCTTTTAGAATTGTTTCAAATACTGGGGTAATATCTGTCATTTCATCTATTGATTCAGTGAGTCCAGCCTTTCCATTTTTTGCTGATGCATAAATAATAGGGAAGTCTGCAGTTTTATCATCTGCTCCGAGTTCTAGAAATAAATCAAGAGTTTTATCCAGCACATGGTTAATTCTTGCATCTGGTTTATCTATTTTATTTACAACAACAATTATCTTGTGCTTCATCTCAAGTGCTTTTTTTAAAACAAATCTTGTTTGAGGCATTGGTCCCTCTTTCGCATCAACCAATAGTAAACAGCCATCGGCCATTTTCAGGACACGCTCAACTTCTCCTCCAAAGTCTGCGTGGCCAGGAGTATCAATAATATTAATCTTGACCCCCTCTTCATTTGGTGAAGTAGGATTATTCCATATGACTGAAGCATTTTTGGAAAAAATTGTAATTCCTCGCTCACGCTCAAGCTCATTATTGTCCATTATCAATGTTTCCGCTGTGTCTTTGTGCATCTCAGTTTTTGACTGTGTGAGAAGTGCATCAACGAGCGTTGTCTTTCCATGGTCAACGTGAGCTATGATTGCGATATTCCGTATATTGTTCATAAAAAAAACCGCCTATCGTGCGGTCTATATTATTATAACAGAATCCTATAGAAAATGTAAAAAGAATTTGTGTTTGAACTTAAAGCATTACTTCACTATAATATCTTCATATGTTTAAGCCTATAGATCCAAAAATAACGTTCCCCGAAATAGAGGAAAAAATAATCAACTACTGGAAGAAAAATAAGATTTTTGAAAAGTCTGTTGACCGTGATTATGAAGGTCGTAAATGGACTTTTCTGGATGGTCCACCTTTTGTGACGGGTATGCCTCATTATGGAAGTTTACTGTCCTCACTTCCAAAGGATGTTTTCGGGAGATATTGGACGATGAAGGGATATAGAGTGCGTCGTGTTTGGGGTTGGGATGGTCATGGATTGCCAATAGAGAATAAGGTGGAGAATAAGCTTAATGTAAAGCGGAAGAAAGATATCGAAAATATTGTAGGGGTCGATACATTTATTGAAGAATGTAGGAAATACGTAGAAGAAATATCTGATGAATGGGAGTGGTATGTGGAGCATATAGGACGCTGGGTAGATTTTAAAAACGCATACAAGACGTGGGATACGGATTATATGGAGTCAGTTATGTGGGTTTTTAAAAGTCTGTATGAAAAGGGGCATATTTACAAAGGGCTCCGAATAGGGCTTTATTGCCCACACTGTTCAACTCCAATTTCAAATTTTGAAGTTGCGATGGATGCTGAGAATTACAAAGAGATTTCAGATTTTGCAACTACATATAAATATAAATTAGAAAATGAAGAAAATACATTTATCCTCGCGTGGTCTACAACGCCATGGAATAAAATAGTAACTCCAGTCTTAGCGATAAACCCAAAACTTACCTATGTAAAAGTAAAACAAGATAATGAGCTGTATGTTCTTGCGGAAACCACTACAAAGATTCTTGGAGATGAAAGTACCTATGAAGTGGTTGAAGAATTTACGGGTGAAGCGTTGCTAGGTAAAAAATTTGAGCCACATTATGATTATTATAAAAAGAAGGCAGAGGATTCTGAGAAGCTATTTGAAATAGTTGGAGGGGATTTTGTAAGTGCTGAAGAGGGAACAGGAGTGGTGACGATTGCAGCTTATGGAGAGGAAGATCTTAAGCTCATGAGAGAACAGGATATCCATATAGAATTGCATCTTGATGAAGAGGGGGTAGTGAAGGATGAAGTCCCAGTTTTTTCTGGTATGTATTATTTGAAGGCAAGCAAAGCAGTCAATGAAGATCTTAAAAAGCGCAATCTTGTTTATAGGGATGAACAAAAGGTTCACAGTGTGCCACTTTGTTGGAGATGTCACACTCGACTCTACTATGCACCACTAGATGCCTGGTTTGTGAATGTTCAGAGTCTTAAAGAGAGGCTCAAGAAAACGAATGAAGACATTAATTGGTATCCAAAGCATTTTAAGCATGGACGTTTTTTGAAAAGTTTGGAGAATGCGCCAGACTGGAATATTTCTCGCAACAGATATTGGGGGAGCCCTGTTCCGGTATGGGAGTGTTCTTGCGGGAATAGAATAGTGACCGGATCTATAGTTGAAATCGAAGAATTAAGTGGAAAAAGAGTAAAAGATTTGCACAAACCAGAAATTGACGAAATAGAACTTATGTGCAACAAATGTGGTCAATATGCAAAAAGAGTACCAGAAGTACTCGATAGTTGGATTGAGGCTGGTAGCGCATCTTTTGCAGAGCGGCACTTTCCTTTTTCGGGTGAAAATCTTAATGATTTCTTTCCTCCGGATTTTATAGCAGAATATACGGGACAAATTCGTGCATGGTTTTATGTGCTCCATGTGATAGGAGGAGCGTTGTATGATTCAAAGGCATTCAAAAATGTACTGGTTGAAGGTGTGGTTTTAGGAAGCGATGGCCGCAAAATGAGTAAAAACTTCGGAAATTATCCAGACCCAAAGAAAATGTTACAAAAATATGGCGGGGATGCATTGCGATTGTATCTTTTGGGGAGTAATGTAATGCACGGTGAGGATATAAGAATTTCAGAAGATGATTATCGTGATCAAGTACGTGGAAGTATGCTTATTTTGTGGAATGTTTATAACTTTTTTATTTCAAACGCGATTCTTCAAAATTGGCAACACGGTGAGGATATAAAATCCTCAAATATTTTAGATGTGTGGATTTTGAGCAGATGCGAACAATTGAGGAATTCGGTAACCGTTGCATTTGATGTATATGATACGGTTATTGCTATTCAGGAAATTAAAGCTTTTATTTCAGATTTTTCGACGTGGTATATACGTCGCAGTAGGGAGAGGCTGTACAGTGAAGAAAAAGCCGATATAGCAGCATTCTTTGCGACTACGCATGATGTTCTTGTGAAGTTGTCCAAATTAATTTCTCCCATCATGCCGTTCTTATCAGAAGAAATGTATAGAAATTTAACAAATAGGGAGTCTGTACACCTTACATCTTGGCCTGCGGAGAATAAGAGATCAATCGATGAAGCGCTGGAAAGTGAGATGGAGATTGCACGACAGGTTGTAGAAGTTGCACATTTTGAGCGCAGAAAAGCACAGATTAAGATTCGGCAACCGCTTGCGAGTCTCGAATTGACGCTTGATGGTACATTGACCTCAGAAATTCAAGAGATAATAGGCTCTGAAGTAAACGTAAAAAAGCTTAATATAAAAAAGGGCAATGCATTAAAGGTGGTGCTTGATACTGAAATTACGGAAGAACTGAGGGACGAAGGAAAGGCTCGAGAAATAATCAGAAATATTCAGCAGACACGAAAAAAACTTGGTACTCATAGGGAAGAATTTATTGATGTGTATATCCAATCTTTTCCTCAGAGGTTTGAAAATGAGATAAAAAAGCGTGCGCTTGTCCGAGATATTATTATTTCCGATGAATTCAAGATAGCACGTATCGATGAGCAATAATAGTCTATTGAGCTTTTTTGGGAGAATTGATTTACTGATATTAATTCCGGCATTATTTTTAGTACTGATCAGTCTTTCAACACTTCTCTCTATAAGTCCTGCATATTTTAGACAGCAAATAGTAGCTTTAGTGTTGGGGCTCGTTGGATTCTTGATTTTTACTCGTATTGATTTAAGCCTTTTATCTTACCTTTCAAAATTTCTTTATGGAGGTATGCTTTTTTTATTAGTGCTGGTTCTATTGTTTGGGGTAACGGTAAATGCGGCAAAAAGTTGGTTTGATATTTTTGGTATGAGTATTCAGGCCTCGGAGATTATCAAACCATTTTTTCTCATTGTTCTTGCGACGTTTTTGACTCAAAAAATCGGAAAGAGAATATATCGTTTTTTAGGAGCATTACTTATCACATTTCCAGTTTTTTTTCTTATCTATCAGCAGCCTGATTTGGGGACGGGGATTGTATATATTGCTGCTTCTTTAATGGTAATATTTCTTGCCGGTTTCCCATTGCGATATATTTTACTTACTGTGGTAGGTACCAGTATCATAATTCCAATACTGTTCTTTTTTTTGCAGGATTATCAAAAGCAGCGAATCCTCACATTTTTTGATGTTACGAGTGATCCTACTGGTGCTTCATATAACGCTATCCAATCACTTATTTCTATCGGGAGTGGTGGTTTTTTCGGGAAAGGATTTGGGCAAGGGACACAGTCTTTGTTGCGATTTCTGCCTGAACAGCAGACAGATTTTATTTTCGCAACGATTTCTGAAGATTTAGGCTTTATAGGCTCATTTATCGTACTGTGCTTATTTGGAATTTTGCTATATCGAATATATAAAGTAGCAATCTCAACGGAGAGTGCATATCAATATCTTGTATGCATGGGAGTATTTGCGATATTCTTCTTTCAGATACTATTTAACGTTGGGATGAATCTAGGACTTATGCCGATTATTGGGATTACATTGCCATTTGTTTCATTAGGAGGAAGCTCATTATTAGCAAGTTTTATTGCGCTCGGAATGATTTCTGGAATTTCAAAAGACAATAAAAAGCATCAATCTATGGAAATAGCGTAATTTTTTTGCTACAATATGTGACTATGAGTTACGCAGTTATTAAATCTGGAGGAAAACAGCATACTGTTCGTGCAAATGAAAGCTTTATTACAGACAAGCTTTCAGGGAAAGCGGGAGATAAAATTACCTTTGATGAGGTTCTTTTGTATGTTGATGGAGATAATGCAAAGCTGGGTATGCCATTTGTATCTGGTGTAACGGTCGAAGGTAGGATAGTTGAACAGACTCGCGGAGAAAAGATTCGTGTAGCAAAATTTAAGGCAAAATCTCGATATCGAAAGGTGCGAGGATTTCGTGCAGAATTGACTGAGGTTATGATAGAATCTATTAAGGCAAATAAGAAAGGGGAAAAATAAATGGCACATACAAAATCACAAGGAGCAGTCAAGGGAAACCGCGATTCGATTGCAAAGAGGCTTGGAGTTAAGATATATGGCGGCTCTCGAGTAGCTGCGGGAAATATTATCATTCGACAGAGGGGAACAAAATTTGGGTCAGGTGCTGGAACTTCTTTGGGGAGCGATTACACGATTTTTGCATTGAGAGATGGAATTGTAAATTTCATAACGCGACGTGGTAAAAAAATAGTGGAGGTAATATAAAATGGCAGAAACGAAAGTAGTAGATCTGGAACTTACAATGCTTCAGCCTAACCCTCTTCAGCCACGAGGCCTCATATCTCCAGAGTCTCTTACAGATTTAGTAAATTCTATTCGCGAACAAGGAATACTTGAGCCTATTGTGGTAGCTGATACTCCTGCTGGTTATCAGATTATTGCTGGAGAGAGGCGTTGGAGAGCTGCAAAGATCTTGGGATTAGAGTTCGTTCCGGTTATTGTAAAGCAGACCACTCCTCAACAAATGCTTGAGATGTCTATTGTAGAGAATGTTCAGCGTGAGGATTTAAATCCTATTGAGCGGGCACAGGCGTATAAGCGACTTATTGATGAATTTAATTTATCAGTTACTGAAGTGGCAAAACGAGTGGGTAAGAGTCTTCCATATATTTCTAACAGTATTCGGCTTTTAACGCTTCCTGACGCAATAAAAGATGCTTTGGCTGCCGGAGTTATCTCTGAGGGACACGTAAGGCCACTTATCTCAATCGGCGATCCCAAGCTCATGCTTCAGGCGTTTAGAAAGATACTCGTAGAGGGGATTAGTGTGAGAGGTGCTGAGGATGTTGCTCGACAAGTAAAAGCTGAGGTTCAGAAGAAAGAGCCTCAAAAAAGAGCCGATAGAATCTATATCCCAGAACAAGAAGAGATGGCAAAAACCTTGAGCCAAAGGCATGGGTGGAATGTGAAGTTTGATCAGTCCGGCGTGAATGGAAGAATTACTATCGTAATTAAGGGTGATCAAGGGAAAACAACTGAAGAATTGAAGAGGATTTATGAAAGATTAATTAGCTAGGGAATAATCTCTGCGTGATCTACAGCTCTAAAACTTCCGATCGGCCAGTATACAAAGAATGATCTGCCAATAACTTCATCTTCAGATACAAATCCCCATTCTCGAGAGTCAGAACTATTTGAACGATTATCTCCCATTACAAAATAATTCCCCTCAGGAACTGTTATTTGTGCTCCTTCATTTAAAAAGCTTCCTCCAGCGGTAATATAATTTGATGGTAAGTAGTTTTCATTGAGCATTTTTCCGTTTAAATATACTTCTCCATTGCTGACAGATACTGTATCGCCGTGAATTCCGATAATTCGTTTAATAAAATCTTTATCGTTTTCAGTGGGAGCGTGAAATACTATAACATCACCGCGATCGTATGTGGAGATCCTTTTCGAAATGAGGTCTGTAAGGACATATTCGCCGTTATCAAAATTTGGATACATGGAGAGGCCGTTTACCTGGTATGGACGAAATAGAAATGCATAGACTACAACAAAAATTGCCCCAGCTATAACCAGTGTTTGGATGAGATCAAAGAGAATATAGTAGATTTTTCGGACCACAAACATATCTGTATATTCTCTCGTTTCAGATGGTGTTTGTCAATAACGCATAGTAAAGCACAGGGTTATTTGATAGAATTGATTATAGCGTATAGATAGACATACTATGAATTAGTTTGATAGTTCTTAATAGTCACTGATCTTAGGATTGAGTTAGCAGTTAATTGATTGGAGTGATAATATAGTATAAAAAGTGATTTGTGTTGATTTATCAATCTAAATTGAAATATCCAGTAATTAAGTGGCGAGTATCTTACTATATCAAACAGTATAAAACAACCATTTTTAATTTATGAAAAAATCTCCGAGAAAGAAGAAAATACTGTTTCTTGCAAGATTGTTCTTTCCTCATATCGGCGGTGTTGAGAAGCACCTTTTCAAAGTATCGGAAAAACTTCAACAGCTTGATTACGAAGTTACGATCATTACGGAACAGTATGATAAGTCTCTCCCACTCCGAGAGGATCGATATGGACTTTCCATAATTCGGATACCTACTTCTTCAGGGGAAAGAATGAAAAAATTTCAGATCTGGAAATGGATGATAAGAAACAGAAGTTTTATTAGCAAATTCGATATTATCCACGTCCATGACGTATTTTACTGGTTATATCCATTACTTATAGGATTAGATAGGAAGAATATCTTTATGACATTCCATGGATATGAGGGTTATCCAATCACACTTCGTCAAAAATTGCATCGAAAAATTGCCGAAAAATTATCTCGGAGGAATATCTGTGTTGGAGATTTTATGAGGAAATGGTACGGGACAAATCCTGATATAGTGATATATGGTGCAGCAGAGGAGAATACTTCGGAAGCAAATAGAATAAAGAAGTATTCAGCATTATTTTTTGGGCGCCTGGATGATCAGACCGGTATTGAAGAGTATTATGCTGCTTTTCAGAGAATTAGAAAAAAATATAAGAATTTCGTATTTCAGGTGATAGGTGAGGGTAAATATAAGAAAAAGTTAGACGGAGTGCGGGTTAAGCCATTTGATAAAGAAGTGGATAAAAAAATTACTCAATTCCAGTTTGTATTTGTATCACGGTACCTTTCTATGCTTGAGGCTATGCTGAACAGGAGAGTCATTATTGCAGTATATGATAATCCAGTGAAGCGAGACTATCTCTACGATTCACCTTTTGCAAAGCATATTGAAATCTGTAAAAGCTCTGATGAAGTGTATCAGAAAGTAGATTTTTACATCAATAATCCCCAAGAAGAAAAGAAAAAAATAGAAGCTGCATATAGATGGGCAAAAAAGCAAACTTGGGAAAAGGTAGCACAAGACTATAGAAATTTATGGAGCGTATGAAAGTTGGATTTATCGCAACAGTTCTTAATGAAGAGAAGACTATTGTACAGTTTCTGGATTCCTTACGAAACCAGACCCTTATCCCGGCAAAAGTCATAATAGTAGATGGAGGATCGAAGGATAGAACACTCGATCTTATTAGATCTCATAATATACATACAAAAACCCAAGTCCAGGTTTTTCAAAAAAGAGGGAATATTTCTACTGGGAGAAACTTTGCTCTCAGAAAAATAGATACAGATATTATTGCAATATCAGACGCTGGGTGTGTTTTAGAGAGAAATTGGGTGAAAAATATTATTGAACCATTCCAGAAAAAAAATATTGAGATAGTTGCAGGGTTTTATAAGGGACATTTTGAGAATAACTTTCAGAAAAATTTAATTCCTTTTGTATTAGTAATGCCCGATAGGGTGCGCGATGATTTTCTTCCGGCAGCCCGTTCCATGGCAATACGAAAAAAAATTCTTAAAGATGTTGGGTATTTTTCAGAAAAGCTACCCTATTCAGAGGATTATGAATTTGCAAGACGGCTTGTGAATCACAACAAAAAAATATTTTTTGCAAAAGAAGCAATAGTTTCCTGGGCACCAAGGAGTAATTTACGGGATACATTTCTGATGTTTTATAGATATGCGTATGGAGATGTGCTTGCTGGAACTATTCGGCCTAAAGTCATAGCTCTTTTCGTAAGATATTTTATTATATTTTGTTTGATTATTTGGGTTCTAACCAAATCTGTATTACTTTCAGGCGTTCTTGTTGCTGCATTTTTTATTTTTTATTCTTTATGGGCAATTTCAAAAAATTATAAATATGTTAGAAATATATCTGCAGTTTTCTATTTGCCATTATTTCAATTCATTTCTGATATAGCAGTTATAAATGGTACAATTTTAGGAGGAATAAAGAATTTATGGGCTACACAAGAGCAACGATAAAAGGCATCTCATGGATTGCCGGAATTCGAGGCATAACACGAATTATCTCAATAGCGCGGACTGCCATTCTCGCACGTATTCTTACTCCAAGTGACTTTGGGTTTTTTGCAATTGCGTCACTTGTTCTTACGCTTGTGGAACTTCTTACGGAAACTGGAATAAATGTTGTCTTAACTCAGAAGAAGGAGGAGATTAATAAATATATTGATACTGCTTGGGTAGTATCAATTCTTCGTGGAGTCTTGATAAGTATGGCCATTTTTATAGCTGCGCCTTTTATTGCCTCCTTTTTTAATGCAGCGGGAGCGAAGAATTTATTGCTTCTTATTAGCATCGTGCCATTAGTAAGAGGATTTATAAATCCGTCGGTTGTGAAATTCACAAAAGATTTGCAGTTTAATAAAGAATTTTTTTACCGGGTATCAATTTTTAGTATTGAGTACATGGTGTCTATTGTGTGGGCGATTTTTTCTCCGTCTGCAGAGAGCCTTGTGATGGGGCTTATTGCAGGTGCTATGATTGAAGTGTTTCTTTCATTTATTCTTGCAAGACCATTTCCGAAAATTTCATTTGAGAAGAAAAAGTTTTTCGAGATTATTCATGTAGGGAAATGGCTTACTTCTGCAGGTTTGTTGAATTTTGGGTTTGTGAATGGGGACGATATTGTAGTTGGGAGAGTGCTTGGTGCTACTTCACTGGGATTATACGATATTGCGTATAGATTTTCGATGCTTCCTATTACTGAGGTTTCAGATGTTATTGGGAAAGTGACATTTCCTGTATATGTAAAAATTGCAGAAGACAAAAATCGATTATGGAAGGCGTTTCTTAAATCATTTTTTGTTATTGCTGGAGTTTCAATATGTATTGCAAGTGTTCTCATACTATTTCCTGAGCTCATTATTAAAGTGGCGCTTGGGGATCAGTGGGCAAGCGCTGCACCGATCTTACAGATTCTTGCAATTGTCGGGATGTTTCGTGCCATAATTTTTTCCTTGATGACCCCACTTTATGCTTTGGGACTTCAGAAAAAAATGACAATTATTACAGCCGTTAGTTTTATTGGGATGATTAGTGTGATTGTCCCCTTGGTATATTATTTCGGTGTTTTGGGAGCGGCATATGCATCTTTGTTTGGAACGATTATCACTCTGCCATATGTGGTGTATCTCGGAAAGACAATTTTTAAAGTGTAGGTGTTAAGGGGTTCTATCTATGAAAAAGTACTTTTCTATCCATCGTTTAGTTTTTTACTTTGCTCTGATTTTTTTTGTAATTTTTTATCTATATGGCATTTCTTCTAATATGGTTTTCTTTGGAGATCAGGCATGGTTTTATATTTCGGCGAGGGATTTAATCTTAGGTAGAGAATTTCCATTGTTGGGTATTACATCTAGCCATACTTGGATTCATCAGGGGCCAGTGTGGACATATATGTTGGTTCCGGGATTTTTAATCTCCAATTTCCACCCTTTATCAGGAGTGTATTTATCAGTTGTTTTTGGAATTTTAAGTCTCATTCTTGTATATAAAATTGGGAAAGATTTTTTTTCGCAAAGGTTTGCCATAATCTTTTTCCTTTTATATGCATTTTCTCCACTTGTAGTGTTTCACGTACGGCTTTCCTACCACACATCTCCTATCCCATTTGTTGTATTGGGATTGTTCTATGCAGCAGGCAAGTGGGTGCAGGGAAATGTGATATATTTTCCCTTAACGCTTTTCGCATTAAGTCTTTTATATAATTTCGAATTGGCAACGGTTATATTCGTTCCCATAATTTTGTTTCTTCTTCTGTATGGGTTTTTTAAAAGAGAGAAGTTTGTGAGTGGGCTTAGGAGTAAAAAAATAATATTTTTTTCAATTCTTGCAGTTTTTATTCCTATGCTTCCTATTCTTATTCACGATGTGCAAAATGGCTTTCCTCAAACAGTGGTATTTGCTGGGTGGTTTGGGTATAAATTGTTGCAATTTATTGGCATTTTAGAAAAAAATAGCGTTGATAATAGTTCTTTTCAGGAGGGAGTTATTTTTTTCTTTCAAAAATATAAAGAACTACTCTCTGTTCCTTATCAATATATTAGTGTGACGGTTTTTCTTGCAAGTGTACTATTTTCGATATATAAAGTTTTTACAACAAAGAACTTTATTTCACCTCTTGGGATAATTCTTTCATGTACATGCTTAGGCTTACTAGCTTATTTTCTGTCTGGAGTCCCATCAGAGGCATATCTTGTCATGCTGTTTCCAGGGTTGATATTTTGTATTTCTCTTTTAATTTATGGCTTAAGGAGAAATATTATAATAGGTTTTGTTCTATTTATTTTAATTATTCTCAATGTATATTACATTATTTCTACAAATTATCTAACAAAAGGGAAAGTGACAATTTCGAAAAAAATAGCTGTTACTGAAAAGATTTTTCAAAATACAAATGGAAAGAAAGTGGAATTGTTTTATAAAGGCCCTGGTCAAGAGTTTAAAAGTTCTGTGATGCCATATGAATATTTATTGTGGTGGAGAGCTGGGATAGAAAGCGATCCTGATGGAAAAAGGTGGATTATCAAAGAATTGAGAGATACTGTTGTGGTAGAAGAGTTTTATCGGTAATATTAGAGCATATGAAATTATCTGCAGTAGTTATTGTTAAAAATGAAGAAAAAGATATAGAAGACTGCTTAAAATCTTTATTATTTTGTGATGAGATAGTTATCATTGATGATGATTCTATAGATAAAACTACAAAAATAGCAAAAAAATATAACGCAAGAATTTACCGGAAAACGTTAGCTTCTTTTTCAGATCAGAGAAATTACGGGCTTGAGAAAGCATTACATGATTGGGTTTTATTTATAGATGCCGATGAGAGAGTAGGAGGGGATTTGCGAGAAGAAATTAAAAATGCTATTTGGAAGGAGTATGATGGGTACTTCATAAAACGAAATGATTTTTTTATTGGGAAAGAGCTTAAGTATGGGGATTTAAAAAATGTATGGCTGATGCGCCTCGCTAATAAAAAAATGGGGAAGTGGGAGGGTAGAGTTCACGAAGTTTGGAAGATAAAAGGAAAAACTGGGAAGTTGAAAAATTCTATTATGCATAATTCGCATACTAATCTTAAAGAGTTTATTCAGAAGATAGACCTCTATTCTACATTGCGCGCTCATGAGTTAAGAGAAGAAAAAATACCATCGAGTTTGCTCTCAATACTTCTTTATCCATTATCCAAGTTTGCTAAGTTGTATATCTTGAAGCTCGGATTTTTGGATGGGATCCATGGATTTGTTCATGCAGTTTTTATGAGCATGTATTCCTTTTTAGTTCGTGCAAAGCTATATCTTCCCAATGAAAATTAAAGTTATGCCTTTTTTTAGTTCTGGTATCCGGTCTGTTATGTGTGGTAGATTATTGTTTTATATTTTTGTATGAAGAGAATATCAAATACTCTATTTTTTCTAGTTGTGGCGCTTATGTTTTTGTCTTCGTTTGGAGTGTTGCTAAGATTTTCGCCAGTAGAGAATGTGTATATTTATCCTCACGATATTGTTGTTGGAATAATAGCTCTTTTGGGAGTAATTTATTTTTTCTTCTCGAAAAAGAAGAAGAATTTTCAAAAGATTTTTTCTATCGTTATTATTTTTAATATTGTCTCTCTGCTTTCATTATTCTTAAATTTTTCTCTTCAAAGAAGTGAGCTGATAACGTCGTTTTCGTACCTCTTAAGGTTTGATGCGTATGTAGCACTTTTATTGCTTGCACTTATTCCATTTTCAAAATCTCAAATGAGAATCCAAAGAGGGCTTTTTATCGGAATAACAATCTTTATTGTGATATTTGGTTTTTTTCAATATTTTTTCTATAACAATTTACGCAATCTATACTATCTTGGTTGGGATGAGCATTTATATAGGTTATTTTCAGTATTTCTTGACCCGAATTTTGCCGGTTTATTCTTTGCGCTTTTTCTCCTTGTGCTCTTAGGGCATTTTATTTTTGAGTTTGGATATAATAAATATTTGTATGGTGGAGTATTTGCATTGACTTTTGCAGCTCTGCTTCTTACTTATTCAAGAACAGCACTTATCTCGTTTTTTTGCGGTGCAGTATTTTTACTTTTGATAAAAAGGAAATATGCTATTTTAGGATGTGGAGTTTTTGTAATGATAGTAGGAATCCTTTTAGTCTCTGATTTTTCAATTGAAGGAATGAACCCACTAAGGATTGCGTCGAGTGAGGCAAGAGTTCGATCATTTCAGGAATCCTTTTCTATTTTTCAGAATAATCCTATACTAGGCGTTGGGTTTAATGCATATCGATATGCACAAATAGATGCAGGATTCCGAAGTGAACATGCTCAATTTCCGAGTAATGCCGATGCAGGAACTGATAATAGCTTGCTTTTTGTTTTAGCGACAACTGGCGTAGTGGGATTTATAGTGTATGTGTTATTTTGGATTCAAATAATAAAACTTGGTGTTACTTCTCGCAAAAAGGTATCTTTTATAGCAATTATTCTTACTTTTTTTATAGGGAGTCAATTTATTAATGCGTTATTTTTTACACCACTTTTATTGTGGGTATTTTTATATACAGTTTTTTTTGTAGTTAGAGACTAGTCTTCGTAGGTAACTTTTATCTCTTTCGTGTTTTTGATTCCAGCTTGATTTACTGATTCTATTTTTAAAATGTTCTCTCCTTCATCGAGCTCTAAGAGATAAGAGAATTCACCGTTTTTTTTGACAACTGCACGGAAGCCATTTATAGTAACAGAGTTATTCTCTTCAGTCTTACCGCTTATGGTAATTCGTCGATCTGCTTTTTTAAAGGTAGAACCATCCGAAGGGTGTGTGATTTCGAGTCCTGGTTTTTCTGATGTGAGGATAATTTCATGATCATCTGAAAGATTACTTTCTCTATCATCAGTTTGGTATTTTACATTGAGTATATTGCTACCACTTTTAAGATTTACTTTTCGGAATGTGAAGTTGCCGTTGGATCCTAAATTCGTTTTGTTTACTTCGCTATTGTTAACATAGAGGATGACGCGACCATCTTCATAGGGCGAATTTCCATGAATGGTAATTTCTGCGCTTGAGGTAGCATCGGGGATGTTTATTAAATCTGGAGCGGCAAGAAACTCCTCACTAATATCTTCGACAGTTATATTTTCTTCATCTCCTCGTATTCCAAATACTAAATTACCGAATAGGTTGAGAAAAAATCCTGCAAATTGAATCAGAACTGCGATAACTATAATTGTCCCAATCCCAAATATAAGAAATTGTTTTTTACTTTGCTTTTCGGCGTAACGGGTAAGTCTGGATGATCGCTTCTTTCGTGCCATAGGCTCACTGTCTTCGTTTTATTTTATCAGCAACTTTTAGTTCCATAATAGCCTTTTGTAGTTGTTTTTCCGCCATTATAAAATCTATTTCACTATCTCGTCTTTTCATTCTGTCTTCAGCACGTTTTTTTGCATCTTGCGCTTGTGCTACCTGGATATTTTCTGCCTTTACTGCGTGGTCTGAAAGAATTGTAATACTGTTATTTTTTATCTCTACAAACCCACCTACAGTGGCGATGATTTGTTCTTTTATGCCTTTTTGTATAGAAATAATTCCCTCAGTCATTTTTGTAAAAAGAGCTATATGGTGAGGGAGAATGGTAATCTCACCCTTTTCAGTAGGAAGAGATACTTGATTTACAGAATCATTGTAAATTGTGCCTTCAGGAGAGACGACGCTTAGGTTCATACGCTATTTTTTCTTTGATAGATCACTAATGCTACCTATCATATAGAAGTCTTGTTCAGAAGTCTTATCATGCCTTCCTTCTATAATTTCTTTAAATCCCTTCACGGTATCTTGGATTGAAACATATTTTCCGGGGTTTCCGGTAAAAATTTCCGCTACGAACATTGGTTGTGTTAAAAATCTTTGAATCTTTCTCGCACGAGCAACGGTTATTTTATCTTCGTCAGATAGCTCGTCAATTCCGAGGATTGCAATAATGTCTTGCAAATCTTTGTAACGCTGCAGTATTCTTTTAATTTCTGAGGCGACTTCATAGTGCTCACGACCTACAATATTGGGGTCAAGAAGTCTGGAAGAGGAGGTAAGAGGGTCAACTGCTGGATACAGTCCTTGCTCTGCAATTGATCTCTCAAGAGTAATGGTTGCATCTAAATGTCCAAAAATGGTTGCAGGTGCAGGATCTGTATAGTCATCAGCCGGTACATATACTGCTTGAACGGAAGTAATAGATCCAGTTTTTGTGGAGGTGATTCGCTCCTGGAGAGATCCTATATCAGCAGCAAGTGTTGGCTGATATCCTACAGCAGATGGTACGCGCCCGAGAAGTGCTGATACTTCTGATCCAGCTTGAGCAAATCGGAAAATGTTATCAATAAAAAGCAGCACATCTTCACGTTTCTTGTCTCGGAAATACTCTGCCATAGTAAGTGCGGTTAATCCGACTCTCAGTCTATTCCCCGGCGGTTCGTTCATTTGCCCAAATACCATTACAGTTTTATCCATAACATTTGCTTCTTTCATTTCGAGCCATAAATCAGTCCCCTCTCGAGTTCGTTCTCCGACACCTGCAAAAACAGAATGGCCTTTATGAACCATTGCGATATTTCGGATGAGCTCTTTTACGATAACTGTTTTTCCGACTCCAGCTCCTCCAAAAATTCCGATCTTTCCACCTTTTGTAAATGGTGCAATAAGATCAATGACTTTGATACCAGTCTCTAGCATTTCAGGCTTTGTCTGTTGTTCTGAAAGAGGGGGTGCGCTTTTGTGAATAGAGTCGGGGTTTATCTTATTCGTGTCAAGTGCTTTTCCGCCATCAATTGTTTCTCCCAAAACGTTAAATATTCTTCCTAGAGTTGCATCACCGGTAGGGACCTGAATTGGCGTATGTGTCCTGGTTACCTTCGTTCCTCTGGAGAGTCCTTCTGTAGAACCCATAGCAATCGTTCTTACTTCTCCATTTCCGAGTCCAAATTCTGTTTCAAGAACCAGTTTTTTCCCATCTGGGAGCTCTACATCGAGTGCTTCGTAGACCTCTGGCACTTCATCTTGAAAAACCACATCGATAACAGGTCCTTGAATTTTTGTAATTATTCCTTGTATTTTATTGTTTGGCATATAATTTAGTATTGACTGTTTGTTAAATCTAGAATTTCATTCGTAATTCTTTCCTGGCGGGACTTATTATAGGAAAGTGTAAGGTAGTCAGCAATATCAAATGCATAATTTTTTGCATTCTGCATAGCCATCATTCGGGCAGCTTGCTCTGATGTAAACGCTTGAATGAGCGCATTATATATTTGTGTCTCTATATATTGTGGAAGTAGATCTTTCAAAAAACTCTCTGCATCTGGCTCAAATATAGCATCAGTGCTGTCTGTTTGAGGAGTATCCAGTTTTAGGTCTGTGAGATTTAAGGGAAGAAGCTTTGCTGCTAATGGCTTTTGTGTAAGTATGGATTCAAATTCAGCAAATAAAATCTGTACCTCTGAGATTTCCTTTTTTAAGACTAACTCATCAATCATTTTTTTTACCTGTACAATGAGGGTATAGTCGGGAAGGGTGGAGCCGAGTGGAAAGCTTGCGTAAAGCGTTCCTTTTAGTTTTCCGCCAAATAATTCTGCCTTTTTCCCGAGGGTAATATAGAGATTGTTCTGACTATCTACTTCTATCATTTTTTTATAAAGATTAGTATTCAGTCCTCCGCAAAGACCTTTATCTGGAGAAATAAAGATATATAAGCTTTTTTTATTTTTTGGGAGATTTATGTATTCATGGGTGAATTTTCTCCTTTCAATTTTTGAAAGAGCGAGCGCTGCGAGTTCTAGGATTTTTTCAGCAAAAGGTTTGTTGCTTGAGGCTGCATCCTGAGCTTTCTTTATTTTTGAAGCAGAGATAGTCTCCATTGCTTTTGCGATCTGTGCAATATTCTGAGAAGTTTTAATACGACGTTTTAGTAATTGTAGATTTGCTGCCATAATTTATTTGAGAAATGTTTTTTTGAATGTTTTTAATGATTCGTCAAGTTCTTTTTGCATCTTTTCATCAATTTTCTCTCCTTTTTCGAGACTGCCGATGAGTTTTTTATTTTTAACTTTTACAAAATCTATGAATTTTTCTTCAAATTCCAGAATCCTTTCTACCGGGACGTCATCAAGCCCTCCAGAAGTGGCGGCATAAATAGAAATGGTCTCAGAGGCTTCATCGAGTGGTGCGTACTGCCTCTGCTTCAGAATCTCAGTAACTCGTTTTCCACGCTCAATCTTCTTTTGAGTTTCTTCGTCGAGGTCACTTCCAAATTGTACAAAAGCTGCAAGAGATCGGTACTGTGCAAGCTCTAATCTAAGCGGAGATCCGACTTGTTTCATGGCCTTAGTTTGCGCTGCGCCTCCTACTCGAGATACTGATTGTCCGGCGTTGATTGCGGGTATAATTCCACTATTGAATAAATCATTTTCTAGGTAAATTTGCCCGTCGGTAATAGAGATTACATTTGTAGGAATATAGGCAGAGCTATCTCCTGCCTGTGTTTCTATAATTGGAAGTGATGTAAGTGATCCTCCGCCTAGTTTTTCTGACATTCGTGATGAACGTTCTAGAAGGCGTGAGTGAAGGTAAAAAATATCTCCTGGATATGCCTCACGTCCTGCAGGGCGCCTAAGGAGCAGTGAGAGTTGACGGTATGCCCATGCATGCTTTGATAGGTCGTCATAGACCACAAGCACGTCCTGACCTTTTTCCATGAAGTACTCACCGATTGCTGTTGCGGTAAAAGGTGCAAGGAATTGGAATGCTGCAGGATCTGATGCACTTGCAGCAACCACTATGCTGTAGTCTATTGCGCCTTCAGATTCGAGTCTGCCTATGATTTGTGCGATATTGCTTCGCTTTTGTCCTATTGGGCAATATATGCAAATTACTGGTTTCAAGCCAAGATCGTGCTTCCTTTGGTTAATAATCGTATCTATTGCAAGCGCAGTTTTTCCCGTATTTCTATCACCGATAATAAGCTCTCTTTGGCCACGGCCGATTGGGATCATTGCATCAATTGCTTTAATACCAGTTTTGAGTGGCGTGTCGACTGGCTCTCGTTCTACAATTCCAGGGGCAATTTTTTCTAATGGATATGCGTCTCCTTTTAGCTCAATTTTCTTTCCATCAAGGGGATTTTGGAGCGGATCAATAACTCTTCCAATAAGATTATCTGTGCCAATGATAGAGAGAATTTTTCCAGTAGATTTCACTTCGTCTCCTTCTTTAATTGTTGTAGTATTGCTAAGCAAGATTATTGCCGCATAATCTTCATCTAGGTTAAAGGCAAGTCCGGTTGTTCCATTTTTAAATTCGACAATCTCTCCAAATCCGACTCGAGAGAGTCCGCTTACCTGTACAATTCCATCTCCAACCGTTTCTACGTACCCGACATTTTCCAATTTCGGATCGTGGTTTACCGATGTGAGTCGTTCTTCTATCTGTTTTATAAGTTCTTCTGTTTTCATAGTTATAGCGCTTTGAGATTGTTTTTAACAAGCCCGGATACAGTATAATTGACTACTAGGTCATTGTCGACTATCTCAATGCCTCCTCCCAATGTTGCATCGTGGATATACTGGATATTTTTATCTGCATATTTTTTTTCTAACTCCCGTTTGATATTATCAGGAATAGTTCCGGCGTGTTTCACTGTGATATTTTTGTGTGCATATGTTTTTTTCAAGTTCCTTAAGAACATTTTGAGTTCTTCTTTGCTAAGATTCTTCAAAATATAATCAGTAAGTTTTCTATCTATGTTTCCATCTTTTTCGATTGCTTCTTTTGTAATAAATTGTAGTGTTTTGTTTCGTATCATAGTGATTTTATTCTTTCTAGACTTCTTTTCAGGATCTCATCTCGTTCCTTGTTCGTAAAGAGTTCTGATATTACATTTCTCAAGATTTTTTCTGATGCTTGAATTGCAATATTTGAAATATCCTTTTCGATTGCGGCCTTTTCTAGTGTTGCTTGTTGTCGGGCATTTTCTATTATTCTTTCTGCTTCTTTTCTGGAATCAGTAAGAATTCTTTCGCTTTCTAGGAGGGCACTTTTTTTTGCACCGTTAACAATTTTTTCACCTTCTTTTGTAGCTTTTGCAAGGATAGTATCGCTTTTTTCCTCAGCAAGAGCCAATGCTTTTTCAGCATTCTCAGCATCTTCTAGTCCTTTTCGTATATCCTCCTCGCGTTTCTTGACCATTTTTAGTAATGGTTTGTAAAGAAACTTTTTAAACAAAAAGGCAAGAATAAGAAAGTTAATAATTTGTGCTACAAAAAGCCGCAAATCAAATCCGAATTCTGATAATATTTCCATAATTCCTTTTTATCCTATAAACGCTAAAATAAGCGCGTAAATAGCGATAGCCTCAGCAAAAGCCATACCTAAAAGCATAGGAGGAAGGATTTTAGTAGCAGCTTCTGGATTTCTTCCAATAGCTTCCATAGCCTTGTAACCAATAAGAGCAATAGCAATAGCTGGGACAACGCCCCCGAAAGCAATAATAGCTCCACCGTTTAATGCAATTTCCATAATTTAATGCCCACCTCCTTCCGAATGTGGCGTGCTTAACACAGCCATAAATACCATTGTAAGCATCGAGAATACAAGCGCTTGTACAAATGCAATTATTGTTTCTAGCATAACAAAAGGAAGCGGTGCAAGAAATGCAAATAATCCAGAAATTGTTACTAGGACTACCTCTCCTGCAAATATATTACCAAAAAGTCTGAAAGAAAGTGAGACTATTTTTACAAACTCTAAAACGAATTCTAAAATTCCAATAAATAAGTTCACTGGATTAAACGATAAAAACTTTTTGGTGTATTCTACAGCTCCTAAAATATTGATACTGAGAAAATGAGTTGCCACGACTGAAACAGTTCCCAGTGCAAGAGTCATGTTGAAATCTGTAGTTGCTGCTCGAAATAGCGGGATAATTGCGTGATTATCATGATGGTGGTCTACAATACCAAATGCTGTGATTCCAGGTAGTAATCCGAAAAGATTTGTTACTGCAATAACAATAAAAAATGTTGCAAACCATGGAAAAATTTTCATAGCTCGACTTCCGGATATTTGCTCGGTGAGAGAGTAGAAATAGAGGAGGATAGGCTCTATGAAGGACTGTGTTCCGGTAGGTGCGGTTGTGATTCGGCGAGCAAAAACATAGAGCATGATGAGCAGAACTGCATCAACTGCAATAGTTGCAAGTATCGTATTAGTAACTGGAAACCCAGCTAGCTCTGTTATAAGTTCTGGTTGTAATGAGGCCATATAAAAGATATATTTATGAGCTTACAGAATGCCCTTATTGTAAACAAGTAAGAAATAATAGTCAACCTAGTTGATGATGCGGAGACTATTTACGAGAATTACTGGGTGGTCTTCCTTTCTATCTATTTTTCCTTCAACGGAAAGAATTGCATCAATATTAAGAAGCTCTTTGTCACGAGCAAAAACTTTTGGGAAGATAACACATTCTATGGTTGCTCCAGCATGGTCCTCAATAGTCGCAAATGCCATTTCTTCATTTCTTCGCTTGGTAAATATTTTTTTAACTTGTGTAACAAGGCCACCTACTCTGACGCCAGATCCGTCCTTTACTTCAGAAAGTTCATTGATTCTATGTGTAGAAATAGAAAAAAGGTTTCCAAGTTTTTGATTCAATGGATGATCAGTAAGGAAGAATCCTAATAGCTCTCGTTCAAATACTAATTTTTCTTTTGGGGAAAAATCATCAATATTGTCATATGCTTTCATGTCAAAGTGTAGCGTGCTTTCGTCGGGCAAGTCTTCAAAAAGACTGTCTTGATTGAGGTTTACCTTCTTCATCCTTTTGTTGACCGTGTCAACAATTTCATTCATGGCGGTAAGCATTTTTGCTCTATTTCCAAATTCATCAAAAGCCCCTGCTTTTATGAGGCTTTCAATGGTTTTTCTATTTACTTTTGAAAGCTCTACACGGCTCGCAAAATCCATAAGATTTTCAAATGGCTTATTGCTTCTCGCTCCAAGGATGGATGTGATTGCTGCTTCACCAACATTTTTAATTGCACTCAGTCCGAAGCGAATATTTAAATGATTTTCTATAGAAAATTCTGACTCAGATTTATTGACTGAGGGAGATAGTACATTAATTTTGAGTCGTTTACATTCAGCAATAGCCTCTGCCATTTTTTCATTCTTTGAAGGCCCAGTGCTTCCTCGAGATTCAGCAGTGAGAAGTGCTGTCATAAACTCTACACTATAATTTGCTTTTAGATATGCTGTTCTATATGCAATTGTTGCATAGCAGGCAGCATGTGCTTTATTAAATCCATATCCGGCAAATGGTGCAATTAGGTCAAATAATTCTTCTCCTTGCTTTTTTGTGAGACCATTTTTAATGGTGCCTGCTACGAATTTGTCCCGCTGGATTTTCATTTCTGATGGAATTTTTTTTCCTACAGCCTTTCGTAATTTGTCTGCGTCGAGCCATGAGAATCCCGCAACTTCTATCGCGGTTAACAGTACGTCATCTTGAAAAGTGAGGATTCCGTAGGATGGCTTCAGAATGTGCTCAAGTCTTGGATCTGGGTAAGTAATCTTGCTTGGATCATTTTTGCGGGCAATAAAGTCTGGGATATTTGCCATTGGTCCAGGCCTATAGAGTGCGACCATTGCCATAAGATCAAAGATTGAAGTTGGCTTGAGTTCTTTAATATATCGTCTCATTCCCGCAGACTCAAGTTGGAATATGCCGGTGTTTTCTCCAGAGGACAACAGTTCATAGGTGTTCTTGTCATCAAGGGGAACTGTTGAAAAATCTACTATTTCTTCACGATTTTCTTTAATAAAACGAAGTGCTTCTTGAATAATGGTAAGATTTCTCAGTCCAAGGAAATCCATCTTCAGGAGTCCAACACCATCTTCTCCTACTGTGTACATGTCGTATTGGGTAATGATTTTTCCTCCTCGAGATTCTCTTTGAAGTGGCGTGTATTCAGTAATATCTTTATCAGCAATAACCACTCCTGCTGCGTGAACTGATGCGTGACGAGCTACTCCTTCAAGTTTTTGGGCAAGATCTATCAGTTTTTTTGTTTCCGGTTCTGTTTTGTATGCAGCTTTTAAATCTGGACTTTGAGAGAGCGCATTGTTTAATGTCATCGCGTGTCCTTGCCAGCCTGGAGGAATCATTTTAGAAATTCTATCTGGAGCAGAGTATGGCATGCCGAGTGCACGACCTGTATCACGGACTGACCCCTTGGCCTCCATCGTACCAAAAGTGATAATTTGCGCCACTTTGTCACGTCCATATTTCTCTGTAACGTAATTTATGACCTCATCGCGTTTAATGTCTGCAAAATCCAGATCAATATCAGGTGCAGATGGCCTTTCGGGATTGAGAAATCTTTCAAACGGGAGTTTGAAATAAAACGGATCAACGTCTGTGATTTTTAGAATATAAGAAATAACTGATCCTGCTGCAGATCCTCTTCCGGGACCGACTGATATCCCATTATCTTTGGCCCAATTAACAAAATCTGCAACTACTAAAAAATATGTGTCATACCCTTTTTTACGGATAACTGATAGTTCATAGTCAACACGTTCTCTAATTTCAGGAGTTATTTCTTTATAGCGCTCATTGATTTTCTCGTCAATAAGTTGTTTGAGATATTCTGTGGGGGTAAGCCCTTCTGGGACTTCAAATTTAGGCATGATCCATTTCCCCAGTTCTATTTCTATATTACATCGCTGTGCAATTTTGAGTGTGTTTTCAACCGCTTCGGGAATATCGATGAAAAGATTTTTCATCTCATCTCCTGATTTGATGTAGAAGTCTGGTGAGTCAAGCATCGAAAGTCCACGGTTTGGTGTGTCAATTGTTTTTTGAGTTCCGATGCAGAGTAAAATTTCTTGCGCTTCTGCATCATCATTATTTATGTAATGGTTATCATTTGTTGCAACGAGTGGAATGCCATCGCGCTTTGAAATCTCAATCATTTTTTGATTCAGCTCTTCTTGACGTGGAACCTTTAAGTGTCTTTGGATTTCTAGATAGAGCCTATCATTATCAAATATTTCTTTTAAGTTTTTTAGCCTTTTTTCTGCTTCTTCTTCTTTCCCATTCAACAGTGGATCAGCAATATATCCATTGAGGCAAGCAGTTAGACAAATAAGTCCTTCGTTATATTTTTTTAAAAGTTCTATATCGCATCGAGGTTTATAATAGTATCCTTCCAGATGTGAAATGGAAATAATTTTCATTAAATTTTTATATCCTTGTAGGTTTTCTGCGAGGAGAATTAAATGATTGTAATCTTTATCTACGCCTGCTTCTTTATCGTGTAGAGATCGAGGTGCCATGTAAATCTCGCATCCGATTATGGGTTTTATCTCATATTTCTTACAAATCTGAAAAAATCTAATTGCACCATATAGATTTCCGTGATCAGTTATTGCAATTGACGACATTCCCAGCTCTTTTGCTTTCATGACCATGAGCTCAACCTTTGAAAGCCCATCGAGCAGTGAATATTCTGAATGGTTATGTAAGTGCGCAAAATCCGTCATGATTTCAGTATCGTAGTTCTCTTTTTTTGAAGTTTTTTATCCCTTGCGAAGAGTATGATCACCGTTGGATCATTGTAGCATTTCGGTAAGTTTTTTTCTAATCTGTTCTGTATCTTTTGCTTCTGGAAGTTTTCGTTTTACCATTCCTATCAAAAAACCAATTACCTGTATTTTTCCTGACTGATAGTCAGTAACTGCCTGAGGATTTTCTTCACGTACTTTTTTAATCGTGTCCTCCAAAAGCTTGTCGTCAATTTGTTTTACTGTGCTTTCTGTAATGATTTGTCTCAGGAGGGATGCAGGGAGAATATCTTTTATTTTCGGCTTCTTGTTGATTATATGGCTTGCTATTTTTTGTGCTGATATATCGTGTTCGCGGCCTATCTCTATGACCTCTTCGAAGTAGTTTGCAAGCTCTATCTTTC
>Ga0265293_10001025_pt1 | contig 63089 bp, 63 predicted proteins | sample Munlanlewell138R_FD_192505 | JGI IMG/M metagenome (GOLD analysis project Ga0265293, IMG submission 192505) | Leachate microbial communities from a municipal landfill in Southern Ontario, Canada - Leachate well 138R | ecosystem: Engineered > Solid waste > Landfill > Unclassified | place: Canada...
ATGCACCAACAACACGAATTAACACCAAAATCTTACAAAAAGAAAAACAGTACAAATACGAATATCAGTACTGTTTAATAAAAAGTTTTATTTGTTTAATCCTGTATCATTTTTTCAGGACGTTACATTATAGTTTAACACCGCCTTATCTTTCAGACAAATATTCTAAATTCTGATTAAAAACCCTTGCATCAGAAAAATTTAAAATGGTATCAATTTCATTCTTTTTCATCAAAATAACTGCCGAATGATTTAAAACATTGGCTTTGTAAAAAAGTTGTTTCCTGTCTATAATCACATCTTTGATTTCATCTGCATTAATATAACCGCTTATGTTTTGCAAAGAAAGAATAACTAATGTACTGTCATTCTGCTTTTGATCAACAATATAATCTGCAAATTTTTTGTTGCAAGTTCCACAGCCGTGTTCCTGCAATATTAGTATTTTATTAAATGGTTTTTCAACTTTCAAGCTGTCTTTGACGATTTCCAGAATTCGGTCATTTGTTGATTTCTCTTTTTTGCAACCTGTGAATAACAGCGTAATCACGAACAAATTAATAACTAAATATCTCATAAATCAATTTTTGAGGTTCATAAGCATCTCCAAGTTTGTTGTTTGCATTAATAATCAATCCTTCTTTGCAAACGAAAACACCGTGATAATCATATTTTGAATGGTCAAAAAGATATTCCTTTTCAAAATTATAATCGGTATCATAAACCAAAATTGAAAAAGGGCGGTTTGTAAATTTTTTTTCGCCGTTGTTTTCAATGTCTTTTGTGCCGTGAACCAAAACTACTAAGATTTTATTGTGGTATTCGTCATATAAAATCCCGTTGACCTGTGTTGCATAATTAATAGCATTATCATAAACAGTTGGCACATCTTCGCTTTTAAAAATTTCTATTTCTTCAAAATTTGTATATTTTGATTTTACGCTAAACGCTTTTTTAAACGAACCGGCTTCGTCCACTTCATAAACAGCATCAATAAAATGATTGTTATATAAAATAACATCTTTCACATAGATAGCAGTAGCTTTAAACCAAATTTCTGCCGAATTGTCTTTTGTTTTGGGTTTTATATCTTTAAATGTTATTGTAGATGACTCCACTTCACTGTTTTCAAAATCCAAAATGCTGTAAGACGGTTTTTGCTTATTGAGTTGTTCACAGGCAATAAATGTTTCCGTTAGGTCGCCCCCTTTTCCATACAAATCGCAGGTAAAAAGATTAGTCAACAATAATTTATTGTTTTTCCAGGAACTCGCATTATTTAATGCTATTGTGTATTCCATTCCATTATAATTGGACAAACTGTCTAATTTATAAACAACATTTTCCACTGAATTATAGACATTTGCATGTCCATAATTAACAATATAATCTTCTTTATTAAAAAAAATGTTATATCTTGAAAGTCTTTTAATCTTCATTTTTTCTGCTAAATCAATAGTATCTCTTTTATCTGAATTAAGATAATATTTATACAACATATTGTTACCGTTTGTTGTATAAAATAAAAAAGAGTGCTCGGTATCCGAAAAACCTTCCCTATATATGTCGTTATTTGTTTCAAAAACAATGGTTTTTATGGATTTCATTCTTTTGTCTTGTTGGCAAGATAAGGACAAAACGCATAGGCAAATAAAAAGTAGCTTTTTCATAATCAATAATTAAAAAAAACAGAAAGGGTAATAATTGCCCTTTCTGTTTTTACTATTATTTAATAAATTAATTTAAAATAATAGGATAAGTTCCTACCAACTCGTTATCACTTATTCTTCTAAACTGAAACTTATGGACTCCACTACTTTCTGCAGCTACAATGTCTAATTTAAAAAAATTGTCTAACACTCCATTGACAAGTATAGGGTGTATGTCTTCTAATAGCAGATCTTGGTTATCATTGAAAATCGCAACATAGTTAGACGGTTGATTGATTAATGTTTGATACAACTCCACTTTTCCAGGAACTATTATAATCAAATCCGGCAAGCAATCACTTGGCAGATTAAAACAATCTTTAAACAGCGGACCTGGATTAAGTCTCATCTGGACATTATCGTCAGTAACTTGACCTAAATAAAAATCTTGATAAGCCATATCTCCAAATTTAGCTTTCAAAGTAGATTCAGTTGTTCCTTCATTGGAACTCACTACATCGTTATCGCACGAAATCAACCCTGTAGTTAGTACGGCTATCCCTATCAAGCCAAATACTGTAAATTTAATTTTTTTCATAGCTAATATAATTAACTTATTTTTAACTTCCAAATAAATTGATAGAAATATTTTGAAATAAAAAAGTCTTTACAGTTTTTGTAAAGACTTCTATTTTTGTTGTTAGTGCTCATTCAACGATTCATATAATCGTCAAAAGCCTCTTTAATAAAATGACTTTCAACGGTTTGATCAATTATTCCCTTTCCAATATCTTCAAGCAGCGTAAACCGGGTTTTGCCGTTTTCATTCTTCTTGTCGTGAATCAGTAAGGAACTGCAAATTTCAATATCATTTTCATTAAAAACAATAGGCTCGTACATCAAATTTAAAGTTTCTTTTATTTCGGTGTATAAATTCTTTGTTAATAATCCTTTTTTGTATGAAATATATGCTTCCAGAATCATTCCCACAGCAATGGCTTCGCCGTGCAAAAGCGTTGGAAAATGTGAGTTTTCCAAACAATAACTTTCAATTACGTGTCCCAGAGTATGTCCGAAATTTAACAATTTCCGTACGTTTTTTTCTTCGGGATCCTGCAAAACAATTTCATTTTTAATAGAAACTGAATGATAAATCAACAATTCCAAATCGTTGGTAGTTAATTGATCCAAATTCTTTAGTTGTTCCCAATAAGAAGCATCGGCGATCAATCCATGTTTGTACATCTCTGCCAAACCCGATCGCATTTGATTTCCGGGTAGAGTTTCCAGATAAGAAACATCAACAACAACCAATTTTGGATGGGTAAAGGTTCCAATCATGTTTTTTAATGATGCGAGATTCACTCCATTTTTTCCGCCAACAGACGCATCTACCATTGCCAAAAGTGAAGTGGGAATATTTACAAAATCAACACCTCTTTTATATGTAGCTGCAACAAAACCGCCCAAGTCGGTAATCATACCACCACCAATGTTTATCACCAATGCTTTTCTATCTGCCTCAAGCTCTGTTAAGATCGACCAAAGTTGAACGCAAGATTCTATGTTTTTCTGTGTTTCGCCAGATTCGATTTCAATAATTTCAAATGGAACTTCAACTACAAGCTGCTGTAAGAAATAGGAAACACAATGCTCGTTTACAATATCATCGGTAATTATAAATACTTTAGAATAAGCTTTTTGTTTGATTAAATCAGTCAAATTCGCGTAAGCTTCGGCTCCAAAAACAACTTGGTAATTGGCTGCTGTTAATTCCATTTTGAATTCTATTTAAAATTTACTTCAAAATTACGTTAATTAATCAAACTCTCAGTATATTTGTGGGTACTATTTATTGTAACAATAATGAACAAAATATTTGACAATACCGAAGTTGCTTTTGCGCTAAAAAGTAATAAAGAACTCAATCGTGCATATTTTTTATTCAAACTTATCAGCAGCCAAAGATTAGTAAAAATGGGAACTTCATTGACGCATTTTGCCATCAACAGCAAACTGCCTGTCAAAGGTCTGATTAAATCTACCGTTTTCGACCATTTTTGTGGTGGCGTTACCGAAGAAGATTGTCTTCCGGTAATCGACAAAATGTATACTAAAGGAGTTTCTTCCATTTTAGATTACTCTGTGGAGGGCAAAGAAACGGAAGAACAGTTTGATAACGCCCTGGAAATGACTTTGAAAACCATCGATTTAGCAAAGAAAAAAGAAGCACTTGCTTTTGCCGTTTTCAAACCAACAGGTATGGGTCGTTTCTATTTATTTGAGAAAAAAGGTGAAAAACTCCCTTTTTCTGAAGCCGAAGAAAAAGAGTGGCAACGAGTAGTTGACAGATTTGATACCATCTGTCGTACTGCCCATGAAAAGGATGTTTTACTCTTGATCGACGCCGAACACAGCTGGATGCAAGATGCTGCCGACGAGCTTATTTTGAACATGATGCGCAAATACAATCAAGAAAAATGTATTGTTTTTAACACAGCTCAAACCTACCGTTGGGATCGTTTTGACTTTGTAAAAAAGACTCATGAAATTGGTTTGGTAGAAGGGTTTCACGTTGGTTTTAAAGTAGTTAGAGGAGCTTATATGGAAGTGGAACGAGAGCGTGCTGCTGAAAAAGGTTACCCCTCTCCTATTTGCGCAACTAAAGCACAAACCGATGCCACCTTTAACAAAACTGTAGGTTATATTTTAGAAAACATCGACAATAAAATGGCACTTTACGCTGGTTCTCACAACGAAGAAAGCAACTATTTGTTGATGAAAAAAATGGCTGAAAGCAATATTGCCAACAACGACAAACGTATTTGGTTTGGTCAACTCTACGGCATGAGCGACAACATCAGTTTCAACTTAGCAAATCATCAATACAATGTATCAAAATACCTTCCGTTTGGTCCTGTTTATGATGTAGTTCCATATTTGATTCGACGCGCAGAGGAAAACACCTCCGTTGCTGGACAAACAAGCCGTGAATTAGACCTTTTAAACATCGAATTAAAAAGAAGAAGAATGAAATAGATCGGAATTTCGTTTTATTCTATTAAAATAATCAGCTGGAATAGGCTGTTTTCATTACAAACAACTTAGCTTAAAATGCTAAGTTGTTTTTTTTATATCTGAATCTAAAATTGCTAGTAACTTTTTGTATTCAGTCTTTAAATAAGCTATCTTTGTATCCGTAAATTTTATGTACTTATAATGAAACCCAACACACAACAATTAGAAGACTTGGTAACGCAAGTTAGAAGAGATGTTTTACGTATGGTACATGCTGTAAATTCTGGTCATCCTGGAGGTTCTTTGGGTTGCGCAGAATATTTTGTAGCATTGTATCAGGTTATTATGGAAAGAAAAGACACCTTTGAAATGGATGGAAAAGACGAAGATGTTTTCTTCCTATCAAATGGTCATATCTCGCCGGTTTTCTACAGCGTTTTGGCCAGAAGCGGTTACTTTCCTGTAGAAGAATTAAAAACTTTTAGAAAAATCGACTCTCGATTGCAAGGACATCCAACAACTCACAGTCATCTTCCAGGTGTACGCATGGCCTCTGGTTCTTTAGGACAAGGCTTATCTGTAGCATTAGGAACCGCTCAAGCAAAAAAGCTTAACAACGACTCTAAGTTAGTCTATGTTCTTATGGGTGATGGTGAACTACAAGAAGGTCAAAACTGGGAAGCACTTTTATATGCATCTGCCAATAAGGTTGACAATATTATTGCCACAGTGGATTTAAACGGAAAACAAATCGACGGAGCCACAGACGATGTCTTGCAAATGGGCGATTTGAAAGCTAAATTTGTTGCATTTGGCTGGGAAGTAATTACAGTTGAACAAGGAAACAACATCGAAGCTGTCATCAAAGGTTTACAAGAAGCCAAATCAAAAACAGGACAACAAAAACCAGTGATGATCTTGCTTCATACCGAAATGGGTAATGGTGTTGATTATATGATGTACACGCACGCTTGGCACGGTAAAGCTCCAAACGATGAACAACTAGAGATCGCTTTAAGTCAGAATAATGAAACTTTAGGAGATTATTAAAAGTCAACGATGAAAAAGCTTGTTTGTAGTATTCTTAGTATTTTTTCCTTGCATTCTGTAGCGCAGGTCAATTCGGTTGTTTTCGACCAAAAATTAACCTATAGAATTAAGTTGGAAAATGTTGAAGAGAACTATTTATTGGATTATTTAAACATAAAATACGAACACCTTATAGGATCAAACAAGCACGAAAGTCTATTGTCTTTTTTTTATACGGAAAAACAAGGAAATTCTACTGAAGCCAATTTGTTTATTAAAAACGGCTGGATGATTCCAATAACATTCAACGGAATTTCAAAAACAGTCTCCTATTCACCTTATTCGGCTTTTCCGATCTTAAAAAGTGGACAAATTCTGTCAAAAATAGACAAAAAAGGATCCTTCAATGATATCGACTGTGAATACTATGCATTTTTATCAGATAAGATTGATAAAAATTCTTACGAAGTCTGTTTTTGTATAGACGAAAAAAATCCGGTTGACAACGCAAGTTATATTTTTCCCGAAAGCAACATTAAAGGTTTGATTGTAAGTGCGGAAAACAGAAGTGACGAATCGATTCAGCTGATCTTTAATTCCATGGAGGCGATTCAAGTCGATTTAGATTTTAATTCAGATAAGATGATGGCTGCTATTGACAATCAGAGCGGATCAAGAGCTTTAGAGGAATTTATGAATCAAATTGATTTTGAAGACGAAGCTATAGCTACTCAAAACTGGGATTCCACTCAGCTTGCTATTTATTCCGATCCTTTGTTTACTTCTGGAAGTTTAGATTCTGAAAATGAAGTTTTGTATCAATTCACTTACCCGATTTATAGCATTACTTCTAACCTGCTTTTCGAAACCGAAGAATATTCAGAAAATGCAAATTATAACAGAGGTCAACTGATCAAATTCTATAAAAAAGCTTCTAAAAGTTTAGTAAAAAACTTGAAGGCTTCACAGCTAGTTTCATCTGAACAACAACAAAGCTTAAACAATTTCTTTAAAGCTAAAATTAAAGAAATTGAAGCATATACACCTGAAAAAATTGAATTTTCAGACCAAAAAAATTATTTAGAAATCGATAGAAACACAGACAGTTTATCGGTCTATAGTTTTTATACACCTTATGAATCAACCTACAAAAACCACATAGTCAACGAAGTTACTTTGGCGTATGATGGATTAGACAGCGAATCGTTAAAAGTCAATGCACCCGATTATTGCTACGATTTAAGAAACAAAATCCCCGATTTTCAAAACAAAGAATTAAAATTACACGTTTATAATCTTGCAGGTCAAATTTGTGATTTATATCTTTACAATAACGGAGGGTATGTAGGTTATTTTGAAACGATTAACAGTATGCGCAAGAGTTTTTTGGAAATTGAAAAGATGAGAAATTCATTATCTAAAAAAGACCAAAAAATCTTAGTAGAATATTTAACAACATTAGATTAAAATGAAAAAATATACAGTCTTAGGACATAAAGACACACGTTCTGGATTTGGCGCAGGTTTGGCCGAATTGGGAAGAAAAAACGAAAATGTAGTAGCTCTTTGTGCCGATTTAATCGGTTCATTGAAAATGGATGAATTCAAAAACAATCATCCCGAACGCTTTTTTCAAGTTGGAATTGCAGAAGCCAATATGATTGGTATGGCTGCAGGAATGACCATCGGCGGAAAAATTCCTTTTACGGGAACTTTTGCTAATTTCTCTACTGGTAGAGTTTATGATCAAATCCGTCAATCGGTGGCTTATTCCGAAAAAAACGTGAAAATATGTGCATCTCACGCAGGTTTAACTTTGGGTGAAGACGGTGCAACTCACCAAATCTTGGAAGACATCGGTCTGATGAAAATGTTGCCAGGCATGACGGTTATCAATCCATGTGATTACAATCAAACAAAAGCAGCTACCTTGGCTATAGCCGAACATCAAGGTCCAGTTTATCTACGTTTTGGACGTCCGGTAGTACCTAATTTCATTCCAGAAGACCAAGTATTTGAAATTGGTAAAGCTCTTCTGTTATCTGAAGGAACAGACGTAACGCTTGTTGCAACGGGTCATTTGGTTTGGGAAGCGTTACAGGCAGCTGAGGAATTAGAAGCAAACGGTATTTCTGCCGAAGTAATCAACATACACACCATCAAACCTTTGGATCATGAAGCAATCTTGAAATCTGTTGAGAAAACAGGTTGCATCGTTACGGCCGAAGAACATAATTATTTAGGTGGTTTGGGTGAAAGTATCGCTGGTATGTTGGCTACAAATCGTCCTACTCCACAAGAATTTGTCGCAGTAAACGACGTTTTTGGCGAATCTGGTACACCAGAAGCATTGATGGATAAATATGGTTTAAATGCAGCTTCTATCGTTGAAAAAGCGAAGAAAGTTATTTCTAGAAAATAAAACAATCCAACATACAGCCTCTAAACAACATTAAAGCAATGTTTTACAGAAAAAGAAGGCATCGAAAAAGCAATCATAAAGTCTTATGATTGCTTTTTTAATTTAAAAAAATGACGTGTTTTTTTTGTCTTGTAAAACTTAGATATTTTTCGTAAATTCGTGTTCAACTTTTTATTGTTTAAATATGTTAAAATTTGGATTGATTCGCGAAGGGAAAACACCGCCGGACAAACGAGTAGTTTTTTCGCCACAAGATTTGTTGGTTTTTAAAAACACTTATCCCGATTGTTCTTTTAAGGTTGAATCCTCTTCTGTGCGTTTCTTTAAGGATGAAGAATACGAGGCGCTTGGTTTTGAAGTTACAAACGATCTAACCGATTGCGATATTCTTTTAGGAGTAAAAGAAGTGCCCGTTGAACAACTCATCCCAAATAAAACGTATTTTTTCTTTTCGCATACCATTAAAAAACAACCCTATAATAAATCGCTACTACAAAGCTGTCTTGAAAAGAACATTCGATTGATTGACCATGAGACTTTGATTGACGAAAAAGGGAACCGTTTAATTGGTTTTGGAAGATTTGCTGGCATCGTGGGAGCCTATAATACTTTTCGAGCTTTTGGGATTAAATATGAATTGTTTAATCTGAAAAAAGCAGAAGAATTAAAAACTCAACAAGATTTAATCGAACGATTAAACAGACCTTATCTTCCGCCAATCAAAATAGTTTTAACTGGAAAAGGTAAAGTGGGTTACGGAGCAAAAGAAATGCTTGATGCTATGGAAATGAAAGAAGTTAGCATTGAGAAGTTTTTAAAACAAGAATTCGATCAACCGGTCTATGTACATATTGACTATAATGACTATTACCGAAGAGCTGACGGAAAACCAAGTTCTAAAACCGATTTTATAGAAAACCCACAGGAATACGAAAGTGATTTTGAAAAATTCTCTCAAGTAGCTGATATCCTCATTGCTGGACACTTTTACAAAGACGGTTCGCCAGCTATTTTGACAAAAGAAATGCTAAACCATCCCAAAAACACACTAAAAGTAGTAGGAGACATTTCTTGTGATATCGATGGTCCAATTGCTTGTACACTACGTCCTTCAACCATCGCGGACCCTTTTTATGGATACTATCCTAGAGCTCATGAAGAAGTTGATAAAGAGCATCCTGCGGCCATAGTAGTTATGGCAGTCGACAACTTGCCATGCGAACTACCAAAAGATGCAAGTGAGGACTTCGGTAAGGTGTTTCTAAAAAGCATTGTTCCAGCTTTTTTCAATGATGATAAAGATGGAATATTAAAACGAGCAACCATCTGTGAAAATGGTAAACTTTCTGAAAGATTTTCTTATTTGGAAGATTACGTGAAGTAACAGAGATCATCCACTGATGTAGTTAAACTTATCAAAATAATTTACGCTGTTGATTGTATAAAAAAGGCGGAAAAATATGTAGTTACAACAACACCTTTTTTTGATTTAGAAAGAATCTATAAGTTTATTGATGACTCAATTTCTTAGGTTCTTTCTAATTCATTCGTAGGATTACTTTATAAAATTCAAGGGGCCAATCTTTCAATTTTCCAATCTAAATCTTCCAAAGTATAGCGGATTCGATCGTGTAATCTATTCGGTCTACCTTGCCAAAATTCAATACTTTGCGGTCGGACTAAAAAGCCGCCCCAATGTTCAGGTCGAGGAATATTTTCTGAATGCTTGTACTGGATTTCTAATTTTTCTAGATTTTCTAACAGCAAATCATAACTTTCAACAACTTCACTTTGAGGGGAAACCATTGCTCCTAACTGACTACCTTTTGGTCGCGAATGAAAATAATTATCAGAAACTTCTGGAGATACTTTTTCAGCTATTCCTTTAATTATAATTTGTCTTTCTGCTTTTGCCCAAAAAAAAGACAAACAAACATGTGGATTGTTTAAAATTGCTTTTCCTTTTTCTGAGTGGTAATTTGTATAGAATACAAAACCGTTTTCGTCGTATTTTTTTAATAAAACTACTCTCGTTTTAGGAAAACCATCTCCACCAATTGTAGACACAGACATGGCATTTACTTCATCTGCAGCATTACTTTCTTCAGCTTCATAAAACCATTTTTGAAACTGCATCATCGGATTGGAATCAACCTCTGTTTCCAACAACCTGTTTTTGTCATATACTTTTCTATAATCAGATAAATCGCTCATAATTAAAATTTGAATTTTTTACCGTCTTCGGCAAGTTCTACCTCATCAAAAACTGTTTTGGCTTCTTGTTCAAACAAATTTATATCTGAATATCGAGTAGAATAATGTCCCAAAATAAGTTTTGAAACCTGTGCCTTTTTGGCTATCGTTGCTGCTTGTTTAGCTGTGCTGTGCATTGTAGGTTTGCAACGATCGACATCTTTTTCCAAAAAAGTACTTTCATGATACAAAACAGTTGTATTTTTTATAATAGGTACAATACTTTCATCATAAATGGTATCTGAACAAAATGCATAAGATTGAACCGGATCGGGTTCAAAAGTCAACAATTCATTTTTGATGATGCTCCCATCGTCTAAAGTAATGTCACCACCGTCTTTAATTTTATTGAAATAGCAAGTTTCAACACCAAATTCTTCGCAAGCTGCAGCATTTAATTTACGTCTTCCGGGTTTTTCTTGAAATAAAAAACCATTGGTGTAGACGCGGTGTTGTAAAGGAATGGTTTTTACGATTACTTTTTCACTTTCATAAATCACTTCACTCTTTTTTGAACTTAACTCGTGAAAATACAAACCAAAACTAGTGTAGGCACTCGCGTATTTGAGTTGCAACAGAATCAATTCTTTGATTCCTTTAGGCCCATAAATATGCAAATCATTAGGTCGATTGAGCAGCATAAAAGTAGATACCAAACCAATCAAGCCATAAAAGTGATCGCCATGTAAATGTGAAATAAACACATGATTGATACGTCCAAATTTTATCTTGTGTTTTCTTAATTGTACCTGTGTACCTTCGCCACAATCAATCAGAAACATCTCATTATTTAATTCCAAAACCTGAGCTGTGGTCTGAGAAATAGTACGCGGAGTGGCGGCATAACAACCTAATATGTGTAATTTCATCATAAGCAAAAAAAAGGCGATTTAAAACCCTAAATCCCTTTCAATTTCATCCATTTCAATTATATCAAATGCTTCTTGTAAAGTAGGTACAACTACTAAGGCATCATCGATTTCGTCAAAGTCGATGTCGGCTACAATCACAAATGATTTTTTATTGTTCATTTGCTTGTTTGCCATCGGTTCAAAAGGAATCAACCCGCTTGGTCGAACTTCGTTTTCTTCCAAATTTACTATAATGTTCTTTTGAGAGAAATTAGTCAACTGTTCTTCTATAAGCAAAGCCAGTTCTGAAAGACTTTCTGTTTCTATGTGGACGACAATTATACTGTCTTTATCCTCTATTTTCATGTTTTTTTTGTTCTAATGTACGACTATTTTATTTTAGATGCTAATAAATAAATAACAGCCATGCGTATGGCCACGCCATTTTCAACTTGATTAAGGATTACAGACTGTTGTGAATCAGCAACATCAGAAGTAATTTCAACTCCTCTATTTATTGGTCCAGGATGCATCACTACGATTTCTTTATCAAGACTGTCTAGCAATTTTTTATCAACTCCATATTGTTGAGCATATTCTCTTGTCGAAGGAAAGTAATTCACATCTAAACGTTCGTTCTGAACACGCAACATATTTGCTACATCACACCATTCTAATGCCTTACGAAGATTGGGCTCGTATTTCACACCCAATTCTGTAATGTATTTCGGAATCAGTGTTTTAGGGCCACACACCATAACCTCAGCTCCTTGCAACTGAAGCGCAAAGATATTAGATAGTGCCACTCGAGAATGTAGGATATCGCCTACAATCACCACCTTTTTTCCGGCCACTTCTCCCAGTTTCTCTCTAATTGTAAAACTATCTAGAAGTGCTTGAGTTGGATGTTCGTGAGCACCGTCTCCGGCGTTAACAATACTCGCATTAACATTTTTGGATAAGAAATAAGCAGCACCTGGATTGCTGTGACGCATTACGACCATATCTACTTTCATTGAAAGAATATTGTTGACCGTATCGATTAATGTTTCGCCTTTTTTTACCGAAGATTGTGCAGCAGAAAAACTAATCACATCTGCAGACAATCGTTTTTGAGCTAATTCAAAAGACAACTTGGTTCGAGTGCTGTTTTCAAAAAAGATATTGGCAATGGTAATGTCTCGCAGCGAAGGCACCTTTTTTATTGGGCGATTGATAACTTCTTTAAAGTGATCTGCTGTTTCAAAAATTAAATCAATATCGTTTTTATTGATGTATTTTATTCCTAATAAATGATTCACGCTTAACTCTTTCATTGGAACCTGTGCTCTTTGTTTGTTATTAAAATTATTTCAAGACTATATGAACCTGATCTTCAGTAGCTCCGTCCACATCTTTCCATTGTACTACTACTCTTTCCTCGTTAAAAGCATCTACTTGTCTTCCACGATAATCTGGTTGAATAGGTAAATGACGACTGAATCTTCGATCAATCATAACCATCAATTCTATCTCTCTAGGTCGACCAAACGACTGTATAGCGGTAAGTGCCGAACGGATACTTCTTCCAGTATAAAGTACATCGTCAATGAAAACAACTTTTTTATCTTCAACTAAAAAGTCGATTTGTGTTTTGTTGGCCTCTAAAATTTTCTCGGTTCTTCTAAAATCGTCTCTAAAGAAAGTGATATCTAAATACCCCAAGGCAATGTCTTGAATGTTGTATTCCTTTTCTAAGATTTCTTTAATTCGGGCTGCCAAATACTTCCCTCTTGGCTGAATGCCAATCAATACTGTGTCTGAAAAGTCTAAATGCTTTTCTACCAATTGGCACGCCAAACGATGAAGAATAATGGTAACTTCCTTAGAAGTCAGCAATGTTTTGGTACTCATAGTCAAGTATTGTTTGGTGGGTAAAATTACAATTTTTTAGTGTATTAATTTGATGAACTTGAAAAAAGTTTTAAACCTCGATTATAAAACAATACCGTCTAAAATACAAAAAAAACAAACTTTCAATGTTATAGTTCGAAATCCTAACTGCGAATTAAATTTAAAAATAGGAAACCTAACCCTATTAGTAGTGTTTTGAGAAATAACATTTTTTATAAGGTTACTTCACATTTTTTTCGCACTTTCGTATATTCAAACCGATTATTCATTTTTATGGAATCAATTATATCCACTATATACAGCTACGTATGGTCTAATGCTCTGATCATATTGTGCATTTTTTCAGGAATTTATTTTTCAATCCGTTTAGGTTTTTTACAATTCCGTTACATCAAAACTATGGTAAGGCTATTATTTTTAGGTGAAAAATCCGACAAAGGTATCTCCCCATTTCAGGCATTTTCCTTGGCAATTTCGGGTCGGGTTGGAACAGGAAATATAATTGGAGTTGCAACCGCAATAGCAATGGGCGGTCCTGGTGCTGTTTTTTGGATGTGGGTTATTGCTATTTTCGGGGCAGCTTCTGCTTTTACAGAGGCAGCTTTAGGACAGCTGTACAAACAAGAGATTGATGGAGAATACCGTGGAGGACCGGCTTATTATATAGAAAAAGGATTGGGCATCAAATGGTATGCCGTTTTATTTGCAATAGTCACTATCCTCAGTTGTGGGTTTCTATTACCAGGAGTTCAAAGTAATAGTATTTCGGCAGCAATAACCAATGCTTTTGGTGTATCTACTTTCAACATTTCAGGCATTTCAATTAATTATATCGGTCTAATTATCATTGTCTTATTAGCAATGATAATTTTTGGTGGTGTAAAGCGACTTGGAAGGGTTTCTGAAATCATTGTTCCTTTTATGGCCGGATTATACATTTTGATGGCAATGATCATTATCATTATAAATTACAATCAAATACCTGAAGTTTTCTCACTTATTTTTCGATCTGCATTTGATTTTGATGCCACTTTAGGCGGAATTTTAGGAGCAACGATTGCATGGGGAATTAAAAGAGGCATTTATTCCAATGAAGCTGGTCAAGGAACGGCACCTCATGCTGCAGCAGCTTCAGAAGTAAAGCATCCGGCTGAACAAGGTTTGGTTCAGGCGTTTTCCGTGTACATTGATACGCTGTTTGTTTGTACCGCTACAGCCTTAATTATATTATTTACAAAAAAATACAATGTCATCAACGAAGAAACAGGCGAGTTTGTTGTAGAACATATTCCCGGTGTTGATTATACCGGCTTTACTCAGGCTGCTGTTTCTGCACACTTCCCCTCGATTGGAAATGAATTTGTAGCCGTGGCGTTATTTTTCTTTGCTTTTACAACTATTATGGCGTATTACTATTATGCCGAAACGAATATCACCTATATTTTCAGAAATAAAAACACCAAGGTTTATGTTTGGTTGTTGCGCATCGGTTTTTTGATAACCACCTATTTTGGTACCGTGCGCGAAGCTAAATTAGCATGGGAAATTGGAGATATTGGAGTAGGATTAATGGCTTGGGTAAATATAATTGCCATCTTATTATTGAGTAATGTTGCTATAAAACTTTGGAAAGACTACGTAAATAAACGTAAAAAAGGTATTGAAAATCCAGAGTTTAACCCACGAGATGTCGGGTTAAAAAACACAGATTTCTGGGAAAAATAATCGAATGATCCCAATTACAAAACCAATCTATTCATTTAAGAACAAAATCTTTCACTGTGGCTTAAATAAACCGTAAATTGAAATCTCATTTTTTAAGTTTTGTTTGGTTCAGCATATCAGCAATTTAAATTACTGAAAATATTTTAGTTCGTAACTTCAGAAAACAGTGTTATTGAAACAGAGCTAAGGTTTCCTGATGCAAACAAATTTTTGACACTTATTGATTTTACTTGACTAAAAAAACATCATAGAAAAAAATCACAAAATCATCAACATCACCTTGCATTTTCATCTAAACGGTTTTAAAACTTTCAAACCTTATTCCTACCTTTGTACACATGAAAGCTCTGAAACTATATTGGAACAACTACCTGAGTGCCTATCAAGGATTATCAAAAGCAACGTGGCTTTTGGCATTGGTTATGTTTATCAATCAAAGTGGCTCTATGGTATTGCCTTTTTTAGGCGTTTACATGAGTACTGTTTTAGATTTTTCACTTAAAAATGCGGGAATAGTTTTAAGTATGTTTGGAGTGGGGTCTATTTTAGGCTCGTTGATTGGTGGATGGATGACCGATAAACTAGGTTCGTTTAAAGTGCAAACTCTTAGTTTGTTTATAAGTATCCCTTTTTATTTAATTCTGCCTTTCTTTAAAAGCTTTGAGACACTCTGTATTGCCATATTTTTTCTGAGTCTCACAAGAGAATTATTTCGTCCGGCAAACAGTGCCTCGGTTTCTTATTATGCAAAACCTGAAAACTTAATTCGTGCCTTTTCACTTAATCGCATGGCTTTGAATTTAGGTTATTCTGTGGGACCAGCAATCGGAGGTTTTTTAGCAGCGATTTCTTATGATTTTTTGTTTTATACAAACGGAATTATGTCGTTTTTAGCGGGTTTATTGTTTGTGTTTTACTTTAAAAATCGCAAAGGAAATGTGCCAGAAAAGATTGTTGATCAGAATGTACAATCTCTCCATAAAAAATCGGCTTACACAGATAAAAAATTCTTACTATTCAGCTTTTTTATTGGTCTTTATGCCTTCTGTTTTTATCAAATACTGAACACACTGCCTTTGTTTTACAAAAACATTGCTCTTATGACTGAAAGAGAAGTGGGGTTTTTGATGGGCTTCAACGGACTGATTGTTTTTGTTTTAGAAATGGCTTTGGTGCATTACGCTGAAAGAAAATTCACGCTTTCCACTAATATGATCATAGGAACTTTGTTTTGTGGAGCTGCATTTTTCGTGCTACTTCCCTCCCATGCAGTTTGGGTTTTGTATCTATCGATTTTCCTAATTTCAATTTCCGAAATTCTTATTATACCTTTCGCATCTACAGTTGCTGTTAATCGATCCAATACATTTAATCGCGGTTCATATATGGGATTAAACGGCATTTCGTTTTCCATCGCCTTTATCACTTCCCCCTTAATTGGTACAATGATCGCAGAATCGTATGGATTTGATACACTTTGGATTTTCAATTGCATCATCATCTTGATTACCACAATTGGATTTTATTTCATTATCAAAAAATTATAAGATGAATCAATTTCAAGCAAAAAACCTCAGTATCGGTTACAAAGGAAAAACACTTTTGGAAGGATTGAATTTTGAATTAAAAACGGGAGTTTTAACCTGTTTATTAGGAAGTAATGGAATTGGAAAATCAACCTTATTGAAAAGTATTTCACGCCTAATCCCTATCAAAAAAGGAACGTTGCTTTTAAACGGAAAGAATGCTTCTGATTACAGCAATTCTGAGTTCTCAAAGCAAATAAGTATGGTATTGACAGACAGAGAGGTAAACAAAGAACTAAAAGTAAGTGAATTAATAAAACTGGGGAGACAACCCTACACAAATTGGCTGGACAAAATGACACCAAAAGATGAACAATTGATTCAAGACGCCATGATTGCCTGTGAAATCAATGATCTAAAAGATCACAAATTAGCTCGTTTGAGCGACGGCCAATTGCAACGTGCCTTCATAGCTCGAGCCGTAGTGCAAGATACTCCTTTTATTTTTCTAGATGAACCCTCCACACACTTAGATTTGTATCATAAAGTACACTTATTCAAATTGCTTAAAAGATTAACCAAAGAACAAAACAAATGCATTTTATTTTCCACACACGATTTGGATTTAGCGCTGCAACTCAGCGACGAAATTATTTTGCTTAAAGACAATAAATTGCATCATGGAACTACAAAAGATTTAATCGAACAAAACGTTTTTGACCACTTTTTTGACTCTGAAGACATTGTCTTTGACAAAACCCGACGACAATTTATAATACTTTGATACCCTGATGATGTTTTTGATTAGAAGACACATTAGCTACCGTCCATTTTATATGCTCTTCAAAAGGATGCTTTCGAACTGGACAATCCGATTTCATACAAATTTTGCAAGAATATTCTTTACAAGCGTCCAAGTGTACAAAAAGCTCTATTCGATTGCCAAAATACTCAATAACAGCGTCTTCAAGTGCATCTACTTCTCGATGACCTTCTTCAATGTTAAAATACCAAGGCACCGTCATATGGCAGTCAAAATGTAGTGTACTTCCATATTTTATAATTCTTAAATTATGTAAATCGATCCAGTTTTCACGGCGTTCCTTTTCCAAAAAACCTACAACTTCTTTAAGCAAAATTTCATCCGATTCATCCATGATTCCAGAAACAGCTTCACGTATGATTTTATAGCCTGTAAACATGATAAAAACTGCAAAAACAAGTGCCGTAACTGAATCAATCCATGGAACTTGTGTAAAATACAAGATCATTAATCCTAGAATAATCCCCACAGTGGAATAGGTGTCTGTTTGCAAGTGTTTCCCACTTGCAATCAATGCTAAAGAATGATTTTTCTTTCCTTTTTGAACCGCAATTGAACCTACAACATAATTTACGATCGCCGTAATTGCTATCAGAAAAAGTCCCAAATCTAACTGAGTGATATTAGAAGGATTTTTCAATTTACCAACGGCTTCATAAATGATAAACAAGCCCGCAAAAAAAATTAAAACACCTTCGATTGAGGCAGAAATAAATTCGATTTTCCCATGACCATAAGGATGATTTTTATCTTTAGGAATACCAGATAAATAAAGACTATACAACCCCACAAATCCAGCGATTACATTAATAGTGCTTTCTAAAGTATCCGTCAAAATAGCCACGGAATCAGTTTTGTACCAGGCATAGAGTTTAATCAGAAAAAGCAAAACACCAACAACCGCCACCAATTGTTGAAACCTAAAACTTTCCTTGTTTGAAACTTGAACTTCCATTTGAGTTTTTGATAGGCTTCAAAGTTACTAAATAAAAGTCTGGAAGCACTAAAAATCGATTATAGTTTTTAGATTCATGCATGATTTTGAACTGGCTGGCTGGTAAACATTAAAACTTTTAAAACATATTTAAACTCTGTATTATTTTTAAAAATAGCTATGTGTTCATTAAAAACTCCACCTAGATTCTGCAAATTAATACCCAAAACCAATCAAAGCCGAATAGCTAAGCGCTCATAAACACAACATAACTTACTCTAAACCACATAGTAACATAGTTTTTTTATGTGTCTGTATCGTGAATATTAATTGTTTGGTAAATTTCTAAAAATACTCATTGACAAAAGTTTGTTGACCTTAGTTAGTAAAAAACATTTTTTATTATTTATAACACTAATAATCAAACATGTCTTAAAATTTTATAATTAATTTTGACAATATAACAATTTATATTTTATTAACAAAACTTTAATTATTTGTTCTTGGTAGCTATGTGCGAATAAAAACAAGATTGCAATTTTTTATTTAATTTGTTTTGTTTTAATAAATTAATGTTTTATGTTTAAATATTAATTTAAAATAAATCAACATCATGAAACAGCAATTCCCACTTTTTTGGTTTATTTTTTTACTTTGTGGATCCTCGGCCCTGGCACAAACACTTTTTACCGAAAACTTTGAAAGCTACAACTACGGTGTTTTCAGCAACAACATCGACGGCACCATCGCTACCCACAGCGGCTGGTATGCGCAAGTAGGGCTTTTGCCACTACCATGGTACGCTTCTGGTGCTTATGTGCCCGACAACTTGAAGGTGGTTGCCGATCCTGTCAAAGGCAAGGTGCTTCACGGATTTGAACAACGTACCGTTTTTGGAGAGGGTGTGCTGGCCTATATATACAGAGAAGATTTAGATGTTTTTTGGCAACAACGCAGTTTTGGCAACAATGTATTGAAAGTAAGTTTTGATTTGCATACAGGCAAACTCTTCGAACCAAATGTAGATATGAAATCTATTATGCATCTTTACCTGAGAGGCAGGAATAATAACAATCTACCTGGTGACCTGCTACTCGGTATGTGGTTTGACACTCACATATATTCCGAAGGGCTAATTATTTCTGGCAATGCTTATGACGGAACGTTAGGTGGTCGCTGGGAAGAAGCATTCAAAATAACTAATCTTCCAGAGGAAGAGTGGATCACTGTAGCTCTTTATTTAGACTACGACAACGACAGAATGTATCTAAGCATACCCGAGACCGGTTATACTTTGGGTATTGATACGCAGCCTTTGGTATTGCCTGTGGGACCGGGGCCTCATGAAACCGACCACACACCAGTGAGTCTAGGTCTTCATTTTTGGCATGATCGATCTAATCTACCTGTGTACGGGTTAAAGATAGATAACATTAATATATCTGCACAAAACACGGTACCAGCTTTGGGTGTTGAAAAGATTGATGCAGAAGGTTTTAATGTGTTTCCCAACCCAACTACAGGTCTGCTTACCGTTACCAACAATGAAAACGTAGGCATCCAACAAATAGAAGTTTTGGATAGCAGCGGCAAAATCATAAAAACACAGTCTTTTGCAAATGAAAGCAATGTCAACATAGATTTATCAGCTTTTGCAAGCGGCATCTACATGCTGCATATCAAAACTGAGCAAGGAACGGCTGTGAAAAAACTTATTAAAAACTAAACCACTATGGACTTGAAGTCCATTGGTTTTCGTGACAAACTAAAAGTTCGTTTTTAAATATAACAGCCACGAATCACATAAATTCACACCCAAAACCAATCAAAGCCGAATCGCTAAGCGCTCATAAATAACAGCTTGTCTTTTTGGGTAAAAAAATGCGGAAGTCAGGAAAACAGCTATGTGTTCATTAAAAGCTTCTATGTCTGAAAGAAATTGTATTTTTACAAAAAAATGAACTATGCGTATCGACATTATTACTGTTTTACCCGAGCTAATCAAAAGTCCATTCGAAGCTTCTATATTAAAAAGAGCCATCGCAAAGGGGCTTGTAGAAGTCCACTTTCATAATTTGAGAGATTACAGCACCAACAAGCACAAAAATGTGGACGATTACCAGTTTGGTGGTGGTGCAGGTATGGTTTTGAGTATTGAACCGATCGATAAATGTATTTCCTATTTGAAGGGGCAACGCGATTACGATGAAATCATCTATATGACTCCAGATGGCGAAACACTTAATCAGCAAATCGCTAACAGTATGTCACTTTTAAAAAACATCATTATTCTTTGCGGTCATTATAAAGGAGTGGATCAAAGAGTACGTGATCAATTCATTACCCGCGAAATTTCTATTGGCGATTATGTACTTTCTGGTGGCGAATTGGGCGCTGCTGTTTTGGCTGATTCAATTATTAGATTGATACCAGGTGTATTATCAAACGAAACATCAGCATTAACCGATAGTTTTCAAGATAATTTACTGGCTCCACCAATTTACACCCGTCCTGCAGAATACAAAGGCTGGAAAGTGCCGGAAATTCTATTAAGTGGTAACTTTCCCGAAATAGAAAAATGGCGCGAACAAAAATCCTACGAACACACCCAAGCCAGAAGACCAGATCTTTTAGAAGAAGGCCTTTAAACCATTACACAACATTTTTTCAATTTTAAAACGACAAACACATTAACAAATGAAAAAAATAATAAATAAATTGTCTTTCATCGGACTTCTTTTTACAACTTTAACCAACGCCCAAAGCGACGCTTCCTTGCTATGGAAAATCGAAGGCAACGGTTTAGAACAACCTTCTTATATCTATGGAACGATTCACATGATTTGCCAAGACGATTATATCATGACCCCAATCATCCAAATCTCTTTGGAGAGTGTTGAGGCGTATTATGCAGAAATCGATTTTAGCAACCCAACTGAATTATTACAGTTGCAAGCAGCTATCGTTGCTGAAGAACCATTATCCGAAAGATTCGACCAAGAAACCTATCAAGAGCTAACCAAGCTATTGAAATCCATGGATATTGAGATCGATGAGGTTGAAAATCTATCTAACACTGCGCTGATTAGCACCATTGGAACGAAAACTTTCCCATGTAAAGACCTAAAAGCTTATGAGTTAGAGTTTTTACAAATGGCAATTGCCAGTGGTAAACAAACTGGAGGTTTGGAAACTGTAAGCCAACAGTTGGAGCTGCTAAACAAAAGTATAACTCCAGAAAACCTAATCGAAATGTTACAAGAAGTAAGTATTAACGGTACTGATGAAACCCAAAAGCTTGTGAAGCATTACAAGGAACACAACATAGATATATTTGTTGAATTGATGAAAGAAAACAGCTATATGGACGCAGAAATCTACGATGAACTTTTGGTACAACGCAACCATAGATGGATGGAATTAATTCCTGAAATTATGGACAGACATTCCACCTTTTTTGCGGTTGGAGCTGGACATTTGGGTGGTGAATCAGGTATTTTACAACTTTTAAAAGATCGTGGATTTGAGGTAAATGCAGTCAACATCCATTAACCCAAATACATCGGGCTATATTTCAATGTTTTTTTTTATCAAAAAAGCAAACAATTAAAAAAAAAGATATATATTTGCACCACTTTTGAATCAACCTCTGGCGAGAACCGTGAATGTTGTTTTGAATTAACTAAATAAATTAAAAAAGATGTCTTTAGATTTAGTAAAATTCGTTCAGGACGAATTCGTTACAAAGAAAGATTTTCCAGATTTTAAAGCTGGAGATACCATTACTGTTTACTACGAAATTAAAGAGGGTGATAAAACTAGAACCCAGTTTTTTAAAGGAGTAGTGATCCAAAAAAGAGGAAGCGGAGCAACGGAAACGTTTACAATTCGCAAAATGTCTGGTAACGTAGGTGTAGAACGTATCTTCCCTATCAACATGCCTGCATTACAAAAAGTAGAATTAAATCAAAGAGGTAAAGTTCGTAGAGCACGTATCTTTTACTTTAGAGAACTTACAGGTAAAAAAGCCAAAATTAAAGAATTACGTCGTAAGTAATTTTTTAAAAAATCATAAAAAAGCTGTCCTCAAGGACGGCTTTTTTTTATGTCTAAAAAAAATCAGTTCATTACACTCTCGTATTTTCACAACACTTTTTTTTCAAACTGATTAAAGTAAGACCTTATAAATATAAACAAGAAGTACTTTATAGAACATCTACAAATACACTAAACCAAACAATCATCTGCGTAAAACGCATTTGTTTGATTCATATTTAAGAAAAAACAAGTCCTAAAGGTTAGTAAACTCTGAACATAAACTTAACATCACTACGCGAAATCACATCGATCTAAAGCGTTTGTTCATTTATTTTAAAAAAAAGACTCACTCCTATTCGAGTTAAAAAAAAGACTATCAATCAATTATAAAATCTGTTCACAGCGAAGCATTTATTTATTCAAAAAATATTAAAAAATTACTTGCAGAGTAAACAAATTTGCCTAAATTTGCACCATTCAATTACAAACCTACGGGGAAGTAATGAAACAGTTCTCAATAATAAAATAGATAAAGATATTGTGGTCTGACTATTATTTGTCAAACCCATTCATTCGGGTCCAGTAGCTCAGCTGGATAGAGCAACTGCCTTCTAAGCAGTAGGTCTCAGGTTCGAATCCTGACTGGATCACAACTATCTTACCTTGACTCGATAGCTCAGTTGGTAGAGCACAACACTTTTAATGTTGGGGTCCTGGGTTCGAGCCCCAGTCGGGTCACTTCTTGGGACAAGTCTAAAAACGATAGACTTGTCCCATTTTTTTTACCCTGTAACTTGCTGTTATTCTGATAAATAAGAGCAATCGCAGAATTTAGTCTCGGAGTTCGATGTTGTGTTCCGTCAAATTCCAAAAAATCAGGGAACATCGAACTCACTATAAGCCTTTTTTCCTCAATATCGCCGTTTTCATATCGTCTATCAATGTTTGCAACCTTTTTTAAGGTAGAAGCTACCAAATCTTTAATCTCCGTTCCTACTACTGCCAAGTCGTTTAATCTTCTTTCCAAAACCTCAATCTTCCCTTTGGTCAATTTCTTTACTTCTTGGAAGTCATCGTCTGCCATTTCCCCATCGGCATTCTTTAAAAGTGCATTTTGATAGCGTTTGTTCAATGCATCAATCTCACCTATGATATTTGTACGTTCGGTGTTTTGGGCTTTGGTTTTGTTATTAAAATCTTTTATAAAGGCTTCGATAAAAACATCAACCATGCCCTCTTTTGGTGACATATACCGCAGTTGTTTTAAGAAAGCATCGTTAGCTGTGTCTGCTTTGAACCGTGTTCCGCAGGGGGAACTACAATGATAGTAATAATAGTAGTTCCCCATCTTTCCCTTTGAAGCACTTCCAGTCAACATACGCTCGCATTTGGGACATTTGAGAAAGCCTCTTAGCGGTAAATTGTCTATAGCCACGATTTTAGGCTTTATCTCCCTTTTTCTCCCATCGAGAATATCCTGAACATCGGCAAACGTCTTTTCGCTGATTATTGGCTCATGCTGCCCTTTGACAAAATATCCCTTTTCCTCTTTATAGGGAGGAATGAATATTTTACCACAGTACAACGGGTTTCGGACAGCTACCCAAAAATTATTTTTGCTAAACCGACCTTTTCCTTCGGCTTTCTCCCGAACCATTTTCCAAATCTGTTCTGTATTGAAATTATTGGAAACGATTTGTTCAAACGCCCATTTTAAAAGCGGTGCTTCAAATTCATGGGGTGCAATGAACTTCTTTTTGTCCTCTGTTATCTTATTGACATATCCCAGTGGAGCAGTTCCCATATACCGCCCTTCTTTTTTCGCCCTGCGCATTCCGTGAAAGACATTTAACGCACGCCTGTCGTTTTCAACTTCCGGCGATGCAAGATAGAATGCAAGCATGATTTTGTTTTCGGGAATGGTAAGGTCTAAGGGCTGTTCTATTGCCACAGGCTCAACACCGTGCGACCGTAACTGGTTAATCATTTGATAGGCATCCCCTGCGTTCCTACTGAACCTATCCCATTTAGTAAATAGTATTATTGACCCCGATTTGTTATTCTTTGATTTACGTAGGTTGGATAAATATTTCTGCCACTCTGGACGTTTAAAAGACTTTGCCGAATGGTCTTCTATGTAAACATCTCTTACCGGAATGCCTTTTATCTCACAATATCTTCTTAATCGGTCTTCTTGGTCACGTTGCGAATATCCCTTGTCCGCTTGCTCATCTGTCGATACACGTATGTATAAATCTGCCTTTCTCATCACAACAATTTTCCTTGTTCATTAGGTTAAAGTTTTCCTCTTAGATACTGGTTAACTGCAATGTGAGCTATCTTCTTGACAAACTCCAAGATGGCTTCTGCTTCCTCTAAATCGACCTCAGTTCCTTTCTTTTTCAAGATTTGTACAACTCTTTCGGGAGTTAAATCGTTCGCTTTTTCTTTCTCCATCTTCAACTCTATTTTGCTTGTTAACCAAGCGGAATAATCCGCATCACAAACAAACTTATAGAGATGATGGAATGGATATCGGGTTATGTCTTTTGACTGAATTACTTGGCTTAGAATGGCTCAATGCATTAATATAGCCGAAGCACATTTACGGCATTCGCTCCGCTACTGACCGCAAAAGAGCTTACGGCTATGATTGAGAACAGGAGATTGAAGATGTCGTTCCACAGATTAGGCTGTTGCACTCCATACTTCAATCACCTGTAGCCGTACTAACAGATATTAAATTCTCTCTGAACCATTTTCCACACACTATCCTCCTTACTTCCACAATTGGTTTTAATGTAAAAAGCGAGTATGCCTGTTGTTCACGTTTCATGGAGCAAAGGTTGGACGTGTTCTTAACGGAGGCAAAAGGTCATGCAAGTTTGAAAAAAAATCTCCACCCGTTGGGTAGTATTTGTTTTCCAAAACCTTGTGCCTCCTAAACACTAACCTAAACTGCTCCCGAAACGAAACACAGCATACTCCGGCTCTTTACACGAATAAAAAAAATGTCAGGCATGAGAATTAAAAGCATTGGAAATGGTATTGAAACAAAACAACAGCACCACCTCTCATTGCCGAATAAATCAAAAACAATTTAAAACGGTAAAGAAATGATACAACAAATAAACACATCGGAAGCAAGGGTATATGTCGGCACATACAGAAAATACAATGACGGTTCAATCTTCGGGAAATGGCTTGACCTTTCCGATTATGCGAACAGCGAGGAATTTTACACCGCTTGCAAGAAGCTACACGATAACGAGGAAGACCCCGAATTTATGTTTCAAGACTACGAAAACATACCTAAGGGCTTAATCGGTGAGTGTTGGATAAGTGATAACATATTTGAAGTTTTGGAGGCTTTGGAAGATATGGACGAAACCCGAAAAGAAGCATTCCTAATATGGTGCGACAACGGACACCGTAAGCTATCCGAGGGGGATATAAGCGACCTAATAAGCGACTTTGACGATGACTATATAGGCGAATACAAGGACGAGGAAGATTTTGCCTATGAACAGGTTGAGCAAATGGACTTACCCGAATTTGCAAAAAGGTACTTCGATTATGAAGCTTTTGCCCGTGACCTGTTTTGTGGTGATTATTGGAGCGATGGTGGTCATGTATTTTGTAATTCGTGAATTTTAGGGAACGGTGCGCCGTTCCCATTTTTATTAAAATCTGTTCGGGCAAAAAAGACAGATCCTCCCCAGGTCGGAACAGTCTTTTTTGCGAAAAGTGGAACACCCCCTTGGTCAAATGCTCGCATCCCGCAGTTTCCTCCATTGCATTTTTCAAAAGAGCTGTGCTTGAAACAGACTACTTTCTTTCGTGAGTTGAGACGAAAAAGAAAGTAGCAAAGAAACCTACGTTTATGATTGACTTTTAAAGTATTCCATTGCTACCCCCCTAATCCCCATGCTGAAATATTTTTTATTTTCACTCAATGCTTTAACGGCGGTTAGCATTCCATCGGGGTCAGCGAATTTCAGTATATAGCCCGAAACACCTGCCTTTAGCATACTCGTTACACTTTCCTCGTTATCGTCCGTACTGGAAATTAGAACTTTTAAATCGGGGTACTTTTCGAGCAAAAGTTTAGCAGTAGCAAAGTCTTCCTCTATGAGACAGACATCCGGCAACTTGCCACCCTCTTTTATTTTTTGTAGGGCATCCTGCCCGTAACCCGATTGGAACAATACCGTATATCCCGAATTTTCAAGTTGCTTTACAGACATATCCCGAAGCTTTGGATTGTCATCTATGACCGCTACATAGACATTGTTTTTGTTGTCTTTTCCAGTATTCATAATATCTGTTTTAAAAGTAGCGACCTGCAATAAAAAAAGCGCAGGCAACTACACTTACCGATACTGGGGCACTGGTATGCCTGACAACGAATAAGCGAGCACCCACGCCTATGGCGTGAGTATTCCTACTTATTGTCTCGTTGTCTTAAAAATTACCAGTTTTCAGTATCGAGACTTAAAGCAAAAACACTTTAAGTATTTTAATATTTTCTATTAGCAAAGATAACGAAGCGATTTATTATACACAATATTATAATCGTGTCCTTTAAGAGCAAAGTACACTACATTTTAAGTCTACTAAAAAATCCCGCCACATCGGGAGGGCACTGAAAAACTATCCATTAAAAAAGGGCTTATGAATTTTTATGTTCATAAGCCCTTATCTTTTGTCTATTTGAATGCTTCTATATTTTAAGTCGCAAATACTCGATTCTCAAAGGGTTTAACACATGGTTTTCAAGCATTTTGAAACCTCTAAATTTTTAAGAAGACTTTTTCAGTGCCCATCACATCGGGCAGGATTTTTCTGTCTTTAATCACGGCTGTTAAACTGGAAACTGACTTGCTTTTCGTTTCCGAAATTGTCCGAAATCCAAATATCAAACGCCTGTGATACGGTGGATTGCGAGGTGTAATACAACCTAAATTGTGTCTGTGGCAAGAGGTACAGGTCATTGGGCATATACGGCGGTTCGCTGTAATACCGCAATGCTCCCTGTCCGTCAAACTGGAAATAGCGGATAAAGTATTTCGCATCGCTGAAATTGGCCGACCGTTCAATGGTAATCCGTATTTCAACGGTCTGCCCGTTCGTCACCTCTTTGGCTACAGGCATTACCTGTACCTCAAAAGGGTAATTTTGTTGTATGTCGATTTCGTCTTTTTCGCAGGAGGTCAGCACCACGGCGCAGACCAACATTGCCAAGAGCATGAACATCGCCTGTAAATGTAGGCGGTATTTTCTGATTGATATTTTCATCGTAAATCAATTTAAAAGTTAAACCTTAGTCCAATCCCTGCCGATGGACGGAACTGTTTTAAATCCGTACCCCAAAGCACTTTGGTACGTCCTTGCAGGAGCAACACAAAGCGGTCGGACAGGTACGTTTCGAGCGTGAGCCGTCCGCCTGTGCCGTAAACAAAATTGTCTCTGTCGAGGATGGTCGAGCCGTCCGGTAGCATGGCTTCGCTCCGGTTAATCGTTTCATAACCTGCAACGGCTGTTAGCCCTGCATTCAGCGTGATGGTCTTTCTTGCATCGCCCAATAGCTGAAGACTGTAACCCACCTCGCCCGTATAGGTTTCGAGCGGTATCTGTACATCCCTGTAACCGGAAAGCTGATAGGCATATTCCGCACCCCATATCCAGTAACTGCCGTTCTTTCCGTTCACGGTCAATGTCAAATTCAGATAGTAATTGTCGCTTATATCTTTGGACAACATACCTGCGTTTATCTCCAATCCCTTTTGTTTGGGGAGCATACGCTGTGCCTGTACTGCCGTCATACTTAGCATGGCAAGCACCACGGCAAAAATGTATCTTATCATTGTTCTTTCCTTTTGGGTTAATTAATCTTTAGGTGCATATCATTTATGAGTTTGGCGTGTACGAGGTCGGAGTTTTCCACCTGCAACACCTGTTGCCTGCCACCGTTCTTTTCAAAGATTTCAATCACGAGTACCTTGTCATCCGTGATGGTAAACTGGTCAAGCAGGAACACGTTTTGGTCGGTGGTATTGCCCGTAATTTCATCGAGCGTTTTGTACATTCGCAATGGGTTCATTGCCTTTTCCTGCACTACGGTACGTTTTGCTACTTTCTTGTCCACGACCTTGAAATTCACAAAGTCAATGTTGAACGGAACATTGCTTTTGTTCCTTAATTCCGTATGGAAATAAAATTTTCCGTTATGGACGTAGATACCTTTCAGCAGGAATTGTATGCCGTAGCTTTTTGCCCCGATATGCTTTACAATCCTTTTGTTCTTTTTGTAAATCGTTTCCATGAGCAAGCCCGCCAGTGACGGCGAATTGCCCCCCAATTCCTCAAACAGAACATCGTTGCCGTTTTCCCTGTCCGATGCCTTTTGCATGGTCAGCAAATCATAATTCAGCGTTACAGGATAAGGGCTGTAAAAGACATTGAAATTGTAGAACCGACCATCGTCCGTGATGACCGAAAAATTGGTTTCCTCGTCAAAATCCCTTACGCTTGCCTTTATACGGAGTACGTTTTCCGCATCTTCGGCTTTGCCTGCAATAAGGTACTCACTGCCCAAATCCACATAGCGGATTGCGGACGGGAATATGAGGTGCGAGGTCTTGCTGTACGTCACCTGCATTTCGTAAGGCTCAACCTTACCCATGCTCAATTTTGTTGTACTGGATGCAACTTGCTGTGCATTCGCTCCCGTAATAAAGAGGGTCAAACAGACCATTGCCATGAGGCTTTTAAATATTGCTTTCATTTTCTTTTTGATTTTTTGTTGAACATTAATTTTTTGAAACGAGGAAAATCTGATGACCGGCTTTGACGGTTACTTTCGGTGTCCTCACTTTCTTGGAGAAGTAACCCGATACACCCTGTACCACACCACGGGAAAGGTCGCCTGCCATCTGTTGCCCTGCCGAGCGGGTCATCATGATGGAAGTGCCGGAGGTTTGGCCCATGTTGGAGGCAATCTCTGACAGGGCATTCATTTCGGGGGAATACGGTACATATAGCCCTTGCTGTCCGTCCACATCATACACGGTTATATCGACCGGAATAATGTTGCCCTCAAATTCGATGGATGTTACCTTTAACTGCAACCTGCCACCTTGAAATTTGGCATTTGCCGTCAGTACCGTTCCTGCCGGAATGGAACGGACGGGAGTTTGTGCCGTTTCCAACAAATGCAACCGCACACCGCTTTCGCCCGTCACGGTCTGTGTTTCCTGCACTACCGCCTTGATACTGTTTTTGGGCTGTACGACCTGTTCCGAAACGCCTGCCGTATAAAAACCACGGTTTCGGGTTTCGTTCCAGTTTGCCAAAAATGCACTGTCGGTCGGCTCACGATACAATGCGGAAACCGTATTTTTCCTTACAGGGGTGAATGCCACAAAATGTTCCTTTTGCGAGGCACTCTTTGCCGAAGCTGTTGTGTCCGCATTACCTGTCTGTGTTGGAGTTGAGGGCAGGTAACGGGTTGCCATTTCGTATGACTTTTCCATCAAAGCCAACTGGTCATCCACGGTCGTTACGGGCGGTACGTCCTTTTCTGCCAGTTGTTCTTTCAGTTCCTCAACCTGCCTGCGGAGTTCCTGCATTTCGTAATCGCTGTTGTCGTAGAACGAGGTCAGCGTACTTTGCGCACTCCGGTAACTGTGCAGAGCAGGGTTGCTGTTCCGGCGTGTACCACCGCTGTAAGCGTAGCCGTCTTCGTAGTCCTCATCCGGTTGCTCCGCTTCCGGATCGGCGGTACTGTCCTCGCTCCAATATTCGGATAGTGACAGGAGCGCATTGCGCTTTTCCTGCATCTTCTGTTCGAGCATTTCCTGTTCGTAAGCCTTTTGCTTATCGGATTGAAGCACTGCATCGGTAGCCTGCGGTACGGCATCGTTCAGACCAATATCCTCAATCGTTTTCTTATCGGAGGATGGTTTGAAGATTAGATACATACAGCCGAGGAACACCACGCCCATGAGCGCAAAAATGATGGGCTTTTTCAGCTTTTCGGCTTTGTTCTGCGTACCGTCCTGCGGTGCATCCATTCCGTTTTTTGGGTCGCCATCTTCGACCAAAAAACTTACCCTTTTGTTTTCACTGTCTTTCATAATTTTTATCTTTTAAGATTGTTCTAATACTGTCCTGCGGAGAAACCGAGGAATTGTTTTTCCTGTTAATCGGGTTTTCGATATGCTCTATCGTTAGGGTGTTATCGGACTTTGCTACATCGTAGCACACTTTCAACAGCACGACAACGGACAATAGTGCATAGCCCAAAAAGAGCAGTAGCGTGTAGCGGTGCTGTTTTTTAACAGGCATCGCTCGCCACTGTCCATCGAGCTTGTCAAACCAATTACTGATTGTTGTTCTTAGATTTTTCATGCCTTAATCCGTTTTAAAGGCTGAACCGCTTCCGCCTGTGAACCGTCTTTTGCTCCGGTGCATCGCTCACCATAGCGATTGCCTCCCTTGCTTTGGGAACGGTAACCACGGACAGGTCGGTCAGTTCCGATTGTTTCAGTAATTGCCCGAATTGGTCTTTTCTTTTAACCTCCATTCTGCCCAAGAAGAATTTGCCGTTTAGGTATTTCACCCACATACAGCATTCTACATACGGCTTGTCTTCGCCTGCCCATTGTAGAAAGCCCGTCAATAATAACTGTGACTTTGGTGCGCCCTCCGTACCATTTCGGCAGTTTTCGAGGTATTCACTTATACTGTCTTTCAACTTTCCGGCATAGGCACCCTGCGTATGGAAATAGCCGTCATATCCTTTTGCAGTAAGGATTTTGGCAAACGTGTTCAAATCTGATATTGCTTCCATAATCTTGATTTTAGCGATCTATAACTTCTATGTCTCTGTTTTCCAACACGGCAAACTTTTCTATGTTGAAACCCTGTGGGTTGTTGTCCGAGCGGACGGAGTTCACGAGATAGCAAGAGGTCACAAGGCTTCGCCTTGTTACGTTGCTTGACCGGATAATAAATTGTTTGGCATACGTTCTTACCGCATACGGATAGGTATCGAAGTTGCAGACCACGCTGTCCACTTCGATACGCTGTTGCACATTCCCCGAAATGATACGGTTGTAGTACCCTTTTTCCGAAAGGTCTTTGTAATAATCAAATGCCGATTTGTCGGCAAGATTAAAAGCCCTTTTCATGTTGCTTTCGATGGCGTTCTTATCCGGTGCGAGCGTAAAGAACAGTTCATGGAAACGCCTTACGTGTTCCCTTGCCTCAACAGGTCTGTTGATGCTTGCATCCTGTGACAGTGCCAACATCAATGATTTACCGTTGTCCAGTACATAAACCTTTTGGCGTTGTGCCTCCGCAAACTGGTAGGACTGCCATACGGCATATCCTACCACGGCGATGCAGAGTACGGCAAATACAATGGCATACAGCCGTATCTGCCTAAAGCTGTTTTCGATATTTCTTAGTGTCTTAAATTCCATTGTTTTCTGATTTTTATTTGTTCATTAACCTGCCACCGATGTTACCTGCAACTGCCCCCGTTCCCGCTCCGGCGATGTTTCCGGTTTTCGATGCCGTCTGGTTGACGTTGCGCATGAAGTTCCCTGCGCCTCCGGCTTGGATAACCCAACCTGCCACCGTTGGAATGGTGAAGTAGCCTACAATCCCAATCAGCATGAAGATGATATACACCGTATTGGATGTGTCGGGGATATATGTAGGGTCGGCAAGCATTTCAATATCCCGTTCCAGTATAAGCGATTGTATTTTCGCAAGTATGGAGCTGAACATATCGGATATGGGCAACCACAGGTACACGCTGATATATCGGGTCAGCCATTGCGTAAGTGTGGACTGAAAACCATCCCATACACTTATCGCAAAGGCTATCGGCCCGAGTATGGACAGCACGATAAGAAAGAACGTCCGTATGGTATCTATGACCAGTGCCGATGCTTGGAAAAGTATCTCCAATAGGTTGCGAAACCATTCCTTTATCGCTTTTTCTATCTTATAGGCTTGTCGGTCAAGGTACATTCCCGACATGGTAGCCAAATCGGACGGCGACCATCCCAATTCGTCCAGTTTCTTATCAAATTCCTCATCGCTTACGAGGTAAGCGGTTTCGGGATTGCGGAGCATGGCTTCCCGTTCCAACTGGTCTTTTTGCTGTTGCAACTGGTTGAGGTCAAGCACTTGGTTTTCGAGCATGGCGTGTGTGCCTTTTACCACAGGAGACATTACTGCATTGATAGTTCCCAATACGATGGTCGGGAAGAACATAATGGCAAGCCCGATGGCAAACGGTCGCAGGAGCGGAAACACGTCTATCGGTTCTGCACGGCTCAATGCCTGCCACACTTTCAGTGCCACGTAGAACAATGCGCCCAATCCGGCAATGCCCTTTGCCACTGTCGCCATATCTGCGGACAGTGGGAGCATCTCATCGTACAGCGAGCGCAGGAGTTCGTGAAGATTGTTCCATTCCATAGCTTACCAGTATTTTTGTTCAGCAGTACCGTACAGTTCAAGCACCCTTTGGGTGTTGTTCTGTTTCTTAGCCCTCAAAATGCTCACGGAGATATTCTTGTTGGTGTAATAGCGGACAAGGCTATGGTAATCCTTGACCTCTTTATACACCTTATCAATAATGTCCATACGTTCCTTGTCATTGAGGGATAGCGAGGTTGAGGTAACAATCTGTTTCAGTTCTTTGAGCAGTTCGGTACTCTCGTTCAAGAGCGTGGAATAACCGTTGGCGATTGCCGTCAGTTCCTGTGGGCTGAAATTCGGGTCGTTCATCATCTTGCCGAAATTGTTTACGTACATTTCGGACACATCCCCAACGAGCAACACGGTCTGTTGCACTTTTCGGGCATCCCTCACAAGGTTGTTTACGGCTTTCAGTTTGTCGTAATACTCTTTGCCCTGTTCATACACTTTTTTTACTTCGTTGAAATTTTTTACCACGTTTGAAACGGTGGATGAGGTCTGTATGATTTCATTCGCACTGTTGATGATACCCGATGCAAGGTTTGCAGGGTCTGTAACCACAAATTGTGCTTTTGCGGACGGTGCAACGGCAAGCATAAATGCCGTACACACCAGTAACATTGTTTTCTTCATTGTTTCTGATTTTTTAAATGATTAATAACTATTTCCTTTTTCCCGTCTTTGTTGGGCAATGCGTTTTATCGCCATTTCCACATTGCCGTCCAGTTCAGAAGCCAGTTGCATGACCTCCATTTTCTCGGTTTCCTCCGTGGTGTATGCGAGGTATTCTTCGAGCGATACCTCTGTGGCATACACGGCGGAGTGCGTACCGCCAAGCCCAATCCATACTTCTTTGTAAAGCCTTGACGGGTCGTTGTTCTGATTGATGGAAAGGATTTGGGATTTTTCCTTTTCCGTCAGTCCGAGCATCGCTTGGATGTCGTCAAACTTGTTCATGTATTTCCTTTGGTCTAAGAGGATTTTACAGTCGGAATTGTTGATGATACTTTCCTTGACCACGGGTGACTGGATGATGTCGTCTACTTCCTGCGTGACCACGATAGCCTCACCAAAAAATTTGCGGACGGTCTTAAAAAGGTACTTGATGTACTCCGCCATTCCCTCTTTTGCGATGGCTTTCCACGCTTCCTCAATCAGTATCATTTTACGCACACCTTTGAGCCTGCGCATCTTGTTGATGAAGACCTCCATAATGATGATGGTCACTATGGGAAAGAGGATTTTGTGGTCTTTAATCGCATCAATTTCAAACACGATAAAGCGTTTGGAAAGCAGGTCAAGTTGCTTGTCAGAGTTCAACAGATAGTCGTACTCTCCGCCCTTGTAATAGGGTTCAAGCACGTTCAGAAAATTTGCGAGGTCAAAATCTTTTTCCCTTACCTGTTTGTCTTCCAGTACCTTTTTGTAGTCACCTTTTACGTACTCGTAAAATCCATTGAAAGAGGGGTATTCACGGCTTTGCTTGATACGGTCGATATAACCGCTCACAGTGTTGGACAACGCAACTTCCTCTGCACGGGTCGGCGGTTCATCGTCACGTTTCCAAAGCGTAAGGATGAGCGTTTTGATGCTTTCCCTTTTCTCGATGTCGAAAATGCCATCGTCCGTGTAGAACGGATTAAAGGCAATGGGGTTATCCTCGGTATAGGTAAAGTAAACACCATCTTCGCCTTTGGTCTTACCCTTAATCAACTCGCACAATCCTTGATAGGAATTACCTGTGTCCACGAGCAGGACGTGTGCGCCCTGTTCGTAGTATTGGCGTACCATGTGGTTGGTGAAAAAAGACTTACCCGAACCCGATGGCCCCAAAATAAATTTGTTGCGGTTCGTGATAATGCCTTTTTTCATGGGCAGGTCGGAAATGTCCAAATGGATAGGCTTTCCCGTCAGCCTGTCCGCCATCTTGATGCCGAAAGGTGATACCGAATTTTGGTAATTGGTTTCCTCGGTGAAGAAACACAGGGCAGGTTCGATGAACGTATAGAAACTTTCCTCTGCCGGAAAATCGCCTGCATTGCCTGCCATGCCTGCCCAATACAGCGTGGCAACATCCACGGTGTTATGCCTCGGCTTGCATTCCATCAAAGCGAGCGCACTGCCCGTGTCGTTCTTTAGCTGTTTGAGTTCGCTTGGGTCATCCGACCATGCCATCACATTGAAGTGCGCACGGATAGAAGAAAGCCCGAAGCTGTGCGCTTCGTTCAGATACCTTTCAATCCACTCTTTGTTAATCTGATTGGCACGGCTATACCTTGCCAGTGAGTGCATATTACGGGCTGACTTTTCAAACTTGCGCAGGTTCTCATCGCTGTTATCCAAAAACAGATACTGGTTATAGATATGGTTGCAACTAAGGAGCAAGCCAACCGGAGAGGCAAAGGACAACAGGCAATCGCTCCTGTCCGTGGACAGCTTTTCATACCTCGTATTTGCCGATACCGTGTTGGGCAAATCGTCCGTATCGGACAGGGTGTGCAGGCACAGCCTTTTGTTACCGATACGCACATCCTCACTTCCCAAAGCTATATCCTGCATCGGCGTTCCGGCTTCCCTCGACAGGGTAAGGTACTGTTCGAGCAATCCCTGTTTGTCGCCTGTGCCGATGATGTCATCCTCGGTCAAGCGTTCCAGTTTCACAAAACCGCTATCGTTGATAATCCGCTCAAACTGTGCCACCGCTTCCATAAACTTTCGGACGGTTTCTTTATCCCTTATTTCTTTCGGGATAAGGACACCTTTACAGAGTGATGAAAAGTTGCTCTGCATCCGCATCCGCTCTTTGGTTGTCTTGGTTAGGAACAGGTAACAGTAATGGTTTAAAAAAGGACGTTCATTGAAATGCTGTTGATAGGACTTTGCAAGGAAACTCTGGTCTTCCTGTGCAATATCCGGCGCATAACTTTCCTTGATGTACCAATCCTGTTTGTGGACAATGGTGTAGTCCGGCAGGGTCTTGATAGCCTTGTGCCATGCCGAGTGTATTGCATCGTATTCCGCCGATGCTACCGTGAACAGTTCCGGCAGGTGTACCCGAAAGCAAGCCGTGATGTCTGCATCCTTTGAAATGATGCAGTTGTGTTCCACCGCCAGTAATGGAAACTTGCTTTCCAACGTTGTGGCTTTTCCTGTGTTTCTCATAGGGCATTGGATTTAGTGTTGAACTTCAAATAGCGGTGTACGGCTCTGCGACAGATGATGTATTTCGGATGCCTTTTCTTTGCCCCGACTTTCATCAATCCGTGTTCGCCGTATTTGCCGTTCAATGCGAATGTTTGCCAAACGATGAGCGATGCACCGCCTGCCCCGATGAACAGGCACACGTAGGAGTTTACGCCTACCATGTACATAACCATGACAAGAACAAGCACACCGAGCAAGCCTCCGGCGAAGATGAACAGGTACTGTGCTTTCAGTCCTTTGAACTCGACCGTTCTACCGATACCTTTATTGATATTGTAATTGCTCATAGGTCGTCGGCTTAAAGGAAGAATGAGCGGAGAATGGTCGCCGCTACGATTAGGAAGATACAAGCCCCAAACCACGACGCTGCCGTCTTGCTTGTATCGGGGTCACCGCTACTGAATTTGTTGTACACCTTTACGCCTCCGATTAGCCCGACCACTGCCCCAATCGCATAAATGAGTTGGGTTGCAGGGTCGAAGTAACTCGTTACCATCTGCGTGGCTTCTTGGATGCCTGCCGAGCCGTTTCCCTGTGCGAACACACCGAATGCAGACAGGAACGCAACGCCTGTCAGCAATACTTTTTTGCTTTGTTTTTCCATGATTTAACTGAATTAATTTGTTACTAATTCCCACCTCGTGCGGGCTTTCGCAACAAAAGTCTTATGGAAATCGAAGCGTTATGGGAAACTGGAAATCAGCGGAATGAATTGGCAGGGTATGGCGACATCAAAGAATTTTTACTCTTAATTTCCTCAATCTAATTATCAACTTTTATATGCTATTGTCCAGCTTAAGGTACATTGCATTATTTTGTTTAAATTTGAACAATTTAGACAAGTCTTAAAAAATCAAAATGGCATTTGGGAAACGTATAAAGGAATTGAGAGAAAGCAAAGGTCTATTTCTTAGGGAAGTCGGTGCTGCTTTAGAGTTGGATAATGCTTTTATCAGTAAGGTAGAGAATGAGGAAAGATTACTGCCGAGAAAGCACTTAGAAAGACTTGCTGATTTTCTAAAAGTACCATTAGATGAGATGTTGATATTATGGCTGTCAGATAAAGTAATGGGATTGATTGATGATAAAGAAATAGGAAAACAAGCACTTAGAATTGTTTTAAAAGAATTAGATACAACCAATAAAAGTCATCACTAAGTTTTGGCTATTCTTTTTTTTTAATTAGTTGTAATACCAAGTTTAATAAATAAAACATGAACGTATGAAGTATATTTTACTCAACAATAAAAGCTCTGTTGCTTATGATGAAAGTGATGCTACTGATGTAAAAGTATATATTGATGGTAAACTTCATGACTTCAAAGAAAGCACCGAGAACAGGATTGATTACGCTATTGCAACAAAAAGGAACAAGTATTCCCAAACCTTAAATAATCAATTTGAAAATTTGTTGCTTCTAACAGGCGCAGGTTCATCTATTGATTGGGGTAAAGATGGAAAATTAGGCAAATCAATGGCTAACTTATGGGATGATGCCGAAGCTCTTCTAACCGCCGATGTTTTTGGAAAACTACTTAGAGCTATTAGTTATAATGAAACATGGGAAGATGGTACAATAGTAAAAAATTTAGAAAAAGTTCTTTCTATGGCAACTCCCGCTATTCCTTACATACCCAAAGCTGATATAGATATTGAAGATTGTGTAAACAAGATAAAAGATTTCATTAAAGAAGCTTGTCAATTGAGCTTGCCAGATAATTCGCCTCATACTCTCTTGTTAAACAAAATAACAAAACGTAAAGTCACTTTACCAAGATTTAAGTTGTTTACATTGAATTACGACTTAATGTTTGAACAAGCAGCTTGTGAAAGTAATTTTGTCGTTATAGACGGTTTTTCATTTTCTCAGCCAAGAATATTTAGTGGGCGTAATTATGATTATGATATTGTTTCCCGAAATCAAAGCAGAGTAAAAGAGGAAGACAATTTTATTCAAAAAGTTTTCCATTTGTATAAGTTACACGGCTCTGTAAATTGGCAAAAAGAAGACAATAAAATTATACAGAAAGAAGAACCTGATAACCCATTGATGATATATCCGCATCAATCTAAATATGAAAGTTCTTATGAACAACCCTACTTTGAAATGATGTCAAGATTTCAGTCCAATCTGCGAAAGGAAAATGTTTTCCTTATTACATTAGGGTTTAGTTTTGGAGACAAACATATTGTGACGGCGATTATTGAGGCATTGGAACAAAACCCAAGTTTCCAACTAATGATTGTAAATAGAAGTATAGATGAAACCAACGAAAACTTGCAACCCTTTATTGATGCTGCAAAGAAGTATTCCAATATATCTATTGTTTCAGAAAAATTTGAGGATTTCGCCAAAAATTATCCTGACTTAAAGTCGTACAATCAGGAAGATACAAGACAAATTGTAATAAATATCCCAAACAGTTAAGTATGAGTAATAGCCCTTTTAATCATAGTCATTTTCTTGGGTATGTAAATTTTGTATCCCCTGCATTTGTAAAAGTACATTTTCCGTCATCGGTATTGATGAAATCATTTGTTCACCATTCAGAAGTATTGCGAGGCGGACTTGTAGGCAATTATATTGTTATTGAGGGAGAAGAAAAGGGGTTTCTTGGTAAAATGTTGGAAATATCTTTACCTGAAAAAGAACGCTTGGAACTAAGCGAAAGAACATTTTCAACTAAAGCATTTCATCCGGTGGGGAGAATTGAAATTCTTTTATCTTTTGATTTGTTTGACCCAAGTAAAATAGAAAAAGGCATAAACAGCCTACCACTTATTGGTTCTAAAGTATTTATTTGTTCTGCGGAATTTCTCTCTACTCATTTTAAAACCTTTGGTATAAAGCCCGAAAATATTGAACATTCTCCCACTTTTAGAATGGGTAATTTGATATACGATAAAAATGTTCCAGTAGATATTTCATTACAAGCTATTTTTAGCCGTCATTGTGCGGTCGTAGGTACAACAGGAGGAGGGAAAAGTTATACAATTAGCAAATTTATTGAGGGGGTTATAGAAACAGGAGCAAAAGCTATAATCTTAGACCCGACAGGAGAATATTCTACATTTGATACTCATCCAAAAGTTGACCACTCAATACTGATTTCGGAAAGTTATTTTCCCTATCAGAATTTAACCATTAACGATTTATTCGTCCTGTTTAGACCGTCAGGACAAGTACAGCAACCTGTTTTATTGGAAGCCATAAAGTCTTTAAAAGTCGCTCATTGTCTAATGACTAATATTCCTAACAATGGTCATAATAATGATGGAACCAACGACACCTTTACGTTTAGAGGGCAACAGGTAATAATAAACAATGGATTAATCGTAAAACAAGGTAATCTTACTGCTGCGTATAATAACGCATACTTTACCTACAAAGGAATTATAGAAGATTTTTCTATAAATAATTTTAGTATAAACTTGCTGCATAGGCAAATCGGCAATGAATGTTTCCAAATATTCAATGACCGTTGGGCAAACGGTAGAGATGAAAGAAATTATGGAAATGCGACAAGCCTTATAATGCGAGTAAATAATGTAATATCAGACAACAATTATTCCGGCATGTTTGGGTTTAATGCTCCAACCACCAATAATTTAATAACTAAGATAAACGAGTTTATAAATAATCCAAACTTAAACGTTTTAAGAATTGGTTTTGAAAATGTACCCTACAATTTTCAAGTAAGGGAAATCTTAGCAAATTCATTGGGAAGATACTTGTTAAATAAGGCTCGAACAAACGCTTTCAGAGAAAACCCTCTAATACTTTTCGTAGATGAAGCACATCAATTTTTAAATAAGAAAGTCAAAGATGAATATTTTGAAAGCACAGAATTAAATGCTTTTGATAACATTGCCAAAGAAAGTCGTAAATATGGATTATTTCTGTGTTTGTCAACACAAATGCCAAGAGATATTCCTGTGGGTACACTAAGCCAAATGGGAACATTTATTACCCATAGGCTCATAAATTATCAAGACAAGGAAGCAATAGCCAGTGCTTGTTCAACAGCAAATAAAGAAACCCTTTCTTTCTTACCATCATTAGGTTCGGGAGAAGCGATTATTATGGGTGTCGATTTTCCAATGCCAATATCTGTCAAAGTAGATATGCCATCAATTACGCCAAAGTTCGACACTCCAAAATTTATCAAAAAAACGGGCACTTAATTTAGAAAGTTTAAACAGTTTTAGATTAAAGAAAAGAACTGACTAACAACAAAGGGAAGCTGTCTTTTCAGACAAACTCCCCGATGTCGAAATCCTCCAAATCACTTTTCCGCAAATCGGGAGAACTGAAATCCGTTCCGGCGGAGAGGCTCTTGTCCAACAACTCTGCAATCTTCCGTGAAGCCCCCTCCATTGAGTTTTCGAGCAGACCGAACAATTCCGTCCCCTGTAATCGCTGAACTATATCCACCGCTTTTTGTTGCAGGGCAGGCTCTGGTACTTCTTGTTCCAACCATGCCCCCACGGTCGTCAGTTCATCAAAGGTAACCCCTGTGGCAAACTCATTGTCGCTGTCCTCAAACCCGTACTCATCCCATTCGTCTTCCTCATTTTCAAAATCGGACATACTCCCGAAAACTTCATCCGGCTCTCCCTCAATCTGCGGATTTCCCAATCCAAAACCTATCCCGTAGGTTTCTGTTCCAAAATTATCAGCTATCCCGTCACGTTCGCCCGATTGTCTCTTTGTGGCATCCGGTGGCAAGGTGTGGCGTTCCACAGGCTTGGGAAGCCCCATAATATCCGGCAGGTCGGGGCTTTTCTTTTCCGGCTTTATTTCCTTACGGACGTTCTTATGGATGACCACCTTATCTTTCAGCAAAAGGATGATGACGATGATAAGGCATATTACAATCAATGTTTCCATAGCTATAAGATTGGCTTTTGCTTGTCGGCATAGATAATCTTTATTTCGTCTCCGAACTCCTCAAAGTGATGTTTCAGTACGCTGTGCAGGTAATCGGTAAGCGTAATTTCTCCCTCGCCGAGCAGAAAGACGATACGGGATAATTTCTTATGGAAATCGGGGCTTATGTAGACCGATTTTCCGCACCTTGCCACGACCCCTGTCGGTCTTAAAAATGCCGATTTGTAATGCGCTTTGCGCAATACCTTTTCCGGTTGTTTTTGCTGTGTCTTGTTCATAATCGAATGCTTTAAAAAATGGGTTTAAACTTATTGTTGAAATCATCGGTGATGGCTTTCTCGAACTGTTCAAAATGATGTTCGAGAATATTGTCCAAATAGGCGTACAGAGGTATTTTATCCTCGCCGATAACCTGCACGATACGGGAAAGCCGTTCGTGGTATTCCTGCCGGATGTAGATGCTCTTATCACCACGGCGTGTCATGGTGTGGCTATTGAGGAAACGCTCGCCATAGCCCGTATCGGAAGCCCTCTTTTGTCGGGTACGCTCTTTGGCTATGTGCTTTTCCGTTGGCGTTTCCTTTGTCGGCTCTGCGCTCGGCTCTTGCGGTGCTACCGCCTGTTGGGGCTTCTTTGTTTCGCCTGCCATGATGGACATGAGATATGCCTCATCAATCGGGGCATTCGGCTTTTTCTTGTTTTCGTTGTCCATAGCAGTTACAGGTTAATGGTTCGTAAAAATTCACTGATGAACAAATCCAAGCGGGAGGCTTTCAACAATCTTTTATCGGGAGGCAATAACGTTGAACGGAAGACGTTCTTTGCGGTTTTCTCGCTTTCTTTGCGGAAGCGTTTGCTATCGGAAATACGTGTTTCCATTGCTTGCAGTCCGACCTCCTTAATGACGTTGCCGTAGATTTCGTACAGGTGCGATTTTTCCCTGCCATCGACCATGTTCCAAAACAGCCTTATGGTTTCGATGGAGGTCTGCCCGTGTTTCATAAGGACATTGGTCAGCACATCGGTAAAGCTCAATGTGCTTTCCATGACCACACGGTCTGCGGTGATGGGCGAAAAGATGTGGTGCATTCCTGCCAGTGTATTCAGTAAGCCCGAAGTGTTCACCGTACCCGTCAAATCGAAGAAAACCATATCCACGGGAACAGCCGAGGACTGTACGAATGCTTCCGCATCCGTTAGGGCATTGTCAGCCTTGCTTTGCAATACCGGATAGGCTTTCTTGTTGATGGTGGAAAATTGGCGGTGTGCCAGTTTTTTAAGCACCTCGTTTTGCATGACCGCTTTCAAATCCCGTTCCCTCATTTGGCAGATGCTGTGCTGTGGATAGTCACAGTCAAAGACGGCTACATTATACCCCATTTGGTAATGGAGTATGCTTGCCGTAACGGTTGTAAACGTACTTTTTCCAACGCCTCCTTTTTGGCTTGAAAAAGCAATGAATTTTGTCCTGTTTGTTGCTTCCATTTCTATTCTATTTTTAAGTTTCTATTTTCCGTGTACTGCCTGCCGTCCTGCATGAAACAGGGCTGTCATCCCTGCACACCGTCCGGCAGTCTTGATACAATCCCGTCTGTCGGGCTTGCCATCGTTCGTTCAGTCAGCCGTGCCGTCATTCCGGCTTTCACACGGGCAAGACCGATGGCTTGCTTGTCGTCCGATATTCCTGCCTGCCATGCGGAATGCCGTCATGCGTTCCGGCATTCCTGCAATCCTGCGCTCTGTCATTCAGCGTTGCCCTCGGGAGCGGATGCCTGCAAACAGGCTTGCGTGACTGATAGCACAAAGAAGCAGGTTATTCCGATGCACTCTTTTAATGCGGTAGTTTTGGGGCATTTATTGGCAATGTTTGGTCGGGAGCGATAGGGCAATGCTTTGGAAAAGCTACCCTTACTTTGTAAGGACTTAAATGCAAGGGGTGAATGGAGAAATCATTGGGGTATAGCATTAACGGGTGGAACGGCTCAAAGCCGTTTTTTTCCGCTTTATCCAATCCGACCCGTAGGGCGGATTTTCTGTTCACCCGAACAGAGCAAGTTATGTTTTGAGATGCTCGAAATAAATTCCGCATTTCAAAACCACTTGCTCCGCCAGTTGGCGGAGAGCTTTTAAAACACCCTCCGAAGTCGGGGTTTATGTTAATTAACTAAAGTTGAGCTCGCTGAAGCTCGGTTATTAATGGATTTAGATATGGAAAACAACAGAACAAACCGAACAAACAAAGTTGGTCGCAAGCCTAAGAAAGATCCTGCCATCCACCGTTATTCGATTAGTCTCAACGACATGGAAAACGCACAGTTTCTTACGCTGTTCGAGCAATCGGGAATGAAAGTAATGGCACATTTCATTACAGCCTGTATCTTTCAGAAGCCAGTCAAGACCGTAAAAATTGATATGGATGCAGTCGATTTTCATACGAGGCTTACCAATTTTTACAGCCAGTTTAGAGCGGTCGGCGTGAATTACAACCAAATCGTGAAGATACTTTACCGCAATTTCTCGGAGAAAAAGGCATCGGCTTACCTCTTTAAACTGGAAAAGCAGACGGCAGAAATGGCGGAATTGTGCCGGAAAGTGATTGAGCTAACACAGGAATTTGAAAGAGAACACCTACAAAAACACAAGTAATATGATAGCAAAGATTGGCAAGGGTGAAAATTTGTACGGTGCAATTTCATACAACCAAAAGAAAATTGATAGTGAAAACGGGCAGGTTTTATTATTGAACAGAATACCCGAAACATTGGATAATACCTATTCGACCAGTTACCTGCACCAGTGTTTTGAGCCGTATCTGTCCGCAAATATCAAAACGGAAAAGCCTGTGCGCCACGTATCGCTGAACCCTTATCCTGCGGATAGGGTCAGCGACGGGCAGTTCGTAAAAATGGCGCAGGAGTATATGGAGCGTATGGGGTACGGCAATCAGCCTTACGTTGTTTTTAAGCATACCGATATTGAACGTACCCATATCCATATCGTAACGGTCTGTGTGGGTTTGGACGGGAAGAAGCTACCGGATAGTTACGACCATCCCCGTTCGATGGCAATCTGTCGGGATTTGGAACAAACGTACAATCTTATACCTGCCACGGAAAAACAGCGCACGGGAAATGAGCAGGTATTCCGTCCGGTGGATTACAGAGCCGGAGACGTTAAGAGCCAAATCGCTTCGGTGGTGCGAAACCTGCCGAAGTATTACGGGTACGCAAGCCTCGGAGCATACAACGCCTTGCTATCACTTTTAAATATCACCGCCGAGGAAGTCAAAGGGGAACTGTACGGACAGCCCAAAAATGGGCTTGTCTATTTTGCATTGAACGAACAGGGAGAAAAAGCGAGCAATCCTTTTAAGGCATCCCTTTTCGGCAAGCAGGCAGGACTGGACGAACTGCAAAAACAATTCGCAAAGGCTAAGGAGAAAATGAAAGCCGACCCCACAAGAGCCGTCCTCAAAAGCACCATTGAAGTAGCGATGCACACCGCTACAAACGAAGCCGATTTTAAAAAGCAGTTATTGGAGCAGGGTATCAATACCGTGGTACGGCGAAACGATGAGGGGCGTATATACGGTATGACTTTTATAGACCACGAAAGCCGTACGGTTTGGAACGGTTCAGCTTTGAGCAAAAACCTTTCGGCTAATGTCTTTAATGATTGGTGGAACGAGCAGGCAATCGGAAAACGCCAAGAAGCCGAAAAAAAATCCGTACAAAATCAGCCATCGACCACGGGCAATCCCTTAGAGAAAGAGGAAGCCCATGCACTTTTTGACTTTCTGAATAAAGGACAGCCGACCGATGATTTGTTGATAGATGGCTTGGGTGGGTTACTGCCGGAGGCACAGGGAGAAGACTACGAGGAACAGGAATTTGCCAACCGTATGAAGAAAAAGAAGAAACGAAAAAGGCTACCTTAAAAATAAATGGATATTTTTGTTAGATATTGGCATTTATAGCATGAAGTATAGAGACGAGAAATTAAAGCGTATCATTGATTGGTCAGAAAAAAATAGAGAGATAAGAGCGGTATTACTAACAAGCTCCCTTGTAAATCCATTAGCATCTGTTGATGAATTTAGTGATTTGGATATTGAACTTGTTTTTGAGGATAACACTACATACATTTCAGACAATAATTGGATAAGCAATTTTGGAATTCCAATTGCGATGATTGAAGAAGATGAAACCTATTTTGATTACAAACACGCAATGAAAATGGTTTTATACGATGATTATGTAAAAGTAGATTTCAAACTATATAGCAAAAAAGAATTTTTAGAAGAAGTTCAGCAAAATGAATTGTGCGAAGATTGGGATATTGGTTATAAAGTTTTGATTGATAAAGACAACTTAACCCAAAATCTGAAAAAACCGACATATCAGGTTTCTATTATTATAAAACCAACCGAACAAAAATTTGAACAGCTTTTAAATGATTTTTGGTGGGATACCACTTATGTAGCAAAAAGCCTTGCAAGAGATGAGTTGTTTTATGCAAAATTTATGTCGGAAAACAATATCAGAACCGACTACTTGATACCTTTAATTGAATGGCATATTGCCATTCAACACGATTGGAAAATAACAACCAATAAATTTGGAAGACTTTTTAAAAATTACCTCACATCTGAAATGTGGCAAAAAGTAGAGCAGACATTTTCGGGAAGTATCATTGAAGATAATTGGAATGCATTATTTGCAATGGCAGATTTAGTATCAGAAATTGGTAAAGAATTGTCAGAAAAATTGGGGTTTGAATATCCTATAAAGTTAGAGACTGATATAAGAAAGTATTTGCTCGATTTAAAAGAAAGCTACTTGGACAAACAATAAGATTTCTATAAAAACCACAAAGACCAGGATTAACATCTTGGTCTTTGATGGTTAGCTTTTAATGTCCACGTTTAACAGAGTGGATGGGTTAACCGCATTTGTCGGAATAGATTACAAACAATAAACATTTCCCAACCACATAAAGAAGTAGAAAACTTCGGTTATTCAATCCTATTTAGTAGTCGTTTTAGGTCTGTCTTAACACCTAATTCATCAAACAGCTTTTTTGATAAGTTCAATGAATTTTGGAAAGCTACTTTTAAATTGCCAGTGTCCAAATCAGATGTTGTCAATTTAAATTCTGAATACCAATCTTTGTCAATATCTTTCTCTAAACTTTTTGTCGGACTTTCCCAATGATGGGTTTGATTTGTTGCTATTCGTATTAACCAAAGTAAATACTTTTGTACGTTTGACAGACTTTGGTAAGCGTGAGCGTATTCCTTTCTTTTAATCAAGTTACTTGTTGTCAACAATACATTCAGTAATGATTGGCTTAAAAATAAGATATTTTCATTTGTAGTTCTGTCGGGCAATTTTGTTTTTATTTGATTAAGTGTGTCAGCCAAAAGACCGTCTTTGTCAATGATGTTCATTTGGTCAAAATCGCTGAACGCCACAAAGCCCTCCCACGATTTTATAACGTCAATCTCATTTATTGTTAAAAAATGAAATTCACCTCTAATCAGGTTCTCAAAAATTGCGACCTCACTGCCATATTCATTCGTAAAATATAACGCTGTCGGATAAATCTGATTTACCCACTTTTCGGCAGAAAAATTTTCTTTGTTTTTCAGAAAGATATAAAATTCGATGTCAGAATATTGGTCGCCCTCGTTTTTGGTAAACGAACCATACATTAAAACTGCGGAAACATTTTTGTCCTTTTGAGCGATTGATTTGGTCGTATCAATCATTTGTAACTGTGTCATTGTGCTAAATTTAAAGTTTGGAATGCATTTATTCATCACTTGTACAAAGTGATGGATTGTCAATTCTCTTTTAGAACAGTTACTTACAGCTTCATTGGATTAAATATTTTAGTTTTTATTAGGAACAAAGTTACAAAATTTGCTCTTGATATTCAATAGCGAGTTTTACCTTTTCGGCTTCTACGATACTCTGCCAAACTAAGCCACCAAAAGCCATCCGCCCCCCTTTTGTATAAGTGCTTTTAAATAACCTCTAAATTTCCTGCATCACTAAAAATTTTTGTTATGCAAGGAGAAGACGATTTGAGAGGATTAGCCAAAATCATGGCTTTTATGCGTGCCGTAAGTATTCTGTTGGTACTGATGCACTTTTATTGGTTCTGTTACGGGTTGTTTGCCGAACGGGGATGGACACTGGAAATTATCGGTAAGATATTGACCAATTTCAACCGTACTGCAGGGTTTTTTGAACACACGCTTTACACCAAGATTTTTGCACTGGTATTATTGGCGTTAAGCTGTCTCGGTACTAAGGGCGTAAAGAATGAAAAGATAACATGGGGCAAGATTTACACCGCCTTAGCCATTGGCTTTGTCCTGTTCTTTCTGAACACGCCATTGTTAAAGCTTTCGGCAGGGATTGCCACAACGCTTTATATCCTTACAACGGGCTTGGGATATATAGCCCTACTCATGGCAGGGGTATGGATGAGCCGACTACTCCGCAACAATCTGATGGACGATGTTTTCAATAATGAAAACGAGAGTTTTGGGCAGGAAACCCGTCTGATGGAAAATGAATACTCCGTCAATCTTCCTACGAAGTTCTATTATAAAGGCAAATGGAATGACGGTTGGATTAATGTCGTCAACCCATTTCGAGCCTCGATTGTACTTGGTACTCCCGGCTCTGGAAAATCCTACGCCATCGTAAACAACTACATCAAGCAACACATCGAAAAGGGGTTTGCGATGTACATCTACGATTTCAAGTTTGACGACCTCTCCACCATTGCCTACAATCATTTGCTGAAACACTCCGATAAGTATAAGGTAAAGCCCAAGTTTTATGTTATCAATTTCGATGACCCACGCCGAAGCCACCGATGCAATCCGCTTAACCCTGTCTTTATGACGGATATATCCGATGCCTACGAAGCGGCATACACTATCATGCTTAACCTCAATCGTAGCTGGATAACCAAGCAAGGGGATTTTTTCGTGGAAAGCCCAATTATATTGCTTGCTTCCATCATTTGGTTTCTGAAAATCTATGAAGACGGAAAGTATTGTACGTTTCCCCATGCTATTGAATTGCTGAATAAAAAATATGCAGATGTTTTTACGATACTTACCTCATATCCCGAACTTGAAAACTATCTTTCGGCTTTCATGGATGCGTGGCAGGGCGGAGCGCAAGACCAGTTGCAGGGGCAGATAGCATCGGCAAAAATTCCATTGTCACGGATGATTTCGCCACAGCTTTATTGGGTGATGACGGGTGATGATTTTTCACTGGACATCAACAACCCCCAAGAGCCGAAAATCCTGTGCGTGGGTAACAACCCCGACCGTCAAAATATCTATTCGTCCGCTTTGGGATTGTACAATTCGAGGATTGTAAAACTCATCAATAAGAAAGGACAGCTTCAAAGCTCCATTATCATAGATGAGTTGCCCACCATTTATTTTAGGGGTCTGGATTTTATCAGTACGGCACGTTCAAATCGGATTTCTTCACTTTTTGGCATCCAAGACTATTCGCAGTTAACGAGGGATTACGGCGATAAAGAAAGTAAGGTAATACAAAATTTGGTCGGTAATATCTTTAGCGGACAGGTTGTAGGAGAGACGGCAAAGACACTTTCTGAACGCTTTGGAAAGGTCTTGCAGAAACGTCAGAGCATCACCATTAACCGCAATGATAAATCCACATCCATATCCACCCAATTGGACACGCTTATACCTGCATCCAAAATATCTACCTTGACACAGGGAATGTTCGTGGGGTCTGTTTCTGACAACTTCGATGAACGCATCGAGCAGAAAATATTTCATTGTGAAATCGTGGTGGATAACGAAAAGGTATCTGCCGAAACCAAAGCCTACAAAAAGATACCGCAGATATTATCCTTTACCGATGAACACGGCAACGACAATATGAAGCAGGTAATCGAAGCCAATTACAGGCAGGTCAAAGCGAACATAGTGCATATTGTGGAAAGCGAAATGGAACGCATCAAGAATGACCCCGATTTACAGCATTTGGTGTAAGAGACATAAATCAATTAGTAATTCATTTAATTTAGCAAACGCCATAACATTTATACTCATCTTTGTTTGCCTTCTGTTAGTTTCGGGGTTATTTCCCTAAGCATATTATTACCATCTATTTTCTATAAATATTCAGAAAAAATCTGCAATCTAAAATAAATTTGTAAATTTGCAACATTCAATGAAAAGAACAGTAAACATATCATCCCAAGTTACTCCGCCTTAATTTTAGGCTAAACTGTTAATTTTCCCCAATCTTATTTATTGGTCATTTTGTCGCATCTGGAGGTTTTATCTCCAGTTGATTGCCTTTTCAATAATTTTAACCCTATATATATGCAAAAAATAATTAATTTGTTTGATTTCAAACAAAAAGTAAATTACAAAACAGAAGTGTTATCAGGTATTACCGTAGCCTTGGCATTGGTTCCTGAAGCGGTAGCATTTGCTTTAATTGCAGGACTTTCTCCATTAGTTGGTTTATATGCCGCCTTTATGATGGGGCTGGTTACTTCTATATTAGGCGGTCGTCCCGGAATGATTTCAGGAGCAACAGGTGCAATTGCAGTTGTCATCGTGGCTTTAGCAAAAACCCACGGTGTAGAGTACGTCTTTGCCACCGTCATCCTTGCTGGTCTTATTCAGATGTTGGCGGGATTTCTAAAATTAGGAAAGCTCATTCGATTAGTGCCACATCCTGTTATTTTTGGTTTTGTAAACGGTTTAGCGATTATCATTTTTATGTCGCAACTCGACCAGTTTAAAGACGCTTCCGGCAATTGGCTTACTGGTTCGAATATGTATATCCTTTTGGGCTTAGTAGCTCTAACAATGCTTATCATCTGGGGTTTGCCAAAATTAACCAAAGCTATTCCGGCATCTCTAACTGCTATTTTGGTCGTATTCGGACTGGTATACTTTCTTAAATTAGACACTAAAACCGTTGGCGATATTGCGTCAATAAAAGGTGGTTTTCCCCCGTTTCACATTCCTTCTATTCCTTTTAATTTAGAAACACTTCAAATCATTTTTCCTTATGCCGCAATAGTTGCGGGTGTGGGACTGATTGAAAGTTTGCTTACATTAAATATCATAGATGAAATTACTGAAACAAGAGGCTATAGTAATAGAGAAGCTGTGGCACAAGGAACCGCCAATATTTTATCTGGTTTCTTTTCAGGAATGGGCGGTTGTGCTATGCTTGGTCAGAGTTTAATCAATATTTCCAGTGGTGCAAGGGCACGGTTGTCAGGAATTATCGCTTCTGTGGCTTTGTTAATTTTTATTATGTTTGGCAGTGGCCTGATAGAAAAAGTGCCTATGGCAGCTCTTACAGGTTTGATGATAATGGTAGCTATCGGTACGTTTGAATGGGCAAGTATTCGCATCATCAATAAAATGCCACGACACGATATTTTCGTTGGTATGCTGGTCGCTCTGATTACGGTTGTTTTACATAATCTCGCATTAGCCGTATTAATCGGTGTTATCATTTCCGCTTTAGTGTTTGCTTGGGAAAGTGCAAAACGTATTCGTGCCAGAAAATATGTTGACGAAAAAGGAATAAAGCATTATGAAATTTTCGGACCGCTATTCTTTGGTTCTACAACAGCCTTTACTGAAAAATTCGATATCCTTAATGACCCCGAAGAAGTCATTATTGATTTTAAAGAAAGTAAAGTGGTGGATATGTCTGCTATTGAAGCGCTTAATGTACTGACACATCGTTACGCTAAACAAAACAAAAAAATCCATTTACGTCATTTAAGTCAGGACTGTAGACAATTATTGAAAAATGCTGAAAGTGTTATCGAAATAAATATTATTGAAGACCCCACTTACAAAGTGATGTTGGATAAATAATTTGTTATGACACAGGAAGAAAAAGCAGAATTGCAAACTGCAATCGAGCAAAAAATAACAAGAACGAAAAAAGACATATTGGACTACAAGGAAATGACCAAACCTGTAGCCCCCGATGTTGCTATTGGAAGAATTAGCAGGATGGATGCCATTAACAATAAAAGTGTTTTGGAAGCCAGTTTACGTGAAGCTGAAAGCAAATTGATAAGATTAAAAAACGCTTTACAAAAAATCAATGATGAGAGCTTTGGTATCTGTATTAAATGTCATCAACCCATTCATTATAAACGTATGCTCCTTATCCCTGATAGCATTAAATGTGTTGGCTGTTCTTAATAAAGAATTTATGACACGATAATAAAACTTAGAAATAAATTTCTGTTGAGGCAAAAATTAAAGTTATTAGGGTATAGTACTAAAATTAAGTTTATAACGAACCAATATCAACTTAAAGCAGTAATACAATTCACAAACTAGCCGTAGTTCCAAAAGAGCAGTCCGAGAATGCTTTGTATGATATTAGAAAATGCTTGATTATTCTTCAATTCAAGAATGTAGATGATTCCTAAATATAATAACAAATTTAGGCTTCCCTATTTGTAACTCGAAAATCAAGATTTAAAACTGAATGGATAAATATTACCATGAAACACTACACAAACTGGAAACAGCCATCAATGACTTAGAGATTGAAGCCGATTGCTCGATACAGCGGATAGAAGCCGTTATACACCTTATTCTTGAACGCCTGTCCGAAGTAAAAGAGCATGTCTTAAAAAAAGGGTTTAAGAACACCGATGAAGAAATCCGCTTTTTCAAATATCAGAAACCTGCGATTGTCGCCAAACTGATTTACTACAACGCTATTTACAAAATCGAGACAAAGAAACCGTATGGCGCAAAACCAACAAGGAAATACCTCAACAAAGAACTTAAAAAGCTAAAGAGGTTCTTTGAGAACAACCTCGATTTTTATAAGTACTACCGGAGCAATAACTCGTTCCTTGACGAGAAAATGTTTTTACGGGGCAACCACGATATTAAGCTATGGTTGGACACATATTATTTCCAGTCTGACCACAGCTTTTCTACTTCACATGATTATAAGGTCGCTAAGATAATAGCCAATGATTTGATACAGGTATATATCGAAGACCAGTTGTACAACAAATTCCAAAAAGACAAATCGAAAGCCCAAAAGAGGCTGAAATGGACCGGTAGCAAAGTGGCATTGATAGAACTGATTTATGCATTGCACTACCAAGCTGTATTTGACAATGGGAACAACGATATAAGAGAAGTCGCCCAATATTTTGAAAGTGCCTTTGGCATTGATTTGGGCAATTTCTATCAGACCTATTTGGAATTGAGAAACCGGAAGATGAACCGTACTAAATTCCTTGATGCACTTCGGGAGGAACTTATACGGAGAATGGACGAGCAGGACGAAAAGTAGGATTTGGGCGTGCCACCGTCTGCATTTTTTCCCATGCCCAGGCAATCAAAAAATGCAGACGGGTCGGGCTATCCGCTATATCTTTTGCGGATCTTGCAGGACCGCAAAAGGATGTCGCTTTTATCCCTCACGCTGTAAGCCGTCCAAAAAACCAAAGCATTTATTTCCTTTTTGGTTTCCTGTTGTCAAATTCAAAAGAGGTATTGCCTTTATCGTTCATGACGATATAGGCATTGAATTTATTGCCCGTATTGCTTTTCATGACTTTGATAAGACTGGTCTTTCCTTTGGTTACAAGGCTTTCTATATCGGCAAGGCTCAACGGTACTCCGCATACGGTACGGAATTGAAGCCAACCGCAAGCCTCATCGGGGCATTTTACAACCTTGTCCCAAATCAATAGCTGACGGCTTTTGCATTTGGGACAGGTCATTTCAGGTTGCTTTTCATTGGCAATGTTCATAACTAAAAGTTCCTGTGTAATGGAAGTGGCGTAGTCTTCCATATCTCTGTGAAAAGCATCTGCATCTGCCTCGTTGTTTTCGATTTTCTGCAATGCCAATTCCCATTCGGCGGTCATGGCTACATCGGCAATCTTTTTGTCCTTTACAACCCCGTAAACCTGCAACCCTTTATCGGTTGGGATAAGGGATTTCTTTTCACGCCGGATGTAATCCCTTTTAAAGAGCGTTTCTATTATAGAGGCTCTTGTGGCAGGTGTGCCGATACCGATGTCTTTTAAGGCTTTCCGTTCGTCCTCCTTACGGGTTTCCTTTCCGGCATTTTCCATTGCGGACAACAGACCTGCCTCGGTGTAAAGCACAGGCGGTTTGGTTTTCTTTTCCAGTACGGCTGCCTCTTTGATTTTCAGCTCATCGCCAACCTTTAATTCCGGCAGTTCCTGCACAGGCTCGCTGTCCTCATCTGTAAATTTTTCTTTGATGCCACGCCATCCGGCTTCGAGGACTTTACACCCTTTCAGTGTAAAATCATAGTGCAAAGCCTGCAATCCGATGTCGGTTATTTCTTTGGTACAGACAGACGAAAGGGCTTCCAGTAAGCGGTGCGCAATCATATCGTATATCACATTTTCGTGTGCGGACAGTTCGGACGGGATTTTCTCGGTAATCAGCAGACCGTGGTGGTCTGTAACCTTTACATCGTTCACGATGCGTTTATTGAAACGACCCCATTTCACTTTTCCAACCCCTTTTTTGCAGGAAGCCCGTGCTTCCAAACTCCTTACCAGTGCAGGGATTTCCGGCCATATATCTTCGGGGATGTGCTTGCTCCCTGTACGTGGATAGGTGATAAACTTCTTTTCGTATAGGCTTTGGGCAATGTTCAACGTTTCCTCGGCGGTATAGAACGCCCGTTTGTTCGCTTCTTTCTGCAACCCCGTCAGGTCGAACAGCAAAGGCGGATGCTCCGCAACCGTTTTGCTTTCCACGGCTATAACGATGGCTGTTCCGGCACGTTGGACGGATTTCAAGGTGTCGTTAGCAAGCCTTTTGTCACCCCATTTGGTCTTGGAAAGGCTCTTAAAGTCTATAAATTCCTTGCGGTGTTCCAACTGGATTTGAAAGTATTTTTTGATGGCAAAATCCCTGTTTTCCAAATACCGCTTGCAGATAAGGGCAAGCGTAGGCGTTTGTACTCTACCAAGCGAGTAAATGCCACGCCCTGCCGAAATGCTCAACGCCTGCGAGGCATTGATACCGACAAGCCAGTCGGCTTTGCTGCGGCCTTGTCCGGCACGGTACAGCCCGTCAAATTCGCTTCCGGCTTTTAGGTTGTCAAAACCCTGTTTAATTGCCTTTTCCGTGAGTGAGCTTATCCATAGACGTTCAAAGGGTTTCCGGCACTTTAGGTATTCATAGATGTACCTAAAGATGAGTTCCCCCTCACGTCCGGCATCGGTGGCCACGATAATGCTATCGCATCTACCAATGACCTGTTCGATAATCTTCAACTGTTTTAACGCTCCGATATCGGGAACAAAGCTTTTGTCCTTTCTTATCTTGCGTACAGTAAGCACAAAAGGGTCGGGCAATATGGGCAGGGCTTCCCTTTGAAAGCCCGAGAACCCATAATCTTCGGGCATCGCCAGTCCGACCAAATGCCCCAATGCCCACGTAACTTCATAGCCGTTCCCTGTGAGGTAACCATCCCGTTTTTCGGTCGCTCCCAATAGGTAGGCTATTTCCCTCGCCACACTTGGCTTTTCTGCAATGATTGCTTTCATAATGTTTCTATTTTAATGGATTATGTGGTAAGCATTTCTCTTTGAGAAACCCCTCGTATTCTGTGGGAGGGGATTTCCAAAGAAAAATGTTTTTTGATGGTATTATCTTCTTACCCCTTTGGATTTAGCCTGACGGTTGGGGTCGTTCTGCCGTTGCTGTTGTGCCTTATTTTTCGGCTTTTGCTGCTCCGGTTTCAGAGGCTCGTTGATGTGCTTGGTTGCTTCGTTGGTTTTCCCGTTGGAGTTCACGGCAACCTGTGTTTTGTGTGCTTCGGCAGGCTGTACCTTATCTTTCAGCGCATTGGGGTTTTTAAAGCTGAAACCATACCCCCCTGTTTCTTTGTTCAGCGAAACGTAGCCTTTATAGGGGTTTCCCTGTCCGTCTTTGAAATCCGAAATGTAAAGGGTCTTGCCCTCGCCAAGTTGCTTATACTGTTCATCGGAGAACACTTTATTTCGGAACATTTTCGGGTCATTTTCCTGTGCTTGCTTGGGTGCTTTGTCGCCAAAAAGGTACTCTGGATATTTTTTGTCGGCATTGAACTGTACATGGGCATTTTTGTTCGTACTGTTTTTAAAGTCCAGCCCCTCTAAATAAATGACTTTCCCATCTTTCAAATCCCGTTTTTGGTCTTCGGTCAATTTTACGCCCTTAATCTCATCGGGTACTTTTATCCTGTCCTGCCGGAATGCGATAACCTCATTTGTTAGGTGGTCAATACTGATAACGGACGGTATCTTTTCGCTTGTTTTGGGGTTGGTCAATTCCACCACACGCCCCATGTTTCCGGTTTTGAGCAGGTTTTCCCTTTCTTCTTTGGTAAACTCGTGACCAAAGAAAGGCGCTTTGAGGTTGGGTTCGTGGCGTACACCGTACATCATAAATACCGGCTTTCCATTCGCACCGCTCTGAAGACCGAGCCTTGCATCTGAACGGAGAATTACCGTATCTAAATTGACACTTACAGGCATTACGAAATTAGTTTTGTAGCCCTTTAGCAAAGTGTCCATTACCCCCATTTTTTCGAGCGTTTCCCTTTTCACACCAAGTTGCTCTAAAGTTTTCCAGTCAACATCCTCTGCCTTAAAGCGGTATTCGTTTTTCTCCGGCGTTTCCGGTGCTGTCTGTGGTGTTTCCACATCCTTTTTGGTTTCCTGTTGTTGCTCCTTTGGCTCTTTGACCTCATGCTTTGCGATGACAGCCTCGCCCTCTTTGGTCGGGGCATCGACCTGTTTCTGCATTTCTTTAGCTGTCTCGACCGCTTCCTTTGCAGGCACTTTAAAGAATGATAAATGGGTCGGGTCTTTTAGCTGTCGCCAGAAGTTGGAGAAGAAATTTGTAAACAAATCTCCGGCTCTGTCAACCCGCATGAATTGGCTTTGGTTTTTCTTGGTTGCATCAACGGTTTTCAGTTTGCCGTTTTCGTCAACACCCGTGACGGCTTGGATTTTCTTTTTCTCCTTATCCATCACCAGCAGCACATCCGAAAGCTGTTCGGGGTATTGCTGTGGATTTTCAATTGTCTGTTCACTCATGATATTGATTATTTAAAGTTTATTGTCCGAAAATACGTGAAGCAGGTACGGCAAAGCCGTACCCGTCTTTACGTGGTAGGGTTTGTCATCGGTTTTCTTTTGTGCGCCGTATAGGGGCTTTGAAACTTTCCCTAATGAACTGGTGTACATCCGATAGCTTGTAGTACAGTTTTCCGCTAATGGTGTAATACGGTAGCTTGCCTGTGGAGCGGTAACGTTGCAAAGAACGGTGACTGATTTTCAGCATGAGGAGCAGGTCTTGATTGTCCAGTAATTCCTCGCCGTCTATGCTGTGGCGTTCTTTCTTGATGTTTAGAACGTACTCTTTCAAAATGTCGAAGCGTTCCATGATACGTTCCATCCATGCGATAAATTCCATTCTGTCGATGTTCATAATAATTCCTTTTAAATGATTTCTAACACCACAAAATTGAAGCGATTGGCGGAGGCTGTCGTCCGATACGTGTCTATCAAAAAGGCACTTTTTTCATTTTTTTTCAATTCATGTAAAGTGCCTTTTTTAGAGGATTTCCGGACTTTTGGTCAATCGGACGGCATCCAAATCAATAGACTTGCCGATAGACACATATAGGCAAACGGACAAAAAAAGACAGCACCGATTGATGCTGTCCTTATAGTGGAAAAGAAAATAAGAATTATGGGTTGTCTTCCCTGTCCATATATTCTTCTAAACTGTATTTCAGTTGGTCTAAAAATAATGTCCGTGAGCCTGCACGGGTCTTCATTCTGTGGAAGCTGTTGTGTATGTCGTTCAGTGAAACACGGAACAGGATTTGGAATACCATGCTGATTTTGCGGATGCCTATTTTCCCGTGCGAAATGGCATCGTAGGCATAGAGTGCATAAATCAATTCGATAAGTCCATTTTTTGTCTGTGTCCAAAAGAAGTCTTTTGTTTCCTCGTATTGTAGCAGAATATCTGGATTTTGTTCGGGGCTTAACTTTGTCGTCAGATAATTATAGATTAGTTCGTTGGCGATGATTTTCGCCACTTTATAATCAAAGTAAGTCGAAAATTTCGGGTCGATTTCAAATACGAAGCTGTTCAGACCGTCATAGCAGTTTATTTTTCCAAGTGTGAAATATTGCTCATCATGGTCGGTTCTACCGGAACGGTAATAGCGGTAAAAATCGGAATTGCAGACATGTTCGGTATATTCGAGTTTCAAGTCTCGCAGGTGCATGGCGAAATAGCTCTCATATATTTTTCCATTGCTTGCAGGGCATGCAGTCTCAATCCTGAACACCTTGTTATAATAGATGAGTTTTCCGAGTAAGGTAGGTTTTATCTGTTTAAAGAAAAGGATTTCGTCTTCTTTGGTTTTGAAACCTTCGTTTACAATATCTTCTTTAATGTTACCAAGAAGTTCTTTCAGATAAACTGTCATCTCATAAGCCTCCTCCATAAAATTGGAAGCCTCAGCCGATAATTTCTGCTCCTGTTTCTGTATGTCGGAGACGATTTTGTGCAATAGGTGTCTCATAATATTTAAAGGTTTATTAAATAAAGCCACTACTCCTACACAAATTTTAACATTAGTAATGAGCTTTTTTCATGAGACAGGACGAAGTCAGGAAAGATTTTTTAGTAAAAATTTCTAATTAAATTTTAATGGCTATTCATCTAAGCATTACAAGCGCTCATAATGGATAATTGATGTGTATAAATTTTTCTCAAAAGCAATTCGTTCTTTGTATATTGCGATTTAATCAAGCTGATATGAATCCACAGCAAAAAGCCTTTGCTAGGTTGTTTTTTAAATTGAAGATATATGCTTCAAATGGGAATGAATTTGAAAAATTGTTTACTTCAATCATGAACTATTCATATGATGATTTTCAACAAATAAAACCTTGGGGAAATATAGGTGATAGAAAAAACGATGGATATATCAAATCTTCTGCAACATATTTCCAAGTATATGCTCCAGAAGAAATTAGTTCCTCTTATCCAGATGTTATCAAAAAAATAGTTACAGATTATAATGGGTTAAAAAAGTATTGGAGTCCAATAAATGAATTTTATTTTGTTCTTAATGAAAAATACTTAGGAGTAAATGCTGATTGTGAATTATCCATTAATCAATTGATAAAGAATGAATCTCTGTCAAACGGTGGATTTTTTACACCTAAAGATATGGAGAGATTATTACTTGAACTGGACGAAGACAAAATAACACAGGTTATAGGATTTCTTCCAGAAATTAGTCTTGATTTCATAAACTATTCCATACTAAATGAAGTGATTTCGCAAATAGTGAAGCTTCCTGTGAGTACAAATCTTGAAAGGATAGAGATTCCAGACTGGGATAAAAAGATCGTATTTAATGGGCTAAGTGAGACAAGCAAGATACAACTTAATTGTGGCGCACAACTTCTAGGAAGTCTAAATCAGTATCTTTCAAATGATCCATTTTTGGCAGAAACATTACAGCAACAATTAAACGGTTTGTATTCTGAAATTAAAAAGGAGAACATAAATATTGAAGCGACACTAGAGTATCCTGGCGACAAAATATTTATAGAGCTTATAAAAAGATGTCTTCCAAAGGATCAACAACAATACTTACTTTCAGTTCTTACAATACTTGCAAAATACTTTGAGACTTGTGATATCTTTGAAAATCATAATTAGAAATGATACTTCCATCTAAACATTTGAATTTTTCAGCTTCTTTGCTAGGTTTGGGAAGCTATATCCTTCAAAGGGTCAATGATAAACCACTTTCCATTGATGAGATTTGGGAGCAATACAATAATGACATCAAGAATGGGAACTATTATGTGTCACATTCATTTGATAATTTTATTCTCACAATTATATTCCTTTACGGAATAAATACAATTAAAGAACAATCTGGAATGATTTACAAATGCAATTAATATCATTAAAATCAAATCAAACTAGTTTTAGACCTGTATTATTTAAAAATAAAGTAGGTCTTAATATCATTGTCGCTGAACAGAACATCGAAGAAGCGGACTATAAGAAGAACTCATTTAATGGGGTTGGAAAGTCCTTATTAATGGCTATTATTCAATTTTGCCTTGGGTCTAGTAAAAAAGACAGTTTTAAGAGTAATCTATCTGGATGGGAATTTATTCTCGATTTTGAAATAAATGGTAATCGTTATGAATCTTGCAGAAGTGCTGACAAACAGAATATTATACGATTAAACGGAGAGAATTTAAAATTGTCGAATTTTAATCAAAAATTAGGCGAGCTATTGTTCGATATACCAGAAAACACAAGCAGTCTCAGCTTTAGAGCTTTGTTTCCTTTTTTTTATAGGCCAAGACGTGGATCCTTTTTAGATTTCAAGAACCCAAATACCCTAAAAGTGGATTATCAGATTTTATTAGCTAATTCTTTTCTTTTGGGACTTGATATTTTTCTTGTTAAAGAGAAGCAAGAATTGAAGGCTGAAAAAGACAGAATAAAAGACCTTCTTGGTCAACTAAATTCTGATCCAGTTTTAAAAGATTTCTTCCTAGGTGAGCGAGATTCCGAATTAGCTACTCAAGATTTAGCGGAAAGAATTAGCGGGCTAGAAAGTGATCTTTTGTCATTCACTATAGCCGAAGATTATTATGATATAAAAAAGGACGCTGATGAACTTAAAAGAAGCATTTCTAAACTTCAGAATGAAATTTTCTTGCTGGAAAATCAGATTTCGAATATTCAAAGTAGTTTAGAAACGACTCCCGATATAAGTAAAGAGAAAATTATTAAGATTTATGAGGAATCGAGTGTAAATTTTAGTTCGGAACTTAAAAAATCATTAGAAGACCTTAATAATTTTTATTCCCAAATAGCTAAAAACCGTATAAAACGTTTATCCGGTCAAAAACAAGAAATTATAAGAGAGGTAGAACAGAAAAAAGAGTTGTTAAAAAAATCTCACAAACAATTTGATGAAAAACTTCAATATCTTAATGTCCATCAGGCCTTAGACGTTTTTGTTCAACTAACAAATAAGCTATCTGCACTAAAAGCAGAAAAAGAACAAATCGAAAATTATCAGAAACTTTTAAAAGAATATCATTCTACAAAGCTAACAATTGATAAAAAATTTTTAGAGGCTACAGCTAATACAGAAATATACCTAAATGATGTCAAAGATTTTGTGAAGGGGATTAGTGATTTCTTTAGAGCATTAGCGAAGAGTTTTTACCCTAATTCTGTTGCAGGACTATCTCTTAGTAATAATGAGAACGAAAACTCAATTAGGTTTAATTTCGACGCAAAAATCGAGTCTGATTCATCAGATGGGATAAGTAATGTGAAGATTTTTTGCTATGACTTAACTATTTTATTATTGGGTCAGAACCATTCGATGTCAAGTATTTTTCATGATAGTAGATTATTAGACGGAATCGACCCTAGACAAATTGCGACTCTATTTAAGATTGCAAACGAATATATTACTGCAAACAATAAGCAGTATATTATAACAATGAATCAAAATCATATCGATGAGTTGAGAGTTCAGTTGTCCGATAACGAATTTGACACTATTGTTAGTCCCAATATATGTCATATTATAGGGGACGATAAGCCCGAAAACAAATTACTAGGAATTCAGGTTGACATGAAATATGAGGCGTAATTTCTTAATTAATACTTATCTTCTGCCTGATGGCTTCTTTGATTTTGAACAAGTTTTGGGAAGGATATTTTTACCTTGCTTTGTTTTTTTTATGAATATATCAGATTGATAAGGACTATCCTTTAACTGATTCAATCGCCTCAAATCTTCCAAAAAAGAGTTCGAGTTCTGTACCAGTGGGTTCACAAATCAAATTACAAAGGCCGTGTGGAGGAATTGGTAGACTCGCCATCTTGAGGGGGTGGTGTCGTAAGACGTGTCAGTTCGAATCTGATCACGGTCACAAATATTTTTTGAGTCAACTCATTCGGCGTAAATTTTTATTTTTAATACTTACGTATTTAAAATTATTCCCCCGATAAAGTTTCTGAAAAAAAACATACAAAACATACAATAATATTGACTCGATAGCTCAGTTGGTAGAGCACAACACTTTTAATGTTGGGGTCCTGGGTTCGAGCCCCAGTCGGGTCACTTGTTGGGACAAATCTAAAAAAGATAGATTTGTCCCTTTTTTATTTCCATTTAAGTCCTTTATTTTGCGAAAGATAAGCGAAACTACCCAATTGATTTTATGAGTTCGATGTCGCTCTCCATCAAAAATCAGATTTTAAGGGAATATCGAACTTATTATCTGGCGTTTCTGTTCTATCGCTCCGTTTTTATAGAAGCTTTCCCTATTTCCAATTTACCGAGTTCACTTTTTAAAAGCTTGCCTATTCCATTATTTCTATGGAAAAATGTGAAAGATCAAACTCTAGCCGTTCTATTTTTGTTGAGGTATCTTTCTTGATAAAATCATTGTCTTCATTATCTAATGTTCCGTATATTTTTTGGATCAATTCTTTCTGAAGTCTTTTGTTTAACTCTTCGATTTGGGATAAGATCTGTTTAAGTCCCATATTTTGCTGTTTGTCCTGACTAATATACTCGTTGACTATCATTTCCGAGAAAAGCTCTTCTATTCCACTTTGTGACATCATACCCTGCAATTGCTACTCAAATATTTCATTAGCACCTTCGGCACAGAAACGGGTTCCAGGTGCTTCTTCGGTATGAAAGGCAATAAACTTTTTTTTATCCTCGGTAATCCAGAGGTTGCTCGATAGCTAAAAGATTTGCTTTATATTCCCGCAGGACATCGATGGTCTGATAAGCCTGTGAAACGTTACGGCTAAAACAATCCCTTTTTGTAAACAGTAAAAGTGTGGTGCTTTTGCTTTTTGCAGATAGGCTGTTAACTATTTATGGTATGTAACCGAATCTTTTTTATATAGAGAACCAAGCATTCAAGCATTTCACTTAAAAAATGGTTCGTAGGTTTTTTTGTGCATAGAGGTTGAGCAACGGCATCGGCAACACACTGTAAATACTTAATATATCTCTCTTGTGTAGAAAAAAGTTGTTACTAAGTCTATATTTGATGTGATATTGGTATTAATATGTTAAAATAATTATTTTAAAGACTGGTTTGTGTAAATAATTTATTTTGTGCATATATCATTTTTTTTACTATCTTTAACATTAATTATGAAAAAGGAAGTTAATTTTTCATTTAAATCTATCAGTTTATTTTGATAGGTGCTCTAGTATTAAGTCGTAAGTAGCTACCATATATAGTATGTCATGCTGAACTGATCACCGAGCGAAGTCGAAGTGCAGCATCCCATCGCACAAGCATCATGTCACTTCAAGCTTGTCGAGAAGTCACAAAAGCACAATTCAACGATTAAACGATTAAACAATATAACTATGCAACAACTACACAAAAATAATACACCTTGTCATGCTGAACTAATCACCGAGCGAAGTCGAAGTGCAGCATCTCATCACACAAGTATCATGTCACTTCAAGCTTGTCAAGAAGTCATAAAAGCACAACTCAACGATTAAACGATTAAACAATATAACTATGCAACAACTACACAAAAATAATACACCTTGTCATGCTGAACTAATCACCGAGCCAAGTCGAAGTGCAGCATCCCATCGCACAAGCATCATGTCACTTCAAGCTTGTCGAGAAATCATAAAAGCACAATTTAACGATTAAACAATATAACTATGCAACAACTACACAAAAATAATACACCTTGTCATGCTGAACTGATCACCGAGCCAAGTCGAAGTGCAGCATCCCATCACACAAGTATCATGTCATTTCGAGCGAACTCGAGAAGTCTACATCTCATAATACCTCGATCTCGTCCATATTCTATTTTCTATTCTCTATTCTCTATTTTCTTAACACTATTCTCTATTCCTGCTACCGCACAACCCTACCAATGGGACTGGGCAACGTACGGTGGCAGTGATTTAGGCGATAACGGTTGGTATTACAGAGCAGAACAGGTGTACGATGTAGTAGTAGGTAGTGACAACAACTATTACTTTTTAGCCAACATTCGCAGAAGTAGTATTGGCTCTTCGGGCAGCCAATTGGCAGGGCAGCCGGTAACGGTGTATAACAACTACGCTACTTCTTGGTCAGATATCTTTCTTTTTTCTACTACTTGTGATGGTACGGTACGCTGGAGCCAGGC